>Ga0182024_10019326_pt1 | contig 12576 bp, 10 predicted proteins | sample P32metaG_FD_120480 | JGI IMG/M metagenome (GOLD analysis project Ga0182024, IMG submission 120480) | Permafrost microbial communities from Stordalen Mire, Sweden - P3-2 metaG (Illumina Assembly) | ecosystem: Environmental > Terrestrial > Soil > Wetlands > Permafrost | place: Sweden: Stordalen... | reverse complement strand
CGAAATCGTCCTTCAGCCCCGGCGCTTTTTCGCCGTCACCCTTGCCGATCTTGCCGTGGCACTCCCAGCACTTGGCGTTTTCCCACACCTCCTTGCCGTGCGCGAGGATCTGCTGAGTCGGCGTCGGCGGCCGGCCGATATACAGGGGCTCACCCGGCGGCTCCTCGGTAAAGTAGGCATAGGGCTTCGCCGCATCCGAACGGTCGACCGCCAGATCGTACTTGATGTATTGGATGACGGCGAGACGATCGTTGAGCGGCAGCTCATACCAAGCCGGCATCGCGGTGCCGCGCACCCCGCGGGTGATCGTCCGCAGCAGGTCGCCGTCCGACGGCACCGGCTTCTGGCTCAGCCTGAACTTGAAGACGCCCAGGGTGAAGTTGCGCGGACGCTGATTGTACATGAAGGTCGCGGCGACGCCGTTGCCGTCGCCCTTGACCCCGTGGCAGCCGACGCAACGCCGCTCATAGACCTCCTTGCCATAGGCGATCCATTCGTCCGAGCGCGGCAGCGTGACGTCCGTGACCTCGAGCTCCTGCGGTTCGAACAGGTCGCGCCACTTACCACGGTTCATGCCAAGCTTCTGCACATAGGCGATGAGCGCTTCGAGGTCCTTGGTCTCGGCGGCAATCTTGACGATCTTGCCGGTGTATTCCTTGTTCGGCGTCCAGACGAGGGGGAACTTGCCCTGCGCCACGATGGGGACGAACAACAGGCCGTCGGCGTTCGGCGTGAGCTTGATCTGCTCCTTGCTGGCGAAGTTGAACAGCGCCTGCGTCGCCGGCGTCTTCTCAAGGGTGAGGTTGCCGGCTCCGTCATCGACGATCTTGACCGTCCCCGCCGTTTCGTCGAACAACCCCCGATAGGGCGCCATGATCGAATCCGGAGTGAGCTGCCGCGGATTCCAGAAATGAGCGAAATGCCATTCGTCGCTGTATTTGAGCCCGACCCGCGTCAGATCCGGCCCGATGCGGCGGGTGCCGAACAGGTGCGGCACATCGAACGAATACTCGCCCGCCTCGCTGACCGGACCCCAGCGACGCGTCTCGCCCGTCACCGGGCGCACATATTGCGAGTGGCAGTACCAGCAGCCCTCGCGCAGATAAACGGCGCGGCCGCGCTGCTGCAGTGGCGTGTAATCAGTGGCCTCGCTCTTCACCCATTTGAGCTGACCCAGATCGGTACGAACCACCCGCGTGACGTCGTGGGTGCGGGCGGACGGCTCGGCAAACGGCAAGATGCCTTGGATGGCAACGGCGAGGAAGAAGAATCCAACGCCGGCGACCAGAGCGACAAATCGTGCGTTCATTCGGCCGGCCCTCCAGCGGGAAGCGGGCCCCCCCCGTGTATCGGCATCTGTGCCGCCGCGGCGGCCGGTCGGGCGAGCGCCGTCATCATCATGTTGACGACGAGCAGGGTCATCCCGATGTCCATGCTGATTCCGGACATCGTCCGCACGAACCAATATGGCTTCATCGGCACGATGGTATCGACCCATTCGGTGCCGGCCATCCACTGGTAGCCTTGCTGCAATCCGGCGGCAGTGAGCACCAAGCCCATGGTGGAGATGCCGACGGTGATCAGCCAGAATGACCAGTTGCCCATCGTCCACGACCACAGCTCGCGTCCGCACAGGCGCGGCCAGACATAGACCAGGCCGCCGATCGCCCAGAGCACGAACGTCCCGAACACGGTGAGATGGGAATGCGAGATGACGAAGTCGGTGAAATGGGTCGGCTGCTGAATCACGCGCAAGGCCTCGGTCGAGCCCTGGAAGCAACCCAGCAGATACATGAGCGCACCCGTGATCAGGAATTTCGCCGGAAGGTTCTTGCCGAAGGCGTCCCACTTGCCTTTCACGGTACCGAAAAAGTTCACCAGCACGGTCCACACCGGGATGATCAGCAGCATCGAGGTGATGATCGCCAACGTCTCGGCCCAGTCGGCGATGGGACTGTAGAGATAGTGGTGGATTCCGACGAAGGGATAGAACAGGGCAAGCGACCAGAAGCCGACCAGCGAGAGCTTATGTGCGTAGAGCGGGTTCTTCACGCTGACCGGGAGAAAATAGTAGATCAGCACATAGCCGGCCGGCGTTATCCACAGTCCGACGATGTAGTGAATATAGAGGCCGTGGAACGCCGCGCTGTTGATGCCCGTAATCGTGTAGGGGAGGATGAACGACCCCAAGACGAGGTTCATCGTCGTCCACACGAAGGCGCCGATCAGATACCACAGCGCCACATAGAGCTGCGGCTCAAGGCGCCGCCCGATGGTGACGAGAAATTGCGCAGTGGCGATCGCGATGACCAGGAAAATGGGGATCTCGGCGTACAGCGGCAGCTCGCCCGCCTCCAGCCCGTGATTCTCGCCAAACGCCAGACCGAGCAGACCGGCGGCGAGCGCAATATTCCACACCCAGGCAAGCAGCACGCCCCACTGCCCCCACGGCGTGCGGACGCCGCACAGCCGTGGCACCAGGTAGTGGCATTCGCCGATAAACAGGGACGAGAAGGCGCCTAAAATGACGCCGTTGACATGGATCGGCCGGAGACGGCCGAAAGTCACCGCCAGATGCGTAGTGCCGAGATAATCCGGATAGTCGAACATGCCGGAAATGGCCGCGCCGACCGACGGTGCGAACATGAGCCAGAACATTCCCCACAAGAGCCAGACTCGCACCACCCGCCAGTCGACCAGATCATCCAAGTCGATGCCGGTAAACCGACCGTGCAACGTTTCTTCCATGGTGCGCCCCCCTAGGCGGCCTCCAACAGCCGACCGCTCCCCGCGTTTTCCGGGATCGTTATCACCTCAAGCATGACCGCTGGCGGGCCTTGCGCCGTCTTCAACCAAGGCCCGCAGGCGCTGCTCGACGTCGAATCGACTCAGTACTTGCCCGGGACCAAGACCGAGCCGGTGTTCGACCAGGTAATGTAGGCCTCCAGGTCCTTCATCGCTTCCGACTCGGGATCGATCTTCTCGCCCTGGTTCGGTTTCTCGATGCACCAGTTGATCATGTCGCGCAGCGTCGCGAAGGCAGCCATCGACGCCTGGAATTTCGGGAACGACTGCGGGTGAGTGTCGGAAGCCATCGGATGGCACATCGCGCATGCCATTCCGGTGGTGGTCAGCTTAACGCCCATCTTCTTGGCGGTAGCTTCGTCGCCATGGAACAGGAGATCGCCCTTCTTGACCTCGTCCATGAACGCCTGTTGATAGGCTTCTAGCTGCTGCTGCGTCACCGGCGTCTTGTTCGCGCTGGCCGGACCGGCGAGAAACGCAAGAGCGGCGAACGCTCCGGCCACCGGTGCGCCGGACAGCACTGCAAGGAATTTCGTTCGCGTGGTCATGACCATCCCTCACTCAATACGGCCACATTTTGTCGGCGATGCGCGCCCGCAGGATCTCCGGCTGGCTCAACGAAGAGTCCGCCGGCGACTCAGCCAGCACTACCTTGCGTCCAAACATATGGTATTCGTTTTCGACCCTATCCGTGGCATTGACAGTCAACGTGCTCCAGCCCATGCCGTCGAACGGATCGCCGGGATCGACACGGATCATCGGCGTCGTGAGCTTGGGCACGCCCTCCGGGGCATAGGGCCACGGCCACGAGGTCGCCAGCATGCCGATCGAGCGCATGCGCCCGATCTCATTGTAGAGCACCTGGTGGCAGTGACCGTGGATATTGGTGACGTTGGTGTAGGGTTTCAGCACCTCGTTGACGTCGCGCCAGTCGCGCACCCAGAAGTTCCAGGGCGGGTAGTACTCGTAGAGCGGATTATGGCTGAAGACGATGACCGGCCTCGCCTTGTCCCAGTTGGCGAGCGTCTTCTGTAGCCAGTCGAGTTGGTCGCGGCCGACTCCGGCCCATGGTCCGGCGATGTTGCCATCGAGGTCGGCCATGTAATCCATGCGCTCCTCGGGGCTCAACTTCCGCATGGTCCAGTAGTCCGGAGCGCGGCTGACCGTGTCGAGGCCGATGAAGCGCACGCCTTTGTGGTCAAAGGTCCAATGCGGCTCGCCAAAAAGCTGACCCCACTTCTTGCCCAGGTCGAGGTACCAGTCGTGCTCGCCCGGGATGAAGACCTTGCGTGTCTTGACTTCTTTCAGGATCTCCACGCCGAGCTCGAGCTCCCCGGGTTTGCCGAGCTGGGCGATGTCGCCGCCGAAGATCAGGAAGTCGGCCGGCGGGCTCATGGCCTGCACTTCCTGCACCGCGCGCGTGACCTTGTCGACGAAGCGCGTATTGACGGACTTCTCATAGAGATGAGTATCCGAAATCCAGGCGAATTTGAACGGCGCTTCGGCGGCGTAGGCGACGTCGATGGTATTGAGCAGCGGCCACCAGGCAAAAGTCTCGGCAACCGTGGCTGCTCCGAGCAAACATGATCGATGGACGAATGTGCGCCGGTCGATCTTGAGTTTAGGATCGGGACGCACCCCGGGCTGCTGCAGCACCGCGGCCATTTCGCGTCGAACTTTGTTGAGCTCAGACATGGAGTCCCTCCTCCGCTAGATCGTTGTCAATGGTTCATTATAAGGTATCGGCTCTCTCCCGATCATGCGACCCGGCGGTTGCTCCGTGTCGCTGGTTTCCGGATCACTTCTTCAACTCGATCGTCAGGCCTGTCGGCTTGCCGGTCGCGACGGTCACCGTCTGCTCGACCGGGCCGGTAAAGGATTGGATCGCGACCAGCTTGTAGGTGCCGGGTGGCACGTCAGCGATGTTGAACTTGCCGTCGGCGCCGGTGATCGCGTAGTAGGGATTGTCCACCACGTAGATCCAGCCTTCCATCCAGCCATGCGCGTCGCAGTCGACGCGGACGGTGCCGGCCCGGTCGAGCGAGGTGGGGATTTTCTGGTCTTTGTTCGGCAGCGCCATGTTGAAGGCAGTGCGCTTGCCGTAATAGCCGTGGGTGTTGTGCAACACAGGGTCGCTGTTGACGACGACCAGCGGGCCGGCGGGGATCACCTGGACTTCCGGAACGAAGCGGCACTTGAGATTGTCGAGTTCGGGCGGCTTGGGCTGCGGCGGCCACGCCTTGCCTTTTGCGACATCGACCAAGTACACGACTGCGTTTCGCACACCCTTGTCGGGGCCGACCTCGATCAGCGACTCTTCGCGCGGCTCACCGCAGGTTTCAACATCCTTGGTGGGGATGATCTTCTTCGTCGGCGCGTCGCCGTTGAAAATGATCTTACCCTCGATCGTTCCGCCGCCGGCGACGGCGCCCGCTTCATAGGCGCGCGCCGGTGCGGAAAGCGCTGCTGCGAAGACGGCTGCCGTAAGGGTGGCGATGAAGATATTCATTAGGACGTCTCTCCACCCCAGCCCGCTGATTTTTTCCACGTATCAACTGAACCTCGGAGCGACGGCATTGAAACATAGAATTGGAACTAAACAAAATAAGCAATTCTGAATAGCCAATAAGAATGGCTTAAGTCATAAGGGCTGATAAGTACGTCTTATGTGCTTTCCGATGCCCTTTACATTAATAATGCAAAACTCAAATGAAAATAATGAAAATAAAAAAGATCGTCCGGCCTGGATGATCGTGTGCGAGGGACGGGGTGACGGGATGACGCCGCCAAGGAGCGCATAGGATGCCGATATCTTCCGCGCGATGGCTCTGTGGCCGTCAGGCGAACACCGTACGTAATTCGGCGCGGCTTGTGCGCGCGCGTCACACCCTGATGCGTTCCTGTTCATGGCGCAGTCGGCGTGAAAGCCGCCAGCATGAACTTCTTCGCTTTTCGACTCGCGGTGTCCAGATTCTCTCGAGCGTCGTTCTCGCGCTGGCGCTAATGATGGAGGCGTCGGCGGCGCGGGCCGTGACGGTTGGCGGCCCGTTCACGCTCACGGCGCCCGATGGCACGACGGTGACCGATCGGACCTATGCGGACAAATGGTTGCTGGTCTATTTTGGCTACACCTTCTGCCCGAGTACCTGCCCGACGGCGCTGCTCGAAATCGCGACCGCGCTCAAAAAGCTCGGCCCCGACGCGGCCAAGCTGCAGCCGCTCTTCATCACCGTCGATCCGCAGCGCGACACGCCGGCAGTGATGGGAAATTACACGCAGTCGTTCGATCCGAGGATTGTCGGGCTCACCGGCACCGCGCAGCAGATCTCCACCGTCGCCAAGGAATACGGGGCTTATTACGCCTCGCAAAGGACCGGACCGGGCGCCGATGACTACGTCATGGACCACAGCACTTATCTCTACCTGATGGACCCGCAAGGCAAGTTCGTGCGAGGCTTCGACGAGGACACGTCGGGCGATCGCATCGCCGACGCGGTGCGTAAGCTTATGGCGCAATCCGGCGACGGAGCGAGCCATGCGGGACTGACCAATCCGACGAGCAGATAGCGCGTCGTAAAAAAGGCCGTTGCGGAAAGCACCGCTACCGACACGGTTCAGGGAGACTCGGTCATGAACTACGACAGCTTTTTTGCGGACGCGATCGCGCAGCTATGGGTCGAGCGGCGCTACCGCGTCTTCGCGGATCTCGAGCGCATTGCCGGCCGATTCCCGCACGCGATCTGGCATTCGCCGCAGGGTCCGCGCGACGTCGTGATCTGGTGTTCCAACGATTATCTCGGCATGGGCCAACACTCCAAGGTAATCGGCGCCATGGTCGAGACCGCCATCCGGATGGGCACTGGTGCCGGCGGGACGCGGAACATTTCCGGCACCAATCATGCTCTGGTCGAGCTCGAGCGCGAGATCGCCGATCTGCACCGCAAGGAAGCCGCGCTGGTGTTCACTTCGGGCTACGTCTCGAACGAAACCGGCATCTCGACCATCGCCCGGCTGCTTCCGAACTGCCTGATCCTGTCCGATGCCATGAACCACAACTCGATGATCGAGGGCGTGCGGCAATCGGGGACGGAGAAGAAGATCTGGCGTCACAACGACGCCGATCATCTGGAGAAACTGTTGCGCGCGGCCGGTCCGGACCGGCCGAAGCTGATCGTGTTCGAGAGCTTGTATTCGATGGGCGGGGATGTCGCTCCGATCGCACGCATCTGCGATCTCGCCGAGCGCCACGGCGCCATGACCTATCTCGACGAGGTCCATGCGGTCGGCATGTACGGCCCGCGCGGCGCCGGCATCGCCGCGCGCAACGGCGCCATGGAGAGGATCGACGTGATCGAAGGAACGCTGGCCAAGGCGTTCGGCTGCCTCGGCGGCTATATCAGCGGCAGCGCCGCCCTCATCGACGCCGTGCGCTCCTATGCTCCCGGTTTCATCTTTACCACCGCGTTGCCGCCGGCGATCTGCGCTGCCGCCACGGCGGCAATCCGCCATCTCAAGTCCTCGACGTGGGAGCGCCAGCGGCATCAGGAGCGCTCCGCCCGGGTCAAGGGCGCGTTGAGCGCTGCCGCGCTGCCGATCATGCTGAGCGATACGCACATCATCCCGCTATTGGTCGGCGATCCGGAGAAGTGCAAGGCCGCAAGTGACCTTCTGCTCGAGGAGCACGGCATCTATATCCAGCCGATCAACTATCCGACGGTGCCGAAAGGAACCGAGCGCCTCCGCATCACGCCGTCGCCCTACCACGACGATGCCTTGATCGAACAGCTCGTCGAGGCGCTGACTGATGTGTGGGATCGGCTGGCGCTGCCGCTCAAGGACCGAATGCTGGCGGCGGAATGACTTTGCTGCCCTCGTTTGCAGGAATGCCGCGCGTGACGAGCCTGAGTTCAATCGTCCTTGCGCTTGAGTCGCACCACGATGTCGACCCGGGCGATCTCGTAGCCGTCGGGGGCGGTCGGCATTTTATCGACGATGATCTCGGCGCCGGGAATATCGACGAGCAAATTCTCGTCCTCGACGAAGAAGTGGTGATGATTGCTCGCGTTCGTGTCGAAATAGGTCTTCGAGCGATCGACCATGACTTGGCGCAGCAGGCCCACTTCGGCGAACTTGTGCAGCGTGTTGTAGACGGTGGCGAGCGACACCGACACGTTGGCCTTGGCCGGCTCTTGGTAGAGCATCTCGGCGGTGACGTGCCGGTCTCGATTGGTTCGCGGAGCCTTATACGAGACGTCATGCCTGCCTCCCGCGGCGGGCGCATGCGATGAGGTCGACGGTGTCGTGACCCTGTGGCTGATTTTCGCGCTGATGACGGCGGCGGCGATTTTCGCCGTGCTCTGGCCGTTGTCCCGCCGCGCGCCCGAGGGCGGCGGCAGCGATATCGTCGTTTATCGCGACCAGTTGGACGAGATCGCGCGCGACCGCGCCGCTGGCTTAATCGGCGAGGCTGAGGCGGAAGCCGCCAAGGTCGAGGTTTTGCGCCGGCTCATCGCGGCGGCGGATGCCGCCGAGGCGGAAAAGGCTGCAAGCGCGGGATCGCCTGTGTGGCGCCGGCGGCTGACGGCGATCGCCGGTCTGTTGCTGCTGCCGATCGGCGCTACCGCGCTTTACCTCATGCTCGGCTCGCCGCAATTGCCCGGCGAGCCACTGGAAGCGCGCCTGCGCGCCATCCACCAGGACAAGTCGATCGAAGCCCAGGTTTCGCAGGTGGAGGCGCATCTTGAGCGCAATCCTGACGACGTGCGCGGCTACGAAGTGCTGGCGCCGATCTATCTGCGGCTCGGCCGTTTCGACGATTCGGTTCATGCGTGGCGCAAGATCCTGGCGCTCAACGGCGAGACCGCCGAACGCCAGGCCAATCTGGGTGAGGCACTGGTGGCGGCGGCGAACGGCATCGTCACCGACGAGGCCAAGGCCGCCTTCGACCGCGCGCAGGCGGCCGATCCGCGCGAGGCCAAGTCCAGGTTTTACATCGGCGTCGCCGCCGAGCAGGACGGCGACCGCGCCAAGGCCGGCGCGGTCTGGCGCGGCATGCTTGCCAGCGCGCCGCCGAAGGCGCCCTGGGCCGAGACGGTGCGCCAGGCGCTGGCACGGGTCGGCGGCGCGCCGGTGGTGGCCTCTGCGCCCGGACCGAACGCCGCCGATGTCGCCGCCGCCGACATGAGCGAGAAGGATCGCGGCGTGATGATCCACGCCATGGTGACGCAGCTTGCCGACAAGCTCAAAAAAAACGGCTCCGACGTCGATGGCTGGTTGCGGCTGCTGCGCTCCTACCGAGTGCTCGGCGAGAACGATAAGGCGCAAGCGGCCATCGCCGACGCCCGCCGTGCGCTGGCGAACGATCCGGACAAGCTGCGCGCCTTTGCTGAAGGTACGAGCGCGGCCGCGCCAGCGCCGCCAGTCGCAGCAGCGACGCCCGCGGCCAGCGCGCCCTGGCCGAGCGCCGCCGACATCGCAGCCGCCTCGGCCAAGAGCGAGAAGGATCGCGGCGCGATGATCCACGCCATGGTGGCGCGGCTCGCCGACCGGCTCAAGCAGGATGGCTCCGACGTCGAGGGCTGGCAGCGGCTGTTACGCGCCTATATGGTGCTCGGCGAGCGCGACAAGGCCCATGCTGCCGCCGCCGATGCGCGGCGGGCGCTTGCTAGCGATCCCGACAAGCTTCGCCGCATCGATGAGCTGATTAAGGGCCTGGGGCTCGAAGGTTGAGCATGGACAAGTCGCAATGACCCGCAAGCAGCGACGCCTGATCCTGATCGGCGCGAACGTCGGCGTGCTGGCGATCGCTGTTGCGCTGGTGCTCAGCGCGCTGAAGGATTCCATCGTGTTCTTTAATTCGCCGACCGACATTGCCGAAAAGCATATAGCGGCGGGCACGCGGATGCGCGTCGGTGGACTGGTCAAGCCCGGCAGCTTGCAGCGCGGCGACAACCTTCAAGTCCGTTTCGAGGTAACCGACGGCAAGAGCGACGTCGTGGTGCGCTACCAGGGCATCGTGCCGGACCTGTTCCGCGAAGGGCAAGGCGTGGTCGCGGAGGGCAAGTTGGAAGCCGGCGGAACGCTCGATGCGGATACCATGCTCGCCAAGCATGATGAGCGATATATGCCACGCGAGGTGGTCGATGCCTTAAAGAAGGCCGGGCGCTGGCAGGAGGGCGCGGCGAAATGATCCCCGAACTCGGTCACTATGCGCTGGTGCTGGCGCTGTTTTTGGGACTGATCCAATCGGTCGCGCCGCTGTTTGGCGCGCGCAGCCGCGACGGTGCGCTGATGCGGCTCGCCAATTCCACCGCGCTGATGCAATTCATTTTCGTCGCGCTCTCGTTTGCGGCGCTGACCATCTGCTACGTCACCTCCGACTTCTCGGTCGCTACCGTCTACGAGAACTCGCATTCGATGATGCCGCTGGTCTACAAGATCACCAGCGTGTGGGGAAACCACGAGGGCTCCATGCTGCTGTGGGTCCTCATCTTGTCGCTGTTCGGCGCAGCCGTCGCTGCTTTCGGCGGCAATCTGCCGGCGAGCCTGAAGGCCAATGTGCTGGCGGTGCAGTCGTGGATCGCTACCGCCTTCTATCTGTTCATCCTGCTCACCTCGAACCCATTCCTGCGTCTGCCGCAAGCGCCGTTCGAAGGCCGCGACCTCAATCCGATCCTGCAGGATCTCGGCCTCGCCATTCATCCGCCGCTGCTCTATCTCGGCTATGTCGGCTTCTCGATCTCATTCTCCTTCGCCATCGCCGCGCTGATCGAAGGCCGCATCGATGCCGCCTGGGCGCGCTGGGTGCGGCCGTGGACGCTGGCCGCCTGGATGTGCCTGACCGTCGGCATCGCCATGGGCTCGTACTGGGCCTATTACACGCTGGGCTGGGGCGGCTTCTGGTTCTGGGATCCGGTGGAGAACGCCTCGCTGATGCCATGGCTGGCCGGCACCGCGCTGCTGCATTCCGCCGTGGTGATGGAAAAGCGCAATGCGCTGAAGGTGTGGACGATCCTGCTGGCGATCCTCACCTTCTCGCTGTCGCTGATCGGCACCTTCCTGGTGCGCTCTGGCGTGCTCACCTCGGTGCACACTTTCGCCAATGACCCGAGGCGCGGCGTGTTCATCCTCGCCATTCTGGTGCTGTTTATCGGCGGCGGTCTGACGCTGTTCGCCTGGCGCGCGCCGCTGCTCAAGCAGGGTGGGCTGTTCGCGCCGATCTCGCGCGAAGGCGCGCTGGTGTTCAATAATCTCTTCCTCACCACCGCTTGCCTCACGGTGTTCGTCGGCACGCTCTATCCGCTGGCGCTGGAAGCACTGACGGGGGCGAAGATTTCCGTCGGCGCGCCGTTCTTCAATCTGACTTTCGGTCCGCTGTTCGTGGCGCTGATGTTCGCCATGCCGTTCGGCCCGTTGCTGGCCTGGAAGCGCGGCGACATTTTGGGCGTGGCGCAGCGGCTGATGACGGCGTTCGGCGTCGGTATTGTCGCGGTGGCGGCGGCGTTCGCGCTGGAAGGCGGCCAGTCGGTACTGGCGCCGTTCGGCGTCGGGCTTGCCTTTTATGTGATGACCGGCGCGCTGACCGATCTGGTAGAGCGCACCGGCCTGTTCCGGGCGCCGCTGGCCACTGTTGCTAAGCGCGCGGCCGGCCTACCGCGATCGACCTGGGGCTCGGCACTGGCGCATTTCGGCATTGCGGTGTCGATGCTCGGCATCATATGCGCCGGCACCTGGGGCACCGAGCGCATCGTCGCGTTGAAGCCCTCGCAGACCGTTTCGCTCTCCGGCTACGATCTGAGCTTCGACGGCCTGGTGCGCCGGCCGGGCCCGAATTACACCGCGCTGGTGGCGAAGTTCACCGTGCGCAGCGGCAGCACACCGATCGGCGTAATGGAGCCGTCGAAGCGCACCTTTGCCTCGCGCGCGACCACGACCAACGAGGCGGCGCTGATGATGCGCGGCGCCGGCCAGCTTTATCTCTCGCTCGGCGACGCCAACGATGACGGCTCGATCGCGGTGCGGCTCTATTACAAGCCGCTGGTACTGCTGATCTGGTTCGGCGCGGTGGTGATGATGCTGGGCGGCGCATTGTCCTTGTCCGACCGGCGGCTGCGCGTCGGCGCGCCAAGGCCGGCGGCAAAGTCCGCGCTGCAACCGGCGGAGTAGATGCCCCGACGATGTGGATGCAGGTCGCAAGACCATGCGTATGCATAGTTTTCCGGCGCACCGCCGGCGCATCCCGCGCGCGGGGGGCGGGCGACCTTCGGAACGTCCGGCGCTGCCGTGCCTAATTAGGCGACATCCTGCACGGGGTCTAATCGAATCGATAAGAATTTCTTATGCACTGCGCCAAGAATTTCTTATGCACTGCGCCTTCGGTGAGCATATACTTATCTTTATGCTGACCCTGCGGCAGCTTCATTATTTCGACGCACTCGCCCGACACGGACATTTCGGCCGGGCGGCGGAGGAATGCGCAGTGAGCCAACCTGCACTTTCCATGCAGATTCGCGAACTTGAGAGAGGGCTCGGCATCGATCTGCTGGAACGGCGCCAGGGAGGCACCACCCTCACCAAAATTGGAGTCGAGGTTGCTCGGCACGCCGGTTTAATTTTGAGTGCCACGCGCGACCTCTCCGATTGCGCGCGCCACAGTGTGAGTGTGCTCCGTGAAAACTTACGGCTCGGCATCATCCCGACGCTTGCGCCCTACCTGCTGCCGCGAATTCTGCCGGAGCTCCATCGCCGACACCCGGAATTACACCTCGATCT
>Ga0182024_10019325_pt1 | contig 12576 bp, 11 predicted proteins | sample P32metaG_FD_120480 | JGI IMG/M metagenome (GOLD analysis project Ga0182024, IMG submission 120480) | Permafrost microbial communities from Stordalen Mire, Sweden - P3-2 metaG (Illumina Assembly) | ecosystem: Environmental > Terrestrial > Soil > Wetlands > Permafrost | place: Sweden: Stordalen... | reverse complement strand
TTTCGCTGTGGTTTGGCGGGGAGTCTGTCTACTTGGCCGGGGTTGACGATTACGGGTATGGGGCGGACTTGCGGAGGGCCATGCGCGGCGTTCCGCGCGAGGCCGCCAGCATCCTGCTGGCGCACAATCCCAGGTTGATTGGCCTTGCCTCTCGGAATGGCGTGAGCCTGGTCCTTTCCGGGCATACCCACGGCGGGCAAGTAAATTTGCCGCTGCTTGGTACCGTGTATGGACGCTCGCCCGAGCGGCTGCGCTATAAAATCGGCTGGGACCGCATGGGCGCGACGCAAATATATGTCAGCCGAGGCATCGGAACGATTGTCCTGCCGTGGAGGCTACGTTGCCCGGCGGAAATCACCCACTTGGAGTTGCAGCAGGGCGCCTCGGACGCTTCTCAACCCCTGGCCGCGGATTGATCCTCCAAAATTATGCGCGCCGTTGACCTGATTCGCCGCAAGCGTGACTCGGGCGAACTCACTCCTTCCGAAATACATCAGTTGATTACCGAATATACTCGCGGCGACGTGCCCGATTATCAGATGTCCGCTTGGTTGATGGCGGTGGTGCTTCGCGGCATGAGCCGCCCGGAAATCGCGGCGCTCACCGAGGCCATGCTGCACTCGGGCCGCGTGCTGGATTTTTCCGATCTGGCTGGGCGCAAGGTGGACAAACACTCGACGGGCGGCGTGGGCGACAAAACTTCGCTGGTCATCGCTCCCATCGTGGCCGCGGGCGGGCTGAAGGTGCCCATGATCAGCGGGCGCGGCCTGGGCCATAGCGGCGGCACGCTCGATAAACTGGAATCCATCCCCGGATTTGACGTCAACCTGTCACTTGAGGAATTTCGCCGAGTGTTGGAAACCTGCGGATGCGCCCTGATCGGGCAGACCGCTGAAATTGCGCCCGCCGACAAGAAAATCTACGCGTTGCGCGACGTGACTGGCACGGTGGAAAGCCCCGCGCTGATCTGCGCCTCTATCATGAGCAAGAAGCTCGCCGAGGGAATTGACGCGCTGGTGCTGGACGTGAAGACCGGGTCGGGCGCGTTCATGAAAAACATCGATGACGCCGTGAATCTGGCGGATTTGCTGGTGGAAACCGGAAAACGCATGGGCAAGAAAGTGGTGGCGCTCTTGACCGACATGAATCAGCCGCTGGGGCGCAAGGCCGGCAACGCCATGGAAGTTGCCGAGTCGATCGAAGTGCTCGGCGGCGGAGGGCCGGCGGACCTGCGCGAGCTTTGCGTGGAGCTGGCGGCATGGATGTTCCTGCTTGGCGAACGCGTGAAAACCATTGACGACGGGAAAAAGCTTTCCCTGGATTTGATTGCCTCGGGGCAAGCGCGCGAAAAATTCCGTGAAATTGTTGGCTTGCAAGGCGGGGATGTGGGAGTGGTGGACGATCCGCACCGCCTGGCTCATGCGCGGCAGACGCTTGATGTGCTCAGCTCTTCTGACGGATTTATTTCATCTGTTCAGTGCGAGCAGCTCGGCGTCGCCTGCGTGGTCTTGGGCGGCGGGCGCGAAAAGAAGGAAAACAAGATCGACCCGGCCGTGGGCCTCGAATTTCATAAGCGCATCGGCGACGCCGTGGAACGCGGCGAGCCGCTGTGCACGCTGCACTATAATTCCGATGCGCGCCTCGCAGAGGCGCGGCAGCTTGTTGAAACCGCGTACCTCATCGACCCTGATAAACCGAAAACTTTTCCGCCGCTCATTTACCAAGTTATCGGCGCGTAGGTCGATTTCCGGAAGCGATATCAAACCGCAGCACTTTCAGCCTCGCTCTTTGAAAATGGTGCATAGTGGTGCGATGTGGTGTAAAATTGCATCATGTCGACCAATGAGAATTCTGTCCGTCAAAGCGTGTCTCTTCCCGCCCGACTGGCTCGGCGAGTGCGAGCGCTTGCGAAGAATCGGAAGACCAGCACGAACCGCGTGTTGGTGGAACTGATCGAAACAGGAATCGAATCGAAAGAGGCGGAGAAATCGAAGTTTTTTGAATTGACGGACCAGCTCAGCGCAACTTCCGACCCTGCCGAACGGAAACGAATCAAGGAGGTTTTGGCACGGATGACCTTTGGTGAATAAATGCCAAAGATTCAGTGGACGGATTTGCCGCCTGCCCTTCGCGATCACCTTTTTGAAAGACTAGCCGAGCGGAAGATCACCGTTGAGGATCTATATCAACTCAAGGCGTGGCGTGAGTCAGAACCTGACGCACCTGAGGGCAGATGGTACAAGGACTTCGGGTCATTCAAGATTTGCGGCGAAGGGAAATATCCGAAGACTTTCCTTCTTCGCGGACAACTCGCACGCGGTGAAAAGGTATGAAACGCAGTGCTGGTTCCAGAGGCAATCTTACCGAAGCCTACCTCTTATCCCTCATCGACTTGCACTTAATATTCCTTAGCATTTGAATTTCCACATCCAGACTTGTTGCTTGGCGTGCTACTGTGACGGGCATTTCCCGGGCGCATACGGGATTTGAGGAGACGTCGAATGGGACGATTTACGGGTGTGCTGGGGTTGCTGACGATGCTTGGCGCGGCATATTTGTTTTCGACCAACCGGCGGGCCATTAAATTGAAGATGGTGATCTGGGGATTGTCGTTGCAGATTGCCTTCGCGTTTCTGGTGTTTTATTGGACCTTTGGGCAGGCGCTTTTTTATCGCGCGGGCGATGGCGTGAACAGGCTGCTGGCCTACGCGTTTGTGGGATCGGAATTTTTGTTCGGCGAGCTTGGCAAGCAGCATTCATCGATCGGATTTATTTTTGCGTTTCAGGTTTTGCCCACGATTATTTTCATCGCCTCGCTGTTTGCGCTGCTGTATTACCTGGGCGTGATGCAGGTGGTGATTCGCGCGGCGGCCTGGGTGATGCAGCGGGTGATGGGCGCGAGCGGCGCGGAATCCCTGAACGTGGCGGCGAGTATTTTCATGGGGCAGACGGAAGCGCCGCTGACCATTCGGCCGTTTTTGCCGGACCTGACGCAGTCCGAGCTGATGACTATTATGACCAGCGGGATGGCGCACGTCTCGGGCGGCATCATGGCGGCGTACATTGCGTTTGGAGTAGAGGCGCGGCACCTGCTGACGGCGGTGATCATGACCGCGCCTGGCACCCTGCTGATTTCAAAAATGCTGGTGCCGGAGACTGAGCAGCCCAAGACCATGGGCGTCGTGCACATGGAAAACGTGGAGCGCGACTCCAATTTTCTGGCGGCCATTGCGCGCGGCACGGGCGAAGGGCTGGGCATGGCGGTGAACGTAGGAGCGATGCTGGTGGCGTTTCTGGCGCTGATCGCGCTTACCAACGGCATCATGGGCGGAATTCACAATTTTTTGGGCGGCCACGGAATGATGTGGTTTCCCACCAGCCTGCAACAAATTTTCGGCTGGGCGTTTGCGCCGGTGGCGTTCATTATTGGAGTGCCGTGGCATGACTGCGTGCAGATTGGAAATTTGCTGGGCACGCGCATGGTCGTCAACGAGCTGGTTGCATTTTCCATGCTCGGGCCGATGAAGGGGACGCTCGATCCGCGGTCGTTTACGATTGCCACGTTCGCGCTGTGCGGCTTTGCGAATTTCAGTTCTATTGGAATGCAAATCGGAGGCATCGGCTCTCTTGCGCCGAATCTGAAATCGCAGCTCGCGAAATTCGGCATCCGCGCGATGCTCGCGGGAACCATGGCGAACCTGATGTCTGCATCGATTGTTGGGATCTTTTTGAAATGAGTGCGTCCGTGACGGTCAAGACAAAACCGAGCCAGGAACTTGTGCGCGCCGATGTGGCCGCCAAATTCATCGCCACAAAAACAAAAATGCGGCCGCAAATCGGCCTGGTGCTGGGCAGCGGCTTGGGCACGTTCGCCAATGATATTGAGGGCGCAACGCGCATCGAGTACCGGAACATACCGAATTTTCCGCGCTCGACGGCTATCGGGCACGCCGGGCGAATGGTCATCGGCAAAATTGCCGATGTGCCTGTGGCCATCATGCAGGGGCGCGTCCATCTCTACGAGGGCTACTCGCCGCGCGAAGTAATTTTTCCCATGCGCGTGATGGCTCGCATGGGAATCCGCGCCGTGTTACTGACCAACGCGGCGGGCGGAATCAATACCAATTTCAAGCAGGGGTGCCTTGTGGTTTTGCGCGACCACATTAATCTGCAGGGCACCAATCCATTGATCGGACCCAACGACGAGCGTTTTGGCGAGCGATTTCCGGACATGACGCAGGTGTACTGGAAACCCTATCAGGCGGCGGCGCTGCAAGAAGGCAAGCGCCTGGGAATTGAAATTGCCGAAGGAGTTTATGCGGCGATGAGCGGGCCGAGCTATGAGACGCCGGCTGAGATTCGTTTCTTGCGCACGATTGGCGCGGACCTCGTCGGGATGTCGACTGTGCCGGAAACGATTGCTGCGGCGCACATGGGAATTCGAGTGCTGGGAATTTCCTGTGTGACCAACATGGCGGCGGGGATTCTCGATCAGCCCATTACCAGTGAGGAAGTGATGGAAACGGGCGAACGCGTGAAGGCCAACTTTGTGGCTCTCTTAAGGGCTGCGATTCCGCGCATGAACAAGGATCTGCCATGAGCGAGCGCAGCACCCCAGTCGATAGTGGCTACGAAAGACTGATAGCCGCGGCACGCACAGCGCGCGCGCATGCCCACGCGCCCTACTCCAATTTTCGCGTGGGCGCCGCGGTGCGCGCCAAATCCGGAAAGATTTTTACCGGCTGCAATGTGGAAAACGCCACCTACGGTTTGACGCTGTGCGCCGAGCGCGTGGCGATTTTCAAGGCCATCTCCGAGGGCGAACGCGGATTCGACGCCGTCGCTGTTGTTGCGGATACGGATGTGCTCACGCCGCCGTGCGGGTCGTGCCGGCAAATTTTGTGGGAATTTTGCGGGGACGCGGAAGTGCTGCTCGCGAACCTGAAGGGCAAGATTGAGCGCCATCGCATGTCCGCGCTTTTCCCCAAGCCGTTTGATGGAACGTTTTTGTGATTCGTGACCCGTGATTTGTGACCTGCCGGCAGTATTTCAAATTTGAAATTTCAAATTGAAACCCACGACTGGCAAATTGCAAATGAAGCTTCAATAATCTCAAATCTCAAATTTCAATTCTGAAATTTTAGATATGGGTCTCGCCCGGCGACTCATGGATCACGACTCACGGATCACAAATCACGCCTCACTTGCCGCGGTCCGAGGCGCGCTGGCGCGCCAGGCGGTTGGCGGCGGTGCGCAGCGTGTCGGCGATGTTTTTGCTGGTAGTCAGGAGCTTCAGGTCCAGAGCTTTGATATGCGGCAGCAAGTGCAGGGTGACTTCCAGGGGGGTTTTTGGATTGAAGATCAGGGACCTGACAATGGTGTAGTTTTTGCGAAACTTGCGGCTGTTGGAGATGAGGCGCAGAGTTTCCTCGCTGATGGTGGCCATTTTTGCAAACGATTCCACTTCCTGTTCGGACAGCTGCGGTGATTGTAGGACGGCGCGTTGCACGACCTTGCAAGGATCGCGAATCAGCAGGACGCGCTCGTCGCGGCCGCCCTTGAGGGCCAGCTGCACGCGGTCCACGACGCGCAGGCGCGACAATTTTTGCAGCAACGTTTCGCGCTTGGCTCTGTCCGGCTCGACCTCCTCTGCGGCTTCCGCGAACGCGTCGGCGGATTCCAGTTCCTCGCGCTGCAATTCCTCCAGCTGGCCGCGCTGTTCGCCATTGATGACTGAGGAGGCGATGAGTTCCGCGACCAGGTTGGGAGAAGTGCTCAGGCGGTCCAGGTCCTCAAACAGATCCTGAACGCCGGTGACCGACAAATAGCGGAGAACGGGCCGAAGGACTTCGATGGGGCAGGTGGAATTTTGCGCCAGCGCGTCCGCCACGCCGGGCCTGCGTGGAAATTCGGCCGCGCAGTAGGCGAACATTTCCGGGGCGGCGTCGCGGCGGGCCAGCGCGGCAAGAACATATTTGAGAGGCTGCGTGAGCAGGATGCCTGCGGCTTCTTCGCGGACCACGGGATCCGAATCAGCGGCGAGAATGCAGAGCGTTTCGACTCGGTCTTCAGGGGGAAGTGTTGCTGCTTCCGTGCAGATGGCAAGCTTGCGTTCCAGGGCCGCGCGGCCCGAACGAACTTCTTCGCGCAGCGCTTCGCTAATTGCCGCCTCCGGGGAAATTCTTGAGGGCATCGCGCGTGAGCGTAACTTTCCCGGAGTGGCCTGCGGGGCCAATGGGGGGGAGAGCCTTCCCGTTTAATTCCAGGTGCAGCGCTCCGGCATCCTTGGCAGTCACCTGGAAATGGTCGGCGGCCGAAAAAAACTGATTTTCGCCAGTCTTCATCGTTCCATCAAAAACGAGATCTTTATCCACCACAACCGTGACTTTGGTTTTTTTGGCCGCCTCGACTTTTAGTTCGAACCGGTCGGAAGGGGTCAACAAGGGGGCCGTGGCGGCCGAATTGTCCGGGGAGCCGGCAGGGGATCCCGAAGCTGCATCCTGGGCACTGGCAGAGGCGGTTAGCGCATTGGAATCGGCAGTGGTCTGAAAGGACGCTGGTGAGGACGGGGAAGCAGGCGCGACATTCATCCCCGTGGTCTGCGCCGCCCGCTTAGCGGCCCGCCGCGCAAGGAAGAACCGCGCGCCAAACCAGGCACCGGACAGGAGCAAAAGGATAAACACAACAGCGCCGATCCAGGCGATCCAGGGCTGGTCGGCAGTTACTGCCGGAGGGCTGCCCGTCCACACGGGAACAGTCTGGCGGTCACCGACTGCCAGGGTATATTCGGCAACAATATTCTCTTCATCCAGGCCCAGGTAGCGGGCCACGGCGCGCACGAATCCCCGATTAAATACTCCCCCGGGGAGCAAATCCCACTTTTCGGTTTCAATGGCTTGCAGGAAACGCGTGGCAATGCGAGTGGCGGAGGATATCTCCTCCAGAGTGACACCACGCATTTCCCGTTCGCGTTTCAGGCTTTCGCCGAATGTGCCTTTGTCCATAATTCTCTACTGGATGACTTTCCCAGCGAATATAGGCGCGAGCAGGGGGAGTGTCAATCTCATGCGAGAGGCGTTGTGACTTATCATGGATTCGTACGAAGCCAATTGCTCCCCGGCACAAAAGCGAGCAGTCTTAGCAGAATCTAATAATATCAAGGCGGGGCGGTTTCAGGCCTGCTTTTCACTTTGGAGCAACTGCCTGCGAAGTGGACGTTGCATGGACAGACAAGAGCTGACTATAATTTCTGGTGCCCCAAGACCTTCCGCAAATTGGAAGGCGACCCGCAACCAAATCTGGCACAAGGCTTTCAGTGACCACTTCTGAGAATTTTTCGGGTATCGAGCGGCGCCGAATCGCCACGGCTCGGGGAGAACATCGCGAGGCCGGCGAAATCGCTGTGTTCCACGAATTGGGCAAGGCCCTCACGTCCTCCCTGCAGCTCGATCAAGTCCTGCGCACCATCATGGAAAAGATCGATGAATTTCTGCGCCCGGATACCTGGTCGCTGCTGCTGGTCGACGAGTTGAAGCAGGACCTGTATTTCGAGCTGGCTGTGGGCAAGGGCGCGCAGGCGCTGAAGGATGTGCGCATCAAGATGGGGCAGGGAATCGCGGGATGGGTGGCGCAAAACGATGAAGCCGTCATCGTGCCCGATGTCAGCAAGGACACGCGATTTTTCGCGCAGATCGACGAGAAAACGAATATGGAGACGCGCTCCATCGTTGCCGTTCCGGTGCGCTATCGCGACCACTGCCTCGGCGTGATCGAGCTGATTAACTGCGTGGAGAGAGATGGGTTCATGGAGCACGACATGGCGCTCCTGGAGGCGCTGGCCGATTTCGCCGCCATCGCGTTGGAAAACGCGCGCCACGTGAAACGCATCCATGAGCTGACGATTACCGACGATTGCACGAATTTGTACAACGCGCGGCACATGGATTTCATTCTGGAGACGGAAATTTACCGTTCGCAGCGCTACGGCTACGAATTTTCCGTGGTGTTCATCGATCTGGATCACTTCAAAAGCGTCAACGACACGCACGGGCATCTGATCGGATCGAAGCTGCTGGCCGAAGTGGGGCAGATTGTGAAGGGCGCCTGCCGCAGAATCGATTTCGCGTTTCGCTATGGCGGGGATGAATTTGTGATTGTGCTGCCGCAAGCCACCAAGGAAAATGCCTTCGTGGTGGCCCGCCGTTTGCACAAATTAATTGGAGAGACACATTGGCTGACCACCGATGGACTGGACGTGCGCTTCACGGCCAGCATTGGCGTGGCATCGTTTCCTTCGGACGCCAAAACCAAAGTGGAGCTGCTGCATCTTGCCGATGAGGCCATGTACGCGATTAAGAACACTACGCGCAACGGCGTCGCCGATGCAAAAATTGGCGTGCTCCCTCCCAAATAATCTGGCCGCGGCACGCTGAATTCCTCTGAAGCGCAATTCCTATCTTCCTCAGCGTGTGCATTTTCTTGATTCACTACCTATGCCATGTTAGTCTCAGCGCTTCTAGTGGCACGCCTTTGAGCGTGTGGAATGGATGCCACGGACGAGCCGAGACGAGGAGCGCATGTCCAACGAAGCATTGGGGATGATTGAGACGAAGGGCCTGGTTGCTTCGATTGAAGCGGCGGACGCCATGGTCAAGGCCGCCAACGTCATCCTCATCGGCAAAGAATATATTGGCTCGGGATATGTCACCGTGATGGTGCGGGGAGACGTGGGCGCCGTGAAAGCGGCCACCGACGCTGGAGCGGCGGCGGCGCGCCGAGTGGGCGAGCTGGTTTCCGTGCATGTGATTCCGCGCCCGCATGAGCACGTGGAAAAGATTTTGCCCGGCGGCGGAGCGCCGCCTGCCGCAAAGAAGTAAACCGCACGGGCTGCGGAATACTACTCCATATTTTTTGTCATTCCGAGCGAAGCGAGGAATCTCTATTTCCTTGCTGGATCGCAAACCACGGAGAGATTCCTCGCTTCGCTCGGAATGACAAAATAAATAATTCTTTCAGCGCCTGAGCCGCACGCCTCGGCGGACGAACTGAGCAGCAAAGTTCGTAGGAGAAGGTAAAGCGTTTTGAGCCTGCGCGATCGCGACCTCATCTCCATCCAGGAAGCCCGCGAACTGTCGGCACGTGCCGCCACTGCGCAAAAGAAATTCGCGGAATTTTCCCAGGAACAAGTCGATGCAATTGTGGAAGCCTGCGCGAAGGCGGCCACGGAAAACGCCGAGCCGCTGGCGCGCGCGGCTGTCGAAGAGACCGGATTCGGCAACGTCCCCGATAAAATCGTGAAGAATACACTTGCGGCGGTCAACGTGCCGCGCGCGATTCGTGGACTGCGCACCGTTGGGATATTGCGCGAGGACCGCGAAAAGGGCATCGTCGAAGTGGCCTCGCCCATCGGCGTGGTCGCGGCCGTGATTCCCTCCACGAATCCCACCTCAACTGCAATTTACAAAATACTGATTTCCATCAAGGCGCGGAACGCCATTGTGCTCAGCCCTCATCCATCCGCAATCAATTGCATATGCCGCGCGGCTGTGTTGATGGAACGCGCCGCACTCACTGCGGGCGCTCCGGAGGGACTGATCCAGTGCATGGGGCACACGACGCTGGAGGGCACACGCGAGTTGATGCGGCGGCCCGAAGTCGGAGTGATTTTGGCGACGGGCGGTACGGGCCTCGTGCGCGCCGCGTACAGTTCGGGCAAACCCGCTTACGGCGTCGGTCCGGGCAATGTTCCGGCGTTTATCGAGCGCACCGCGGACGTGCGCAAAGCCGTCGCGGACATCATTGCCGGAAAAACTTTTGATTACGGAACGATTTGCTCGTCCGAGCAGGCCATCGTGGCGGAAGAATCGGTGCGCGAGCGCGTGCTCGAAGAATGCCGCAAGCAGGGCGCCTATTTTCTTTCTGCTGAAGAAATCGAAAAACTGTCGCGAGTGGTATTTCTGCCGGGATCGCACACGCCGAACACGCAAATTGTGGGGCGCGCGGCTACTGTGATTGCCGGGATGGCGGGCATCCAGGTGCCGCCGGCAACGCGCGTGCTGATCGCGCGCCTTGAACCGCAACAAGTGGGGCGCGAGTTTACGCTCTCGGCCGAAAAGTTGTCGCCGATCCTGGCGTTTTATGCGGTGGAAAACCTTGCTGCGGGAATCGCGTTGTGCCGCCGCCTGCTGGAATTCGGCGGGCTGGGGCACACCTGTGCGATTCATTCGCAGGATCGCGCCGCGATTCTGAAATTCGGCGAAGCCATGCCCGCCTTTCGGGTCGTGGTGAACAGCGCGTCGGTGCACGGCTCGATCGGCTATTCGACGAATCTCTTTCCCGCCATGACTCTGGGCTGCGGCGCGCCCGGTGGAAACATTACTTCGGACAATATCGGCCCGCAGCACTTGATGAACGTGAAGCGCATCGCCTGGGAAGCGCGCGGCGTGGAGCACCGCACCGTGCCGGCGGACCAGCGCATGGCGGGCGCGGCGAATTCCAGCGCGCCGCGAGCGGTGCAATCGGAGGTGAGCATGTCAGCGGCAACGAAATCCGTGCCAGCACCTGAGGCGAGTGTGCCGGCGACTTCGCACGAGGCGAAGCCAGAAGAAAAAATTCATGCCGCACCCGCAACGGCTAAAGCATCGGCTCTCGCGACGCCAACCGGCAGCGTGGATCGCGCAGCGATTGCCCGCGTGGTTGAAAGTGTGCTCACGACGCAAGGAATCGCTCGCGGAAGTGGCGCAATTAAATCCGGGCCTGCTCATATGCCTATCGCGATATCTGCGCCCGAGGCGGCGACAGCCGCGACAAAACAATCTGCGAACCCGGCGTCTATCGCAGCCGAAATCGCGGATCGCTTTTTTGGTTCATCGAGAACGCCGAAAGAAGCGTTTAGTAGCGCCATCCCTCCGGGTGGCAACTCGCCACCGCCAAGCCCGACTGCCCCGGTTCCAGACTCCGCGAAAAAATCTGAGCCGCCCGCGAAAGCTGCAATCGAAATTCAAGTCTTCGTCAGCGAAAACGATGTGCGCCGAGCCATGACGCGCAGCGAAAAAATCTTCATCGGACGCAAGACTATCCTCACGCCATCCGCGCGCGACCTGGGGCTGGAACATGAAGTGTTTGTGGAAACTGAAACCGGATCGATCCGCTAAATCAACATTTCACCGGCAAGAACGCCCAGTGCCAAAGCTCTAACCGAACGCACCGCTTCTTGTTTGGTCTTGCCATAGACCATCACGCCAGGAAGGTTGCGAATCTCGGCGATCCAGCGGCCGTCTGCTTCCCGTTCGATCTCGATTTGAAAGCGGTAGGACATCTCGTTCTAGATTCACCTACGTCATTATAACCTTCCATTTTAGTTTTCGGTGATATCTTACAGCCAAGCAAGTTGGAGGAATGCGAAACGGTAAAAGGAAAAATCGATATGCGAAAAATTTCGATTATAGGAATTGCGCTGGCGTACGTTGTTCTGTTCCAGCGAGGAGTGGCGGCGCAGACTTCCGAAGTGCATGTGCTGGCCTCCAATGGGATCAAGGCGGTGGTCGAGGATTTGCGCGGGCAGGGGGAGCGCTCCGTCGGCCATCCGATCACGGTTGAATATCGGCCGACGGCCGCGCTGAAACAGGATATTGATGCGGGAAAAACATTCGACGTCGTGATCGTGACCGTGGAGAGCATCGCCCAATTGAGTAAGGAAGGGAAAACAGTTGGCGGAGATGGTGCGCCCATCAGCCGCGTTGGCGTGGGCATCGGCATTCGCAAGGGCGCGCCACGGCCGGATATCAGCACGCCTGAAGCACTGAAACGCGCAATGCTCGGGGCCAAGGCGATTGCGTATGGTCCCATTGGCGCCAGCTTTCCTTACATCACACACATGCTGGAAACGCTGGGGATCGCCGACACCATGAAATCCAAAACTCTGTTTTTCAATACCTCCGACGAAACCAATGAAGCTGTTGCCGAAGGGAAAGCGGATTTCGGCATGACCCTGGTCAGTGAAATTCTGCCGGCAAAAGGAGTCGAGCTGCTGGGGCCATTTCCCGAAGAGTTTCAGGGCTACGTGCGCTTCTCCGCCGCCGTCGGTGCGAATGCAAAAAATGCCGATGCCGCAAACGCGCTGATTAAATTTTTGGCCGGACCGGACGCGTTGTCCTCGATCAAGGCTCGCGGAATGCAGGCTCATTAAGAAATCGCGCATCTTCTCTGTGAGCGATCCGTGTGGCGCCGGCGGCTCGCCGGCGGCTTTGCGGGTCGAATGCGCAGACGAAAACCGCCGGCGGGACGCCGGCGCCACATGAAGACACTGCTCCGCCGCCGCTGTATTGCATGGTAGAATCGCGCCAATACGGCTCGAATAGCAAACGAGATTCCATGATCGAAAACAAATCCTCGCTCGGACTGGCTGGCTTCTCTTCGCAAAATGCGAAGCGAAGAGGGAGACGATCCATGAACCGAATTTGGAAAGCGCTGGGACTGGTTATTTTTTGCGCTGCGTTCGCCTACGGCGCGACGGATGCGACGATTTCCGGCGTCGTGAAGGGACCGGGCGGCGCAGCTTTTCGCGGCGCGTTTGTG
>Ga0182024_10019324_pt1 | contig 12577 bp, 13 predicted proteins | sample P32metaG_FD_120480 | JGI IMG/M metagenome (GOLD analysis project Ga0182024, IMG submission 120480) | Permafrost microbial communities from Stordalen Mire, Sweden - P3-2 metaG (Illumina Assembly) | ecosystem: Environmental > Terrestrial > Soil > Wetlands > Permafrost | place: Sweden: Stordalen... | reverse complement strand
CGAGGTTCCAGATCTCGACGAAACGATCGCCATCCTGTTCCGCCGAACCCGGGGGCCCGCCGGCGATCTGCGGCCCGTGATCGAAAAAGATTTCGGAGCAGGGGCCGCATGGGCCTGTCTCGCCCATCGACCAGAAATTGTCCGACGTCGGAATGCGGATGATCTTCGATTCGGGCAGGCCTGCGATCTTCTTCCACAGCGCAAACGCATCATCGTCCTGCGCGTAGACGGTGACGAGCAGCCGCTCCGCAGGCAGGCCGAAAGTCTTATGAACAAGTTCCCAGGCGTAGGCGATCGCCTCTTCCTTGAAATAGTCGCCGAAGGAGAAATTGCCGAGCATCTCGAAGAAGGTGAGATGGCGGGTCGTGTAGCCGACATTTTCGAGATCGTTGTGCTTGCCGCCGGCGCGCACGCATTTCTGCGCCGTGGTGGCACGCGTATAGGGCCGCTTTTCCTGGCCGGTAAAAACGTTCTTGAATTGCACCATGCCGGCATTGGTGAAGAGGAGCGTGGGATCATTGCGCGGCACGAGCGGCGACGACGGCATCGCCTCATGGCCGCGGGCGCGGAAGAAGTCCACGAAACTCGAACGGATTTCGGTCAGGTTTTTCATGGCCCGGTAGTTAAGCGCTCCGGCGTCAAACGGCAACGCGCACCGCCAAACGCAAAGGGGCGCCGCAATCTGCGGCGCCCCTTCCGGAGCCGTTCCCCATGCCAATAAGGAACGACACTAGTCTTCAGCCTCATCCGCAGCCGATTCCAATTGCTTTGTCTCCGTCATCAGACTCTGGCCGATCAGCCCCGCATTCTGGCGGACCTGGGCCTCGATGCGGGCGGCGACGTCGGCATTCTGCTGGAGATATTGCTTGGCGTTTTCGCGGCCCTGCCCGATGCGGGTTCCCTCATAGGAGAACCACGAGCCGGACTTCTCGACGATGCCCGCGCGCACGCCCAGATCGACCAGTTCGCCCACCTTGGAGATGCCGGCCCCATAGATGATGTCGAACTCGACCTCCTTGAAGGGCGGCGCCACCTTGTTCTTCACCACTTTCACGCGCGTCTGGTTGCCGATGACCTCGTCGCGGTCCTTGATGGCGCCGATGCGGCGGATATCGAGCCGGACCGAGGCGTAGAATTTGAGCGCGTTGCCGCCGCTCGTGGTCTCCGGATTGCCGAACATCACACCGATCTTCATGCGGATCTGGTTGATGAAGACGACAAGGCTGTTCGACTTGGAGATGGAACCGGTCAGCTTGCGCAGCGCCTGACTCATCAGGCGCGCCTGCAGGCCCGGCAACTGGTCGCCCATCTCTCCTTCCAGCTCGGCCTTCGGCGTCAGCGCCGCCACGGAATCGATCACCACGATATCGACGCCGCCCGAGCGCACCAAAGTGTCGGCGATCTCCAGTGCCTGCTCGCCCGTATCCGGCTGGGAAATCAGCAGCTCCTCGATGTCGACGCCGAGCTTTCTCGCGTAGATGGGATCGAGCGCATGTTCGGCATCGATAAACGCCGCGACGCCGCCCTTCTTCTGCGCCTCCGCCACCGCGTGCAGGGCAAGGGTGGTCTTGCCGGAGGATTCGGGCCCGTAAATCTCGATGACCCGCCCGCGCGGGAGGCCGCCGATGCCGAGCGCAATGTCGAGGCCCAGCGAGCCGGTCGAAACGGTGTCCATTTCGACCACTTCGCGCTGGCCCAGCTTCATCACCGAGCCCTTGCCGAAGGCGCGGTCGATCTGAGACAGCGCCGCCTCCAGCGCCCTTTTCCGGTCGCTCTTGTCTTCCCGTCCCACCACCCGCAAAACCGCTTCTTTCGTCATCGCTTGCTCCTTATTTCACAGCCCTCCCCAAATCCCAAATGGGCGGGGGATATTGCAATGTACCCTTTTCGTTCTATTTTGCAAGACGGCTCGTAACCTATTGATGTCAAATTGTCTTCCAGACATCGTTCTGCTATCGTTCGGTAAGAATCGGGGTAGTGTCTCAGACCCTTGCGCAGACATCGGCGAACCACGCTTCCGACTTTGAGTCGATCCATTCTTGCGCTTCGATTTCCGACGCGAAACCGCGCACGCTCATTTTCGGCGCATAGGCATTCGCGACCATCGAAACGCTGTAGCTGGCATCCTTCGCCGTCACGATCTTGAACACGGGCGTTGGGCGATGATGGGTGTCCGCTACGTGGATGATATCTTCCATGGTCAGGCGTTCGCTTGTGAGCCCCGCTGCCATCGCGGGCGTCTGCCCGTTCAGGCTCTTGTGGGCGCGGCAGAAATTGTAGTGCGTGAAGAACAGCGCCATCATATGGGCGTGATTTTCGGCCTTCTTTGAAAAGGCATTAGTCAACCGCGTCATGCGCCGGTTGCCCATGCGGACCGTCAAATTGCTGCGCTCCACATGCGACGTGGACGCCTTGGACGTGTCGAAGGTTCCGAAGATGGATTTCTTCTCCATTCCGCAGCATACGCCCGGGCTGTACTTGCGAGCCGGCCCCTTGTCGGGCGTCGCGGAAAAAACCTTCTGAACTTGGGCGTAAGACGTATCGAGCGGGAACGCCTCGCTAATCGCGTCACGATAGGCCGGAAGGCCGTCCGTGGTCACATGGACCGTGGAGACGATCCGTGAGGCCACATCCCGCATGAAGGTCCGCGCCGTGCCGCCATCGCGGTCCCCGTCAAGCCACGACACCATGACCTTCGAGTCGCGATCCAGTGCCGTGAATGTCCAGATATCGCCCGCGCCTTCGACGTAGTGGTCCATGGTCTGAACCGTCCGCTTTTTCGCGTAGCAAAATCCCCAAATCTCGTCCGCCTGTAGGTGGGTAGTTTTGAGGCCCCGGACGGTCCGGTCATGGAAAGCGGCGCAAGCCTCGCCAGCATCTTCCAGCAATTTTGTTACCGTGTTTATGGACACCCCCACGACCCGGGAAATGGACCGCAGAGAGGAACCTTCGACCATCATCGAAAGGATTTGGGCGCGCTTGGCGAGGGGCAGCTTTTTCATGCCCCCAAGATATGAACTTTTTTGCTTACCGTCAAGCATTATTTTTCAGTTATTTGACCGCATACAGCTGGGGCGCGGCGCTTGCCCGTTCAGGGGTTGGGGGTGCCCCCGTTAGGCCCCAAATGAGATTCTCGACCTCATCCGGCGGCAGGTTCAGCTTCCGAGCAATGTCACTCTTGGTTTCACGCTCGGTCCAAAGCTGAGTGAGAATCTTTTTCCAAACCAGCGATATCTCACGTTCAATTCCGTTCTTCTCTCCAAGCCGGTATCCACGTTTGCCCAATTCGATACATGCCGACTTGTATCGCCACTCTCCCAATATACCGAGAGCATGCAGACGATAGGCCAGCGCCATTGCCGAGACGCGCCAACGCTTTTTCCATGCGATAATGTCATTGACGCTAACGAACCCGCGAATCCGAGATCGAACATCGGACTCCGGCATCAAAAACGCAGACGCAAACGCATTTGCCTCGCGCTCCGCTTCGCGTGAGCGCTGTGCTCCCGCATGGCGATGGCAAACCAAATGGCAAATTTCGTGGGCAGCATCAAATATGCTATGCTCAGCCGTCTTAAACGTGTTTAGAAACACAAATGGAACATCATTCCGCCAAAACGAAAACGCATCCACTGAGGCTGTCGCTTCCGACATGGAAAAAATTCTAACCCCGTGAGTTTCAAGAAGGGCAAGCATGTTGCCGACCGGTTTTTCGCCTAATACCCAGAACTGCCTAAGAGTTCGGGCAGCCACTTCCATGTCGGTCTCGTAACTCAAATCAACCAGATTGCTTTTCGGCAGAGAGAACTCTCGATCAGCCCAATCGCTCAACTGCAACCCAAGAGAGCCCGCAGCGACGGCAGAATCGCGCTCTTTAGCGCTCATTTTTGAGAGGCTGCGGAAGCTTACGGATTCGGTATAAATTTCTTCTGGATCATCACCGTAGAAAAATTCTTTCGGATAATTCAAGGCCGCTGAGAGTTTCGCGACCGTTACATCATCCGGATTTTCACCATTTTCAATTCTCGAAATTGTTACTGGTGAGACTCCCGCACATTCCGCGAGTCCCTTCCCGTTCAGCCCTCGCCTTTTTTTGGCGAGGCTGAGTCTTTTTGCATTGAACTCCATTAGGCGCGCTTGCGAATTACTTGCGGGTCAAAGTGGTCCGGGTCACCACTATCGAACATGCGGCTAAAGGGTTTTTCATCGCCCCCGTCCGACAAGTAATTTCGTTCGATTGAATTAACAAACGTCTTATTCTTGATAATAGGACGGGAGAACTCTACCGCTCCGTTTTCATCAACCATAACGTAAAATAACGCACGTCGGTCGTTTGGTATAGGCGCGAATTGCGGAAGCGACGCAAATAGCGATGTTTGGCTCGTTCGTTCAGACCCACTTCCCTTCTGCGAACGGGGCTTCGGTTGATGTTCATCAACGCATGCAAGATCGACATTTGCGAACGCGATAAGGATATTGGCAGTCTCGCTGCGCACGGCTTCAACGTTGTCGGGACGGTCCAGGCACCAATCGTGGGTGCCGATAAGCGCATCTCTCAGCGCATAAGTTCCGTTTTGATAAGCGAACGTTCCAGGTGCATTTGCACAGTGGAAGGGTGTCGCATCGGCCGCGGATGAAACGGCGACGTCGCGAACCAAAAGCAGTTTTTCGCGAGAGGTTAGGAGTTCAAGCAGCCTAGGATTAACTTCCCAAGGCTCCTTGCGAATTACGGTTGCGGCCCAAGCCATACCAGCCCCGCTGTTAAGAATTTCACCCATACAGTATGGTTGGATTTCTTAACAGTCAACTAGGCCCAGCGTTTCGCCGCCGCTTTTTTTGCGATTTCTTGGCGTCGTCGCTTGCTCAACTTGGCGGCCCGCGCCTTGCCGCCTTTGCTGCCCAGTTCGGCAGCGGCGGACTTCGGCGGGTCAAGCGTCTCGGTGAGCTCGCCAATCGCGAGTTTTCCCACCATGACGGCATTGCCGATCACGTCTGCCGGGCGCTTCTGACCTTGGGGGCCTTTGGGCATTACCAATCCTTGCCGTTGCTTACCGCTAAGCATAGATAACACGGGTCGCAGGATTTTGCGACCTCTTTCATCGATGGTCGATGGAAGCGATTCACAATAAAGACATGGAGTAAATATTCATGAGTATCGCATGGCTCAACCAAATCTGGCAAGCCGGACAGGTAAATGAAGGCAATGTTGTTCGAAGAAGCATGCTCAGCGTTGCCACCTATTCGTCTCCGCAGGATTTGGAGAATGAGGTGCGCGCACGCGGTTTCCATATGGCGCTTATCGGTAGCCAGTATGTGATCGTGTGCAACCCTAACGGAGCACTTAACTTGGTCTGCTAGGGCACGGGCGTTGCGGGGAGGGGGGTTACCCCTCCCCGTCGCGTATGCGCGAATGTGCCCCACCAAGGGTCTGAGACACTACCAGAATCGGGGTAGTGCGTTCGTTTGAAATGTGGCCCCGCGGGGCGTCTGGCTTGGCCTGATTCTTGTCGGGTATTTTTGTTTCGCGGTGGCGGGGACGGCACGGGCGTCAGTCAATCATATTCCAGTCGGGCAGGTTCAAGTCTGGCCAGTCGTCAAAGTGAATAAATCGGTGTCCCTCGCCTATTCGTCCAAAATATGTTGTGCGTCTATCGCCAAAGCCTTCTCCTCTTCCGTCTGCATACGCAATCCACCCGACGAGCACTGGCTTGTCGAGATTGGTCATTTTTATTCCGTTCAATGGCACTCGAACTGTGTCTGTATCTCCGGGTTTCAAGCGCGTGTGTGGAACTATGTCCGCCCCGTTGAAATCTGGAGGGCTGGGGATTTGATCGGGCCAGAACCATGTAAAGCCAATACAACTGCTAAGAACTATGCACTCAGCTGTTCCGGTATTTATGACGACGAACTCCGCTTCGCGCATTTCACTAGTTGGGTCTCTTTCGTGTTCTGGCCGCGAGCGGCGCACAAATCTGATTTCAAGTTTGGGCCTGTACTCCGAAAAGTATTTGAGCCTGTCGATTTCCTTTTGTTTTTCGAGGATGTCAGCTTGCAACCCAGTGAGAGACAGTTGTTTCTCCCCTATTGCCTTGCTGCCTTCCGCGGCAATTCGAGCGGTTTTGTCCGCGCGGACAAGTGCCCACAACTGAAAAATGGAACCTATTGCGAGAAGGGCCGTGAAAAAGGCGAGGAGAAGCGTGTAATTCGCAATCCTCTCATTGCTGGATTCGGGATATTGCAAGCCTTGTTGTTGGGTGCCTTGATTGGTTTGGGCGTGTGTTGGGCAATTGTTGTGAGCAACAGATGACGCGAACAACATTCCTAACAAAATCACAAAAACGTACGGAATTGCCGGTTTCCATACAATTGTGCGCAGAAAATCTAACATCCCCTAATCGCCTCTCCGAAGCCCCTTTTAGGCGGCTTTCTTCTTGTACGCTCCCCGCTTCTTCAGCGGATTTGCACCGTCGATCATAGCAACTAAGTCAGACATTTCCATGAGGGTATCGGTCAGCCCCGCTGCCATCGCTGGCGTCGTGCGAAGCGTCTTGTGAATGCGCACCCAATTATACCAGAAGAAATAGAGCGCCAGCGCCGAGCAATGGTTGTCGAATTTCTTGCTGAAGGCGTTTGTCAGGCGCGTGAACCGGCGCATGGACATGCGCATTGTGAGGTTTTGGCGCTCCACATGCGACGTGGACGCCTTGGACGTGTCAAACGTTCCGAAGATGGATTTCTTCTCCATTCCGCAGCATACGCCCCGGCTGTATTTGCGAGCCGGTCCCTTGTCTGGAGTCGCGGAGAAAACTTTCTGAACTTCGGCATAAGACGTATCGAGCGGGAATGCCTCGCTAATCGCGTCACGATAGGCCGGAAGGCCGTCCGTGGTCACATGGACGGGCGTGGCGAGTCGGGCGGCTGCGTCCTTCATAAAGGCCGTGGCCGTCCCGCCATTCCGGTCCCCCACCGGCCAAGTCACGATCATTTTTGAGTCGCGGTCCAAAGCGCTGGAACGACCAAAAACGTTCGGGTGTCCGTTTGAAAACTATAGTCTGAGAAAAATCATCGTCAGGCCTCCGAGGATAAAGGCCAACAGGCAGCACTGGCAGGCGGCGCTGAACCAGTAGAGGGCGGGAGCATTTTTCCGGTCTACGGCGCCCTGTCTCTCGTGAAAAATGCCCGTGCGGAGCCCGGTAATCAGCTTCCACGCAATGACGCCGCCTATTGCGATCAACGCCACCAAGCCTATGAGCATGGGATCCGGTCCGCCCTAAATCTTCTGCAGGCCGCGCGCATCACTCGGGAGGTCGCAGTGCGGCAGCTCCGCAATTTTCCTCCTCATCCGCCGAAATTTTCCCTAACGCGCGCACCTGGAAACCTTCGGGCGCTCCTGGGCTAAGGCGAGGGAGCGGACGGCGTCGTCGGCGCCGGCATCGTGGGTGACGGGGCTGCCGTCGTGGCGGGCGCAGAAGAAAGAACGGTGACCTTTTGAATCGTCACTGATGTCTGCGGCCATTGGCCGGGCATGGGGCCGCCTATGCCGACAGGTGTCGCGGCGATCTTGTCGACCACGTCCATGCCGGAGACCACATGGCCGAAGACGGCATAGCCCGTCGTACCGTCGGCGTCGCCCGGCTGGCGGTCGAGCCGGGTGTTGTCGGCGAGATTGATGAAGAACTCCGCCGTGGCCGAATTAGGATCTGTCTCGCGTGCCATGGCGATGGTGCCGCGCAGATTGCTGAGGCCGTTGCCGGCCTCGAGCGGAATGGGATCGTGGACGGGACGGGAATTGGTGGCGGAATCGTAGCTGCCTGCCTGGATTACGAAGCCGGGTGCGATGCGATAGACGAGCGTGCCGTCATAATGCCCTTCGCCCACATAGCGGAGGAAATTGTCCACGGTCTTCGGCGCCTGCGCCCGGTCGAGGTCGACGGTGACATCGCCCATCGAGGTGTGGATCAGCACGGCAGGTTCGGCGCGCGCCAAGCCCGCGCAGCCGAGGCACAAAAGTCCGGCGACGATTCCAACAAACCTCTTCCGCATCCCGGTACGCTCCAAAATTGCGCCGCATCATAGCGCAATTTCGCGGGATGCGCGGGGGAGATGACAGATCGGCGCAGTTCAGGCGAAATCGCCGGAGATGGAACGGCGCCGCGCGATTCGAATGGTTCTTCTCGGGCTCGGCCTCGGCGTCCGGGCGATCCAGGCCGACGCCGGGCCGCCCTATCTGACCGACGATCCCGAACCGCCGCCGCTCGGCCATTGGGAAATGGTGCTGTTCACGATGGGGCTCAAGGCGGACGGGACGGCGGCCGGCGCTCTGCCGGCGACGGAAATCAATTACGGCGGATTCGAAGACACGCAGCTGCATATCCTCGTGCCCCTCGGCTTTGCGGCGGGCGAAGGAGAAGGAGCCAAATTCGGCGGCGCCGACGTGGAAGTCGGCGTCAAGTACCGCTTCATTCAGGAAGACGAACAGGGCTGGCGGCCGCAGGTTGCCACCTATCCTGTGATCGAAATTCCCACGGCTTCCAGCCGCAACGGTCTCGCGAGCCGCGGCGTGGATTATTTCGTGCCGGTCTGGGCGCAGAAGGATCTCGACGCGGACTGGACCGTCGATGCGGGCGGCGGTTACCGGATCAATCCGGGCGAGCGGAACGACTGGTCTTCAGGCGTGCTGCTGCAGCGCAAGCTTTCCAGCGCGCTGATCGCGGGCGTCGAAGTATTTCATCAGTCACCCGGCAGCATCGGCGCGCCTGCGATTACCGGTTTCAATTTTGGCGCCATCTATGATTTCGACGAACACAATCACCTGCTGGTGTCGGCAGGCCGCGGCCTCGCGAACGCGAACGCAAGCGATCAATTTACCTGGTATCTCGGCTACGAAATCACGGAATAACGGCGGTTCGGCCGCTCAAGAATCCTGACGCCGGGGCCGCGGAAAATGCGCTGGGGGCGCAGAAAGAAAAGCTGCCGGCGGAGCGCGCGATTTTCCTCCGCGTCCTCCCCGTTGAGACTCTGTCCGATCAATCCGTTCGCTTGGACGGTGGCGTCGCGGACAGCACGTCCTTGACCTTTGCCGCGAGCTGTTTGAGGCCGAAGGGCTTGGCGAGGAAATGGAGCTCGGCCGCGTTTTCGTCGTGTCGCCGAAATGCTTCTTCGGCATAGCCGGACATGAAGATGACGGCCATCTCGGGCCGCAACCGCGTGGCGGCGCGAACCAGCGTGGGGCCGTCCATGTTTGGCATGACCACGTCCGTGATGAGGAGATGAATGGTACCGGCATGCCGCTTCACCAACTCGAGCGCTTCCTCGCCGCCGGACGCCTCGAGCACGTGATATCCGCGCAGCTTGAGGGCGCGCGCGGCAAAGCTGCGCACGGCTTCCTCGTCTTCGACGAGGAGAATCGTGTCCTCTCCCGTGATGTCGCGCGGTGGAGGCCGTTCGACTTCGACGAGGGGCAGGCTCTCGCCGCGGTAGCGCGGGAGAAGAATGTGGAAGACGGTGCCCCTTCCAACATCGCTTTCAAGGGTAATGAAGCCGCCCGTCTGTTTGATGATGCCGTAGACCGTGGCAAGGCCGAGGCCCGTCCCCTGCCCCACCGGCTTGGTGGTAAAAAAGGGATCGAATATTTTTCCAACATTCTCCCTGGGGATGCCAACTCCGGTGTCGCGCACGTCGATCCGGACATAATCGCCGGGAGGCATGACCCCCGTTCCGAGAGGAGTGGCGCGGCTGATAATTTCGTTGGCGGTTGCGATCGTTACCGTTCCGCCCTCGGGCATCGCGTCGCGCGCATTGACCACCAGATTGATGACGGCGTTTGAAATCTGCGTTTCGTCGGCGCGGACGGGCCAGATGTCGCTGCCGTGATCGAGCTTCAATTCCACCCCTTCGCGCAGAAGACGGCGCAACATCAGGGCGATCTCGCCAATCACGTGGCGCAACTCCAGCACGCGCGGCTGCAATGTCTGCTTGCGCGAAAATGCGAGCAACTGGCCCACGAGAGTGGCAGCCCGCAGCGCGTTTTGATGAACTTCGTTGATTTCCTTGAACGAGGGATCGCCCGCGGGGTGCTGCATCAGCAGGAATTCGCTGTTGCCGATAATCACGGTAAGCAGATTGTTGAAATCATGCGCGACGCCGCCCGCGAGCTGCCCCACCGCCTGCATCTTCTGCGATTGGGCAAATTTCGATTCGAGCGCCTTCTGCTCGGAGACGTCGATCAGATACAGAACCAGACGGCCATCGCGCGGCAAGCGGCGAAGGTGGATCTCGGCGAGCCGGTCGGAACCGTCCTCGGCGCGCAGCCCCAAAACCGTCGCCGGTTCCGTCGCGGCCCGCGTCAGCGCATCGGAAAGCCCTTGCCGGTCCGAGAGGGCGACGAGATCAACCAGCGAGCGGCGTTGCAGCTCCTCCGAGACACCGAAGAAGCGCCGGAACTGCACGTTTGTTTCGACGAGAGCTCCGTCCTTTTCCGCGATGGCCATGCCAATAGGAGCATCGCGAAACATTGCGGCGTCCGGAGCCTCCACCGGCAAAGGCGGTTTCGGGGCCGTGTCTGCTGCCGGCGGAACGGTTTGCCGATCCGAGAATCTCGGCGCGAACCACCAGGCGGCGCGGCCCTGGGACAAAGGACGCACCGCTGCCAGAAATTCGAGCCCACCGCCGGCCACAAATGCTTCCTCGTGGGCAACGCCTGCGGTTGCCTTGCGGCTGAGGCGATAGAGCATGGGAGAGGCCGTATCGCTCGCAAGCGCCAGTTCCGGCGGCGGCACGGCTTCGCCTTCGCCAACTCCGGCGAGGCGGCGGTAGGCGTTGTTGGAATGGACCACGACGCCTTCGCGGTTCGTGATCGTCCACGCGATATTCGCGCGCGCTGCCGCCTCGGCAATATGGCGCGTCTCGGCCGCTGCGATGGTTGTGCGCGGCCACATGGCATAGAGGAACACACCGGCTATCGTTCCGATGCCTCCGAGCAGAACCACACCGAGCCAGCCGGACGCGGCCGGCGCCGCGACTGCCATGCCTGCAGCGGAGAGCGCCAGGAGGACCAATGCCAGAGCGACCCAGCGCCAAACTCCTCCGGGAAGGCCGTAGGCGCTTTGAGCCATCGGGCGAGCGGTAGTCACCACGGGACGCCACTTGTCCGAGTGGGCCGCGTCGAGATGGGTGGAGGGTTCATGGGCGTGGACAACAAATTCGCATTCGCAAGACGTAGCCGTTTTGCCGCAGACGACTGCGGCATAACGGGGCCGGACGAGCGCCCACTGGTCCGCGTTCTCGACCTCATGTTCTCAGCCACTTACGGAGGCGTGCCGAGTCGACGGCAATTGTCGCCTCCACCGCGGGGCCATTCTGCCTGATTCGCACGGGTTCGCGACGGCAAAACGGGGCGATGGCAACAGCCGCTCCTCATTCCTCTGGGACCCGCCGGGCCGCCCTGCATTGGAGCGCCGCGCGCCAATCGCATGTGCGGCACGCAACACGACCCGAGCGCGCTCTGTCGCCAACGCGATTGCGATCATGATCACTTGTTAACTATTGCAAGTGGCTTCTGATTTCGTAAGTCTTTGAAAGCAATATAATTTTCCACCTGCTGGCCCGCCAGCCCCTCCAAAAATTCATAAAGTCCATGCGCAAATGGCACTTCTCTTTCGATATCGTCGTCGTTAGATACGCTGAACATTGAACACTGAAGGAGTTATTCATATGACCAAGATCAGCGCTATAGCTCTTGGAGCGCTTCTCGCGCTTTCGACGGTGGCTCTCGCCAGTGCCGAGGAGCCCGTGACCGGTGTGTGGAAACTCAGCGTGGGGGCGAATGACGCTCCCTGCACGCTGACCTTTGCCTCCGATCCTCTCAGCGGCCTGGAAGGCACCGCAACGCCCTCCAGCGATTGCGCGAGCGGGTTGAATGAAATTGGAAGGTGGAAGGCGACGCCTTCCGGGCTGCAACTCTATTCGCCTTCCGGTGACATGGTTGGGAGGCTTAAGGCGAAGGACGGCGCATATGAAGGTGCGCGCATCTCGGACGGACGAAAGCTCGCGCTCGACCGCTGATCGCAACGCCTTGCGGTCATTGCCATGAGGGTCGCGCCGGGCCGAGCGCGGCCCTTTTCTCTTGCCGCAGCCTCTTGCTTGCCGCCTTGTCTCGCCATGTTTATCTAGCGCGCCGGGAAGCGGCGGACTCCAGGCTCAGGCGAAGGCGCGTTCGTGAGAGAGCTTACGCATTTCATTGGCGGCCGGCACATCAAGGGTGCGTCGGGGCGCTTCGGAGACATCTACAACCCCGCAACCGGCGAAGTGCAGGCAACGGTTCCCTTCGCGAACCGGGCGGAAATGCGCAATGCCGTGAATACCGCGGGGAGGGCGTTTCACGAGTGGTCGTCGATCAATCCGCAACGGCGCGCGCGCGTCATGTTCAATTTCAAGGCGCTGGTTGAACGGAACACCGAGGCGCTCGCGCAGCTTCTGTCGAGCGAACACGGCAAGGTGATCGCGGATTCGCGGGGCGACATTCAGCGCGGCCTCGAGGTGATCGAGTTCGCGTGCGGCATCCCGCATCTGATCAAGG
>Ga0182024_10019323_pt1 | contig 12577 bp, 11 predicted proteins | sample P32metaG_FD_120480 | JGI IMG/M metagenome (GOLD analysis project Ga0182024, IMG submission 120480) | Permafrost microbial communities from Stordalen Mire, Sweden - P3-2 metaG (Illumina Assembly) | ecosystem: Environmental > Terrestrial > Soil > Wetlands > Permafrost | place: Sweden: Stordalen... | reverse complement strand
GTCGGTGGTGTTCACGCTCTGGCCGCCGGGACCCGACGAGCGGTACACGTCAATCTTCAAATCGCTCGGGTCAATCGCGACGTCGACCTCCTCGGCCTCCGGCAAGACCGACACGGTCGCCGACGACGTGTGCACGCGACCCTTCGCTTCGGTGGTCGGCACCCGCTGGACGCGATGGACCCCGGCCTCGTGTTCGAGGCGGGCCCAGGCGTCATCGCCCCTGAGGAGATAAATGGCTTCGTCGAGACCGCCCTGTTCGGACTCGCGCTCTTCGACGACCTCCAGCTTCCAGCCACGCAGCGCGGCGTAACGGCGATACATCGCTGCCAGGTCGCTGGCGAAAAGATTGGCTTCTTCGCCGCCTTCGGCGCCCCTGATTTCCAGGATCACGTTGCGCCCCACGTTGGGGTCACGGGGCAGCAGCAGCGTCTCCAAGGTCATCTCGAGATCGGGGATCAGCGCTTCGGCCGTGTTCAGCTCGGCGCGCCATTGTTCACGGTCGTCGCCACTGGACTCGTCGAACATTTCCTTGGCCGTCTCCGAATCGCGTTGGACTGCCTGAAGGCGCAACCAGGCGTTATTGATCTCCGCCAGTTCCTTGTGACGACGCGACAGGTCGCGAAGCCGGTTTAGATCGCTGGCGACGTCCGGTTCGCCCAAGGCCGCTTCGACGCTGCGCAGTTCGTCCTGAAGGGCGTTAAGAGTGTCGTCTACGGAGCGCACGAAAAGTGGTGAGCGCTCGTGGGCCTAAGCCTTGGGGGCGCGCGCCTTGTTGGTCTTTTGCGCATAACGGCGCTGGAAGCGCTCAACGCGGCCCCCGGTGTCGACCAGCTTCTGCTTGCCGGTAAAGAAGGGGTGGCATTCGTTGCACAGTTCCACGGTCATGACTGACTTGGTCGACTCGGTGGTAAAGGTGTTGCCGCACGAACAGGTAACGGTCGCGGGACCATAGTTGGGGTGAATTTCAGGCTTCATGAGTGCTCCTAGTTGCGAGTTACCAGTTTACAGGAGAATTAACTCGACGTGGCAGGGCCCTTGCCGATCTCGGCCAGAAACTCATCGTTGCTCTTGGTCGTCCTTAGTTTGTCAATCAGTAGCTCCAGACCGGCAGCCTCACGGCCTTCGGAAGCGAGTCCGTTGAGCACCCGGCGCAATTTCCATACCTGAGGCAGCATTTCTCGATCAAAGAGCAACTCTTCACGACGAGTCGATGATGCGTTCACGTCAATGGCCGGATAGAGACGACGCTCAGCCAGACGTCGGTCGAGCTTGAGCTCCATGTTGCCGGTGCCCTTGAACTCCTCGAAGATGACTTCATCCATCTTTGAGCCAGTTTCGACCAGAGCGCTCGCGATAATCGTCAGCGAACCTCCCTCTTCAATGTTGCGCGCCGCACCAAAGAACCTCTTGGGCGGATAGAGCGCCCCGGAATCCACACCACCGGACATGATGCGTCCCGTGGCCGGGGCCGCCAGGTTGTACGCGCGAGCTAAGCGGGTAATGCTCTCAAGAATGATGACCACGTCACGTCCCTGTTCCACCAAGCGTTTCGCGCGCTCGATACACAGTTCAGCCAAATGGGTGTGTTCCTCGGCGGGACGGTCAAAGGTTGAAGAGATAATTTCGCCCTTCACACTGCGGCGCATGTCGGTCACCTCTTCAGGGCGCTCGTCGACCAGGAGCACCATCAAATGGACCTCCGGGTTATTCTCTTCGATCGACTGAGCAATCTGCTTCATCACCGTGGTCTTGCCGGCCTTGGGAGGCGAGACAATAAGTCCGCGCTGGCCTTTGCCAATGGGCGACAACAGGTCAACAATGCGTGGTGTGAGGTCACCTTTTCCTACGTTCGTCTCCAACTTCAACTTTTCGTCGGGAAAGAGCGGCGTCAGGTCTTCGAAACGCGGACGCAAGCGAGCCACTTCGGGATCGACGCCCGCGACGCTGTCGACGCGCAGCAGCGCGGGGTACTTCTCGTTTGACGCGGCCGGTCGAAAGGCGCCCACGATCATGTCACCCTTACGCAAGTGGTAACGGCGAACCTGATTGATGGAGACGTAGACATCGTTGGGTGACGGGTGAAAGCCCTTGGTGCGCAAGAAGCCGTAGCCGTCATCGCGCAGGTCTAAGAGACCCTCTACTTCGATGAGCTCGCCGTTGTAAGGCTGGTCGGCGTTGGGCTGGGCCTCACCGCCAAAACGTTCGCGTCCCGAGCCCGAACTGCCGGTGCCGGTCGAGCCGTTGCGATTGCGACGGTTGCGGCGGTTGCGGCCGCCTTGGTCGTTGGCGAATTCGCGGGGTTGGGTGCTCCGGGATTGATTGTTCTGACGCTCGCGAGCAGGCGCCTGACGCTCGGCACCATTTTCACCCGACGGTGAATCCGTAGCGGGTGCTGACTCGCTGGAGGATGGTGATTCGGATACGGTCGAGGGGGCGGGCGAACTCATGGTGCCCGCACCGTTGGATTCAACCTTGGTATCGGACGAAAATTCACTGAGGAGTTCATCGAAGTCGTCGCTCGGCATGGCCACGGTCCGACGTGAACGCACGACCCGGGTACTGGACTCGGCGGCGACGGAAGTCGTTACCGGCTTGGGCGTGACGTCGCCCATGATGGCCTCAATAAGAGAGGCCTTGCTCGCACGTGCAGTCACGTCAACGCCCTTTACTTTGGCAATGGTTTGAAGGTCTTCGCGAGTCTTCGACTCGAGATCAGACCGGTCTGGGGAGGGCTTTACAGCCATAGGTATTCCTTTCTCGCCGCCCGCAAAGGTTCAGCAGAACGGAGAAGAAAATCAAGAAGTGCCGTCTTGGGAAGATTTCCGCACGTCGGCGTAAGGGCCGGTCGCGGACGACATTCATGAGTGTAGCGCACTAATGAGCCGGTGTAAACCTTTTACGAAAGCTTTGCCAGCAGCGCCTTGATGGTGGCCTCCACCACCGTCGGACTTTCGCTGGTAGACACAGCGGTATCAGGATCCTTCAGCCCATTGCCCGTTAGTACGCAGACCACCGTAGAGCCCTTGGGCACGCCAAATTTCAATATCCCCGCGACGGACGCGGCCGAGGCCGGTTCACAAAAAACCGATTCGTTACGCGCCAAGTATTGATAGGCGTCGATAATCTCTTCGTCAGTGACCGCGCGTATGTCACCCAGTGACTCGTGAACCACCTCGAGCGCCGGTATCCAACTGGCGGGATTACCTATTCGAATCGCTGTGGCGATCGTTTCGGGATTCTCGACGGGGTAACCGAGCACGATGGGTGCGGCCCCGGCGGCCTGGAAGCCCCACATCTTGGGCAGCGTCTTAGCACGACCGGCGACGTGATACTGGGTGAAGCCGCGCCAGTAAGCGGTGATGTTTCCGGCGTTGCCTACCGGAATGGCGAGAATATCGGGGGCCTTGCCGAGTACATCGACAATTTCGAAGGCGCCGGTTTTCTGTCCCTCGATGCGATCGGGGTTAATTGAATTCACGATGGTGATGGGAAGGTGTTGCGTCAGCTCGCGAGCGAGGTTGAGGGCTTGATCGAAGTTGCCTTGAATCTGCAAGACCTGAGCGCCGTAGACCATTGACTGGGCTAATTTACCCAGGGCAACTTTTCCCTGGGGTACCAGGACCACGCAGTCCAGTCCGGCCTTGGCGGCGTAAGCCGCTGCCGCCGCCGACGTGTTACCGGTCGAACCACAGATCACCGTCGTGGCGCCGTGGGCCTTGGCCTTGGTGATGGCCATGGTCATACCGCGATCTTTGAAGGAGCCCGAAGGATTGAGCCCTTCGCACTTGAGCCACACGTCCGCTCCGAGCCGCTCGGAAAGTCGATCGGCGTGGATCAAAGGTGTATTGCCCTCTTGAAGCGTCACCACGTCGTGCACGTCGTCGAGATCGAACCACTGCGCGTATTCGGCCAGCAGACCGTGCCAAGCAATCACCGCGCACCTGCATCAATGACGCGAATGCAGGCACCAACCGAATCAACCGAGTCCAACCTCTTCAGGTCGTCAATGGTGGCGTGCACGTTCTTGGTCAGGGCATCATGAGTGAGGAACGAAAGTCGGGCCTCATTGCCGAAGCCGGACTGCTCCATTGACTTAATCGATACGTCGTGCTGGCCAAAGATGCCCGCCACCGCGGACAACACGCCCGGTTGGTCCAAGACGTCGAGACTGATATAGAAGGCACTAGCGAGGTCTCCGGCGGAAACGCTGTGCAGCGTGGTGTCGACGCTGAAAGGAACGTCGTGGCGACCACTGACGCGATTTCGCGCCGCGTCCAGCACGTCGCCCAACACCGCGGTCGCAGTGGGCTGGCCACCGGCCCCCTGACCGAGCCACATCAGAGGGCCGCTCTTGGTGCCCTCGATAAAGACCGCGTTCATGGCACCGTGCACCGAAGCCAACGGGTGCTCCGCGGGCACCATCGCTGGATGGGCCCGACGAGAGATCCCGTCGTCGCCAAGGCGTTCGGCGACCCCCAGAAGTTTGATCACGTAACCGGCCCGAGCAGCGAACTCCACGTCGATGGAGCGCACCCCAGTGATACCCTCGCGAGAGATCTCTTCACCGACCAGTTCCGTGCCGAAGGCCAAGGAGGAGAGAATCTGCACCTTGGCCGCGGCGTCAAAGGCCTCCACGTCGGCGGTGGGATCGGCTTCGGCGTACCCGAGGGTTTGAGCTTCCAAAAGCACCTCGGCGTAGTCGCTTCCTTCGCTCGTCATCTTGGAGAGTATGAAGTTGGTGGTGCCGTTGACGATGCCCATCACCCGATCAATTCGTTCGCCGGCCAGCGAGGTGCGCAGCGCGCGAAGAATGGGAATGCCCCCGCCCACGGCCGCTTCGTAGAAGAGATCGGCACTGTTTTCGTGGGCCAATTGGGCCAGCGCGGTGCCGCAATGGGCTATCAGCGCTTTGTTGGCCGTCACCACCGAGACGCCGTTTCGAAGGGCCGTTTCGATATAGCTTCGGGCCGGCTCAATCCCGCCGACCACTTCTACCAGGATGTCGAGGTCCTTGCGGGCGGCCAATGAGGCGCCGTCAGAGGTGAGCAGATCCGGCGAAATACCTGGTCGGTCCCTGGAGGAGTCGTTTACTGCGACACCCACTACCTCCAACGTGGCCGTAGCGGCGTCCACCAACGCCACCGTTCGCGAAGAATCGCACAGCAACTCAATAAGAGCGCTGCCCACGAAACCGGCCCCTATAACGCCGACTCGAACGACCGGTGTACTCATCACCCAAGGCTAACCGGAATTAGATCTTCGTCGACTTCACATTTCCAGTTGCGCGAGGTCCTCGTAGGTCTCTCGACGCAACACTAAACGCGCTGCGTGGTTGGCGACGAAGACCACCGCCGGGCGCGGCACCCGGTTGTAGTTCGACGCCATTGAGTAGCCATAGGCGCCCGTTACCGGTGTGGCGATCACACTGTTCACTCCGGATTCGGCTGGCAGCCACGCTTCGTCAACTAAGACGTCGCCACTCTCGCAGTGTTTGCCGACCAAGCGCACACACTGTGTGCGCTTGGCGAGCGGATGTTCCACGTCAAAGGCCTCGTAACCCGATCCGTACAACACCGGACGGGGATTGTCACTCATCCCGCCGTCTACGACCATGTACGTCCGTTGCGTCACGGGCTTCATGGCTCCGACGCGATACAGCGTTAAGCCGGCCTGGGCCACGATGGCCCGACCGGGTTCGGCCATAAGACGTATTTCGCTAGGTAGTCCCACCTCGTGGGCCGCCAATCGGATGGCCTCGCCCCACTCGGTAATCGAAAGCGCGGTCTCGCCTGCGACGTAGGCCACGCCGAGTCCGCCACCGACGCACAGCTCATCGAAGTGGTCCTCTCGCGTGAAGTTCCAAAGGATGCCCAAGGTCTCCCGGTAGCCGTCGAGTTCAAAGATTTGCGAACCAATGTGGACGTGTACGCCGTGCAACGTGAGCCCGAGGATCTCGCGCAATATGTCGATCGCACGTCGGGCCTCTCCGGTTGAGACCGAGAAGCCAAATTTCGTATCTTCCTGACCAGTGCGGATGAACTCGTGGGTGTGCGCTTCGACCCCAGGCGTCACTCGAATAAGACAGTCCAACGGCTTGCTCTCGCTCACCAATGATCGGAGCTGCGCGATCTCGTCAAAGTTGTCAATCACCAATCGGTGCACGCCGACGTGCAAGGCACGTTCCAACTCTTGACGGGACTTGTTATTGCCGTGCATGATGACGCGCTTCGCCGGCACCCCGGATCGCAGCACGATGTCCAGTTCGCCGCCGGTCGCCACGTCAATGCAAAGGCCCTCTTCGAAGGCCAGGCGGGCCATGGCCCCACAGAGGAACGATTTGGAGGCGAACGCCACGCCGTCGTCGAAAACCTTGGCGGCCTCGCGGCAACGCGCGCGGAGCGTCGCTTCGTCGTAGACGAAGAGCGGCGTGCCGTAGGTGGCGGCAAGGTCGCGCAGCGAGACCCCGCCCACGCTCACGTCGCCGTCGCTGAGCAGCGCCGTATCACTCAGCAACGATGCTTGGATGGGCTCAACACTCATACGTGCACTTTAGAAGTTGTGACGGCCCGCGCAGGACCGATGCCGGCTTCTTGTCCACTGGACGGTGCCGTCACGCGAGCGTCGACGCCGTGAGAACAACGACAAGTGGTCCGCGAAGCTGCGGTTGCGTCGATTCGACCAGAGCGTTCCGTCGCCTATCGCTCGACGCCGACTGGAGCAGCGTGGTGAATTGGCAATTGACGATCAGCGCCGTGTCGCGCAACAAAGGCCATTATCCGGGGAGTTTTCTGCGCCCGACACTCGTAGTAATCAATTCAAGCCGCTGAAGGACCGCGAGGCCTCATTATCTGGTATCAATGGAACCCATACGCCGACCTCGGCGATGAAAAGTTAGGGAGATCAAATGCTACGAATTACCCGGGTGCGCCAGGCGCTCATCGTCACGGGAATCACCACGCTGGTGCTCGCGTCCACGTTGGTCGCCGGTGCCTCGACCATGAGCGGCAAGTTCAACGCGGCCGACGCCAAACTGGTGCCGGCGGCGTACAAGACAACGACCCTACAGGTCGCGACCGACGCCACGTACGCACCCGACGAATCCATGAACGGCACGACCATGGTCGGCTTCGATATTGACCTCTTAAAGGCCGTCGCCACCACTCTCAACCTCAAGATTCACGAGAACAACGTCACCTTCGACAACATCCTCGCCGGAATTGACTCGGGCAAGTACCAGATCGGAAACTCGTCGTTTACCGACGAGAAAATACGCGAGAGGCAGGTCAATTTCGTCGACTACTTCCAGGCCGGTGAAGGTATCTACGCCAAGTCCTCTACCAAGGTGACCTTCACGGGCCTCATGAGCTTGTGTGGGCTGAACGTGGCCGTGGAGAGCGGCACGAGCGAACAGAGTGATGCGGTCGCCACCGCCAAGAAGTGTCCTGCGGGCAAGAAGTTGACGGTGTCGGCCTTCCCCACGCAGACCGAAGCGAATCTCGCCGTATCGTCCGGCCACTCCGCGGTTGGTTTCCTCGACAGTCAGGTCGCGGACTACGTGGTCTCGCAGTCGCACGGTGCCTTCAAGTCAGTCGGCAGTGCGGTGGAGGTCGCGCCGTATGGAATCGCCACGCCGAAGACGAGTTCCGGGAAAGGCTTGGCCAAGGCCATTCAAGCGGCCGTTACGACATTGATCGCCAATGGCACCTACGGGGCCATCTTGAAGCATTGGGGCGTGACCGCCGGAGCATTGACGTCTAGCCAGATTGTTCTTAATGGAGCTCTCTCCTAAGAATAAGTAATCAGCCACGGCCATGACAACGAACGGGGACCGTCCAGTAAAGGTCGTCCCCGTTCGTCACTACGGCCGGTGGGCGGGCGGTGTCATCGCCCTGATCTTCATCGCGATGCTGGTGCACACGCTGTTTTCCAAGGTGCCCAACGGTCAGACGTCGTGCCGCACGACCAACGGCGTGCGGAGTTGCCATCCGACCATCAACTGGCGATTCAGCTGGAACGTGGTATGGCATTACTTCACCTCGTCCCAAGTTCTTCACGGTCTAGTGATCACACTGGAAATTACCGTGCTGGCCATGGTCATTGGCATCGTGCTGGGTGTTTTCCTCGCGATCATGCGGCTTTCGCATAGTCGCCTGTTATCAGCCACCGCATGGTCCTACACCTGGTTTTTTCGCGGTACTCCGGTACTGGTCCAGTTGGTCTTTTGGTTCAACATCGCCGCACTTTTTCCTTCGCTAACGCTGGGAGTCCCCTTCTTTCACGTAACCTTCTTGCACCTCAACGACAACGCAATTTTCACGCCGATTTTCTCTGCGGTGGTCGCACTTGGGCTTAACGAGGCGGCCTACTTCTCCGAAATCACCCGATCCGGTCTGATCGCCGTTGACGAAGGACAAACAGAAGCCGCCACCTCACTGGGGATGTCCCGGGGACAGACGCTTCGTTTTGTGGTGCTGCCCCAGGCGATGCGGGTGATTCTTCCGACCACCGGCAACGAGGTTATTTCGATGTTGAAGACCTCGTCGTTGGCCAGTACCGCGGGAGTCATTGAATTATTGGGTGCGGTGACCAACATCTACTCCGTTACGTACCAAGTGATCCCTCTCTTGATCGTGGCGAGCATCTGGTATCTGATGGTCACCACCGTCCTGTCCATCGGTCAGTTCTACCTGGAGCGACACTACGCGAAAGGGGCCTTGCGAACACCGCCGCCTACCCCATTGCAACGGCTACGTCGCGACGTCCATGGGGTCCTCTCGAAATTCCGTACTAGGCACGGCGCGACCATTGAGGTGACTCCGTGAATGATGCAATGGTGGAAGCTCGCGGGGTGCGCAAGTCGTACGCGGGCGTCGAGGTCCTTAAGGGCGTCGACCTTACGGTTACGCGCGGTGAGGTGACCTGCCTCATCGGACCTTCGGGGTCGGGCAAGAGCACCTTGCTGCGCTGCATCAATCACCTGGAAAAACACGACGCGGGCGAGTTGCGCGTCGATGGCGACTTGGTGGGCTACGAAGCGCGCGGCCACAAACTTTACGAAAGAAACGACAAGCAGATCTGCGCTCAACGCGCTCAAATCGGCATGGTCTTTCAACGCTTCAATCTCTTTCAGAATCTGACGGTGCTCGAGAACATCACCATCGGCCAGATGAAAGTTAAGGACGTCAACTCTGACCTGGCCAAGAAAAAAGCTCGCGAGCTGCTCGCGAGGGTGGGACTCGACAATAAGGAGACGAACTATCCGAGCCAGCTCTCGGGTGGCCAGCAGCAACGGGTCGCGATTGCTCGAGCCCTGGCGATGGATCCCAAACTCATGCTCTTTGACGAGCCCACGTCGGCCCTGGACCCCGAGCTGGTGGGCGAGGTGCTCGAAGTGATGAAGGACCTCGCGAGGAGCGGGATGACCATGATCGTGGTGACGCACGAAATGAACTTTGCGCGCGAGGTGGCTAATACCGTCTACTTCCTCGACTCCGGAATAATTGAAGAGTCCGGTGACCCGCGTAGCGTGCTGGTAAATCCATCCACCGCGCGACTGCAGAGCTTTCTCTCGAAGGTTCTTTGAGGACGTAACTAACGGGCGAAAACAGTCAGTCCGGCAGACTGACGGGACTTGCCTCGTAGCTCAGCGGATAGAGCATTGGCCTCCGAAGCCAATGCGATATGCCCCTGCAGCCCTGCAAAAATCGGTAGCTTGCTTTCTTTCCGCTCCTACTCTCCTTGTTGGCGGCTGGACCGCGCTGGAGTTTCATGCGCTGTAGTTCGGGTCTGCTTCCACCGGCGGGGCGCTCGTATATAGATAATTGTTGAGCCCCTTTCGCCTGTTGTCTTGACCCGGAAAGTCATATGCGAGAACCACGGCGATGCGGTCTTCGGTGCCGAGTACCGCTCGCACGCTGTGGAGCGTGGTGTTTCCTCGCATGATCACTAGCGTGCCCCGGCGCGGTTGAATTAGTTTCTGGTGTCCGAAGAGTCGACGCACGATACGAAGCCGAACTAGTTCGTCAAGCCGCAGTTGAATCCGTCGGTAGCGTCCGTCGCGAAGGAGCAACCTGAAATTTGGAAATATCTCGGTCTGTCCGCCCGGAACCTCATTCAGATAGATGATGGCCGTCGCGGCGTTGCGGTCGTAATGCCAACGGTATTCCCCCCCTGGAGGAGTGACGTTGATGTTGCGCGCCGCCATGACGTCGTCAATTGGCACTAGGCCCGGCCCACAAGTGCGTTCGAGCGCCTCTTCAACCTGCCTGGAGAGGTCGTCAATTTCGGGAAGAGCCTCGGCGATTCTGTACCCATCGACGACCTTGTATTTCAGCGATCTCTCTCGTACTTGTCGTTCGATGAGCGGGAGACCCTCAGCGCGATCAAGCGCCAGCACCGACTGGCAGTACTTTTCACACACTTCGGGACTTAGGAATTTGGGCTCGACCTCCACTCCCCTCTTCCAAAAGTCAGTTGGCATTCCACACCACCTTTCGCACTCGTTCGTCGAAGCCTGGCCACGTGTGGAGACGAGCCATGCTTCCGCTCAGCGACGCTTGTCGGTCACGGTACTCAGTCTCAGTCCAAGCGAGCACCTCGGCGATTTTGTTTCGATGCTGCTCGGGTTCGCCGGGTTCAACAACGATGCAGTGCTCGAGGACTCGATCGTCGACACCGCTCGCTCGGGTGGTGATCGGAACACACCCAGCGGCGATCACTTCGAGCAGGGTCCCCATCTGTCCCTCCACCCACGTGGGGATATAAGCGTAACGACAGGACCTGAGCAGTTCAAGGTAGCGCCGTGAAGCAGAAGGAATCCAGCCGTAGACTTTCACGGCTTGCGCACCGGACGCATCGAGCCGTCCTCGGTATGGCTCATCGATGCGACCAATGACATGCAGTTGTGTGGCACTTGCGGGAATGCTTCGCCACGTGTCGATTACGTCGAGAAAGCCCTTGCGAAGCCCGCACGTCGTGGCCGCGTAGACGAACTCGCAGCGCCGCTCGGCTGTCGGTCTACGAGGCCCCTGAGTAATTCGAGGAGCGTAGTTGACCAACTTAATCTTCGAATGCCAACGGGCGTCGAACGTATTGAGCGTTGAGCTATTACCGACCAGGATCACTGCGTCGGCCAGTTCCATCGTGCCCTCGTGATCAAAGTGTTCCGGCGGCAGGTCCCAGTCTGGGAAGGGTACCCCATACCGCGCGGCGGCTTCGCGCAGAAGTGCCGCGGCTCGCGTCGGATCGGAAAGGACATAGACGGCAATTTGACGATTGAATTCATTTCTGCGACAGAGTTCTGCGAACGCCCAAAAGTGTCCGACGAAGACATTCGCCGTGGTACCGGTTGGACGTTGCGCGTAATCCCAATAATCGACGATTCCGCGTTCGGCGAGGATGCCGTAGAGCCGTTCGGCGATCCATCCGGTCGAGTGACCGGGACGAGCCGCGCGTTCTTCGGGATTGAAGTAGTCGGACCAATACGAGAGACTCATGCGAAGGTGAGGCTGCGTGACTCGAAAGTCCGAGTTCCGATTCTCCACGAGCTGTTCCATTTTCAAATATCCCTCGCCAAACGCACTCCCGTGAAGGGCCACCGGGCGCCGGGCGGGAAGAAATTGCGGTACGTAGTTCGAGCGTGACCAGGCGGCGTGATCGCCGAGCTTCCACGAAGAACGTGCTGACCAACCATGAACTTGCCGTTGTACTCACCGACCGCCCCCTTCAGCGGTTCGAACCGTGGGTACGGAAGGTACGCACTTGAAGTCCACTGCCATGCTTCGCCAAACAGTTGACGGGGCTCGCCTTTGATCCGGGCGGGGCTCGCCGAGCGTGGATGAAGAGCAATTGGCTCGTACGTCGGCGGCGCGGAAGCGCCGGCGACTGCTTCCCACTCCGCCTCCGTGGGGAGCCGTGCACCGGCCCACCGAGCATAAGCATCTGCTTCGTAGTAACTGACGTGTACTACGGGTTCGCCAGGCGAAAGTGGTTGCCGGCCGTGAAGAGTGAACACCTCCCAGCCTCCTTTGCCTTTCGACCAGTACAGTGGCGCCTCGCGATGTTCGGCCTGGTTCACTGCCCAACCGTCCGCGAGCCAGAGACTGGCACGGTCATAACTTCCGTCATCGATGAACTGAAGCCATTCTCCGGCGGTCACCAAGCGGTCGGCAATCGCGAAAGGATCGAGCCAGACGGCGTGTCGGGGCGACTCGTTGTCGAACGCGAAACCGCACGCGAAATCCATTGCGCCCGTTGCGTTGGTGGGGCTATGAGCGCCGATCTCCACGAGCCCGCCGGGGTGTGAGACCCACCCGAGTGACGGCTCCGCCAGCGTCTGCTGCTCGGCGAACTGGGCCGGAGAGTAACTCGGTGCGAACGGGTGCACACCAAACACGTGCTTTATGTCCATCAAAATTAGTTCTTGGTGCTGTTGCTCATGGTGAAGCCCGAGCTCAACCAAAGCCGAGGCTTCCTGCGACGGTCCGGCAACCAAGAGCCGCTCCATCGCCTCATCGACGGTTTCGCGATATGACGTGACTTCGACGACGCCGGGCCGCGACAACAGTCCGCGGTCGCC
>Ga0182024_10019322_pt1 | contig 12578 bp, 10 predicted proteins | sample P32metaG_FD_120480 | JGI IMG/M metagenome (GOLD analysis project Ga0182024, IMG submission 120480) | Permafrost microbial communities from Stordalen Mire, Sweden - P3-2 metaG (Illumina Assembly) | ecosystem: Environmental > Terrestrial > Soil > Wetlands > Permafrost | place: Sweden: Stordalen... | reverse complement strand
TGCCTGGGCAGCTGTTTTATTTTATGCTCCCAGCTCATCGCGGCGGGTTTGCTTTCGAATTGCCACGAACGAAGCAGTGTGGCCGGCAATCTTCCGCGGGTATAGCGGGCGCCTTTGCCGGAGTTGTGGGCTTTCAAACGCCTCTCAAGGTCGTTCGTCCATCCTGTATATAAGGATCCGTCAGCGCATTTAAGGATATACGTCGTGTAAAACATTTTTTGCTGGTATCACGCCTGGTGCTTTTCATTCTATCGCGTATATCTGGTTTGGCAAGCCGCAGTTTCAGCACGAGTAGGCACTATGATCAATGCTGTCCTGTCTGCGGATCTGACCGATGGTAGCCCATCCTGAGACAATGGAAGAGTTGATCCAGTCTGCTTTCGTGACTGCTAGAAATGACAGAGGACCAGCTGTTGCTGGTCCTCTGTGGATAATGCGGCTGACAGATCTACTACAGCTGTTTAGCTCTCGGTGACATCGGCATCGACAATGTCGTCGCCCTTTTCCGATTCGGCGCTACCGCCACCGGAATGCGATGAGGAGCCTCCGCCGCCGGTGCTGGCGCCGGCGCCTACAGGTTGCCGGGCTTCTTGTTGAATGAGCACCAGCACGCCTTTCAGTTCCGTCATCAGATTCTTCATGGTGTCAGCATCAGCGCGCTGTTCGATCTTCATGCGAATATCGCCGATTAGCTTTTCTGCCTTCTCGCGATTGCTGGACGAAACTCGATCGCTGCCTTCGCGAATTTCTCTTTCCACTGAATAGCACAAGGTATCAGCTTCGTTGCGCGAGTCTGCAGCTTCTTTCAGCTTCCTGTCTTCGGCGGAGTGAGCATCGGCTTCTTTGATGAAGCGTTCGATGTCGTCGCGATTCAAGTTGGTGCTGGCGGTGATGGTGATCTTCTGTTCTTTGCCCGTAGACTCATCCTTAGCAGTGACGCTGAGGATGCCGTTGGCATCGATATCGAAAGAGACTTCGATTTTTGGCATCGCGCGTGGCGCCGGATTAATTCCATCAAGACGGAACGTTCCCAGCATTTTGTTGTCTTTGGCCATTGGGCGCTCGCCCTGGAATATCTGAATGTCTACTGCGGGTTGGTTGTCTTCGGCAGTGGAGAAGGTTTGCGATTTGTGTGTGGGGATTGTCGTATTGCGGTCGACCAGTTTGGTGAACACTCCACCCATCGTTTCAATTCCAAGCGAGAGCGGCGTGACATCAAGGAGAACGATATCTTTCACTTCGCCGGCCAAGATGCCTGCCTGAATGGCTGCGCCAATCGCAACCACTTCGTCGGGATTGACACTCTGGTTCGGTTCTTTGCCGCCGGTGAGACTCTTGACGAGGTCTTGAACGGCCGGGATTCTGGTTGACCCGCCCACCAGAACAACTTCGTCAATGTCGGTGTACGAGAGGTGGGCGTCGGTCAGCGATGACTCGACCGGTTTTCGGCAACGTTCCACCAAATGGCGAGTCAGTTCGTTGAACTTCGCTCTGGTCAGGCGCATGTCCAAGTGCTTGGGACCTGTTTCATTGGCCGTGATGAACGGCAACGAAATACTCGCCTCGGTCACCGTGGAAAGTTCAATCTTCGCCTTCTCAGCGGCTTCTGTCAGGCGTTGAAGGGCTTGCGGATCCTTTCTCAGATCTATGCCTTCCATCCGCTTGAACTCATCTGCTATGAAATCGACCAGCACATGGTCAAAATCGTCGCCGCCGAGATGTGTATCGCCTGAGGTGGCATTTACCTCGAACACCCCGTCTCCGACTTCAAGGATTGATACGTCAAAGGTACCGCCGCCCAAGTCGAATACGAGGATCTTCTCATTGTTTTTCTTGTCGATCCCGTAGGCGAGCGCAGCGGCTGTGGGTTCATTGATGATTCTCAGGACCTCGAGCCCGGCGATGGCGCCGGAGTTCTTCGTTGACTGGCGCTGGGAATCGTTAAAGTAGGCAGGAACGGTGATTACGGCGCTGGACACCTTTTCACCAAGGTACTTCTCAGCGTCTTCCTTGAGCTTCCGCAAAATCATGGCGGAGATCTCTTCCGGGGTGTAGTCCTTGTCGCCGATGCCTACTTTACAGCCCCCCTCAGAGCTTTCCTTTACCTTATAAGAGACCATGGCTCTTTCATCGGCGACTTCGTCGAATCGCCGCCCGATGAAGCGCTTAATCGAATACACCGTGTTCTGCGGGTTGACAACCGCTTGGCGACGGGCTAGCTGCCCGACAAGGCGCTCTCCGGTCTTCGACCAGGCAACGACCGACGGTGTGGTCCGCATTCCTTCGGTGTTAGCGATTACTGTGGGTTTTCCACCCTCCATGACAGCAACCACGGAATTGGTGGTTCCCAAGTCGATTCCCACTGATTTAGCCATGACGATCTCCTGAAAGCTATCCGCCCCTAAGTTCTACATAACACCTTAAGAGCAGGTAGCTCTTACATATCAACAAAGTCTTAAAACTGTTGTTTCAATATCCGGTTGAAGAGGCAGCGCGAAATATGGCGCGCCGGAGCCGATTGGCACCGTATATGGTGTCATTTCCCGGCGCGTCTCAGGAGGTCGCTTTATAGTTTCCGAAATGTTCGACGAGAGCTTTGACCGATTCTTGAATCGATTTTCCTTCACATAACCGGTCAACTGCGCCTTCAGGATCTAACTCCTTCAAAGCGGCCTGAGCTTTCGCTCTCAGTGGGACGACCGGATGAGCCTTAGCCACGACATACAAAGGTGGAATCGCGACGGAGCGTTTCTCTTTAACAAGCTGATCGATGATGATTGCCACAGCGTCATAGTCATTGCCTTTCAAGCCATTAATAACCATTGTGAAGGTCATGTGGTCGATCTTGGCGAACAACCCCTTGGTGGCACCACCTAGTAAATTTTCTACCGATTGGAAGTAGGAGTTGAAATCCGGCATCGCCTTTTTCTTCTTCTTGACCAAACATGAGCTGGAGTCTGTCATTGTATAACTTTCCTTTCATTGTTACAAAGGAATTTTGTCAACACAATTTTGCAATCGGGTTGATCAACTGAGTGTCCGAATAAGCAGGCGTTGCACCAATTAGCGCTAGCTTTACAGTCGGGGGAATCGCTATATTTCGTGTAGGATAACCTTAGTCGAGCGGTTTGCACGGCTGTAATTTTGTCGAACAGAAGTAGCATAGGAACAGATCAATTGCCGATTCGTCGTGTGATGTTAGTGGCTAGCCAGCCTTGGTTTCCAGAGGTGACCTCATGACACAAGATCCACTTTGGGATTATTACGACAAAGCGGCCGCTGAGGCACTGAACGAGCACCGGTACAACAAGGCATCTCGCATCGTCAAAGACGCGCTGCACAGAGCGCGGCAAATGAATGAGCTTCAACCGACGCTCGTTCGAAGAGCTGATAAGCTCGCGAAATTTTATAGCCAGTCTGGTGATTACACCAGTGCTGCGTCACTTTACCGGTTGATTGTGGAGCTGCAGCGTTCAACTCTAGGGCCTGAGCATCCAGATTTTCAACACAGCTCAAAAGAGTTGCTTGCTGCGCTGATGGATAGTGGCTGTGTGACGCCCGGAAACGCATAGAGTTTAGCCCCCGGCTTTCAACGCAGAGTTCGTGCGTTTTTCTCAGTGATGCCACGGGTACAATGGCGATGGAGCCAGCCCGGGCCACGATCTGTGAATAACGACGAGCACATTTTTGCACTGGCGCTTGACGCCGTTAATCAGTCAGATACAAATGTGTCCGCGAATCTGTACGACCAGATTATTCGCCAGCTGTCTGCTGTGCTCAATGGGGATCAAAAAGAGATCGCTCTGGCCTTGCAATCGCTGGCCAAACGAATCGAATCGCAAAAAGATGCGGACTCCGCATTTCGCTTCAAACAACGTTCTTGCGAGACATTCCTGCTGTTCAATATGGAAGCGCGTAGGTCTGGACGCAACCCGGTGCCATCGGCGACTGCAGTGACAGGATCTCATAGTGCATCCGACGAGCTGGCCACAAAGGCCAAGACGGCTGTCACGACCAATAATTCGGCTGATGCCGAGCGATTGTTTACGGAAATCATCGAAGAGCTGAAACGCCGTCACAAAGACGATCAGCGTGAGATCGCAGCTCAGTTGCAGCTTATTTCCAAAAAGATTGAAACGGAGGATGCCCAAGCTGCATTCGCATTCAAACAACGTTCGTGCGAGCTGATGCTGAGGATAAGTATGGCATCAAGACGTCCTCGAACGTGAGCCTGCCGTCAGTCTGCTCGCAGGTCAAGCACCTAATGTGGTGACAGTGCGCAAGCAGGCGTCTGGACGGATCGCCCTGGGAGTTCTATGCTGGCTCAGGTGCGTAAGGACCAGTGCTCTCTATGGCTCGCTCCAGCATCGATAGATAATGATCGCGTTCTCGAGGAGAAATAAATGATGCATGAAATGAATTTCGTGCCAGGGTGATCAGGTCTGAATCGGGCAGGTGGAGCGCTTCTTTAATGGCTGCGAAGTTATCTGCGACGTACCCACCGAAATATGCGGGATCATCGCTGTTAACCGTTGCTCGCAAACCCAAATCCAACATCTTGCCTATATTATGCTCTTTCATCTGTTTGAACACACGTAATTTAACGTTGGATAACGGGCAAACCGTTAGCGGCAGCTGCGTTTGCTGAAGGTGAGCAACTAATTTTGGGTCTTCCAGACTGCGCACACCGTGGTCGACGCGGGAAACTTTCAGCAGGTCGATCGCCTCCCAAATATAGCTGGGCGGACCCTCTTCGCCGGCGTGGGCGACGGTGAGAAATCCCGCTGCTCGCGCTTGATCGAAGACAGATTTGAATTTGGAGGGAGGATTATCACGTTCGGCCGAGTCGAGACCGACTGCTACGATTCGGTCACCGAATTTGGTGGCGATTCTCAGAATGTCGCTTGCCTCCTCTGCCGGCAGATCCCGCAGAAAGCACATGATCAACTTGCTGGTAATGCCATAGTTCTTCTCACTGTTCGAGACAGCCTCCCACAGTCCATCAATGACAGTTTCAAACGGCACTCCGCGGTGGCAATGCGCCTGCGGGTCAAAGAAAATCTCTGCGTGCACTACCCCTTGCCTCTGTGCACGGCTGAGGTAACTGTTTGCCAGGTCGACAAAGTCTTGCTCCTTGAGCAACACTTTCATCGCCAGGTAGTAAAGGTTCAAGAACGACTGCAAATCCTGAAATTCGTATGCCTGGCGCAGGTGTTCGATGGAAGGATAATCAAGCTCCACTTTGTTTCGTTCGGCAATGGCAAAAATGAGTTCAGGCTCGAATGTACCTTCAATATGTAAGTGCAGCTCAGCTTTGGGCAACAAGTCAATTGGCGTTTGCATGTGACAGGCTCTAAATGAGGAAACCGATGATTGAGAAACCAATATACCGAAAATGGAACGGTTTGTCCTTTGGCCGACCAGCACAGCATGACCGGCGCCAGTTTTTCAAGCTCAGTTGGCCTGGACAGCTAGATGTTGCTACCATCTTGATCCCCATTCGAGAAGGTTCAAATGCGACAATTCAACGGGCGCCTGACTTCACTGCTGATCTCGCTGACACTTGGTTCGTCACTTTTTCCCGCTGTTACATGTTTTGCCGCTCAAGGGAGTGCCCCCGTTGTTGCGCATTCCTCCGATCCATGGTGGAAACATGCGGTTTTCTATGAAATTTATCCTCGCAGTTTTGCTGATTCGAATGGAGACGGCATCGGCGACTTGAACGGAATCACGGCGCATCTCGACTATTTGCACGATCTCGGTGTGGATGCCATATGGCTTACCCCGTGTTATCCATCGCCACAGATCGACTTCGGCTACGACATTTCGGATTACTGCAACATCGATCCGGTTTACGGTACCCTGGCCGATTTTGACAAATTGATAGCCGAGGCGAAGAAACGAAACATTCGCATCGTCATGGATTTTGTCATCAACCACACCTCCGACAAGCATCCCTGGTTTGTTGCGTCGCGTTCGTCCAAAACCGATCCCAAGCGCGATTGGTACGTCTGGCGAGACGGCAAGGAAGCAAACAAGCCGCCCAACAATTGGCAGTCAATATTTGGTCACTCGGCATGGGACCTCGATTCCCGAACTGGTCAATACTATTATCATTTCTTCTATCCTCAGCAACCTGACCTGAATTGGCGCAACCCTGAGGTTCGCAAAGCGATGTTCGACGTGACTCGATTTTGGATGGATCGCGGCGTCGCTGGATTTCGGCTTGATGCGGTCGGGTGCCTCTTTGAGGATCAGAATCTGCAGGACAACCCAATCAAACCCGGGACCAATGCTTTCGGCGATCCGAACATGGAGTCGAAGTACAACGATCGACTGGAAGAGGTCCATGATGTGCTTCGCGAACTCAGGCAAGTAATCGACAGCTATGCCGGTGATCGCGTGTTGATTGGCGAAACATCAACCAGCAATGTGAAGGAACTTTCGAGAATGTACGGCGCAAAGTTGGACGAAATCCAACTGCCGATGAACTTCTTTTTTGCTTATCTGAATAAGCTGTCCGCAGCGGATTTTAGGCGATTAATTTCCGAATGGGACAAGAACCCGGCGCAGGGTTGGCCCCTATACTTTTTCAGCAATCACGACCAAGTCCGGCACTACGTCAGATATGGCGACAAAACCAATAACGATGCCATCGCCAAGGTGACGGCGACCCTGTTCTTGACCCTTCGCGGCACACCGTTGATGTACTACGGTGAGGAGCTGGGAATGGAGAACAATGATCCTAAACGAGTGGAAGATGTCTACGATCCGATTGGCAAAATTGGCTGGCCGAAAGAGAAGGGGCGAGACGGTGAGCGCACTCCGATGCAGTGGACAGCAGCCGACTTTGCCGGATTCAGTACAATCAAGCCCTGGCTGACGGCACCGGCGAGCTTCGCCTCGCACAATGTGACGGTGGAGGAAGCGCAGCCGGACTCCATACTCAATTTCTACAAAAAGTTGATTCAGCTGCGGCGAACAGAACCGCTGCGCAGCGGTAGTTATGAGCCGATCAACACGAGCGACCAAAACGTCGTTGCTTATTTGCGCAAAGGTGATGCGGGCACAGTCATGGTGGCAATTAACATGAGTGGTCAAGAACAGTTGTTCAAGCCGGATTTGCCCGGAAAGAAGTTTTCAGCTCATGAAAGCCGCGTGCTTCTGCGCAGCGGACAACCTGTAAAGCCGGACGACAACGATGATGCAGTGAGATTGGCACCGTTCTCGGTGCACATCTGCTCGTTGCCATAAACAGGTGCGGCTCTAACGAACGGTGAGTTTTCCGTCCGCGTCTTCTTTTTTGCGTTTGGGACCGGTTATTCTTCGTCCTAATTCTTTACGGAGTTCGTCGATCAATCGCTGTATTTTGGTGGCGTCTTCTGCAGACGGTGGCATGGCAGCATATGCGCAGCATGCAATGATCGACGCTTTGAGTTGTTGAGTGGAGATCGAATCCACGGTGATTGGAACGCACTCGCCGGCGCGCTGCCTCCATCGCCGGGCGAACACCGCGGGAGGTTCGTTGATCAGCCCCTGCCGTTCAATCAATATCTGCTTGATCACCCACTCGCGCTCTTTGTCCAAACCATATCCCAGTGCTGGCATAGAGCATGTTGGATCGCCGAAGAAAAAGTAATGTCCCAGTGCGAACCTTGTGCGTGCTCTCAGCGGGTCAGAATTGTTGAAGAACATTTCGCGACCGGACAACCACATCGATGCATCGATTCCGAAGGCCAGTCCGGAAAAAATCTGTTCAACTTCGGACAGAGGAAGCGAGTCGTTGTCGTGAATCTGCATCGTGCGTCGAGCACCTTTGATGGTAACTCCGTAATCCTATTTGCTTGTGGCACTCTTGTCGAGAACCCGCAAATAGGCGCATCTAGCTCTTGGACATATTATGTATCTGCGATCGGCTCAAGCGAGATAGAAGAAAGGATTCTCTGATAATAAGTTTCGATTCAGAAGCTCTCATCGGATTTCCAGCTGTTGCCAGATCGATTTGCAGTCTTGCCAGTCAACCTCAACGAAAAGACCAGCGTATTACCGCTGGTCTGCTGTTGCCCATATGTCGGCTATCTATGCTGCTGTATATTCAGCATCTATAACGTCGTCGTCATTCGCATTTGGCGAAGTGTGTGTCTTGCCTTCGTCATTTTGATGGCCGCTGAAGTCCCTGAAATTGTCTTGCGGATGCTGCTGGGCGGAATTCGAAGACGCTTCCTGTTGGACCTGAACCGCTACATTGCGTAGCTCGTCCATCAGACGCTTGATCGCATCGATGTCGGCACGTTGTTGCAGTTTCGACCGCAGGTCTTGAATGGCATTGTTCGCTTTCGATCGGGTCGATGAGCTCACCTTGTCACCCAGTTCAGACAGCTGGTGCTCGACTTGGTAGCTGAAGCTGTCAGCTTCATTGCGAGCATCTGCCTCTTCCTTCCACTTGCGATCTTGTTCAGCGTTGAGTTCGGATTCTTTGATCATCCGGGCAACGTCAGCCTGATTCAGGTTCGTGCTGGCCGTGATCGTGATCTTCTGCTCTTTACCGGTCGCGTTATCTTTGGCTGCGACATTGAGGATTCCGTTGGCATCAATATCGAGTGAGACTTCGATCTGAGGAACGCCTCTGGGCGCTGGGCGTATGCCATCGAGTTTGAAGTTGCCCAAGGTCTTATTCTCACGAGCAATTGGACGCTCGCCTTGAAAGACGTAGACGTCCACTCCCGGCTGATTATCGTCGGCTGTCGAGAACACTTGCGACTTGTGGCACGGTATGGTCGTGTTTCTCTCGACCAGCTTGGTGAATACGCCGCCCATGGTCTCGATTCCCAGAGACAACGGTGTGACGTCCAACAGAACCACGTCCTCGACTTCGCCAGCGAGCACACCAGCTTGAATCGCCGCTCCCACGGCGACAACTTCATCTGGATTGACACTTTGATTGGGTTCTTTGCCGCCGGTCATCTTTCTGACCAGCTCTTGCACGGCAGGAGTGCGCGTAGCGCCGCCTACCAGAACCACTTCATCAATTTCCTCACTCTTGAGTTTGGCATCGGCGATAGCTTGTTCTACCGGTCGCCTGCAGCGTTCTATCAGCTGGCGGCTCAGCTCTTCGAATTTTGCTCGTGTCATTTTCATGTCCAGATGCTTGGGACCAGTTGAAGTCGCTGTCACGAACGGCAACGAAATCGTTGTCTCTATGACTGAGGACAGCTCGATTTTTGCTCTTTCGGCAGCTTCGGTCAGCCGCTGGAGAGCCTGCGCATCGGTGCGGAGATCAACCCCTTCCAGTTTCTTGAATTCGTTGGCGATCCATTCGACGATCACGTGATCGAAATCATCTCCACCTAAGTGGGTATCACCTGCGGTGGCTTTTACCTCGTAGACGCCGTCGCCGACTTCGAGAATTGACACATCGAAGGTGCCGCCGCCCAGGTCGAAGACAAGTATTGTCTGGTTTTTATGCTTTTTGTCGAAACCGTATGCCAGTGCTGCCGCTGTCGGCTCGTTGATGATCCGCAGAACATCTAAACCGGCAATTGCTCCGGCGTTCTTGGTTGATTGACGCTGAGAGTCGTTAAAATATGCGGGCACCGTAATTACAGCGCTCGTCACCTTTTCCCCTAGATATTTCTCAGCATCTTCCTTCAGCTTCCGTAAAACCATGGCGGAGAGTTCCTCGGGCGAGTACTCCTTGCCGTCTATGGCAACGCTGCAGCCGCCTTCACCTGTTTTTTTCACTTTGTAGCTGACGAGCTTGCGTTCTTCGCCGACTTCATCGAAGCGCCTGCCGACAAAGCGTTTGATTGAATAGACCGTTTTGCTTGGATTGAGAACGGCCTGGCGTCTAGCCAGCTGTCCGACCAGGCGTTCGCCTGTTTTTGTAAACGCCACTACAGACGGTGTGGTCCGGTGTCCTTCAGAGTTAGAAATGACCGCCGGTTGGCCGCCCTCCATTACCGCTACGACCGAGTTTGTCGTGCCAAGATCGATACCTACAGCTTTACCCATGTTGCACCCCCATTGATGCTATTCAAGCTCGGCCACATGCAGGGTTTACTGTTCCTGCATACAATGGCTTGGCTAGTAAGTATTTCTGGGGACCGCCGCGGAAAGCTTTGGTTTAGTGGGCGAGAAAATTGACTCGCCTATTTCACTCTACCGAGAAAAACATCGGTCTTTGCGGAAATCTACGATTCCTTAATCTTCTCTTCTATGGTTGGCGTTGAACTAAGCCTTTAATCAGCGTCTTGGGCAGATCAGGTTGATGTTCGGCTGTGCCGCTTCTCCACAGTAATTCGAGAGACTGTGGATGAGATAGACTCAATTCGAATTTCTACGTCGAGAAACTTCTGAATAATTTCGATGTTGGTAGTCGTATGCAATGAGGGCGAAAGAGTCAAGAAAGAGCCGCTCCCGGACATCGCTAGTGGTATCAGCAGCTGATCCGCCAGGTGTGTGCCGACTGGAACATTCTCCGACAAATACAGATTTGCTTCAACGCAGGCGCGCTCAGCCACTGTCTCCGCCGGTAGTCCGCGCTCTCCGATCGAAGTGATGGTTTCGTGCAGTTGGCTGCTGGCGGCGGTAATCAGCAAGACATTTCCCGGGCTGATCGCGTTTGAGCTTTCTTCCACTTCTGTTCGATTGATCGCTTTGGGAATCATCCGTTCGACCACTCTCAATTCTCGTTCGCCCACCGACCGCGGCAATTTCACCACTAAAGACCGGGCCGAGACGGCAGTCTGCCCGCGATGATCAAAGACAAGACCGGTGAGATTCAACGTCGGCTCAATGGAGATTTTGATTTTGCCACCGCCAGGCGGGTAGAAACCGTACTTTTCCAATGTGATCGTGATCTGCGCTCCCATCTTATTTATAAGAGGGATGAACGTATTAGCAATAAATTCGAATGGGGGCGCGTGTTGATTGTGCGTTCCTCCCTCCAGGAGCAGCTCGGATTTTCCATCTGCCACCATTAATGGAGGCAAAAGGGTTTGGAATACGAGCATGGTGCTGCCGGCTGTGCCGACATTGAAGGTGTAATCTCCAGGCTGAACGGTCTGGGGAACGAACTGAAACTCTCGGCCAGCTAGCCTGGCTCCGTCTATGCTTGCATTGCCAATCCGTGCCGCCGCCTTGACGCAGGTGAGATGCTGATTTTGCAATCCTGGCTTTTGTCGACCGGCTCGTATATTTTCGACGGCAAAGGGTTTGCCGGTGTAAAGTGAAAGCGCCAATGCTGTCCTGATGATTTGACCTCCGCCTTCGCCTCTGGAGCCATCGATCCTGATCATGAGCCTTTCCAATCGGCCATTCGTGCGGGTTCGCTATTGGAGTAGAGGGTTGCGGTAGCGCGTATTTCATTTTCGAGCATGCTGCGAAATTCTGGCGGGTCCAGAACCTCTGCCTCTGAGCCATAGGTGAGCACCCAGCGCTTTGCTTCGTCCAAACTTTGAGTGGTGAACGATAAAATGCAGCCTCCATCGTCGCAATCAGTCAGCTCTTGTGTGTGGTGCCACTTACGCTCGCGGACGTAACGGGCGGAGGTAGGTGCGAAGCGAATCCTGACACGATGTTCTGCGCTGCCATGCTCGAGCTGAAAAGCAGAATCCAACCAGTGATCAATTTGAGAAGCCTCTCTGGCGGAAAACTTCTCTTCCGTCAAAGCGTATTCTTTGATGCGATGAATAGCAAAAAGGCGCATGTCTTCTCGCAGATGGCAGTAGGCCACCAAATACCAGGTGCTGCGGTATTCCAGCAATCTATATGGATCTACTTTTCTGTCAGTGGTTTCGTCTTTGCTGGCGGAATAATACTCCAGCTGCACCCGTCGATTTTTTTCGCATGCCTGGTTGATATCCAGGAATAGCTTGCGACTAATATGGATGACCGGGCCGGCGTTAAATCTAATCAGCGAGCGAACGTCGTCAAGATCGACATCGATGCGGTCCGGCAATCGTTCGCGGATCTTGTCGAGGGCACTGCGAAGAATGGGCTCGAACGATGTGCCGGTATATTGACTGAGCATCTCTTTGCCCAGCGTTAAGGCAAAGATCTCACCTTCTGTAAGTTGGAAGTCGGGCAACTCCTTCTTTGGGTTGGCGTTGAAGTAGCCGCTATGAAAGCGGTCATAAGCTATTTCCAGCCCGAGTCCTTCTTTCATCACCTTGATGTCTTCAAGGACGGTGCGCTTTTTGACTTCAAACATCTCGCAGAATTTCTGAACGTTGGGGAAATATCCTTTGCGGATTTCGCCGTCCATAATCACGATTCTCTCAAGGCGTGTAGGCATCAGCAGGCTCCGAAAATAGATTGACTTCCTTGGGACGACATGGCAAGTGTCCGACCGGTAACCTTGCGGAGGCAAGCCCACTTTCGGACAGATTTAAGAAATTTGTTTTGGCGGTGCGGATTATTTGCATGCAGGCGGCTTATTTTGGAAGTGTGGCAATAGAGCGTTAGAGTGTTGTTGCTAGTGTTCTGGAGGGGGGGGGGGGAACGAGGATTGTGCTTTGCGCACTGGTGGTGATTATTTGTTCAGAGAGGAAGAAGGGAAAATCATTTTTTCACCATCC
>Ga0182024_10019321_pt1 | contig 12579 bp, 16 predicted proteins | sample P32metaG_FD_120480 | JGI IMG/M metagenome (GOLD analysis project Ga0182024, IMG submission 120480) | Permafrost microbial communities from Stordalen Mire, Sweden - P3-2 metaG (Illumina Assembly) | ecosystem: Environmental > Terrestrial > Soil > Wetlands > Permafrost | place: Sweden: Stordalen... | reverse complement strand
AAGAACCAACCATCCTGTGTGACGGAGTTGATGCTTATCGTAGTTTAGGCAAGAAACGAAGAACCGACCATCGTGTTCGAAAGGAGTTGATGCTTATCGTAGTTTAGGCAAGAAATGAAGAAACTAACCATCGTGTTTGAAAGGAGTTGATGATTATCGAAATTGAATAGTTCCCTCCCACCAAATGACCATCAAGCATTGATGAAATAAGCACCGAGAAACGGTAGTCTATAGAAGGAGGCGATGACAGACTAAGATTGAATTTGCCCAATAACCCTTAAAACGCAGACCTGATTGAGAGATCAGGTCTTGCCACGTGTAACTTAGTGGCAGGAAGCTCGTGCATCCCAAAGCGGATATTAAGACCGATCAGAAGAAGGAATGGCGGATTCCGTGGCTCGACTATGTCAAGGCTTTGGTCGTCGTGCTGTGCTGTACGCTATTGAGTACATCATTATTCAGCACGTTGCACCGACGCAATCTTTTCATGATTTATTTGCTCGGTATCGTGCTCGTTTCCACGAGTTGGTCGCGTGGAGCAGCGATTTTCGCCTGTGTTCTCAGTTTGCTGTTGTATGACTTCTTTTTCGTGCCGCCGTCGTTTTCATTTGGTCTCGATATCGACGAACACTATGTGACGCTGGTATCGACTCTGGTGGTGGCGGTGTTGATCAGCTCGATGTCCAGCCGCCTGCGGCGCGCGGCTCAGGAAGCGACGTGGCGTGAGCGCAAAGAGCGGGCGATCAATGACCTCAATCGAGCCATGACCAACACACGCACACCTACCGCACTGGCGGAGGCTGCTGGAGCGCAAATGCAGCGCATCCTCGGCTGCCGCGCAGTGGTGCTTTTGTGCAGGTCGGATTCGGAAAATCTGATTCCGAACAAGGACGTATCCGATGCCGAGCGCGCACGCGCCGTGCAAGCTCTGGCCAACGTCGGCATCGACGCTACTGCTGATACCGGCGCCGGCCGGTTTGTGCCTCTCAGTTCAGCCAGCCGCGCGCTCGGTGTCTTGACTGTATTTCCAGATGCTCAGCATCCGCTCGATACGACTATGAAGGAGTTGATTCGCGAGTTTGCCGATCAGTTGAGTTTCGGCATTGAGAGAGCCTTCAGCCTGGAAGCGGCGGAACGAGCCAAGCTCCAGGTGGAAGGCATGAAGTTGCGCAACTCTTTGTTGAGCTCGGTCTCGCACGATTTGCGTACACCGCTGGCGTCGATCATGGGAGCGGCGACCAGCATTCTGGCTGACGATGCGCATGAGCTGCCGCTGCAAAACAAGGAGCTGGTGCAATCGATTCGCGACGAAGCGGACCGGTTGAACAAATTTTTGAAGAATCTTCTGGACATGACCCGCATCGAATCCGGTGCTGTGCAGTTGAAAAAGGAATGGCAAAGTCTGGAAGAATCAGTTGGTGTGGCGCTCAACCGGTTGCGGCAGCAGTTGAAAATCTTCCAAGTGGTGACCAAGTTGCCGGAGGATTTGCCTCTGGCGCTTTATGATGAGCAGTTGATCGATCAGGTGTTGTTCAACTTGTTGGACAATGCAGCCAAATACGCCCCGCCCGGGAGCAAAATTACTGTTTGGGCAAAGAGCGGGGACGATGGTATCACGCTTGGTGTCTCAAACCATGGCTGCTCGTTGCTGCCTGGGGCGGAGGCGAAAATGTTTGACAAATTTTACCGGGGCGATGCGTCTGCGGCTGCCACGTACGGCGCCGGGCTCGGGCTGACGATTTGCCGCGGTATCATGCAGGCGCATATGGGCCAGATCTGGGCGGAAAGGTTCGATCAAGATGGGATATCTATCTGTTTCATGCTGCCCGTTCAGGGCGAACCGCCTAAAATAGAGCGAGAAATGGAACCCGATTCCAGCGAGGAGTCCGGGAGCCGACCGGAACCGGATTCGAGCGAGGTGCCCGAGAGCCCCCCGGAACCGGATTCCAGCAAGATGTCCGAGAGCCCCGCGCCCGCAGGCGAGCAGATGGAGAATGTCAGTTAGAGATGCCTGAACCGAAAGTAAAAATACTGGTGATTGAGGATGAACCGGAGATTCGCAGGTTTATACGAGTCAGCTTGACTAATAACGGCTATGAAGCGCTGGAAGCGACCAAGGGCGAAGAGGGCATCCAGCTGGCAGCGTCGTCTAAGCCGGAGGTTGTGATTTTGGACCTGGGGCTGCCTGACATGGATGGTGGCGAAGTGGCGCGCAAGCTGCGCGAGTGGACGGAAGTGCCGATTATCGTGTTGTCGGCGCGAGACGGAGAATCCGACAAGGTCAATCTCTTAGCCATTGGGGCTGACGATTACCTGACCAAGCCGTTTGGCGTTCCCGAATTGCTCGCTAGAATCAAAGTAGCGCTGCGCCATGCCTCGCGCGCCAATAAACAAGAGGAGCCGGTGTTCATTGCCGGCAATATTAAAGTGGACATGTCCACCCGCATCGTTACTGTCGACGGCAACGACGTTCATCTCACGCCCAACGAATACAACTTGCTGCACATCCTGGTCAAGAACGCCGGTAAGTTGGTGCCGCAACAACAGCTGCTGCGCGATGTCTGGGGCCCGGGTTACGCCAAAGAGGGGCACTATCTGCGCGTTTACATGGGGCAGCTGCGGCGCAAGCTGGAATCCGATCCGGCCAATCCAAAGTATCTGATTACGGAGCCGGGTTTGGGTTATCGATTCAAGGTAGAGTGAGTGGTCGCCTCAAAGTTGAACGTGCAAAAGATTCTTTCTGCGATAATATCGGTTTTAATGCTGGCCTGTCCGAAGGCAAAGGCGCAGGTCTTCTTTGATACGAAAGATCCGCAAGCGAAGAAATTGCTCTTCATCGGCAACAGTTTCACTTATGTCAATCAGCTGCCGATGGCTCTGGCAGCGCTGGTGTTCGATTCAGGCACGAGCAAACAACTGAAAGTTGCCGAAATCGTGCAAGGTGGCGCCACGTTGGACCTCTTGTGGAATCATTCTGACGCAAAAAAAACGATCGCTGACGGTGGACCTTGGACCGAAGTGGTCCTGCAGGAACAGAGCCAGCGCCCATATAAAGAGCCAGAGCTGATGTTCAAGTCAGTGCAGGACTTTGATGCTGCGATACGCCAGGCCCACGCGCGCACGGTGTTGTACCAGACCTGGTGCGATCGCAACAGCCTGGGCGACCAGCAGTTGCTCACGGCCGGTTACAAGACTGCCGCCGGTAAGGTGGGTGCGGAGGTTGTTCCAGCTGGCGACGCGTTTGCTATTTGTTTGCGCGAACAGCCGAACATCAATCTCTATGACGCCGACAATCATCATCCCAGTAAAGAAGGAACGTACCTGGCGGCGTGCGTTTTCTACGCCAAGCTTTTCGGTCGCACCCCGGTTGGTCTGCCCTTCGATCTATCGGTGGTCGAACAGGACACAGGCAAGACTCTCAAGCTGTTTGCCATCGACGCCGCCACCGCCGCTACCCTGCAACAGATCGCCCTGCGCGCGGTGACGAACTACCGGTAGCGTCCCTCACCTCCAGCCACGCAGAGCGCAGTGGGCGGCGTAATAACCGCACATTCCATGCACGCCTCCGCCGGGTGGGCTGGCAGAAGAACAGATGTACATGCCATCGATGGGCGTGCAGTAAGGCACCACGCGTGGTACCGGGCGGGTGAACAGCTGCCCCAGTGTGAGCGCACCGCCATTGATGTCACCGCCTATGTAGTTCGCGTTTTTGCTTTCCATCAAAGCAGTGGTGGTAACGGCTTTGGCCAGAATCAGTTTCTGGAAACCAGGGGCAAATCGTTCGATCTGATTCTCGATCCGTTCTGTCATGTCGAACGTGCTGCCATTAGGCACATGGCAATATGCCCAGGCGGTGTGTTTGCCCGCCGGAGCCCTGGTGTCATCACACAGACTTGACTGCACCAGCAAAACGTAGGGGCGCTCGCTATGCCGGCCGTTCCAGTTGGCCAGTTCTGATTCAGCTATCTCTTCCATGGTGCCACCAATATGGACCGTGCCAGCCAGCCGGCAATCCGCATTGGCCCAGGGAATCGGACCGTCGAGCGCCCAATCGACTTTGAATGAGCCGGGTCCGTATTTGTAATGTTCCAACTGTTTTCTGTACAGTCCCTGGAGGCGGTCGCCAACGATGCGCAGCACCTGGCGGGGCGTTAGATCCAGGAAGAGATATCGCCATTCAGGCAGATCGGCAAGAGAGTCGACCGGTGAAGAAAGAATCAGTTCACCGCCCAGTGATACCATATACGATATCAGTGCATCGGTGATCTTTTGCGCTCCGCCTCGCGGAATCGGCCAGCCGACGCCGTGCGCTGCTACTTCGAGAACCACTCCAAAGGCGGCAGAGCCGATATCATCGAGCCGCAGCGATGAATGCGCAGCAACGCCGGCGAAAGTGCCGCGAGCTTCCGGGGTGCGAAACAGCGCGCTGGCCAGTCCTCGTGTTGACTGAATCGCGCACAGTCCGAACTTGGTCATATTGATCGGATGCCAGAGCATCTCCACCGGCTTTCGCAGCACCTGGCAGACGGCATCCCAGTCTCGCGGCAGCAGTCCATTGATGAAACGTTTGTAGTGCGAGGCATCTACTCCCAATTGTTCCGCCGTTTCATCGATCGAACGGTGGACGATGATTGCTTTGCCGCCGTCAAACGGATGGGCGAAGGGCGCAGCCGGTTCGAGCCATTCCAATCCGTGCTCCTTCAGGGGCAGCGTGCGAAAGAAGGGAGAACCGAATCCCAGAGGGTGAACCGAGGAACAGACGTCATGAATATAACCGGGCAGAGTCAGCTCGGCTGAGCGGCAGCCACCACCTGCGGTGCTCTGCGCTTCCACTACTGCCACCGAAAAACCTTTTTGCAGCATAATGATGGCTGCGGCCAAGCCGTTCGGTCCGCTGCCGACGACAACCACATCGTATTTGTCGTGGCAGAATTTGCTTCGCGTTTGTGACACGACTTGTCTTTCCTGTAGAAACAACCGAACTTACTGGTTTTGCAAGATATATGCCAATAGCACAACAAGCGCCAGATCAAATACTAGCGCCTGCCAGAGAATTGGTAGAACGATCGAACCGGTTTTTCTGTAGAGCACGCACATGCAAAGACCAAAAACCAAGACGCCGGCGACCGCAAGCTCCAAAAGCACCACGGCCGCCAGCCGAATATTCGGCTGGGATTTCATTGCAGTGTCTGATATTTTCGGCACCCCTTAACTGGGCAGGACTACGCAATTACACGATTGCGATATTGGTCTGTCAAGCTAGACTGAAGATGACCGTCGAGCTGACAGGTGACTGTGAAACGCCGATTCACTCCACGCAATATGGCATCCGAAAGGCGCACGCGAGCCTTGGGCTGTTGGGCCGGCGCCTGCATTCTTGTGCTGGTGGCAGTGATTGTTCCGTTTGAGCTGTCTTTGATTCACTCAGTTTGGATCTGTTGCTTGCTTCTGGCGGGAGCCCGTGCCCTGCAGCTTTCCGGCTCAGCCTACATGATATCGGCCAAACGCGCCGATAGCGGGGCCGAAGGCGAGGAGCAGGTGGGCAAAATCCTGCACATGCTTAACAACGATTGGCAAGTACGGCCGAACTTTTTTGCCGATTACCTCGGAGACATCGATTTTATCTTGCAATCACCCGGTGGACGGTGTTTCACCCTGGAAGTGAAGTCGCACAAGGGCACGGTTCTCAGCGACTTCGATGGAATTTTCCGGCGCATAGGCCATAAGATGCTGCCTTTCGAAAAGAATTTCATTCACACCGCCAACGACCAGGCGGCTTATACTCGACGCGAATTGAAATGCAGCGACGTCGTGCCGGTGCTCGTTTTCACACGAGCAGAGATCAAGACCACCAGCCGATGCATTGATGGTGTCTTTCTGGTCACCGGCGATGAGCTGATCAAGTTCCTGGACGAGCAGACTCAGACAACGGCGCCCCAGAAGAAAGCAACCGCCTCAAACGCGAAACCTAAGAGACGCTCCTTCTCCGGACGCAGGTGAAATTCTGCCAATCAACCACCCGCTGGCGGAGCCGCTGGGGGAACGAATGCTTCCCACCGACCGGAGCGTGTAAATCTCCCCTTGGAGAGCGCGACTGCGGATGCCCTTAGCTGTTCTGCTTCCGCAGCCCTGTTCATCTGATAGAGCATGGTTGTGTAGTGACCCAACAGTGTCAAAACCTCGGGATGCCGCTGCCCAAGCGCTGCTGTTTTTACTTTCAGCGCCAGTTTGTAATAGGGCTCTGCTTGCACTTCCTTGCCCCAGGAGTGATAGAGCATCGCCAGGTTGTGGGCAATGATCGCTGTGTCAAGATGTTCGGCACCGAGCGTTTCGGAGTAAAGCTTGAGCAGGCGCTTGCAAACAGGTGCTCCTTGATGGTATTTCCCCTGCATGTAGTAAATTTCGGAAAGGCTCTCAAGCGTAATTGACAAGCGCCGGTCTGTGCGCTCAAATTCTTCCGCCTCTTCAAGAGCAGCCAGGGCCAGCTCTTCCGCTTCCTGAAAGTTTTCCTTACTCAGCGCTTCGTCGATCGAGGCGCTAAGCACCTCCCAGTTCACCGAAACAACTTCGTCGGTTTTCATACTCACCGTTGTTTGAAGGGGTAACCAAAGATTCGTTACCGCATATTATAATCGGTCAAACGTCGTAGGGGCGATGCCACGCATCGTCCGAGCGACGAGACAGAATGGGTCTAGTTCGCATGGCCAGGTTTCCACCCCGACAGACTCCGCTGCGCACTTGTCAGTACCATCTACCGGCATAATCTTCGCCGGCATCATGATCTTCTTGAATTTCGCAGCAAAGCGGGCAAGTGTTCACCCAGCGACTGCAGCGCCACCGACGCGACCAACGCCACTGCACGGAGACAGGAATCGGTTTCGGCGGCTGTTCGATCTGCCACGTCCTCCCTTTATTCCAGCTAAAGAGAATGATGATTTGTTTGCAGCTCCAGCAAATCTCCAGGCGCGCCCTGTACAGGCTGGTGTCAAATTCGGTGCCGGTGCGTTCGGCTGCCTCCCTGATCTGATCGCGCATGAGCAACTCTTGTTGGTCGCATTGCTCGCATAGGCTGCGAGGCAACGTGCCTCCCAGCACATCTATCATGGTGTTGGAAAAAACGTTGCGCGAATCAATTTCCAGCCAGTGGGCATCCAGAATGTGCGACTGGTGGCACAATTCAGGCGAGGCTGGGCGCATTAAAACCAGCAGCCGAAGCCAGTCCGATATGATGAAAAGCGCTTCTTTTCCATCCTCGGCTTGCACCATCGAGCATCGGCGGAAACCTTCAGTCAGATCGATCACCACTCCGCGATCGCATCCGCAGCATGGTGCTTTGATCTGTAAAGGTGAATTGGCGCTGCTTTCCAGGATATCGCGCATGTAGATCAGCGCCGATTTCTGAACGCTCAAGATAGCAGAGCAGTAGGAGGAATCAGGGTGCTGAAACGCATGATCGCCAGCGTCCAACAGAAGAGTGACGCCGCAGCGAGCGCAGAAGTAATCGTCGTGCGCAGTGGCCTCAGTCGCCCACACCAGCGAACTGCTTTCGGACATAGCGACTGCCAGCCCACCTCGAACCATGATCGAGATCGCCCCTCAAAACAGCAATGTTTCAGCATCAAGCCATCGATAAGATCATTTCGCATGCAGCAGGCTGTTGCAATGTTGAATTGTGCAAGACTGAGCAAAAATGCGCGACCAGAATGGCGGCTGGGAGACACGAAGCCGATGATCAGCGCTAGGAATCCAAGCTTCTACCGGCGAACAGGTACTGGTCTCGTTGTACGCGCCGCGGCTGCGCGCAAATTGGTTTGAAGATTTCGGGCAACCTGTCCATCGTTCCCGAATAGTGCTCCCTCTCGAACAATGTCGTAGGTTCCGTTGGCTAATCTTTGGACAGAGGCGACCATTAGAGCTGGCACTTCGTTTACGCCGAACTTCTCAGTCAGCTCATTTTTCCAGTCTTCGGAACCTGAAGTATCATTGTAGATAATTACCGCCCTGCCATTGTATCTTTGCGCTTGACCAGCCGTGGCGTCGATGGGCACACCGAACTGCTGCTCGACACCAGGCATCACTCTTTCGTCCATGGTTCTGCAAGGACCGCAACCTACGGTGTTGCCGAATTTCACGATCACTGGCACACCGAGTTCTGCTGCTTTCTTGTATGCATCTTGGCGGTGGGCGAAATCATATGCCAGCGCTCGATGCGCTCGCTCCGGTCGCTGATCAGGTATGGCAATTGGGCGTCCAGATGAATCTTGACCCGGCTTGAGAAAATAGATCTCTCGATTGGGATCTGGTCCCGCCGGTTGCGCCGGTGTCGGGCGCACTTCCAACGGTCTGGTTGGCTCAACCGGTCTGTTTGGCTCAAGTGGCCCGGGACGGACTGGCCCGACTCGCCCAGGCTGCCCCGGAACACCTGGCTGGCCCGGCACTGCAGGCGAAGGCTGGGACAGGATTTGAATCAGAGCTTCCGCCGCGCGTGGATCGACTCCTGGCAAGTTGCGAATGTTGTTGAACACTTGATCTCTCGTTTGCCCAGGCGCCAAGCCATTGTACGCGTATGGATGAGTCGGGCTGGAGCCGGAACCGTTAGCATTGTAAACATCTCGTCTGCCGGAGCCGTCAGCGGTGTACATATCGGGTCTGCCGGTGCCAGGTGTGGTTGCGTCAGCTGGAGGCGAGACCTGGCGTCTCATCAGCGCCACCACCTGGTTGCTGATCATGCCCAGATATTCGTCCACTCGCTGGGCTGGAACGCCTGCACTGATCAGGTCCGCTTTGAAGGCTGGATCTCTGAGCAGACCAGGATCTTTTGCACCCGCGGCGGCAAAGTTAACGGTTGCCGCCTGCAAATAGGCTCGCTCGTTGGTCGGATCATTTTTCATCGCCCCCAACTGGTCTAATCCGACCGCAAGCTGAACTTGCTCGATATGCCTGAGCATTTCTTGATGTCTGACGACGTCCTTGATCTTGTCTTGATCCGGCGGCTGCTTCGCTTGCTCTGCGGCCAGCTCCTTTTGCATGCGCTCTTTCTGCTGGGCCGACCACTGCGGATCGCTGGAATTGCCGGCTTTGATCGCCGCATCGTAGTGGCTCATGCGCTCTTGCAACGTAGTAGAGCGATGGGCGGCTTGTATTTCCTTCTCGATTTCTCCGTACTTACTTTCGATTCCGCCGTTGCCTGGGCGATCGCCGATTTTGAACTTATCTTTGACCTGCATCATCTTAAGATGCACGTCGTGCCCTTCTTGCTTGACGATGTCGCCAGTGTCAGCGCGGTTGCCCCAGAGAGCCTGGCGCTGCGTCGGCTGAGTCGGTGTCGGCCAGCCGTTCGCATCCGGTTCCATGTTGACGGTCATCGTCAGCGGCTGCCCTTTGCCGCGGACATTTTTCTCGACATATTTGCCGATGGCTGAGTTCGGGTCGACTTTGTCGATGTCGATATACAAAAATATCGAGTCGTCTTTGCGCAGACCCTTCGCCTTCTCCAGCGACTTGTCGATCAGTTGCTGAGTTCCGGGTAGCTTCTCAGAGCCAAACACCGCAACCACCGACTTGCCTTCCTTAGCCGCCTTCAGCAAAGCCTCGCTGTACTGCTTGTCAGTGAAATCGAAGTTATTCTTGATCTTCTGGTCGTAAGTCTGACTATTCCAGGTGTTCCTGGAGTTGTCCGTCAGCTGGAACCCATCGTTCAACTGTCGGCGACGCTGCAGTTCAAGTTGTTGTTGTTGCTGTTGATCGCGCCACTGCTGTCTATCCACAGGATAATACGGCTGCGGCTGCGGTCGATAGATAATTGGATTGCGATCCACGCAACCTCCCCAATTAGGTGACCCTCAACCCATTTGACTCGTATCCTCTGCGGGGTGTAACTCTTTGGACATTCCGGGCGTATCTAATGAGGGTAAAATCCGCACGTGAGATATTCGTGATGTACGGCTCGAGAACGGGGTGAAAACACGTAGTTCGCCGGCGATCAGGCGGCTGAACTGAGTCGTTTTGCTCGGCTTGTAGTCGCTTCTACTATTGCGGGGCGGAGTTGCCGCCGCTCGGGTATAAATGCAGGGACAAACCGAGGTCGTTTAACCATGGATAGTTTCAAAAAGATGTTCTCCAACAACACGGTCAAGATCCTCGGTGGTGATCTGCAGGCTGGAGAGTGGCAGTTTCAAACCGGAACTCTATGGGGCGCGTTCGATCAGGTCTCTCTTTACGGCGAAGTGAAAAAGGTGACTTTGCAGACCGAGGAATCAGTGAAGAAACTGCCGGAGGCTGCCGCGTGGGGATTGGCGGGAAGCCTGATTCTGGGCCCGCTCGGCCTTGTCGCCGGCGCCCTCATGGGTGGCAACAAGAAAGAAGTCTGCGCCCTGTGCGAACTCAAAGACGGTCGCAAATTTCTGGCCACGATGGACACCAAGATTTATCAAGAAATCCTGGCTATGTCCCTGATGAAATAACTCCCCGGGCGGCTGACCGGAACACAGTCCCTGTGATCATCAACCGCTGCCAGAAGACTCGTTTGACAAAGCCCCTGTGCGTTTCAAGCACTCAGGAAAAACTCAGGTTTCAAGAAGCATAATAATCCCATCAAGAGAAATGGTTTCTTTGAAGGGACGACTCGATGCGTACTTATCAACCCAACTCCTTTAGCCACCAGGTCAGCGGCGCCGTTACCTCCCCTGCCTGTGATGAGAAACATATTCAAGCCTTGAACAGATGGTTGAGCCAGCCGAACGGTGACACTGAATACGGTGCGTCACTTTATACCAGGTTGGCCGCTTCAGCTGAAACGCAGGGTGCGACGAAGCTAGCCGAAGATCACTTAATTGAAGCATACAAGCTGTGCCGTAATGGCGATTTGATCAGCAGAGCCGCAGACGTGGCGGAACGACTCTATATCTTGCTTTTTAACAAGGGTACTGCCAACCCAATGAATGAACGAAAAGCTATGGCATGGAAACATTTGGCTGAAAGCCTGCGCAACGACAGTTTTCGCTATTTGTGAGGTTACTTCGCACCGCGCATCAGTCGCGTCAATGCGCTCTGCATAATTTGTGTCACCACGAAGTACGACATCACAATGGCGCCCAGGGCGAAGCCTACGAAAATCATGATCCTCCACCTACTTTGGTTATCTGCCTTAGCTCTGCGCTCAAACTTATCTAAATGATCTGCGTGTGTCATAAACCAATCCGGCGACTGCTCGGTTGAGCATGCGGGTTGCTGGGGCGTATGCGATCACGAAGACAGAAAGAATCAATAGTAGAAGAAACATTGTTATCACCTCTGAGTTAACCGACGTTCGATACCAATATCTTCGGTGAAACCCTGCCTATCCTGAATGCTGGTCAGCCTAAAGGTGATTTAGTGCATTCACGAAAGCCTGAACCGGTGTCACGCCGTTAGACCGATCAAGCCCTGCCATCGAGCCGCAGCGGCGCAGTCAGGCTGTGCGACGGCTGCCGCTCGAGCCTTCTCCGGCGAGACGGATGTTCCTTTTATTGGAACTCGGTGATGCTTTAATGTCCACAGATCTTTCCTGGGGGCGCTGGCGTCCCCCGCTCCTAACGCAACCACCAGGTTTGGCGTTGAGAATTCAATCTTTCGTGCCAACCCTAAAGACTGAGGAACATTTGTTAGATATGCTCAATTACAAGTAAACTTTTGGAAGAAGCTAATGAACGTTTTAATCGCAGATGATTGCAAGAGCGATCGCGACTGGTTAGCGGGCGTATTCAGGGACAGATTTCCGGAGCTCTTGCCAGTGTATGAGGCTGATAACGGGCGCGAAGCCGTGGCAAAGTGTTTGTGTTTGAATCCTGCTGTGGTTGTGCTTGATTTTCAGATGCCAGAGCTTGATGGCGTCAAAGCTGCTGAAGAGATTCTGCGCACGGCCCCTGCTACTCCTATCATTATATTCTCGAGTGAAACAGATAACCCACGTATACAGCGCTTTGCGCAACGCATGGTGGATCAACAGAATAGCGCCTTCACGTTCCTGGCCAAAACGGCGACACTGGTAGAGGTCGCCGCGGCGATCGCGCAGGTTCTCAAAATTGTGCAATAAGCACCTTGGAACACTTGTCCGTAGATGTATTGTCTGGCTCGAACGGAATGGAATAAGTCATTGGCTCGCGGATGCAACTTCCCTTGCCGCCGTTCGTGTGTATTGAACCGCGGGTCAAGCTCTTGGTCTTAGCGATCCATTGATTGAACATTTTGCTGAGGAAGCGTAGCAGGTGTTCAACTTGATCAGCCCTAATCACTTCGCAGACTCGGATTTTCTCAAAGAAAATCTGAAGCGGTGATGACGTTCGGAGCGCGATCACAGGGTCATTTCGACCGGAGCGAAGCGTAGTGGAAATCTCTCTTGCGCTGCGAAGCAGCCTCCCATTCACAGTAGTCCAATTGCTCATCTGATCCACAGCTGTTGGGGCTGCTCCGCAGCGCTATGAGAGATTTCTCGTATGTTGGAGTTGACGATCCGTATGGATGGATCAAAATACTCTCGGATGCGAGGGTTGGGAGAAGAGGAACCTGAAGAGATTTCTTGAGAAATCGCAGCGGAGATTT
>Ga0182024_10019320_pt1 | contig 12579 bp, 10 predicted proteins | sample P32metaG_FD_120480 | JGI IMG/M metagenome (GOLD analysis project Ga0182024, IMG submission 120480) | Permafrost microbial communities from Stordalen Mire, Sweden - P3-2 metaG (Illumina Assembly) | ecosystem: Environmental > Terrestrial > Soil > Wetlands > Permafrost | place: Sweden: Stordalen... | reverse complement strand
GTCCATCTCCGGCATCTGCACGTCCATGAGGATCACGTCGTAGTTCTGCCGCTCCAGCGCCTGGAGCACCTCGACGCCGTTTTGTACCACGTCGGGCCGATAGCCCATCTGGCTGAGGATGCGCACGGCCACCTTCTGGTTGATCACGTTGTCCTCGGCGAGCAGGAGGCGCATCGGGCGGCGCTGGCCGAAGCCGCCGTCGATGCGGCCCGTGGTGTGCATCAGGTGGCTGGTGACTTTTTCGCCCTTGATCGCGGTCGCCAGCACGTTGTGGAGCTGCGTGAAATGGACCGGCTTGGACAGGCAGGCCAGAAAACCGGGAGGGAGAGTCTGGCCATAGGCGGCCTGCTGGCGAAGGGTGGTCAGGAGCAGGCAGGGAAAACTGGCTGTGCCATGCAGCCGGGTGAGTTCCTGCACCAGCGTCTTGCCCGACTGGTCGGGCAGGTTGTCCTCGATCAGCGCGGCGTCGAACACCTGGCCCGCGCGCGCCTTCTTCATCGCCTCGGTGGAACTGCCCGCGAGCGTGACCTGCACGCCCCAGGTCTGCGTGATGCTTTGCACCATGTGCCGCACGCCGATGTGCGAGGCGACAACGAGCAGCGACTTGCCCTTGAGAATGGCGTTCGGCACGAGCTGCTTGGGCGGCTTGGCTTCCTTGAGCGGGATGGCGACATGGAAGCCTGATCCGTGGCCCTCCTCGCTCTCGACCCAGATTTTTCCGCCCATCAGTTCCGCCAGCTTGCGGCTGATGGCGAGGCCCAGGCCAGTACCGCCAAACTTGCGCGTGGTCGATGCGTCGACCTGCGAGAAGGACTGGAAAAGCCGGTCGATCTTGTCGGCAGGGATGCCGATGCCGGTGTCCCAGACGGAGAAAAGAACGCACGACTCGCCCGCCTCGTTGCTGGTCGGCTGGATGTGGACGCTGATGTCGCCCTCCGAGGTGAAGCGCACGGCGTTGGAAAGCAGGTTGGCCAGGATCTGGCGCAGGCGCGTGATGTCGCCCTCAAAACCGGCGGGCAGTTGCGGATCGATCTGGTAATAAAGCTCGAGCCCTTTTTCCGCCGCTTGCAGCGCCACGCAATCGACCGATTCCTCGGCCAGCACGGCGAGCCCGAAAGGATGGTTCTCCAGCTCCATCTTGCCCGACTCGATCTTCGAGAAATCCAGGATGTCGCTGATGATCGTGAGCAGCGTGTCGGCGCTCTGGCGGATGGTCTGCGCGTAGTTGCGCTGTTCGACATTGAGATCGGTGCCGAGCAGCAGGCCGGTCATGCCGACGACCGCGTTCATCGGCGTCCGGATTTCGTGGCTCATGTTGGCCAGGAACTCGGACTTTGATTTGTTGGCGCTTTCGGCCACGTCGCGCGCGGCGATGAGCTCCTCTTGGATCGTCCGGCGCTCGGTGACATCCTCGCAGAATCCGCGATAGCCCATCACGACGCCATCCAGTCCGGCCATGGGCGCCCCGCGGACGCTTAGCCAGACCAGTTCGCCTTCACGTGGCAGGCAGCGGAATTCCAAGTCGGCAAAGCGTTCACGCTTTTCCAGCGCCTCGGCGAACTTGGCCAGCGCCGCCTCCGCATCCTCCGGCGCCGCACTGGCGAAAAAGCTGCGCCCTTTGAGTTCCTGCAAGCTGCGCCCGAGAACATGCGGCGCCTGGTCGGAAACGTAGGTGATGGCGCCCCGGAGATCGGTTTCCCAAACGAACTTGCCCGGGATATCGACGATCTCGCGGAAGCGGCTGTCGCTCAGCCGCACCATCGTCTGCGCCTGTTTCTGGATCTCGAAAACCGACTTGGCCGTCTCCGGCATCAACTCCATCTGGGCCAGTTGCGCGAGGTCGTGCAGGACCTGTAAATCCTCGGCGCTCGGCACGCGCGGTTGGCGATCAACGACGCAGAGCGTGCCGACAACGCTGCCATCGGGCGCGGTCAGCGGTTCGCCGGCGTAAAAGCGGAGATGCGGTTCACCCGTCACGCTCGGATTATGGGCAAAGCGCTCATCCGCCAGCGTGTCGGGAATCACCAGCGGTCGCCGGTCGAGAACGGCAATGGCGCAAAAGGATTCACCGCGGGGATGCTCCTTCACCGGACACCCAAAGCTCGAGAGATTGAACTGCCGGTCGCGGTCGATCAGCGTGACCAGCGCCATCGGCACGTTCAGCAACCGTGCGGCCAAGCGGGTGATACGGTCAAAGCGCTCGTCCGGCGGGGAATCGAGCAGGCCAAGACCGTACAGCGCAGCCAGTCGCTGGCTTTCGTGTGAGGGCTGGCTAGCTGGCATACGACTTAAAAATGCTATCGAACTGTGTTGATGGTTACCATCTATTAATTTTAATGCAAGATGCATAACACACGAAAAGTGTATTAACACCGCTAATTGGAGATTGCCCCGAGTGGACTGTTTCGGAAAGGTGGACGTATGCCCGAAAATTCGCCTATTGGCATCATTGGTGGCAGCGGTCTTTACCAACTCGCCGCCTTCACCGCCAAACAGGAGGTGCGCCTCGAAACGCCCTTCGGCACTCCTTCCGACGTCTATATCCGCGGCTTGCTGGGCGGCCATGAGGTTGTTTTCCTGCCCCGCCACGCGCGCGGCCACAAGCTGCTGCCGAGCGAAATTCCGCATCGGGCCAACATTCACGGCATGAAGCAGCTCGGCGTGCGCTGGATCATCAGCATCAGCGCGGTCGGGTCGCTGCAGCATGATTACTCGCCCGGCGACGTGGTGCTGCCGAGCCAGTTCTTTGATCGAACGAAGGGCCGCGCGGCCGATACATTCTTCGGCGAAGGCATCGTGGCGCATGTGGCTTTCGGCGATCCCATCAGCAGCGAATTGCAGGACGTGCTTTTTGAGGCGGCGCAGGCTGCCGGCGCGACGGCGCACAAGGGCGGGACCTACGTGAACATGGAGGGACCGCAATTCTCGACCCGCGCGGAGTCGGAGGATTATCGCGCCTCGGGCCACGCCGTCGTCGGCATGACCAATCTCGTCGAGGCGAAGCTCGCGCGCGAGGCGGAGATCGCCTACGCAACCGTGGCGATGGTGACCGATTACGATTGCTGGCATCCCGACCACGACAACGTGACGGTGGAAATGGTGATCGGCTGGCTGACGAAAAATACGGTACTGGCGCAGAACATCCTGCTCGAGGCAGTCCCCCGCGTCGCGAAGCTGACGACCGCCAAGGCCCACGACGCGCTCAAGTACGCCATCCTGACGCACAAGGAGCATTGGCCGACGGCCACGGCGAAGAAGCTCGCGCTGATTTTAGGTGATCGTTGATCGCAGTCGGTAGCCGTCGACCTCCGGGCGACGGAGTGTCCGGGCGCATCAATTCCAAATGATGCGCCTCAGTCCCCGCCCAGGGCTTCCTTCAACTGCTGCTCCAGCGCGGCCATTTCCTCGTCGCTCGCCTCGGGCGGCACGTGGATCGGTGGCGCGGTGCTCAGGTAAACGCGCGAAAACGGCAGCGGAATTCGAAAGCGATCCCAGCTCTTCAACTCGATCTTCCACGCGATCTGGCAATCGATGGCGACGATCGGACGGCCCGTGGATTGCGCCAGCCGCATCACTCCCGGCTGTACCTCGTAACGCGGGCCGCGCGGGCCATCCGGCGTGATGGTGAGATCGACCCGCTCGTCGTCCGATTTGCGCAGCGCGGCCAGCGCAGCCGACATGCCGTGACGCGAACTGCTGCCGCGCACCGCCAGCACGCCAAACTTCTGCGCCACATCAGCCATGAATTGCCCGTCCCGGCTGCGGCTGATGAACGTGTACGACGTGCGGCCTCCGCGCCCGCAATACTTCTCGTAATAGGGCGCCATGAGAAAGGTGCGGTTGTGCCAGAACGCGATGATGACGGGCGCATGATCGGGCTTGTTGAGGATGCCGCCACGGTCGTCGGTCGTGACGCGCAGCGTGACCGCGATGGCGCGGATGAGGAGTGACGCCAGCCAAGGATAATACTTTTTCATGCGGCCCACCCGTTGGTCGCGGGGACACGGCGTGCCTCGCGCCGCGCTCATGCCTTGGGCCGCAGCAACGGAAAGTAGATCACGTCGCGGATCGACTCCGCGCCGGTCAGCGTCATGACGAGGCGGTCGATACCGATGCCGATCCCGCCCGCGGGCGGCATGCCGTATTCCAGCGCGGTGAGAAAATCCTCGTCGAGGCTCTGCTTCTCCTCGCCCGCCTGCGCCTGCAGCCGTTCGCGCTGCCGCACGGGATCGTTGAGTTCGCTGTAGCCGGGCGCGACTTCCTGCCCACCGATGATCAGCTCGAAAACATCGACGACGCTGGCGTCTTCCTTGTTCTGGCGAGCGAGCGGCACGAGCTCCGTCGGCAGGTGCGTGACGAAAAGCGGGTTGCGCGCCTTCGCCTCGACCAGCTTCTCAAAAACCTGGTTGGTCACCTCGAAGTCCTCCATCGCAGGCGAGAGTTCCACCCCGAGCGTTGCGCAGCGCTCGCGGCGCTGCTCAGGCGTGATGGAAAACCAGTCCTCGCCCGCGGCGGCCGCCACGAGATCGCGGTACCGCTTGCGAGGCCACGGCGGCGTCAGATCAATCGGCTCAAGTGCCGGCACGGAACCGTCCTCGCTCGCGGGCCGGCCGCCGACTTGCAGCGACCCGATTGCGTTCTGCGCGGTGGTCGTAATGAGATCCTCGACGAGCTGCGCCATGCCCTCGAAATCGGCGTAGGCCCAGTAGGCCTCGAGCATGGTGAATTCGGGATTGTGCCGGCGCGAGATGCCCTCGTTGCGGAAATTGCGGTTGATCTCAAACACCTTGGTCAGCCCGCCGACCAGCAGCCGCTTGAGGTAAAGCTCCGGCGCGATGCGCATGTAGAGATCGATGCCGAGTGCATTGTGCTTGGTCACGAACGGCCGTGCCGCCGCGCCGCCTGCGATGGTCTGCATCATTGGCGTCTCGACCTCGAGAAAGCCGCGAGTCTCGAAAAAGCGCCGCACCTCGCTGACGATCTTGCTGCGCAGCAGCAGCACGCGCCGCGATTCCTCGCTGACGATCAGGTCGACATACCGCTGGCGGTAGCGCTGCTCCACGTCGCTCAAGCCGTACCACTGGCTCGGGATTGGCCGCAGCGATTTGGAGAGGATGGTGAGATCGGAGAGGCGCACTGTCTTCTCGCCGGTCTTGGTCGTGAACATCGTCCCCTCGCCGCCGATGAAGTCGCCGAGATCAAGCATCTTCCAGTAGGCGAACTTGTCGCCGAGCCCCTGCAGTTGCGCGTAGACCTGCAGCTTGCCCGTCTCGTCCTGGATGTGGGCGAAGACGTTCTTGCCCATCTCGCGCTTGGAGATCAGCCGGCCGGCCACGCGCACGGGCCGTTCATCGGCATAATTCTGCACCGCCTGGGCGCACGTCTCCGTGCCGGGAAACGCCCCGCCGAAGGGATCGATCCCCAAGTTCCGCCAGGCGTCCAACCGCGCGCGCCGCAGCGCCAAAAGCTCGCTTTCGTCTTCCATGGAAAGGGGCGAGCCTAGACGCCGCACGCCCGTTTTGACAGGAAAAGGTGAAAGCTCGCGGCCTCGTCACCACTTTTTGCGACTTGTTTGTTACAATTCCTCCGTTGCCCGCAGGAATCGATCGGTTATCCTGTCCGTTGCCCCATGACGACCCAGGACCTGACCGACCCGAAGCTCTACATCAACCGCGAGTTGAGTTGGCTGGCGTTCAATCGCCGCGTTCTGGAGGAGGCCCAGGACGAAAGCCAGCCGCTGCTCGAGCGCCTGCGCTTTCTCGGCATCGTGGCATCCAATCTCGACGAGTTCTTCGAGGTCCGCGTGGCCGGCATCAAGCAGCAGATCGAGCATGAGTCCGACGACTCCGGCCCCGACGGCATGTCGCCGCGCCAGACCTTCGCCGCGATCCGCCAGGATGTGCTCCAGCTGATCGACGACAAGTATCAGCTCTGGCACCACGAGCTGAAGCCCGCGCTAGCGGAACACGGCGTCCATCTCCACGATTTCAGCCATCTCGGCGCCAAGGACAAGGAATGGGCCTCCGCCTATTTCCGCAACGAGGTCTTTCCCGTCCTGACCCCGCTGGCGGTCGATGCCAGCCATCCCTTCCCGCACCTGCAGAACAAGAGCCACAATCTTTTCCTGCGCCTGAAACGGCCCGAACGCCGCACCGAATCGCTCCACGCCGTCGTGCAAATCCCGCGCGTCCTGCCCCGGCTTGTGCCGCTGCCCTCATCCAAGGAGGGCGAGTGGCATTACGTCCTGATCCAGAATTTGATCCAGGCCCATGTGCACGACCTTTTTCCCGGCTTGGAAGTCGAGCAGGTCTACGGCTTCCGGCTCACGCGCAACAGCGACCTCTACATCGACGAGGAAGAGGCGGAGAATCTCCTGCGCACGATCGAGGACGAACTGCGCAAGCGCGCGCGCGGCAATGCCGTGCGGCTGGAAATCGAGCAAGGCTGCCCGCCCGACATGTGCGCCGTGCTGCTCAATATTTTCAAGCTGACCGAGGAGGACATTTATTTCGTCAACGGCCCGCTGAACTTCCTGCACCTGATGCCGCTGACGTCGCTCGACTCGCTCTCCGCGCTGCGCGACAAGCCCTACGTCCCGGTCGTCTCGCCCTCGATTCCACCCGGCAGCGACATCTTCGAAATCCTGCGCCGCCAGGACGTGATGCTGCACCATCCCTACGAGAGCTTCAGCAGCGTCGTGGAATTTCTCGAGCACGCGGCGGCCGATCCGCAGGTGCTCGCGATCAAGGTGACCCTTTACCGCACCAGCGGCGATTCGCCCATCGTACGCTCGCTCATCCGCGCGGCGGAAGAGGGCAAGCAGGTCACCGCCCTGGTCGAGCTGCGCGCGCGCTTCGACGAGGCCAACAACATCAACTGGGCGCGCCAACTGGAGGACGCCGGCGTGCATGTCGTCTACGGCCTCGTCGGCCTGAAGACGCATTGCAAGGTACTGCTCGTCGTGCGCCGTGACGAGGACCGGCTGCGGCAGTATCTCCATCTCGGCACCGGCAATTATAATCCCACCACCGCCCGCTTCTACACCGACCTGAGCGTGCTCACCTCCAACCCCGAGCTGGGCGAGGAAGTTTCCGTGCTCTTCAACACGCTGACCGGCCTGTCCGAATTCAAGGGCATGAAGCAGCTCATCGTCGCGCCGTTCCAGATGCACGACGCGTTCCTCAAGCTCATCCAGCATGAGCGCGACCTCGCGCGGCAGGGCAAGGAGGGGCGCATCATCGTGAAGCTGAACTCGCTCGTCGAGGAATCGCTCATCGTCGCGCTCTACGAGGCCTCGCAGGCGGGCGTGCAGATCGACCTGATCATTCGCGGCATCTGCTGCCTGCGTCCCGGCGTGCCGGGCGTGAGCGAGAACATCCACGTCGTCAGCATCGTCGGCCGCTTCCTTGAGCACAGCCGCATCTACTACTTCGGCAACGGCGGCAAACCCAAGGTCTACCTCGGGAGCGCCGACTGGATGCCGCGCAATTTGTACCGCCGCGTGGAGGTCGTCTTCCCCGTGCGCGATCCCATCCTGCGCAAGCGCGTGACCGACGACATCCTGCCGATCTACCTCGCCGACTGCGTGAAGGCCCGCGTGCTTGGCTCAGACGGCGTCTATCGCCGCGCTACCTGCAAGGCGGGCAAGAATTCACAGGCGCAGCTCACCTTCCGCAATCGCGCCCGTGAAGCCGCCAGCCGCCGCGTGGAAAAGAAAAAGCCCGCTTTCGAGCTGACCGGCCCGCTTCCCCATCCGCTGAAGCTGGTGGAGAAACCGCCGGAAAAACGCGCGACCGGGTAGTCTTCTCGACATCCGTCATCCTGAGCTTGTCGAAGGATGACGGACTAGGGACCTACACCTTCACCTTGAAACTCTCCTGCGGTGAGAGATCGAGAATGAAGTGACAGAGCCACTCGGCGAGTTTCTCCAGGTCGCCCAGATGCACGGCCTCGACCGGCGTGTGCATGTAACGGTTCGGCACGCCGATGGCCGCGGTCGCGATGCCGCCGCGCTGCAGAAAAATCGCGTCCGCATCCGTACCGGAATAGCGCGGATCGATGCCGCGCTGGAACGCGATCTTGTGCTTGTTCGCCACGTCCTCCAGCCGCCGCACCAGCACAGGATGGTTCACGCTGCCTCGGCTCAGGATCGGGCCCTTGCCCAGCCTGATGTCACCGAACTTTTTCTTGTTCGTGATCGGGATGTCGGTCGCCTGGCCCACGTCGATGACGAGCGCCGCGTCGGGATGCACCGAGTAGCCGAGCATGTGGGCGCCATAGAGGCCGTTCTCCTCACCGACGGCGGAGGCGGCGACGACGCACGCCTTCATCTTCTTGCCCGCCTTGGCGCAGAGCCGGAACACCTCCGCCGCGACGAACGTGCCGATGCGATTGTCGCACGCCCGCGCGATGTAGACGTCGCCCGCGAGCTGCTGCCAGCCCACGGTGTAGGTGATCAGGTCACCCACCTCGACCCGCTTCTCCGCGTCCTTGCGGCTGGTCGCGCCGATGTCGATGAAGAGCTCGCTCAGCTCGGGCACCTCGGCCTTTTTCGAGCGGTCCTGCATGTGGATGGCCAGCGCGCCGATGACACCGAGCACCGGCCCGTTTCGCCCGTGGATGTGCACGCGCTGACCGCGCGCCAGGCCCGGATCATGCCCGCCCACGCCGCTGAAGTAGATGAAGCCGTCGTCGTCGATGTATTGGATCTGGAACGCGATCTCGTCGGCGTGGCCCTCGACCATGATCTTGGGCGAGCCCTCGGGATTGAGCACCGCGATGGCGTTTCCGTAGGTATCGGTCTCGGTCTTGTCGGCGTAGGGCGCGAGGTAATCGAGCCAGACGCGCTGGCCGCGCGCCTCCTCGCTGGAGGGCGTGGGCGTGTTGAGCAGCTCTGTGAGGAAGCGGAGGGAGTCGGGACGCATGTCTTTCTCCTACGCCACGGCGCTGCGGAGCGCAATCCCGGGAATGAAACTTGATCGGGTAGACGTCGAACTGACAGCCTACTTCCCGGTCACATCGCGCACGAACGATTCTGCCGCGCCGCGAATGGCCGAGGCCACATCTGCGCGGGCGACCGCGAACTTCGGCCGGAACCAGGGAAAATTTCCCGTGAGATCGTGCGTGACGAGAATCTGCCCGTCGCATCCCATACCCGATCCGATGCCGATGGTAGGAACCGTCACGTGGCGAGTGATGAAGGCGGCGGTTTCCGGCTCGACGAGCTCGAGCACAATGGCGAAGGCGCCGGCAGCCTCGACCGCGCGGGCGTCGGCGAGAAGGCGCTCACGCTCCGCTTCGGAGCGGCCCTTGATCTTGTAGCCGCCCTCCTCCTTCACCGATTGCGGCAGCATGCCGATGTGGCTCATCACGGCAATGCCCGCGTGGCGCAGTGCCTCAATTTCCGGCACGACGCTCACGCCGCCCTCGAGCTTCACTGCCTCCGCGCCCGCCTCGACGAGCACGCGCGCATTGGCCAGCGCCTCGTCCGGCGTTTGATAGGTATGGAATGGCAGATCGCCCACGACAAGCGCGCGCGTCTTGGCGCGGGCCACGGCACCGACATGATGCCGCATCTCGGCCAGCGTGACCTGCGTGGTGTCGGGGTAGCCGAGCACGACCATGCCGACCGAGTCACCAACGAGAATCACTGGCACGCCGGCCTCATCAAGCAGGCGCGCCGTGGGATAGTCGTAGGCGGTCAGCGCCGCGATCTTCTCGCCGGCCGTCTTACGCGCGCGAATCAGGTCGGGCGTGATTTTAGGCAAAGTGGCCACGTGGTCATCCTAGCACGGGGAATTTCCGGCGCGAAGACCGGCTTCCCCAAGCGGCAACATTACTGGATCGGGGGCGCCGGTTTTCCGTCAGGCTTGGGCACCAATCCGCCTTCGGCTTCCTCAACTTCCAATTCGTTATCGAGGAATTCCTTTTCGGACAGCTGCTTTTCCGCCCTCAGCCAGTCGGCCAGCGCGCGGCCGGGCGGACAACCGTCCTTCTCCCACAAGGTATAGGCGAGCCGTTCGATCTTGAGCATTTGTTCGCGGTCCATACTCAAATCTACGCGTGAAATAGACCCGACGCCAGCCGCCAAAATTTCACGCACTGCCCGGGCGTGGCCGGGAAGAATCAAATCCGGCCGCAACTCGGCGAGCGGTTCGAGCACAAAACGGCGCTCGGCCAGACGCGGATGGGGAATGATGAGCTCGGGCGTCCTCACGGTGCGGTCGCCGTAGTAGAGAATATCAAGGTCAAGCGGCCGGGAGGAATTGCGTGCGTGCTGGCGGGGCCGTCCGCGGTCGATCTCGAAGGCTTGCAGGCGCCTCAGCAACTCGTCCGGCGGCAACGCCTCGGGATCGACCTGAATTTCCGCGACGGCGTTGAGGAAGGCGGGTGAACCGGGCGGGCAATCGACTGGCGCGGTTTCGATGAGGGCTGAATGGTCGACCCGGCCGTCGGCAGCCAGGGTTCGTAGGAAGGCTAATCCCGCCTCAAGTTCGGCCGCGCGGTCGCCCAGGTTGGAACCCAAGGCGATGCCGACGGAAAGGCAGCTGAAATCCATGGGGTAATGTTGCGGGATTCGCCGCGACTGACAACCGTGCAAGCACGGCGTGCGTTGACCCGAAAGTCGAACGGCCAACTCCAGGTTTCCGGAGGTGGCCGTTCTCAAAGGCGACGGTCATAGACCGCCGCTACAGGGACAACTAAGCCTTCTTCAGGCTCTGGACGATGGCGGCGAAGGCCTGGGGCTCGTTCACCGCGAGGTCGGCGAGGATCTTGCGATCGATGTCGATCTTGGCCTTGGTCATGGCCTCGATGAAGCGGCTGTAGGTCATGTCGAACCCGCGCACGGCGGCGTTGATGCGGACGACCCAGAGCGCGCGGAAGGTGCGCTTGCGGGCCTTGCGATCGCGATAGGACCAGTACTGGCCCTTCATCGTGGCGTCCTTGGCGTAGCGGAAAAGCTTGCTGCGGCGGCCGCGGTAACCCTTGGCTTTTTGAATGACCCGCTTGCGGCGTTCGCGGGAGGCGGGGGCGTTAGTTGCGCGTGGCATGGTGGTATCTCAGGAAAAAAAAGTTTAGGCGAACGGCAGGTTGGAAATGATCCGGTACGTGTCGGTGTGGTGGAGTTCCTTCATCTTGGCCAGATGACGCTTGCGCTTGCGGTTCTTGCTGCCGGCCAGGTGGCGGCGGCCGGACTGCGAGGCGAGGACCTTGCCGGTACCGGTGATCTTGAAACGCTTGGCAACCGCCTTCTTGGTTTTACGACGGGCAATGGACTTGGGCATAACGGTATATTTACGAGTTACCGTTCAAAGCGGGCGCGGGCTCGGTTTGAGCCTTTGGCGGATTGGAACCCTGTGATTCTTCCTCCTGGGCCGGCTCATCCTCGGCGGAGAAGCGGCGCACCCTTTTTCGGACGGGCAGCGGTGATAGCATCAAATTAATGCTTTTGCCAATTAATTTCGGTTCGTTATCGGCGACGCCTATCTGGGAGAGGTCCTCGCGCATGCGGCGCACGAGGGCCAGGGCGAGGTCCTGGTGCATCATTTCGCGACCGCGCAGCTTCAGGCCCATCTTCACTTTCATGCCCTTCCACATGAATTCCTCGGCATGCCGGATCTTCATTTCGTAGTCGTGCGGGGCGATGTTCATGTGGAACGTGAGCTCCTTGAGCTTGCTCGCCGTCGAGTTCTTCTTCGTGTCCTTTTCCTTCTTGTCCAGGTTGTACTTGTACTTCCCGAAATTGAGGATCTTGCACACCGGCGGATTGGCCGCCGGGTTCACCTCGACCAAATCAAGCCCGAGCTTGCGAGCCTCGGTCATCGCCTCGGCCAGCCCCATCACGCCGAGCGACTTGCTGTCGGCATCGACGATGACCAGGACTTCGCGGGCGCGAATCTTGTTATTGGCACGGATGAAGGACTTGTGGATAGCGATAATGCCTCTGGGGTTCGGGTTAGACGGACGGAGAAAAGCAGGAGCTCACAGTGAGCGACGTGCGATTTCGTCCAGCAGCTGATGAAAGAACTCAGGCCATGGACGGGCCTCGGGAGCGGTTAGTTTACGGCTTCGCACAGAAACTTGTTCGGAACTGGATTCTCTTTCACCAAGCGTCAATATATAGGGGACTTTGGCCAGCTCCGCAAGCCGGATTTTGGCCCCCAGCTTTTCCCGGGACCGGTCGACCTCGACCCGGACATCCCGCTCCCGCAGCTCCCGTTCCAATCGGGTGGCGTATTCGTCCTGCGCCTCGGTCACGGTCAGCAGCCGGACCTGCTCCGGCGCCAGCCAGACCGGGAAGGCCCCGGCAAAGTGCTCAATCAGGCAGCCGATGAACCGTTCCAGGCTGCCGAAGGGCGCACGGTGGATCATGACGGGCCGGTGTTCCTTGCCGTCCGAGCCGGTGTAGGAGAGGTCGAAGCGGATGGGCAGGTTGTAGTCCACCTGCACGGTGCCGAGCTGCCATTCGCGGCCCAGGACGTCCTTGACCACGAAATCGATCTTCGGGCCGTAGAAGGCGGCTTCGCCCGGTTCCTCGGAAAAGGGCACGCCGAGGCTGGCGGCGGCATCCCGGCACGC
>Ga0182024_10019319_pt1 | contig 12580 bp, 12 predicted proteins | sample P32metaG_FD_120480 | JGI IMG/M metagenome (GOLD analysis project Ga0182024, IMG submission 120480) | Permafrost microbial communities from Stordalen Mire, Sweden - P3-2 metaG (Illumina Assembly) | ecosystem: Environmental > Terrestrial > Soil > Wetlands > Permafrost | place: Sweden: Stordalen... | reverse complement strand
GGAATTCAGGCGCCAATACAACTCAAAGCTCCGGGTCGCTACGCTCCCCTTCGCTTTGAGTTGACAGCAAATGAACTGGCCAAGACTAACACTCAAACCAGTCCACTTTCCGGAGCCCGGTCAGCGTGGTCTGAGATTCCCGCGAATTTTGAACAGGGCATGAATAACTGTTACGGATAAGAGATCATGGATGACAACCCTCCCTGAATGATTTCTGCCAGTCCCGCGTCTAAGCACGTCATTTTCTTGGGGCTCTCTGCGCCCCCTGCGCGCGAAACCTTCGGCGAACTTGAAAACTGAACGCTGAAAACTTAAGCAGATTAAAATATCCGTTGACAAAATGTCGTAATATACAACACTAGATCCAAGCGGGCTTTATGCCCGCCTCGCTCTCACGGGCGACCGCTCTTTGACATCGGGAATTTGGGGGCCGCAGAAATTGGCGCGCTCCGAAAGTTTTCGGAGCTGCGTCACGCACGGGGTGTTTTCAATCGTACGTCGTACTTCGCAAATCGTAAATCGAAGCGCCCCCGGCTCTAGGCACACACATAGATGACACTTATGGCACGGACATGACTGACAGATTTTTGGAGCAGTTCGTCGTATGAACATGGATGCCATGGAAAACAATTGGAGTGGTGGACCAAAGAATGCGTTTTGCCACCGAGGCGATACGGGCCCGTCGGACGATGACCGAATTATGTCAACAATATGGGATCAGCCGCCAGGTGGGTTACAAATGGGTGAGCCGATTCAAGGCCGACAGACGGCGCGGATTGGGCAACCAGCGGCGGGATCCCGTGAGGTCGCCGCGTCGTTTGAGTTTGCTCTGGCAGGGGCGCATCCGGCGGGCGCGCCGGAGGTGGCGTCATTGGGGAGCCCAGAAGATTGGGGCGATCCTGCGACGAGAGTATGGGGCTTCAAAGGCGCCGTCCGAGCGGGTTATTGGCAAATGGCTCAAGCGCATGGAATTGACCATGCCGCGGCGGCGGCGACGGCGCTTGGGAGCGGCGGTGACGCGTCTGGAGCTAACGCCCGCGCGTCGGGCCAACCACGTTTGGACGGGAGACTTCAAAGGTTGGTTTCTGACGCGGCAAGGCCAGAGAGTGGAGCCATTGACAGTGCGCGATCTTTACAGTCGCTACGCCCTGACGATCAAAGCGCTGCCGAGCCAGAAATGGCGTCCGGTGCAGAGGTAAATGAAGGGCTTATTTCAGCGCCACGGCCTGCCCGAAATCATTCGCACGGACAACGGCCACCCCTTCGGTTCCAAGGGGCCGGCGGGCCTGTCGCAGTTGAGCGCGTGGTGGACCAGCCTGGGCATTCGCGTGGAGCACATTGCGCCGGGCCATCCGGAGCAGAACGGATCGCACGAACAGTTTCATGCGGAACTCAAAGCCGAAGCCATCCAACCGCCTCCGACGACGCTGCGGGCGGCGCTGGCAGCGGCAATACAACCAGGAACGGCCGCATCAATCGCTGGAGATGAAGCCGCCGGCCTCGCTTTATCGCCGCAGCCGGCGGCTCGGGAAGAAAACGGCGGAAGTCGTTTATCCCAAAACGTGGCCGCAACGGCGCGTGCGCCGTCACGGCGAAATCAAATGGCAAGGGCGTCTGCGCTCCATCGGCGAAGCCTTCATCGGCTGCCACATCGATCTCCGTCAACCTCCTAAACCTTAAATGAAAACTGTTACCCATGTCCCCGAACATGTGTTACCTATGTCCCCAGTCCATAGAGGGGGGAAGGGGGGGGTAGGGAAATAACGAATAAATTCAGAAACCCGAAGCCCAAAAAGACTTCGTGCGGCGCCTGACCGTGTGCATTTTTTGTCATGCGCGAAAACTTTACCGGAATTTTGCGAGGAAGTGTTACCCCGTTATGGACTGTATTCCACTTATGCAATTATTTTTGGGGATATTTCACTAATTTCGGCATTTTGACTGAATTTTTTAAAAAAAGGGCGAAATTATCGGACAAGATTCGACTGATCTGACCGGCGAGGAGTAAAACGGCGCCTTTGTTTCAACAGACGATGGCGGAATACACCTCTTATCTTCGTCGTTTTCCTGGCATTCAATGTTGCGGTCTGCCGGGCGATTCTAACTGCGTAAGTGGGTGGTGACTGTCGCATTTTCCGGCGCGGCAGGTCGTCAATTAGGTTTTCATCCGGCTTTGACGGAAACGGTCGAGGCCAACAGCGATAATGATCACGACTCCTATGATAATTTCCTGGGTGAAATTCTGCCAGCCCATTTGATTGGAGCCGTTGCGCAGGACGGCCATAATCAACGCGCCAATGATCGAGCCCAGAACGCTGCCCGTGCCGCCGTTCAAACTGGCGCCGCCAATCACGACCGCCGCGATGATGTCCAGTTCGAGGCCGATGGCGACGGTCGGATCCCCTTGCGTGAGACGCGACAACTGCATCAGGCCGGCCAGGCCGAAGAGCAATCCAGCCAGGCCATAAATGAGAGTTTTCTGGAGCGGGACTCGCACGCCGCAAAGCCGCGCGGTGGCTTCATTGGAGCCAATGGCGAAAATGTAGCGTCCGAACACGGTCCGGCGCATCAGCACCGCAACGGCGACCGCCAATCCTATCGCAAGCCACACGCCCGGCGGCAGCGGAAAGAGTTGGTTGGGTGACCGGAGAGCCATGAGATGATTCAAAGGCGCGCTGGCGGGAATGTTCACAGTTTGATTGCCCGCCAGCCATTTGGCCGAGCCGCGCAGGATGCCCATCATTCCCAGAGTGACGATAAAGGGCGTCATGCGAAATCCGGCAATGATCGCGCCGTTGGCCATCCCGATCAGGCCGCCCGCCAGCACGGTCAATACTATCACCGCAAGCGTCGAATAGCCCTTCACCACAAGCGTGGCGCCGAGCACGCTGGTCAGCGCGACGGCCGATCCGACGCTCAAGTCAATCCCGCCACTGACAATAATCATGGTCATGCCCAGCGCCCCGACAGCCACGATGACAGTTTGGGTCAAGATGATTTTGAAATTGCCGCCGGTGTAAAGATATGGGCGCACTTCGCCGCTGAGCGAAAACAGCCCCAAAACCAGCAACAGCCCGCAAAACGGACCGATCACATTCAAGACGTGAAAAATCCTGGAAACTTTGGCGGGAGAGGACTTGTTCATGGGCAATTCACGTCGCGCAGGCCATGCCTTGCCCAATGGCCGCCGTCATAATCGCATGCTCGGTCCATTGGTCCGCGGGACGCACGTCGGACAAAACCCCGCGGCACATCACGCCAATCGTGTCGCAAACTCCCAGCAGTTCCGGGAGATAGGAGCTGACGAAGATGATCGCTTTGCCTTGCGCAGCGAGTTGGCCCATCAACTTGTAAATTTGCGCCTTGCTGCCGACGTCGATTCCGCGAGTCGGCTCGTCCAAAAGCAAGATCGTAGCCTCATGATGCAGCAACCGGCCCAGCGCGATCTTTTGCTGGTTGCCGCCCGACAGTTCCGACGCCGGCTGGTTGGGATGCCGCGCCCGCACTTCCAGCCGTTCCATCCACGTTTTGGCGGCTTGCTCTTGGCGTCGGTTCTGAATAAAGCCGCAACGCGTAAACGGGCCATGGCGCGTCAACGTCAAATTGTCCGCGAGGCTGCGGTTGAGCATGAGCCCTTCTTCTTTGCGATTCTCGCTCAAAAGCCCGATGCCATCGACCAGGCGTTGGGTGGGCGAGCGATGCGTGGCCTCCTTCGATCTCACCACGACCGCTCCGCTTTCGATGGTCTCCAGACCAAAACAGGCCCGCAACGTCTCGGTGCGTCCGGCGCCGATCAGCCCCGCCAGCCCCAGAATTTCTCCGGCGCGCAATTTTAGAGTTGCCGAACGCGGGCGGACGCGCCCCGCCACGGCCCGCAACTCGAACACCGGCTCTCCCAAGGTATGGGGCGTGCGCGGGTAAATATCGTTGATTTCCCGTCCCACCATGGCGCGAATGATTTGCCCCAAGTCCGCCGCGGGCATTGTGCCGCAGGCCACGCTTTCCCCATCGCGCAAGACGGTGTAGCGGTCCCCAATGCGCTGGCACTCCTCCAGAAAATGGCTGATATAGATGATGCTGACGCCTCGCTGGCGCAATTGCCCGATGATCGCAAAAAGATTTTCGGCGTCGGCCTGCGTCAAACTGCTGGTCGGTTCGTCCATGATCAAGATTTTGGGATCGCCCACCAACCCGCGCGCGATCTCGACGACTTGCTGCTCGGCGATGCTGAGGCTGCCGACCGGCGCGTCGAGCGGCATGTTCTGATGATGCAACTCCGCCAGGGCCTGACGCGCCAGTTCCCGTCCGCGCCTACGGTTCAACCAGCCCAGGCGCGCCGGTTCCTCCCCCAACAAGATGTTTTCCTCGACGGTCAAATGGGGGGCCAGGGTCAACTCCTGGTAAATCATGGCGATGCCGCGACGCCGCGCCTCCAATGGGTTGGCCGGCGCGTAAGGCTTGCCATCCAATTCCACCACGCCGCCATCCGGCTGAAGGGCGCCGCTGAGAATCTTCATCAAGGTGCTCTTGCCGGCGCCGTTCTCACCAATCAACACATGCACCTCACCCGGCGCCACCTCGAAGGACACATTTTTCAGCGCCTGCGTGGCGCCAAAACTCTTCCTGACGGCGGCCATCCGCAGACGGGGGAACGTTGACGTTGTTTCACTCACTATTTCGTTGATTTGGCTCGGCGCCATCATGAAGGCAGCGCCAAGAATCACAAGTTTTTGATGGAATTTAGCGATCTTCTGAATGAGTGTTCCGAAAGCTCATGCGCCGAATGTTTTTTATCCATTCAATCCTAAAGAGATTAGCGGAGAAGGCATTCGTTGCGGCGGTGATTCTGGCGGCATTAGCGCCGTTAAAAGCCGGCGCGACAGACTGGCTGACGTACCATTCGGACAACGCGCGTGATGGGGCGAACACGAACGAGGTGGTGTTGACGCCGGCGAACGTCAATACCAACACATTTATGAGACTTTTCACCTACGCGGTGGACGCCGAGGTTTATGCCCAGCCGTTGTATATGGCGAATGTGTCGATTACCGGACGGGGCGCCCATGACGTGTTATTTGTGGCCACGGAGAATAACAGCGTTTATGCTTTTGACGCCGATAGCAATGCGGGAACGAATGGGGGATTGTTGTGGCACACCAACCTGGGAACCGCCGCGACGAGCACGCTTTTTGGCGTCCGGTATCATCACAACGTTTTGAACCCGCTCATCGGTATTACGGGCACGCCGGTGATTGATCCTGTTGCTGGAATTCTTTACGTGGATGTTTTCACAACCCCCGTGCCTGACACGACGAATGGCATCCACTATCTCCACGCTTTGAATATTTCCAACGGCGCTGACCTACCCTACAGCCCGGTGATCGTTGCGGCTTCGGTCCCAGGAGTTGGCGTGGACAGCTCAAACGGTGTGGTGACATTTAATGCCAACCAGGAGGATAGCCGGCCTGGCTTGACGCTGGCGGGAGGGCTGTTGTTTGTGAGCTTCGGCAGTTTTGGGGACACCGATCCGTTTCACGGCTGGGTCATTGGATTTAATGCCACCAATTTGCAGCAACTGCCTCAATTTACTTTCGCCAGCACGCCCAACGCCAAGATGAACGCTTTTGGAGTGAACGCCGGCGAAGGCGCGCTTTGGGGCGGAGGAGCCGGGCTCTGCGTCGATGTCAACACCAATCTTTATTTTGAAATCGGAAACGGGAGTTTCAGCGCCAACACCAATGGCGGAGATTACGGGGATAGTTTCGTCAAGCTATCCACCACCAACCAGTTCGTGGCGGCTGATTATTTCACGCCCTCGAACCAAGCTTCGATGGCGGCGAACGATCAGGACCTGGGTTCGGGCGGACCGATGCTGCTGCCGGATTCGGCGGGAAGCGCCGCGCATCCGCATTTGATCATTGGGGCCGGGAAGGAAGGAACTCTCTATTTGGTGGACCGTGACAATATGGGACATTTCAGCGCTGCGACAAATAGTATTGTCCAGACCGCGAAAAGCGCGATCGGCGGCAGCTTTGGCACCCCAGCTTATTTCAATCATTGGATCTATTATCAGGGTGTCGGCGATGTCATGAAGGCTTTCAGCATTACGAATGGCGTTATGTTCTCCTCCCCGGTCTCCAAATCCAAAGTGACTCTTGGTTCCACGGGTTACGCGCCGGCAATTTCCGCGAATGGAACCAGCAACGCCATCGCCTGGGTCATCGATGCGAGCGCCTACCAGCAAGGCGCCAATAACAACAGCTCCGATACGAGCAGCGGGGCCGCCGTTTTGCGCGCCTTTAACGCCACCAATCTGTCCGTGCAGTTATATAATAGCGCTGTAAAGGCCAGCGATAAGGCCCCCGGAACCGTCAAGTATCCGGCGCCGGTAGTGGCGGACGGAAAGGTTTTCGTGGCGGGCGATTTCGGCGTAGCCGTTTATGGGCGGGCAAATGTTTTGCCCGCTGTGTCAATCACTTCTGGCAGTTTCTCCAGCAACGGCGCATTTCAAGTCGGACTCTCGGGCGCCGCGGGAAGCAATTATGTTTTGCAGGCGACGACCAATTTCATCGATTGGACCTCGCTGACCACGAACCAACCTTCCAATAGCTTTTTTGATTTATTTGACTCCAATGCGATCGATTTTTCCCGTCGGTTCTATCGGGTTCTCGAACCGTAGTCGCCGCGCCACGTTGCTTGATGCGGCGGAAACGTCCTGCCTTGACCTTAACCACGCGATTGTTTCCGCTGGTTCTATCCGTTATGCTTCTGTCAGCGGTAAATGATGCATCCATCTTCCACATTGCTCGCGCGATGCGAGCCGGCAGGGCGATTTGTCACGGCGGAAGAAGTCGCCGAGGCGGTGGCGGCGGCGTGCCCAGCGGCGAATTACCGGGGGCAGAAAGTTTTGTTGATCGTGCCGGATGGAACGCGCACGGCGCCAATCGGCGTGATGTTCAAGGCGCTGTTTGGGCAAATTGGCGACGTGACGCGCGCGTTTGATGTGATGATTGCGCTCGGCACGCACCAGCCGATGAGCGAGGAGGCGATTTGCCGTCGATTGGAAATTTCCAGCAGCGAACGCGCAGACAAATATAAAAACGTCCACTTCCATAATCATGCCTGGGACAATGCAAAGGCGTTGAAAGAGATTGGCGTCATCGGCGCGGACGAGATTGGAAAGCTAACAAACGGTTTGTTCGCCATGGATGTGCCGCTGGAAATCAACCGCCGGGTTTTTGATTACGACCAAATTATTATTGTCGGTCCTGTGTTTCCGCATGAGGTGGTTGGGTTTTCCGGGGGCAATAAATATCTTTTTCCGGGAGTGGGCGGGCCGCGCATTTTGAATTTTTTCCACTGGCTGGGGGCGGTGGTGACCAACCCAATGATCATCGGCAATAAATGGACGCCGGTGCGCCGGGTGGTGGACCGCGCAGGGGCCATGGTGGGAGTGAACAAACTGTGTTTTTGCCTGGTGGCGGACGGCGCCGGACTGGCCGGACTTTACGCCGGGACGCCGGAAGCGGCGTGGGACGAGGCGAGCGAGTTGTCGCGCAAACTGCATATCACGTATCGGGACCATCCATTTGATACGGTGTTGTCGTGCGCGCCGCCGATGTATGACGAGCTTTGGACGGGCGGCAAGTGCATGTACAAGCTGGAGCCGGTGGTGGCGGACGGCGGGGAGTTGATTATTTATGCGCCGCACATCAGCGAAATTGCGGTGGCGCACGGCAACGCTTTATTGGAAATCGGTTATCATTGCCGCGATTATTTTCTCCAGCAATGGGACCGATTCAAACATTACCCGTGGGGCGTGCTGGCGCACAGCACGCACATCAAGGGCATCGGAACTTTTATGGAAGGCGTGGAAAAACCGCGCGTGCAAGTGACGCTGGCGACGGCGATTCCGAAGGAACTCTGTCAACGAATCAACCTGGGCTACCGCGATCCCAAGACGATTCGCCAAGAAGATTTTGCCGGGCGCGAGGATGAAGGAATTCTGCTGGTTCCGAAAGCTGGAGAGATGCTTTTTCACCTGAAAAATCCGCCGAAATGGGCGGGTGGAACGAATTGAATGGCTGCGATGCGGCCATTCGTCTTCATCAACGTCGCGGCGACCGCGGACGGAAAGATTGCGCTAGGACACGGGCGGTTCGTTCCATTTGGCAGCCAGCGTGACCGGGAGCATTTGCTGGAGTTGCGCGCGACAGCGGATGCTGTGATGGCAGGCGCGCGGACGGTGGATTCGTTTCCGGTCAACATGGGAGCGGGCGGCCCAAAATACCGAAAACTCCGGCTCCGGCGCGGGTTGGCGGAACAGAATTTGCGCGTGATCGTCAGCGGAAGCGGAACGATTGACCCGAAGTCGGAGATTTTTCGGCGGCGCTTTTCCCCGATCCTCATTTTGACGACGGATCGCATCCCGGCGGCGCAATTGCGGCGATTGCGGGGACTGGCGGACGAAGTGAAAATTTGTGGCAAGGAGGAATTGGATTTCGCCGAGGCGCTGCAATGGTTGAGGAAAAAATGGCGCGTGCAGCGGCTCTTATGCGAGGGCGGTGGCGAGCTGAACGCGGCGCTGTTTCAGGCGGGATTGGTGGATGAGCTTCACTTGACAATTTGTCCGCGATTATTTGGCGGCCGAGACGCTCCGACGTTGGCCGATGGGAATGGCGTGGAACATTTGGCCGAAGCCGGGCGGCTGAAATTGAAATCGATGAAGCGCGTGGAGGGCGATGTGTTTTTGGTTTACGACGTCACGCGGTGACAGCACGGCGGATTTCGAAGTCATCGCGTTCAAGAATCGCGCGGAGTTCGCCGAGATGTTCGACGATCAGATCGGGATGGGAAGCGCGCAGTTGCTCGATGCGGTTGTAGCCGGTCAAAACGGCGCAGGAGAACACGCCGCCGTGTTGGGCGGTTTCGATATCGTGTTGCATGTCGCCTATGAAAAGGGTTTCGTTTGTGTCAAGTTGATTTTCCTGGAGCACGTCCAGAATTTTGGCGCGCTTGTCCCAGATGCCGACGTACGGGCGGTCAATGTAGGCGTCGAATCCCGTGGCGGCGGTTTGGGTGGCATAATGATCTGGATGGACGGCGCTAAGAACGAACGTGCGCAGGCGATGGGCGCGGCAGAAAGTGAGGAAGTCGCGCGCGTGCGGCAATTCCAAAACCGGATGCTGCCCCCCGCGGATGTGGCTGTGAAAGGAGCGCTCCAATTGATCGAGCGGAATCTGCGGAGCGAATCGACCGTAAAAACCCTTGAACGGCAGGCAGAATTCGGCGCGGAATTGATCGAGCGTCATCGGCGCGACGCCGTGTTGCTGGAAGACGAAATTAGTCGCCGCAAGGACGGCAGGCAGATCGTCCACCAGCGTTCCCGACCAGTCAAAAATAATATTGCGAATCGTCACGGCCCGATGCTTTTTTGCCGGCCAGCCTACTGCTTTTGCAAGGCGGAGTCCATGCGGCGAAGGCGGGCGGCGAGCATTTGCATGATTTGCAGGGCGAAGTGCGGGGTCTGGCCAATGAGAAAGAGAAACCGGCGGGTATCGATGGGCACGAGTTCGCAATCGGTGGCGGCGATGGCGGTGGCGCTGCGCGGATGATGATCGACCAGGGCCATTTCGCCAAAGACTTCGTCCTGTTCGAGAGTGGCGACGGTCTTGTCGCCGACGCGGATGTCCACCGCGCCATTGCGGATGGCGAACATTTCTTCGCCGGCATCCCCTTCCCGAAAAATGATCTCGCCCGCCTTGTAAACGCGGAAGTTGTCGGCGTTGCGGAAGAGCCGGATTTTGATGCGGGCCTCGTCGGACACGGTGGATAGGTTCTGCGCGGGAGCAGAAGTTGCAAGTCCGCAATTGTTACAAACGTGTGACGGCCAGGCGCAAGGCGTCGAGGGCGGTTTGCGAGGTGATGAATTTAAAGGTCTCGCGGTCAAATGGGAAAAAATGGCGCTGGGCGGTCGTTTCAGTGGCGGAAGCAAGGGCGATATACACCGTGCCGACGGGTTTGTCGTCCGTGCCGCCATCCGGCCCGGCAATGCCGGTGACGGCGAGGGCAAAATCCGTGTCAAAAACACGTCTGGCGCCGGCCGCCATTTCACGGGCGACTTCCGGGCTGACCGCGCCATGCGCGGCGAGCATTTCGGGGTGAACGCCGAGCTGGGAAATTTTGGCCGCGTTGCTGTAAGTCACGCATCCGCCGGCGAACACGCGGGATACGCCCGGCACATTGGTGAGGCGATGCGCAATGTAACCGCCGGTGCAGGATTCGGCGAGGGCGACGGTTTGGCCGCTTTCTGTCAACAATCGCACCACGGCCAGTTCCAGCGTGTCGTCGTTCAGGCCAAAGATCCGCGAAGGCAGCAGCGAGCGAATGATGCGTTCGCCGTCGGCGGCTAGTTTGTCGGCATTTTCACCCTTGGCGACGAGGCGGACATCCACTTCGCCGACGCGGGCGCAATAGCCGATTTCCAAACCGGCATCCAGGAGCGGGCGCAGCGGACCAGCGATCCGTTCCTCGACCGCGGATTCGCCAAGCCCAGTTGTTTTGAGCGTGCGGCAGATAAATTTGGATTGCAAAGGGAACGCCCGTTGCAGGATCGGGATGACGGAAGCCGTGAACATGGGACGCAACTCGCGCGGCGGGCCCGGCAAAAGGACGAGCCACTTCTCGCCGCTTTGCATCGCCAGACCGGGTGCGCTGCCGTTGGGATTGGGCAAGACACGCGCGCCTTCCGGCACCAGCGCCTGCACTTTCATGCTTTCCAGCATGGTGCGTTTGCGTTGCGTGAAATAGGCCTCCAACTGGCGCAGAATTTCGATGTCAAGTATGAGTTTGCGGCCGAGCAATTGGGCGATAAGGTCGCGGGTCAAGTCGTCCGAGGTCGGCCCCAGCCCCCCGGTGACGATAATGAAATCCGCCCGGCTCAACGCTTCGCGAACGGCGGTTTGAATGCTCGGGCCGTCATCGGCCACGCAGACCTGCCGCGAGACCAGGTAGCCGAGATCGGTCAATTGGCGGCAAAGCCATTGTTGGTGCGTGTTGAGAACGCGACCGAAGAGCAACTCGCTTCCCGTGTTGATCAATTCGATATTCACCGGGTAGATTGTTTGCCAATGTTTTCGCCGTGTAAATCCTCTTCATCGCGCGCCTGAGGTATGGACCCGACCGATTGCATGATTCGCGCCCGCTCGCGCCGCCAGGTGATGGATTGGGCGCTGGTCCTGGCGAGCCAGGACATTGAGGCGACGATTGCGCGCTTGGAAGATGGCGGCTGGGGATTGATCGTGCGGCCATCGGATGAGGCGGCGGCCACCGAAGCGTTGCGTCAAGACCAAAATGAAAATCGCGGGTTTCGCTGGAGGCAGCCATTGCCCGGGGCGGGCCTGGTTTTTCATCATGGCAGCATTCTTTGGGTCGCGGCCATGGCGGCGGTTTATTATTTTTGTGAAGTCCGTTTTCCGCGCTTGGAGGAATTGGGAATTATTGACAGTCGCGCGGTTCGCGCGGGCGAATGGTGGCGCATTTTCACGGCGATAAGTTTGCACGAGAACCTGCCGCATCTGATGGCGAACGTGACGAGCGGTTTTTTGCTGCTGGGGCTGGCCATGGCGCGGTACGGCGCGGGCGTGGCGTTGTTGAGCGCTTATCTGGCGGGGGCGGCGGGCAACTTGGCGGGCCTATTTCTTTACCCAGATCATCAGGGGCTTGGGGCATCGGGCATGGTGATGGGGGCGTTGGGCTTGCTGGCCACGCAATCGCTGGGTTGGTGGCGGCGCCGGCGGCAAATGGCGGATGTTTTATGGCGGGCGGGCGCCTCCGCGGTTTTGGTGCTTGTCCTGATTGGTTTTTCGCCGGGAACGGACCTTGTGGCGCACATCGGCGGCTTTGTCGTTGGAGCGATCTTCGGCGGGTTATTGAGTGTGGTCCGCCCCGTCCGATTGCAAAGCGGTCCGATAAACATCGCGGCCAGCGCGGTGGTGATCGCGCTGGCTGTGTGGACATGGACTTCAGTTCGGTAGTTTAATAATTAGGAGAATACCTGATGCAGTTCCCGGTGGAAATGGGCAAAGGGCGTGATAAATTTAGGCTATGAAAACGATGGGCTGGTATTCTTTGATGGCTGCAGCGGGCTTGATCACAGGTTGCGCGTCCCATCCGCCGCGATACGATTCGGAAATAACGGGCGATAACCTTGCCGGCACACGAATGAACGCATCGTTCAGCAGCGACTCCGCGGGGGTGGACGACCAGGACAACGCTCCAGCTCCGGAAGGAGCGATGCCGATACAATTGACACTAGATCAACTGCCGCCAGCGGCTCAAGCGACGGTGCGGCGCGAGGCCGGGGAACGGCGCGTGGTCAAAATCAAGCGAGAGAATCAGGACGGGCAGGCGGTTTACAAAGTTGAATTGACGCGCGACGGAGATTTGTTTCACGGGTTGCTGATAGTGAGGCCGGATGGAACGCTTTTGAAGGAATCGCATCTCTCGGAACCGAACGGACCCGGTCCGAATCACTAATCAGGCGGCGGGCAGGCCTCGGGGATTCTGAATGGATTTTAAT
>Ga0182024_10019318_pt1 | contig 12580 bp, 6 predicted proteins | sample P32metaG_FD_120480 | JGI IMG/M metagenome (GOLD analysis project Ga0182024, IMG submission 120480) | Permafrost microbial communities from Stordalen Mire, Sweden - P3-2 metaG (Illumina Assembly) | ecosystem: Environmental > Terrestrial > Soil > Wetlands > Permafrost | place: Sweden: Stordalen... | reverse complement strand
TTCGTTTCAACAAATTCATCCCGACGATCGTGCCGCGGTCACCCAGACCGCCCAGCGTGCGATCGAAACCGGAGTTGGTCAAAGCGTCGAATACCGTATGCAGCGCAAAGACGGCACCTACATCACGCTCGAGTCGCACGGCAGCTTCATTCGCGACTCCAAAGGCGAGATTCAGGCCTTTGTCATCTCGGCCCGCGACGTCAGTGCGCGCCGCATGGCCATGCAGACCGAAAAGCTTTCTGCCATCGGCCAGCTTGCCGCCGGCATTGCCCACGAGCTCAACACCCCGGTCCAATATATTTCCGATAACATCACCTTCATCGGCGAAAGCTGGGCACAGCTCGAGGGCACCATCCCTTTGAGTCTCGCGCCCCTTCAAGCATCTGCCGCTGCCGCTTCGGGTTCCTCGCTCACCACCACCTCCGGCGCACCGCCTCCGGATTGGGACTGGCTCCGCCAGGAGGTTCCGCGCGCCATCGTGCAATCCCGCGAGGGCATCCGCCGTATGACCAAGATTCTCGGCGCCATGCGCCGCTTCTCCCATACTGGCGGCGGAGAGCGCGAACACGTCGATCTCAACGAGGCGCTCGACGCCACTCTCACCGTTGTCCAAAACCAGATCAAGCATCTCGCCGACGTCGAAACCAATTACCAGCCGGACTTGCCTCGCGTCGAGTGCTACTCCGACGAACTCAACCAGGTCTTTCTCAACCTCATCGTCAACGCTGCGCACGCCATTCGCGACGCTTCCATCGGTAATGAACGGCGCGGCCGCCTCACTATCCGCACCAGCCAGATTGGCGATATGGTGCAAATCGAAGTGCAGGACAACGGCACCGGCATCCCGCTCCATGCCCGCGCCCACGTCTTCGACCCCTTCTTCACCACCAAACAGGTGGGGGAAGGCACCGGCCAGGGTCTCAGCATCTGCCACGACATTGTGGTCCACAAGCATCACGGCAAGATCTGGTTCGATACCGAAATCGATAAAGGCACCACCTTTTTCGTAACCATTCCAATCCACTTCGTTTCCGATACAGGAGATTCCCATTGAGCGCCCATACCGTTGCTGCCCCTACCGCCCCTGACAAACCCAAAGTCCTTTTCGTCGACGATGAGCCGCTCGTGCTCGAGGGTTTGTGCCGCTCTGTTTATCGTGAGTTCAACGCGGAGACAGCCGAAGGCCCGGAAGTAGGCCTGCTGAAGGTCAAGAACAACGGTCCTTATTCCGTCGTAGTCTCCGATATGCGCATGCCCGTCATGGATGGCGCAGAGTTCCTGGTCCGCGTGCGCGCCTTCGCTCCCGATTCCATCCGCGTCATGCTCACTGGATATGCCGATATGGAAGCCGCCATGCGCGCCGTCAACGACGGCAGAATCTTCCGTTTCCTCAACAAGCCGGTGGCCCCGGAAGATTTGATTCTCACCATCCGCGCCTGCGTGACGCAATACAATCTGGTGCGCCGCGAAAAAGAATTGCTCGAGAAAACTCTGGCCGGCGCCGTGCGCGTCCTCACCGAGGTGCTGAATCTGGCCAACCCGGTCGCCTTCAACCGCGGCACTCGCATCTGCCAGTATGTGCGTCACATTACGACCCAACTCGGCCTGCCCGATTCCTGGCAATACGAAATTGCCGCCATGCTCTCCGAACTCGGATGCGTCACCCTCACTCCCGACCTGCTCGAAGCCATCCACACGGGCCAAGCTCTCACTCCAGAAAACGAGCGACGCTATGCCCAGCATCCCAAAATCGCCCACGATCTACTCGCCCGTATTCCCCGCCTCGAACTGGTGGCCGAGATGATTCTCAAGCAGAACGATGTTCCTACCGATCTCTCAAAATCTCTTACTCCCGCCAGCGAGGCGGTTCGTCGCGGCTCGCAGATGCTGAAGGTCTGTTTCGCCTTCGACGGCATGGTTAAATCGGGAACCGATCGCAACCAGGCCCTCGCAACCCTGGCTCAAGATCCCGCTCGTTATGATCCTAAAATGGTCGCCGCTCTTCGCGACTTTAAACTCACCCGCGGGGGCACCGAAATGCGCTCCATCGACGTTCGCGACCTGCGCGCCGGCATGATTCTGAACGAAGACCTGCGTTCCACCACCGGCATTCTTCTCGCCGCCAAGGGCCACGAAATCTCTCATGCCCTGACCAAAGCGATTCGCAACTTCGTCGAAGCCGGCACCGTCAAGGGCATGGTGCTCGTGATCGTCAACATCGGCGACGCCCTCACTGCCAAAGCCGCCGCCCACCTCACCTGATTCCGCAACCCTCGAGAACTCGCCACAGTCCATGTAGCGACAGCCGCCCTCGGCTGTCCAGTCGAGCCAAGCTCGACACCTGCCATTCCACTGTCATGCTGAGCGCAGCCATGGGGCTCGCAGAGCGATCCCCATGGCGAAGTCGAAGCATCCCTATCTTTCTTCTCAAATCATTCTCGCTTGATTCAGTCGCTGGATACAATCTCTATCTGCTCGCACACCCCTGTGCAAATTCCTTCATCTTGACAGGCAACGCTCTAACCGTTGAAGATACGCGCTCCGTTCCTCTCCCCCATTTCTTGCCGGAGGAAATTCCCATGCGATCCATTCGCCTGCTCCTCATTACCCTCACCTGGCTCTGTAGCATGCTCGCGGCCCAGACCAATTCCATTCCTTACGTAAACACTCCTTTGATTCCTATGAGCGCAGCGCCCGGGTCTGCTGGGTTTGAACTCACGATCCACGGCACCGGTTTTGTCGCCGGATCGGTCGTGAACTGGAACGGCAGCCCGCGCGTCACCACGTTCATTAGCGCTTCTCAACTTCAGGCTGCAATCCTTTCCACTGATCTCGCTTCGGTAGGCACCGCGAGCATCACGGTAACGAATCTCGCTCCGGGCGGCGGTATTTCCAACATCGCAAATTTTTCCGTCACGCTGCCCGCGCCCGGAGTCGGGTTTGCTTCGACCACCAACAGCGAAAGCAAGAACTGCAACAACTCCGTGCTCTATCCCGCAATCGTCGCCGACATCAACGGTGACGGCAAACTCGATGTGGTCGGCTCCACTTGCATTGGCGGTTACGTCTATGTGGCGCTTGGCAATGGCGACGGCACTTTCCAGGCTCCAATTTACACAGCCACTCTTCCGACCTCGAACTACGGCATGACTGTCGCCGATTTCAACGCCGACGGCAAGATGGATATCGCCATCCTCAATCAGGAAAATAACCTCGCGATTCTTCTCGGCAACGGCGACGGCACCTTCCAGCCGGCCAAGAATTTCCTGACCGGCATCGAACCCAATTCCATCACTACCGGCGATTTCAACGGTGACGGCAAACTCGACATCATCCTCTCGGCCGATACCAATAATGAGATCGACGTTCTTTTGGGGAACGGCGACGGCACTTTCCAACCCTACCTCTCCTCTCCAACCGGCGGCGCAAATACCTATGGTGTCGCCGTTGGTGATTTCAACGGTGACGGCAAACTCGACGTTGCAACCGGTAGTGGTGCAGGCGAAGTCATGATCATGCTGGGCAATGGCGACGGCACCTTCCACCTCGGCAACTATTACTTCGCCAACTTCTACGGCGTCACCACCGCCGACATCAACGGCGATGGCAAACTCGATCTCATCAGCCTGGGCACTCCAGCCGATGGTGGATACGCCGGCATTATGGCCATGTTTGGCAACGGCGACGGCACATTTCAAAATGCGTTCGAAGTAGCCGTTCCTCCTCTCAACATCAATTACATGCAATTCGGACTGGCCGATCTGAACGGCGACGGCAAGATCGATATCTGGGCCACTTCCCGCTACGGAGAAAATGAGGGTGACTCCATCGTTTCATTCCTGGGCAATGGCGACGGCACATTCCAGGCGCCCAACTTTTATCCCATTACGATTGCCGGGTACGTCTCATCCGGCATCGTCGAAGGCGACTTCAATCAGGACGGCAAGCCTGACTTCCAGGACGCTAACGATTGCCTGAGCATTGCCTGCACTCTGGTCGCGCTGCAAAGTCCGGTGGTTGCATCGCCGTCGGCCATCGTGTTCTCCACCCAGTTGATCGGGGTTCGTGGTCCAGCCCAATCGGTCACTCTTTACAACTCCGGCCTTAGCGTCATCACCATCTCAAGCATTTCTCTGGCTGGAACTAATTACAAGGATTTCTTCCAGGCCAATACTTGCACCGGCTCGCTTGCCTCGGGCACCGGATGCACCATTCACGTCGGTTTCGATCCTTCGCTCGAGGACTATCAGGAAACCGCCTATCTCTCCATCGTCGATAGCGGCCCCGGCGGCGGCCAGCAGGTCCAGCTCAGCGGCATCGGAACCTACATTAAGGTCTCGCCGAAAACTCTGAACTTCGGCAATGTCGCCGTAGGCTCGAACGCAACCCTCACTGCGACGCTGACGAATACCGCGACCACGTCGAAAGAAGTAGGCAGGATCTACTTCAAATCCGGCTCCAAGGAATTCAGCGAGACGAATACTTGCGGGCGAAACCAGAACCTGGCCGCGGGCGCGCAATGCACCATCACAGTCACCTTCGCTCCCACTGCAACCGGACGCGTGGGCGCGCAGCTTGATGAAGAGTTCTACGGCGATGCGCCCCCGCCGATTCAACTCTCCGGCACGGGAAATTAACTTATGCAGTCCCCAACTTTTATCGGAGGAAATTCCATGCGATCCGTTCGCTTGCTTCTTGTCGCCGTCGCTGCGCTCAGCAGCCTTCTCGCCGCGCAGACCAATCCCGTTCCTTACGTCAACAGTCCGCTGGTTCCCACAACCGCAGCCCCCGGAGCAGCCGGGTTTACACTCACCGTCAACGGCAGTGGCTTCGTGAGCGGAGCGACCGTCAACTGGAACGGCAGCCCGCGCGCTACGACGTTTGTGAGCAGCTCCGCGCTGCAGGCCGTAATTTTGTCGACCGATGTTGCGTCCGTCGGCACTGCAGCGATTACGGTGACCAATCCCGTGCCCGGTGGCGGGATTTCCAATGTTGCAAACTTTTCAATCACCCTTCCCGCCCCCAGCGTGGGTTTCAGCTCGACCACCACGCTTGAAACCAAGACTTGCAACAAGACTGTGCTTTATCCCCAACTGGTTGCCGATATCAATGGCGACGGCAAGCCCGACGTCGTCGGCACGGTTTGCAGCCAGGGCTACATCTACGTGGCTTTCGGCAATGGCGACGGAACCTTTCAGTCGCCCATCTACACAACCATTCTGCCAGGATCGAACTTCGGCATGGCCGCGGCCGACTTCAATGCCGACGGCAAGATGGATTTGGCCATCATCAACGCAGAAAACAATGTCGCGATTCTTCTGGGCAACGGCGACGGTACTTTCCAGCCAGCGAAGAACTTTCTCACTGGCGTACAGCCCTATTCCATTTCCGTCGGCGATTTTAACGGCGACGGCAAACTCGACATTCTAGTGCCCGCCAATAACGACAATGCGATCGACGTTCTTCTCGGGAACGGCGATGGCACCTTTCAGCCTTACCTCGCTTCGCCCACCGGCGGCGTTTATCCAATCCTGGCTGCTGTTGGCGACTTCAACGGCGATGGCAAGCTGGATGCCGCCGTAATCGAGGTCCAGTCCTCGGAAGTCACGATCATGCTGGGAAATGGCGATGGCACCTTCCGCTTCGGCAACCAAAATTTCGCCTCCATCTACTCGATGACCGCCGTGGATCTTAACGGTGACGGCAAACTCGATCTGATCGGCACCGGCTCCGCGACCGGCGCCGTCTCTGGCATTGTTGCCTTGTTCGGCAACGGCGATGGTACCTTCCAGACTCCAGTGCAGGTAGCGGACGGCAATTACCAGTACATGGGCCTGGCAGATCTCAATGGCGATGACAAACCCGATATCTGGGCCGTAATTTCCCAGTCCGATTCTCTGTCTGTGTTGTTAGGAAATGGCGATGGCACCTTCCAGCCGGCATTTCTTTCCCCCATGTCGTCCACGGGGAGCTTGAATTCTTTGATCGTCGGTGATTTCAACCAGGACGGGAAGCCGGACTTTCTCGGCAACTACAGCAACTGCACTTCTGCGGAGTACTGCACCACGCTTGCCCTGCAGAGTCCGGTCGTGCCGTCTCCGTCGTCCATCGTGTTTCCAACGCAGTTGGTCAAGGTTCGAAGCACGGCGCAGACGGTTACGCTGTACAACTCCGGCGTGAATGCAGTCAACATTTCGAGCATTACGCTGGCTGGAACCGACTATAAGGATTTCTTCGAGGCGAATACCTGTCCCGCGTCGCTGGCATCGGCTACAAGCTGCGTGATTCACGTGGGATTTGATCCTTCCGTCTCGTACTCAACCGAGACTGCATATCTTTCCATTGTCGACGATGCCCCGGGCGGCGGACAGCAGGTTCAACTGAGCGGCATTGGAACGTACATTAAGGAGTCGCCGAAAACTTTGAACTTCGGCGACGTAACTGTCGGGCAGAGCGCAACCCTCGCCGTCACCTTAACCAATACTTCCACTTCGCCCGAGCAGGTTGACAGAATCCTCGTGAAACCCAACGCCGATGCCAAGGAATTCAAGGAGACGAACAACTGTGGAGGCACTCTCGCCGCAGGCGCGCAATGCACAGTAACGGTCGTATTCACCCCAACGGGAACCGGACGGCAATCGTCGCAGCTGGAATTTGAGTTCTACTACGACAATCCGCCGCTGGTTCAGATGATCGGCACGGGAGACTAGGTTCGAGGCGAGCTTCGTGCGAAAAAGATTAATGGGTGGATGCGATTGCGCATCCACCCCGTTTTTCTTGAAGCCCTACCCTCGTGTTAAAAGCGGATAATCCTCGCGTTGCCTGCTCGGACCTTGCCGCCCACATTAGCCGCGGAGGTCTTCATCACGTCAAAGTCCTCTTTTCACTTCCAATTTCCTCGTCCCACTGCTCGCCAATCGGGGCAAGAGGAACGCCGAGCCCGGTCGCCACTTCACGGCGGGAGCGTGACGCCCCGGGCTCGTACGTTTTCGCAAGTACCACAGGCCGTGCGGTCAGCCCGCGGTCGAAGGAGTCGCCGGGTCTTTTCTTCCAGTGCCTGCGCAGGCCGGACACTTCAATCGGATAAACGCAACGCCCTCGGACTTGCCGCTGATGTCCATAGCGTTAGCAACGTATCCGGTACCGCCGCAGCGCGGGCAGGCGTTCGGATCCACGCATCCCCCTCAGTTGATGAGAAGTTTTTCATCAATTTGGATATATGCCTCCGGAAAATGTTTTTTGTTACGAAACCCGAACAAAAATCAAATTGACGCCTCCGACATCGCGAGCACTGCCGGCTAATGAAAAGCACAGCAGCTACCAAATCCGGCAAACATCGGCGGTTTTCTTAACCATGGGCTGGCCGACTTTGCAGGAGAATGCCCGGGCGAACTCCGGCATGTTGACTACGACTCCGTTGATGCGGAAGCGTGCGGGTGAGTGGGGATCGGTCAGGGCGCGCACGCGCATATCTTCGGGGCGTTCGTTGGCGCAATCCCATTGTGCGAATCCAATAAAGAAACGTTGTTCGGGCGTGAGCTCATCCACGGCATGAAGGTTTTGCTTTTTATCCTTTTCTTGCCAGGCCATGTAGGCGAGAATTTCCCCGCCCAGGTCGGCGACATTTTCTCCAAGCGTCAGTTTGCCGTTGATGTGGACATCTTCGACTGACACGTAGGACGAATATTGATCGTCCACACATTTTGTCCGGGCGTCGAATTTTTCGCGGTCTTCTTTCGTCCACCAATCTTTGAGATTACCCTTGGCATCGAATTGGCTGCCCTCGTCATCGAAGCCATGGGTAAGTTCGTGGCCGATGGTGCCGCCAGTGTCACCGTAGTTGGGGGCATCGTCCATTTTTGGATCGTAAAGCGGCGGTTGCAGCACACCGGCGGGGAAGTTGATGTCGTTCATTTGTGGATTGTAGTAGGCGTCGACAGTGGTGGCGGAGATGTCCCATTCGCCATGATCGACGGGCCTGCCGATCTTGTTGATGTCCCGGCGGGTCTCGAACTGATGGGCGCGCTCGACGTTGCCAGCAAAATCGTTGGCAACAATCTGAACTGAGCTGTAATCGCGCCACTTGTCGGGATAGCCAATCTTATTCCGGATGCCGGCGAGCTTGGCGAGGGCTTGCAGTTTGGTTTCGGGACTCATCCAGTCGAGCGCGCGGATGCGCTGGCCCATGGCATCTTCAATTCGCTGCACCATATCGAGCGTGCTGGCTTTTAGCTCGGGAGAGAAAACTTTCGCCACATAAACCTGGCCGAGAGCCTCGCCTAAATCATAATCGACGTACTGCACGCAGCGCTTCCAGCGCGGCTGCTGTTCTTTTGCGCCGCGGAGGTACAGGCGGTAGAAGGTGAAATTTTCCTCGACGAACTTCGACGAAAGGTACGGAGAAGCAGTGTCGGCAACGTGGAAGCGCAAATAGGTTTTCCAGTTATCGACCGGCTCCGAAGAGAGAAGAGAGTTGAGTTCCTTGATGAAGTCGGGAGCGTCCACGTTGAGAATTGCGAATGTTGGATACTGCATCTCGCGGTAATACGCGGCCCAGTCAAAGTTCGGCGCGAGCAGGTTAAGCTCGGCCAACTTCATCTTGTGCACGAGTTTATGTGGATCGCGGCGATCGACGCGGGAAAGAGACGCCTTAGCCATGGCGGTTTCCAGGCGCATGATGGCCTCGGCATTCTTCTTGGCCGTCGCGGGGGTGTCGCCGATCAGCTCAAACACTTTTTGTACGTGAAGCAGGTAACGTTCGCGAGTTTCTTTGGACTTGGCGTCATCCTTTATGTAGTAGTCCCGATCAGGCATGCCCAAGCCTCCCTGGTCGACGTCAGCGATAACGTGCTCGGAGTCGTCGGGATCCTGCGCGGAGCCAGCGGAAAACATCATCGAGCTGGAATAAGAGTAACGAGAATAGGTGAGCTGGAGACGCGCCACGACCGGCGTGAGATCCTTCGCCGACTTCACCTGCGCAATGGCGTCGAGTTCGGGCTGGATTGGGGAGATGCCGCGTCGTTCGACGGCGCTTTCGTCGATGCATGCGGAGTAGAAGTCCCCAATTTGTTGCGAGACAGCATTGCGCTGCCGATTGGGCTGCGCGGCCTCTTCCAACATGCCGCGGAGGAAGGTCAGGTTGTCTTGATAGAGCTTGGCATAAACCGACCACGAAGTCTGATCGGGTGGGATGGGATTCTTCTTCTGCCAGCCGCCGCAGGAGTAGGTGTAAAGGTCGACGCAGGGGTCGACCGACTTATCCATGGCTGTCACATCGAGGCTTGGAATATAGGGAAGCGCCGGTTCGGATGACGGCCGCGATTGTGTTTGAGCCGAAGCCAGCGATATACCTACGAGCAAGAGCAACGAAAAAGAGACGAAGTGTTTGCGCATTCTCTCCACCTTGAACGGAAGTAGTTGAACAGAGTCCAGTCGATCCGAATCTTTCGCGATCCCGGCGCGATCCCGACGTTCGCCGATATCTGAGCTCCGATCGCTGGAATATTGCGTCATTCCAAGTATTCGCGATCCGTGCCCCGCTGCGCGGTTCACGTCTGTAGCGCCTGTTCCTTTTGCAGTCGAAACTGGCACAGTATACGCCGCCTATTCCCAGTCGCGGAGCCCTTCGCGTGGATAAACAAGAACTGTTCAACGCAGGATGCCGGATAGCGGCGAAGCTACGTGGCGCGATGATTAAAGATGTGGGAGTGGTTGTTTTATGCCGAAGATCCTCCAGGCTACGACGGAAGTCGAGTTGCCCAAAGATTCGCGAGAATTGCCACATCGTTATTCTAAAGTGGATTATCATCTTCATGCTGCTGTCAAGATCGTGGGCCGCAGAATTCAGACCGGAGACCTCAACGATGCGCAAAGCGCTACCGCTTATCCTGTTTCTGATTTCAGTCCTCCCCGTCGTTTGTCAAACCTTCGATATTTCGCAGCACGACACAGAGGCGCGCGTCGATTCCATGCTCGAGAAACTTACGCTGGAGGAAAAGATCGACCTAATCGGCGGCATCGACGAGTTTTATATTCGCGCCAACGAGCGAATCGGGCTGCCACGGCTGAAGATGGCGGATGGTCCCGTGGGAGTTCGAAACTACGGACCGGCCACGGTCTTTGGCGGCATCGGTTTGGCGGCCACGTGGGATCCGAAACTGGCGCGGCGAATCGGGGCGGTGATTGGCGACGATGCGCGGGCACGCGGAGTGCACTTCATGCTGGGGCCCGGCGTGAATATTTATCGCGCCCCAATGAACGGAAGGAACTTCGAATACTTCGGCGAAGATCCTTTCCTGGCTTCGCGAACCGCCGTCGCGTATATCGAAGGCATGCAAAGCCGCGGAGTGAGTGCGACCATTAAGCATTTCATGGGCAATAACCAGGAGTTCGATCGGCATAACATGGATTCGGTAATCGACGAGCGCACCATGCGCGAAATTTATTTACCGGTGTTTGAAGCGGCGGTGAAAGAGGCGCGCGTCGGGGCGATCATGGATTCCTACAATCTGACCAACGGCGTGCATATGACGCAAAACGGCTACCTGAACACGGATGTGGTCAAGAAAGAATGGGGATTTTCTGGGCTTATTATGTCGGACTGGACTTCGACCTACGACGCCGTCGGAGCGGCAAATGGTGGCCTCGACCTGGAAATGCCCTCGGGCGAGTTTATGAATCGCGAGAAGTTGCTGCCGGCGATTCATGCGGGAAAGGTCAGCGAGGCGACGATCGACGATAAAGTACGCCGCATCCTGCGAACTGCAATTCGCTTCGGGTGGCTCGATCGCGAGCAGACCGATTTGTCGATTCCGAGATTCAATCGCGAGGGCGATCAAGTGGCCCTTGATGTGGCACTCGGCAGCATGGTACTTCTGAAGAATAATGGCAACCTGCTGCCGCTTGATAAGAACAAGATTCATTCGATCGCGGTAATTGGCCCGGACGCGTACCCGGCGGTGCCGGACGGAGGAGGCAGCGCCGAAGCGAAATCGTTTGCATCCATAAGTTATTTGAACGGCATCACGAGTTACCTGGGCAAGGGTGCCAAAGTTTACTACGCCGAAGGAATACCGTCGCCGGAAGAAATGGCGAAGCATACCGAATTCACAACCGAAGCAACCGGCGGAAAACGAGGACTGAAGACAGAGATTTTCACCAATGCGAACCTGAGCGGTGCTGCGAGCGTGATTCGAACCGACCAACACATAAACTACCAGCCGGCCCGCGGCGGCGACGGCGCCGCTACCGATGTGTCGGTGCGGTGGACGGGTTACTTCACTCCTGCCGCGCCGGGTAAGTATCTTGTCTTTGTGAAAGGTCCAGGAGAAAACGGCGGTTACAGACTCTACATCGATAAGAAGCTGGTGTTCGACAACTGGAAGCGGTGGTATGCATTCGTAAGCGAAACCTCTATGCCACTGACTGCCGGTCCGCACGAAGTGGAAATGGATTACTACGCGCACGGTGGTTGGGGCAAAACCGTTGCCAACCTTGGCATTGTGCGGCCTGAAACTTTGGTCAGCTCGGAGGCGAAAAAATTGGCGGCCCAGGCCGATGCCGTAGTTTTGGCAGCCGGCTTTAACGCTGACAACGAGGGCGAGAGCAGCGACCGTGCCTTTCAGCTTCCTCCCGGACAGGATGAGTTGATCAGTGAGATTTCTGGGGCGAACAAGAACACAATTGTGGTCCTGACCTCCGGTGGTGGAGTGGATATGACGGCGTGGGTGGATCGAACGCCCGTGCTCATGCAAGCCTGGTATGCGGGACAGGAAGGCGGCGCTGCGCTGGCGCAGATTCTTTTTGGCGATGCGAATCCTTCAGGAAAGCTGCCAATTTCAATGGAGCGCCGCTGGGAAGACAATGCGGTGCATGATAGTTACTACCCGAAAGATGGCGAGAAACGGGTGACTTATCGCGAAGGAGTATTCGTCGGCTATCGACACTTCGATAAGTCGGAAGTAAAGCCGCTATACCCGTTTGGCTTTGGGCTTTCCTACACCAATTTTACTTACAAGAATTTGACGGTGTCGCCGATGACGACCGCTCGGGATGGGTCAGTTAACGTGGCATTCGATCTAATGAACACTGGTCCTCGCGCCGGAGCCGAGGTGGTGCAGGTTTACGTTGGTGACCGGCATGCCCCGGTGCCGCGCCCGGTAAAGGAACTGAAGGGCTTTGAAAAGGTGAATTTAAATCCTGGCGAGACCAAACATGTGCAGGTGACGCTGGATCGGCGTTCGTTCTCTTATTACGACGTTAAAAACCATGAATGGACTGTAGCGTCCGGCGATTTCGATATTTACGTAGCTCGCTCGGCGGCGCAAATTGAGCTGAGTGGTAAGGTAACCCTGCAATAAGCATGTCGTGATAGTCAAGGAATCGGGTGGGCGAGAGGCCGGAGCGAGGATCAAGAACCTAAGCAGTTGAGGTTTGGCGAATCACTGAGACCGAAGCCGGACATGATAAAATGAAGCTCCGCACGCCGGAGAGGTGGCAGAGTGGCCGAATGCGGCGGTTTGCTAAACCGTTGTACGGGCTAACACCTGTACCGAGGGTTCGAATCCCTCCCTCTCCGCCA
>Ga0182024_10019317_pt1 | contig 12581 bp, 10 predicted proteins | sample P32metaG_FD_120480 | JGI IMG/M metagenome (GOLD analysis project Ga0182024, IMG submission 120480) | Permafrost microbial communities from Stordalen Mire, Sweden - P3-2 metaG (Illumina Assembly) | ecosystem: Environmental > Terrestrial > Soil > Wetlands > Permafrost | place: Sweden: Stordalen... | reverse complement strand
GCACGCCAGTCGTCCTGGATGAACGCATGCGGCTCGTAGCTGCGATTGTGTGGCGTGATGAGGATCGCAATGCGCGACACGCTGGTAAATGCCCCGGTAAGAAGATCGGCGAACGTCGCAATGGTCCATGTACCGGCGGCCGAGTCCGTCTGCGTAGAGGTGTCCTGTCTGCGAATGACCCCAGCACCGAACTTGAAGTTGTGTTTGCCGCGATTCCAGTTCAGCGTTCCCACATACTGCCACGTATTCTCGAGATAAATGATCGGCGGATGGAATCCGAGCGTTGTTCCCCCCAGGCTGATCGTGATGGGCGCCAGTTCGTCGGTGCGGCTGTTGATGTTGACATTCGGTTGACCAAACGCTGTATTGACCGCCTGGCCAAAACCGGGTGGATCCTGGGCAGTGTGCAACAGCGTGTAGCCAGCCTTCAGCTCCAGCAGCGTATTCGGGGTAAAGGTGTGGACGTAGTTCAACTGTGCCTGGTGAGCATTGCTGAAGGCCGCACCGGGATAGCTGCCGAGGTTTCCTCCAGGAGATACCGAAAGCCCGGCCGCCGAGACCGTCGGGAAGAGGCCGCCGATGTTTGTGCTGACCGCGTTGTACGTATATCGAACAAAGAACAGGTCGCCGTTACTGAAGTTGTGATCGACGCGACCGTCCGCCGTGGTGGCGTTCTGCGCATAGGATGGCGCGACCGTGTAGTTGTTGGTGACACCGGTGCTGGTTGGTTGCGGGAACAGGTTGAAGTACTGCGACCCGGCCTTATCGAAGGTGGTGGGATCCACGACACGATTGATTGACGGGTTGTCGGTGAAGTTTCCTGGATTCGCTCGTTCGAAAGCCGTAGGCACCGTGGTCTGCGTCGGATTCTGCCCCTTGACCAGGCGAAAGCCCTCGTAGTCGCCGAAGAAGAAGGTCTTGTCCCGCTGAATAGGGCCGCCGAGACTGCCGCCAAACTGATTCTGATTCCACTTCGGCTTGGCAATCTTGGCGCCAAACTTGTACGGGTTCGCGTCGAGCACTGTGTTGCGGAAGAACTCATAAGCCGAACCATGCAATTCGTTTGTACCCGATTTAGTGAGTACGTTGATGATAGCGCCGGCCGACCGGCCGACCTCAGCGGTGAACGTATTCGTCTGTACGTTGACTTCCTGGATAGATTCCACCGAAGGCCGAACGCCGATCGAGCCGATAACACGCTCGTTATTATCCATGCCGTCGATCAACTGGTTGTTGATCACATCAGCCTGTCCATTGATCGAAACAGAAGAAGTCTGGCGGCGGTCATCAGGGCGATTCCCGCTGGCCAGCCCGTTGTTTAAACCCTCCGTTGCACCGGGGACAACCTGCACCAGGTTGATATAGTTGCGCCCATTCAGTGGAAGATCCTGCGTGGCCTTATTGGTGATCGTGGCCGACAGCACCGAGCTGTCAGACTGTAGCACAGGCGCTTGGGCTTCCACCTGTACCGTCTGATCCTCACCACCAACTTGTAGCGTCGAATCCTCTCGCGCACGATCGCCGGCCGCAAGGCTGAACGTGTTGGTCGTCGACTTTTTAAAGCCGGTGCGGCTAATCGCAATGGAGTAACGATTTGGCTTCAGCAACGTGAAGGTGTACTCGCCGGTATCGCCCGTGACTATCGTTCGCTTCTCATGCGTGTCAACGTTAGTCAGCTCCACCGTCGCACCCGGTATCGCCGATCCCGTCGAATCCACGATAGTGCCGACCACGTCCCCTGTTGTCGCCTGTGCATAGGCGCGTGACAAAAACAGACTACCAGCAATGATGGCTCCCGCAACTACAGCCGTGCGAAGGGAACGCAGCAAGCCGGAGCGCGACAAGGAAAGAGCTTCGCCCCGCAAACCGCTGGTATTTCTGTCAGATAACACGCTGAAAAGGCTTAGCTTCATGTGATTTCCCCTCTTCTAGATTGAATAGAAGTTGTCCCCGCATCCGCTCACGGATAGTGAGGATGTGTGGCCCGGGAAACAAATTGGCCCAGAAGTTCAATGAATTAGGAAGTGTGTGGCGACGAGCAGTTGGATGCAGGGCCCTGGGTAGTGGGTTGTTCGATGGTACCACGCTGGAGCAGCGCGTTATCGTACCTTCAGGAAATATCCGAATCGTCGAATCCCAGCCTTATTCGCCACCGGCGTTGAGATTCTCAGTCGCAGTTTCGTTGCCATGCTGGTCGGCAACCACCATGGCAACGGAATACCTACGAAGCCTTTAACGCGCTCGACTTTGCCTCAACCGTGGCAGCAATCGTTTGCGCATGATCGCCGGAATGACCGGCAACCACCACCTTGTTTTTTCCCTGGCTCGATTTGCGAATGTCGATCCCGCCCTTGAAGAAGGCACCCTCACCGATCGTGATGCGCCCTGCAGTCACATCTCCGGTCAACGAACCCTCACTGCGGATGTCCACACGGTCGCTGGCATAGATATTACCGCTCACCTTGCCCAGGACCACCACTTCACGAGCAGTGATATTTGCCGACACCAGTGCATCCCGGCTAACGGTCACCCGGCTATCAGGTAAGATGATCGTGCCCTCGACATTGCCGTCAATGTACAACGATTCGGAGCCGATCACTTCGCCCTTGATCTGCAGGCTCTTGCCAATCGTAGCCGGATCAGAGCCATTTGCCGGCGCGGGGTAATGGTTGGAAGAAGTCGGTTCATGGATTGCCGCCATGGTTACAGACGACAGCGTTGGTTCCTCGCTGGAGGACAGCGAAGGAGTTCCAGGTCGGGTTTGGTGTATGTGATTGGTCACTGCGTTGGTCTCAATTCGACATCGGCATAAAACGTAAAACCGATCTCGAATCATGCTACGTCCGCTCGTTTCGGATCGCAAATACTTGCAGGTGACTCAAGCGATTCCCCCACATCCCGTATTTCGTCAGGACCGAGGACAAAGCTGCACTACGCCGTCGTCATCTTCAGTTTGTAGACACGGTGCCCGTTTTCCCAAACCAGGGTATGAAAAAGCTTCGGCGTTGTATTCGCCTTCAACACCGTGAGCGTCTCACGAGCCACGCACTTGCCCGCAAGTCTCGCCGCGCCCGGATTGCCTCCCTGCGAGATCCCTGCCCCGTGCCCATCACTGCACGAACAGTCGCTGCCAAAGAACAACTTGTCTTTGTGCCGCTTGAGAAAATCGGCGGTGAATGATGGATCGCGGGTGAGCGCGTTGTTGCCGGAGTTCGCCGACAAATCAGCGAAGAGATTCGGATAATCGGAGAGCCACTTGTCCGTGATGCCGCCGCGCACGATAGGCGTTCTCGGGTAATCCTTGTCGTTGGCATAATCTGCGCTGACATTGGCCCAGAATGCGTCGCAGTGTCCGACAAACGTGGTCTTGGGAAACTGCTTCAGGATAGCGTCGAACCGTTTGAACCCGGTGTTGAATACGCCTTCGGTCGGTGTGTGCGGCACTTCCTGAAAGTGGATGGTTACAGGCACATCGAGCTCGGCCGCTGCGGCATAGAGCCGGCGCATCTCCGGCCCATCGGCTTCCACATGAAATTTCACCTCCCCGAATCCATGTGCTCCGGCCTTGACCGCCTCGGTGAGCAGCTTGACCGCATCGGGTGCTGAAACATTGGTGCTCACGGAGTAGCCAGCAAAACGGGTCGGCTCCTGCGCCATGAAGCGCTTGGCGTCGTCCGCCCCGGTAAGCCGAGCCAGCATGTACGCCGCCTGGCACCCCGATCCGTTCAAGTGAGCAAGGTTCGCCTCCAGCGTAGGCCGCGGATGAAAGTGACAGTCGATCACAGGCGTCCCCCAAAGATTCGCCGTCTCAGGTGGCAGCTGCGCCTTCACCATGCGTCCCGCTGCAACCGCAATCATAGATGTAACAAATGCTCTTCGATTGATTCCCATTCTCGTCCCGCTTCCCGCGCTGAACACGCGATCGAATTCGTCCTGGCTACTTGTCGTTCGCCACTAGTAGATTCATGAGACCGCCGTCGATAGCAGTCTCTGCGCATCCCGGTTTCAGACGCGAGCTTAGCACCTGGAACGTGTAAGCGCCGAACGACGCATCGTCAGGAATATAGCCGGAGTTCGCCATTCCATTCGCCAGCGTCACCATAACCGTATTGGCCATCGGCGATTGCTCCTTCAGGCGTTTCCCGATAGCACTGTACAACTCCGCGTCCACAGAGGCGAGCGCCACGTCGCCTATCCGCAGCACGCCGAAACGGCGTCCTTAAACTACTTCGAACTGCTTTTGCAGAGTGGATTACATGCCCACCCGGGTCGCTCGGCAAGGTAGTTGGAGTATCGTCCGCTTCGTTACCCCTCCTGCTCGGGTTAACATCTACTAACATTTGTAGAATCAATGGGATAAGCTCTGAGTGAAGAAACGGAAGTATCATACCTCCATCAGAAGCATTGCAGGGGAGAGGAACAGATTGCGGACATTGCTGCGGCCAGGCATAGCATGACCGAGTGACTCTGCCGGATCACGGGACGCCAAAATAGATCGAGCGCGGTCGGGCGGGTCGCGAAGTAGAGCCAATCGCTAGCTCGACGGCCAGCCACTGGGGGTGCCCCAGGTCTCGCTTTCTGAGACCTGGGATCCTCCTAGTCAAGGCCACCGCAGTTCTGGTTCTGGCGCCGGAGAAAAGGCCGCGACCAGTGTCCTGAGCCGATAGTTGCTTTTGGCAACTATCTCGCTTACTGTGGTAGCCATGTCCCACAGGAGCCTCCCCGACCAAATCGCTGCTGTGCGCGAGTTCAATCGCTTCTATACTGCGCGCTTGGGCTTACTGCGCAAGCGCCATCTCGACGGCGAGTTCTCCCTTACAGAAGCGCGTGTGCTGTATGAAATCGGAGCCGCACCAAATGTAACCGCATCGACACTGCACAACACCCTCGACCTCGATCCCGGATATCTGAGCCGTCTTCTTGCCATGATGATGCGCCGCAAGCTGGTGAGACACAAGACTTCGCAAACAGACGGTCGTGAGAAGCTGCTCAGCCTTTCCTCCGTCGGAGAGAAAAAGCTCGACAAGCTGAACCACCAGTCTGCTTTGCAGATACACGGTGTCATAGACAGCCTGAGCGAAGCGGATCGCGAGACAGTAGTGTCGTCTCTGTCGCAAGTTCGAACCATTCTTAGCCGCGCCCAGCGAGCGCCCATCCAGATTGTCCGGTTGACGAAAGAAACTCAAGATGCGCGGGGCATTCTGCAGGAGTATTACGAAACCGTCAACGTCCTGGTCCGCGACCAGCCGGGAGCCATCCAGGCGATCGTTGACGCTCCGGCATCGGGCGTGTGGCTCGCCTATCTCGGTAAAGAGGCCGTAGGTTGCGTCGTCTTGCGCCGTTTGGAATTCATCGCGAACAGTAGCGAGTGCAAGCGCCTCTACGTGAAACCTTGGGCGCGCGGACGTGGCATTGCGAACAAACTTCTGGACGCACAGGAAAAGCACGCCCGGAACCAGGGCCTCGAATGGATTTACCTGGACAGCTACGACGATTTGAAAATAGCCATAGCGCTCTATGGAAGACGGGGCTATGCCCGGTGCGAACGATATAACGACAATCCGCAAGCTACCGTCTTTATGCGCAAGAAGATCGTCGTATCGAATCGGAGGACCAGGGGCGAATAAAAGACGAACTACGTATCGGGCTGGGTATATGACTGGTACGAGTTCGCGGGATGATCAAAGGGAGGTGGAGGCGCGGGATGGAATTGAACCACCAAATAAGGCTTTGCAGACCCTTCCCTTTTCTTTTTGGGTTCCGCGCCCTCTTAAGTGAACCGAGACACCAACCGTCTGGATTGGTTCTCGAGTTCGCTTCACCGAATGTAGCTGAGCAAAACACGCAACGCCACACCATTTTGCAGAAAAGTTACTACGCGTAACCCTCCGTCTGAGTACCGAAGTCGTCGTGCCGTCGCCGCCTCTCTTGCAATCCGTTCGATTTAAACGATCGGCCGTGGCGGGCCCGCCGGGTGCGGGCTTCGGTGGTTGAAAGGGTGCGAACGGCATGAGTAGAATAAGCACCCTCGGGGTTCCCTCGTCCTGGGTAAAGATTGGAGAGACGAACGGTCCCGTAGGGACGACTGACGTCAGAAACTTTCCCGGCCTCTCCGTCATAAGAATGCACGGCTCAGACTCAGTCATAGCTCACCTCCGATCGGCATCAGCGACTTGCGCCAGCTCCTCGGATCGACGAAGGGCACACAACTTTTGCATCCCTGGCCAGTCGGCTTGGCGTCATAACTGACTTGCCGGCGCATCGCTACAAAGGGTCGGAGTCTGGGGCATCCATGGAATGTTGAAACTTCTCCACGAACTGTGCCACATGCAGGCCGTCGGCTAGAGCATGGTGTGCGTGGATCGATACTGGCATGGTGCAGCGGCCGTCCGCCTCAGTAATTTTGCCGAAGGTGATGCGGGGCGCGGAGTCGGCCTGGGAAAGGTCGCGCGCATGCGAGATAGAGGTGAAGTCAAACCAGGGAAGAACTGAATAGCGGATCAGGTTGGCCTCTGGATACCGCTCGATGTCGTCCCTTTGACGCACGCGCTCGAGTTCGATGGCCGCCTCCCGCACGAACTCGTCAATCCGCGCGCGGAACTGATAATGTCCCATGCCAATGGTGCCGTTCGCGCGTCCGACCGCGCTGCCTCCATTGATCTGTTCGTAGAGCCAGACAGTGCCATCGACAATCCGTGTCCTGAAGTTCTCAACCTGGTGTGCAGCCACGAGGGACCGGTGCAGCAGTGACAAAAAGACTGAGAGGTGATGCTGCTTGGCGTAGCGGTAGGTTGCCGTGCAGTCAACGCGGAGGCAAACGCCGTGATAAGGTTCAGTAAAATCCTTGAAAAAGTGAAAGGCCGCGCGGCGCTCCCACGTCTCAAGGTTGATCTTCTGTCTGCTGCCAACCACAATTTCTTCCATGCCCGTATGCTAAATCGAACAGGCTTTCCCCGGTCGTTGCTGACGAGATCGCGTTTCTCGTTACCAATCCGCTGCTTGCCGATCTGAGACAGGAGAGTCATTGCATCCGCGGGCGTACTGTCGAGGGGAGCAATCCATCATTTGCTGGTACGCTTTGCCAAATACGCTCTCCGATTCAAAGCCTGACGAAAGAGCGATCTCCGATGCCGAACCATCTTGTGCCTCAACCAGCGTCTTTCAGAAACTCTCTACCAGGGCCATCTTTTCCAGGGAATGAGTAGGCTGGCCTCCGTGGCGTTCGTCCCCAGGGAATCCCGCATCCTCGGATGGGTCGTCCGTCAACCGGAAACAAGCAACCATCTGCTGCAGTTGTTCCGCTTGGCTGGCCAATGACTGAGCTGTGGAAGTCAGTTTGGTAGCCTCCGCTGAGTTGCTGCAGGTGACCCGGTCCATCTGCGTCACCGCTGCGGTAACCTGCTCGACTCCCGTACTCTGCTCCTGGGAAGCAGTCGCAATATCGCTGACAAATTGCGTGACGTGCCGTACCGACGCGACCAGGCTCTGCAACGTCTCACCGGAGCGATTCACCAACTCAGACCCTTTCTTCACCTTGCGAATCGAATCTTCAATCAGACTCTTGATCTCCCTGGCGGAGGAGGCGCTACTCAACGCCAGATTACGGATCTCGAACGCGACCACCGCAAAGCCGCGCCCTTCCTCACCCGCGCGCGCGGCCTCGATCGCTGCATTCACGCCCAAAAGGTTGGTTTGGAACGCAATCTGATCGATGGCGGAAACGATTTCCGCGATCTTCGCCGAGGAGGCAATGATCTCGCTCATCGCGGTCATAGCTGCTGAAACAACCCCTCCGCCGTTTTCCGCCGCTGCGCACGAATCGCGCGCCAGGTGATTGGCCTGCGATGCGTGGTCGGCATTGTTCTTCGCCGCTGCGGTAATCTCCTGCAGGCTTGCCGAAGTCTCCTCCAGGCCGGCCGCCTGTTGCTGCGAACCACGCTCCAGCGCTTGCGACGCAACAATCAATTCCTGCGAAACGAACGTCAGCTGCCGGGTCGTCTCGTTGACCCTCGACAACGCAGATCGCGTCGATTCCCACGACTGGTTCAGGGCGCTCGCCATTTGTCCCAGCTCATCCTTGCTCTCGATTGACAGTTGCCCGGTCAGGTCCCCTTGTGCGGCTCTCAGCAGCAGTTCCATCATCCGGCTGAGGGGGCGCGAGATCAGCCTGGTCATGAACAGACTGAAAAACCCTCCCAGCGCCGCCGCGCCAATAGCGAGGGACAGCATCGTAAAACGCGCCGCCTTGTAACTAGCCTGGCTTTTCAGCCGCGATTTCCCCGCGTCATCTTCCCGCAAACGGCATATCTCCGCAATCGTCAGATTAATGCTGTTCGCGAGCGAGTTGGTCTCCTTCAGTGCTGCCTTCGCGCCCGCCTGGTCGTCCTTTTTAAGAGCCTGAAACACTTTCGCTGCCTCATCCTGGAACAGGGGCAGCTTCTCCCGCACTTCCGTCACCTTCTGCTTGCTTTGCGCATCTGCAAACGCTTTGTCAGCCGTATCCAGAGAATCTTTTACCGATGTTTCAAGCTCACCTAGTGTCTCCTTCTCGTCCTCCAGCGCGTCCTTGTCCCCAATAGCCAACACCGCATCGCGCAAAACCCGGGTGCATTTCACCTGAAAAATGGCAGCTTCCTTGATAGCGGAGATGGCTGAGAAGTCGTGGCTGAAAAGGGATTGGGCGCTCGCATTCAGCAGCGACATCCGCGTCAGGCCCTGGTAGCTCACAATCCCGGTAACGGTCACCAACACCCCAAAGGCAGCCACCAGTTTGGTAGTCATACGTAAGTCGCGTAACCGTGCCATCGTTCTACACCTTGGAATCCTTTGCCGTTTTCGGGCAACCGGCCGGCCCGAGGCGCCGCTCCGGTCAACTTGTTCCTAAGCTCTCCTATCGGCACCTTGCCGGCTTGCTTGATCCGCGCCGGGGATAGTCGCTGGTCTTTGATTGTTTGTAGTTTCTCGCCGATAGGTTCTTCAGGCAATGGTCGCCGCGCAACCTGCGCGCCCGACGCCGATTGCCCCGCCGATGGAACTCATCCTCAGGGGGCCGGTTTCGCTAAATCGATGGGATGGCCGCAAAGAAAACGGGGTTTGCTCCAATGAAGACATCGACCCGCGCATTACTCCTGATGCTCGTCCTGGGCCTGATCGGATCTGTCCCCGGGTTTCTATCTTCGGACCGCGCAAAAGCCGCCGCCAATACTGGCCCACCCTCGAGCAATCTAACCCGTGCCCATTTAAAGCAGAAATATGTTCGGCCTGCCAGCATACCGTTTCCAGCCGACAACCTCTACTCGAAAGACCGCGAACTATTGGGTAAGACACTCTTCTTCGACCCTCGGCTGTCTCAGTCGGGTTCGATCGCGTGCGCGAGTTGTCACAACCCCGGATTCTCCTGGGGAGACGGGCTTCCGAGAGGCATTGGTACGGGAATGAAACAACTCGGCCGCCGCTCGCCGACCATTCTCAACGCCGCCTGGTCGGATTTGCTCTTTTGGGATGGACGGGCCGACAGTCTTGAGATGCAGGCTTTAGGCCCCATTGCTTCACAACGAGAGATGAACATGCCCCTCGATGCGATGGTTAAAGTGCTCCAGGGGATCCCGGAGTACAAGGCCCTTTTCGCGAGCGCCTATCCCGGTGAACCCATCAACGAGAAGACTGTTGCGCGTGCTATCGCCAGCTTCGAGCGCACCGTCGTCTCCGGCCAGGCGCCTTTCGATAGGTGGATCTCTGGCGACGAAAGCGCCATCAGCGAGGACGCCAAGCGCGGCTTCGATTTGTTCAACGGCAAGGCCGGCTGCGTGCAATGCCACTCCGAGTGGAACTTCACCGACAACGGATTTCACGACGTCGGTTTCGAGGACAGCGACCGGGGGCGCGGCGAGCGCTTGCCCCTGGAAGGCATGCAGTTCGCCTTCAAAACACCTACCCTTCGCAATGTCGATCGTCGGGCTCCTTACATGCACGAAGGTAATGAACAAACCCTGGCAGAAGTCATTGACTTTTACGACCGGGGCGGCGACGCCCGCAGGAAGAGCCTCTCGCCGGAGATGGTTCCGTTGCACCTCACCGCGCAGGAGAAAACGGACTTGCTTGCCTTCCTGAGTACGTTAACCAGCGTCGACAAGCCGGTCGCATTCCCCAGCTTTCCCAGATAATGAGGTTCACAAATGATCAATCGAATCATCTTCGGTACTCTCTCCGTGATCGCGCTTGTCACTCTGAGCGCGTTCCCGCTGCTGGCGGCGGACCATGAGATCACGCAACAAGACCGCCACTTTTCTCAAACCGAAATCACCATCAAGGTAGGGGACACAATCAGCTTCAAGAATGACGATGAAGTGACCCACAATGTCTTCTCTACCACTCCCGGGATGGAATTCGATCTTCACCGCCAAGCCCCAGGCGCCTCGTCGACGATTCCCTTTAACAAGGTGGGCGACGCCGAGGTCGATTGTTCCATTCATCCCAGGATGAAGCTGTTGGTTCACGTGAGGTAATCGCCGGCCTCTGCTCGCAGAGCCCTCATCCCTTCATCACGCGGAGCTCCAGTGACGATCCCGAAACTGTCCGCTGCCGTGGTCGGATTAGCGGTCGTCGCCATCGCCGGCTTTTCCATGGGGCCTGCCATGCACCTCGCGCAAAATCCTCCTGTGGTTGCCGGTCACCCCATCGAGGCCCACCTTGCCGTGCCCAGCAACGTGGAGAAGATTCTGTCGCGTTCCTGCAAGGACTGCCATTCCTACGAGACCCGCTGGCCTTGGTATAGCCGCCTGCCGCTGGTGTCCCGTGTTGTTGCCGACGATGTCAAACATGCTCGCTCGTACATGAATCTCTCCGATTGGAGCGCCACCATTGCCAAGGGCGAAGGGGAAGAAAGGGCCGCCCTGAACGGCATCTGCGAGGAATTACGATCGGACGAAATGCCCCTCTCCCGGTACCGGCGCATACATCGGCATACACACTTGACCGGAGCGGAGGTAGAGACCGTCTGTCAATGGACCGAAAAGGTCGCCGCCGCCTCGGTCCATTGATGCCGGACCGTAACGCTTCGTTGGAGGATGGATCCCGGAAAAAGTAACTTCGCATAAGGGTCCCCGCTCCTCCGCCGATAGGGTCCACAGGCGCCGCACATCTGCAGCTAGGGAGGACCTTTCATGAAGCTCTACTTCGCTCTCGCCCTACTCGTTGCCGCCTTATTCGGTGCACTCGCCCCCTCAGCTGTGGGACAGACCCGTGTCGCCGGTCACACTGGGTTCGTCCTTCCCCTCGTCACCGACTCCGACGGTGCCACCACGACCATCGCGGACGGATTTTCGATCGGCTTTCCAACCGGAATAACGCTCAAGGGACCGGGCCGGCTCGCGTTCGACATGGAATTCGTCCCGTCGATTCAGAAATCGCCGCGCAATGTGTCCCTCACTGTCCATCCTGGCTTCGTCGAAGCCGTCGGCCATGGGTTCGCAATTGGGGCGCGAGCAGCCTTCGTGGTCAACTCCAGCACCTACGGATTCACTCCCCTGATCAACAAGAGCTGGCCCATTGAGAAGCCCGGACTGCTGAAGGCTTACTTCCTCGAGGCCGACTTGCCGGTCCGTTTCGATCGCCCCACCGGAGGACCCGCCACCACCCCCGTTACCTTCGCCATGCACTTCGGGGTCGGCTTCTAGGACAAGACATGAGGTCTTCACTGACCGGAGAGGCCGGGAAAGACTGTCGAACGAAGGGCACGGCTTCACAGGCTGCGGAAAAATTGGGGATGGGGACAGGAAAGACGTACCCCAGAGGCTAAAGCCCAGCGAATTTTCAATTGTTAGGGCCCGACTAAAGTCGTGCCCTGATACAAAAACCTAGTTTTTCCCTAGATGTACGGACTTTAGACGGACTCGATTAGCCTTTCCTAGGAGGATCCCAGGTCTCAAAAGCGAGACCTGGGGCACCCTTCGCGTTTCCAAGGCTGAATCGGTTTGGGCCGCCCAGGGGCTAGGGATTCAGGTTTCGAGTTTTTCCGCAGCCTGTAAAGCCGTCAAGCGCGCGGGCCATTTACGGCACGGCTGAAGCCGTGCCCTGATACAAAGTTCAGTCACACCACAGGACTACTGAATCCGCAAAGCCTGCATAGGTTCAATCTTCGACGCGCGAATCGCCGGTAAGACACAGGCGATCACCGCGGTCAGCAGAAGACTCGCCACCATGATCGAAAGCACAAACGGATCGAGTGGGCTCGTCCCATACAAAATCGACCGAATGAATGACGCTGCGGCGGCCCCGCCCACCAACCCAATCACCAATCCAATCAACACCGGCCGCAGCCCGTCGAACAGCACCAGGCGCAATACCTCGCTTCTCTGCGCCCCCAGCGCCATGCGAATTCCGATCTCCGTATTCCGCTGGGCCACCAGGTAGGAAAGCACGCCATAGAGACCAATCGCCGCCAGCAGCAAAGACAGGGCGGCAAACGCCAGCACCAGCGTAGCGCTAAAGCTCTGTGTCGCGGTGGACTTACCCACCACCTGCTGCAGGGTCAACACGTCATACACCGGCAGAGCCGGATCGAGCGCAGCCACCTGCTGTTG
>Ga0182024_10019316_pt1 | contig 12581 bp, 4 predicted proteins | sample P32metaG_FD_120480 | JGI IMG/M metagenome (GOLD analysis project Ga0182024, IMG submission 120480) | Permafrost microbial communities from Stordalen Mire, Sweden - P3-2 metaG (Illumina Assembly) | ecosystem: Environmental > Terrestrial > Soil > Wetlands > Permafrost | place: Sweden: Stordalen... | reverse complement strand
CCGCCCAGCCACAGGCGCAGGAAACCTTCGAGGCCCAGATGCGCGCCAGGTACAATCAGGACGCTTTGGTTGATGCGGACGCGCTCGGCTAACTCATAACTCAGCGTCTTGGAGTGATACTGCATCAGACACAGCGCGCCGGCTTGAGGCTCGCGGAACGCGAGGAAGCCGCCGAAGCTATCGACCCATTCGCGCATAATCGGCAGATTGTGTTGCAGGATGGAGCGCGTTCGCGAGTAAAGTCTCTCGCGGTTCTGGGGCTGCACCGCGACGCGCGCTACAGCATCGGAAATCTTGTTGGGGCCGATGGTGAGGTAATCGTGCTGAGTCCAGCATTCGGCGATGACGCCGGGCGGCCCGGCGATCCAGCCGATGCGGACGCCGGGGATTCCATAAGCTTTCGACAGGCCGCTGGTGACGATGACGCGGTCGCTCATGCCCCAGAAACTGCGCGTGCGCTCGCAGTCGATTTCGGCGCCGAGATACACTTCATCGGCGAGTAAGTAAGCGCCAGTCTGTTCGCAGCGGTCGACGATGCGCTGCATGGCGCTATGAGAGAGGACGGAGCCGGACGGGTTGTTGGGGTTCGAGAGATAGACCAGGCGCGTCTTGGGGGTGACGGCGCGGTGGAATTCCTCCCAATCGGGCTCCCAATTGTCTTCGATGCGCAGGCTGAAGCGGCGAACGGCGGCGCCGAGACTCGCTGGCACGCCGCCATACTGCATGTAGTTGGGGACCTCAAAGGCCACCTCGTCGCCTGCGCGCAACAGCGCCAGCGCCAGCAGGTAGTTAGCCTCGGAAGTGCCGTTGGTGACCTCGATGTGATCGGGCGTGGCGCCGGGATAGAGGGCGGCGAGACCCTCGCGCAGCGCGATGGTGCCGTTCGACTGGCTGTAGCCGAGCGGCATATCGAGGATGGCGTCGAGGTCGAGCCCCATGGCGGCCAGCTCGCGAAGGCTGACGGGTCGGACACCGCTCTCGCTCATATCCATTTCGACGACGTTTTCCCACGTGGACTGCATCCGCTCCATTTCAAAATTTTCGATTCGCATGTATTAGGGCACTATACAGAATTCGACGACCCTCCGTGGCTCACGCACTCCTGCGACGCACTCCTGCGTGCAGTGGGGCAGGTTGCCAACCTGCGGCCGATTGGGGGCGCCCTGTGGGCCCGGCCTGCCGCGAGACGCCACGCCTGTCTCGGTTGCGGCGATGCTGCTATGTGGGGCAGCCAATCCTGGCTGCCGCCGGCTTTCAGCCGGCGCTCTTCGCCTCGCGCTACGTCGGTTTCTGCCTCAAGAGACGTTCCGAAGGGATCGTCTGTCGCTCCTGTGAACGCGCCTCGATTCTCGCGCGAGATTGCACCCGAAAAACCACCGTGCAGAATCCATGATTTGCGGTAAGTTCCCGAGCGACCAGGCGCAGGGAGGACCGGGGAGAATGTAGAGGGTTCGTCCATCCCGCCGTATCGATAAAAATCGGAGGCAGCCCCTATCAAGTTTGGTTTGAGTGGATGCCTTCGCCAATAGATTCGTCGTGACGGACGCCTATATCCGAAACTGGCGATTTGATTGCGCCTGACAGCCTCAGCAATGGATCAGGCAATATATCGTTCAGAATCTTCGATGCAGTCAGTTCCGGGGTCTGGCATTCTTCACTCGAAACGCGCACTAATTCCTCGTAGGCCTCATCCGACAGATTGAGCACAAGTGTGCGACTCATGTTCGTACGTTAGCAAACGCCCGGCCGGCGCGGGCGAATGCCATGGCGGGCCGTGACGCTGGCGCTCTTGCTCAAGGGCCGCTCACTGGGTGCAGCTCGACGGGCTCGGGGCAGCGGATATGTCTCTTTCTTCAACACTCGCGCCGTCGCCTGGCTCCGAATGTATCGGTACATGCATCGAAAGAACCGGCGGCCAGACTACCGGCGTTGCCGCCGCTATCGCCGCTGGCGCTAACATAGACAGGATGGCTTTTCGAGGCGTAGACTATTTCGCAATCGACTCCCTCTTCAGCGAGCAGGAGCTGCTAGTGCGCCAGACCGCGCGGCGCTTCACCGACGAGCGCATCGCGCCGGCCATTCGCGATTGCTTCCGCGACGCCCGCTTTCCTTCCGAATTGATTGCGGAAATGGGCGAGCTGGGGTTTTACGGCGCCAACCTCGAAGGCTACGGTTGCGCGGGCATGAGCAACCTCGAATACGGCCTCATCATGCAAGAGATTGAGCGCGGCGATTCCGGCATCCGCAGCTTTGTCTCGGTGCAGGGCGCGCTGGTGATGTATCCCATCTATACTTATGGATCGGACGCGCAGAAAGACCAGTGGCTGCCGCGCTTGCAGAGCGGCAAATCCATCGGCTGCTTCGGCCTGACCGAGCCGGATTTCGGCTCGAATCCCGCGGGGATGCGCTCGACGGCCCGGCGCGATGGCGATTCCTGGGTGCTCAACGGCGAGAAGACGTGGATCACCAACGGCGGCGTTGCCGATATCGCGGTGGTGTGGGCGCGCGGCGATGCGGGCATCGAGGGCTTTCTGGTGGAGCGCGGCACGCCCGGCTTCACCACGTCGGACATTCACGGCAAATGGTCGATGCGCGCGTCGGTCACGTCCAGCCTCGCGTTCGCCGATTGCCGCGTGAGCGAGAGCTGCCGCCTGCCCAAGGCGAAGGGGCTCAAAGCGCCGCTGGCGTGCCTTTCGCAGGCGCGATACGGCATCGGCTGGGGCGTGATTGGCGCCGCCATGGATTGTTACGAAACGGCGCGCGCGTATTCGGTTCTGCGCAAGCAGTTCGACGACCGGCCCATAGCCTCGCACCAGCTGGTGCAGGAGAAGCTGGCGTGGATGATCACCGAAATCACCAAAGCGCAGTTGCTGGCGGTGCAGGCGGGGCGGTTGAAGGACAAGGGCAAACTGGAGCCGGCGCACATTTCCATGCTGAAGCGGAACAACGCTGCGATGGCGCTCGATTGCGCGAGGCTGAGCCGCGATTTGCTGGGGGCGAATGGAATCACGGACGAATATCCCATCATGCGTCACCTCTGCAACCTGGAAACCGTCAAGACCTATGAAGGGACGGACCATATCCACGCACTGGTAATCGGCGAGAAGGTGACAGGTGTAGCGGCATACCGCTAGGAGGAGAAGATAAAGATGGCTCTGAGTCATAAAAGTTGTGGGGCGGCCAATCCTGGCTGCAGCCGGCTTTCAGCCGGCTCTCTTCGCCAGAGGCGTGGCGCACGCACTCCTGCGTGCCGCGTTCACACTCGTGTGAACGCATTTTTCTCGCCCGCGCGAACCACCCCGATCTTTGCCGCCACACGCCTAACTAAAAACCAGGACCACAAAAACCAATGCTCCTATACGCACTGACAATTCTGGTAAGCGCCTTCCTGTTATTCCAGGTGCAGCCCATCATCGCCAAAATCATTCTGCCGTGGTTTGGCGGCTCTGCGGCGGTATGGACGGTCTGCCTGCTGTTCTTCCAGTTGGCGCTGCTGGCCGGCTACTCGTATGCGCACGCGCTCATCCGCTATTGCAAGCCGCGCGCGCAGATGCTGATCCACTCCGGCCTGCTGGTATTGAGCCTGCTGGCGCTGCCTATCTATCCCGGCGCGCAATGGAAGCCCGCGCCGCTGGCCGACCCCACCTGGGGCATTGTCTCGCTGCTGGCCGCCAAGATCGGCATTCCTTACTTCCTGCTTTCCACCACCGGTCCGCTGATGCAGGCCTGGTACGCGCGCAGTTTCAAGGGCGCCATGCCCTACCGCCTCTATGCGCTTTCGAACGCCGGCTCCATGTTCGCGCTGATCGGTTATCCGTTCCTGTTTGAACCGGTTTTCACCACGCATCGCCAGGCGGCCATGTGGACTATCGCTTACTGCCTGTTCATCGTCATCTGCGCCGCGACCGCGATTCGCACCGGGCGGGCCGCGGTTTTCCAACTCGACACGGAAACCGCGAGCGACGATCCCAAGCCCACGGCGGCGCACTATTGGATGTGGCTCGCGTTGCCCGCCGTGGCTTCCATGCTCCTGCTGGCCATCACCAATCACCTTTCGCAGAATGTGGCCGCCATTCCGTTCCTATGGGTGCTGCCGCTCAGCATCTACCTGCTGACGTTCATCCTGTGCTTCGATGGCGGCTGGTATTGGCGCTACCCTTACCTGCGGCTGCTGGCCGTAGCGTTGGGCTGCATGGCGTATAGCATCGGCGCGGATATGCTCGGCAATATCCAGATTTGGGTGCTGGTGCCGCTCTTCTCCATGGGCCTCTTTGTCGCCTGCATGGTGTGCCACGGCGAATTGACGCGGATGAAACCCCATCCGCGTTACCTGACGCATTTCTATCTGATGATTTCGGCGGGCGGCGCCTTGGGCGGATTGCTGGTGGGCCTGGCCGCGCCCCGTTTGCTGAAGTCGTTTTACGAGCTGCCGTTGGGCATGGTGGCGTGCGCGGTGCTGGTGTTGATCGTTCTCAAACAGGACCCGGAGGCGGATTGGTTCCAGCGCTGGACCCAACCCGCGCCGCTGGTCGCCCTGGCCATCACCGCGGCGCTGGCGGTATTTATCGGGTTACAGATCTATCACTCGGCCGAAGGCGCGCGCTTAATAGTGCGTAACTTCTATGGCGGATTGAAAGTGAAGGATTCCGGCCCGGCAACTGATCCTACCGCCACCCGCAGCCTGACGCACGGCACCATTAACCACGGCGAGCAGTTTCTCTTCCCCGAAAAGCGCGACTTACCCACCACTTACTACGGAAAGGCCACCGGAATCGGCATAGCCATCCTCGATAAGCAAAAAACCGGCGCCATCCGCGTGGGGGTGATCGGGCTGGGAACCGGGACCATTGCCTCGTATGGCCGCTGGGGCGATTATTACCGCTATTACGAGATCAATCCGCTGGTGCCGTGGATCGCTCACACGCAGTTCACCTTCATTAACGATTGCCGCGCCAAACTGGACATAGCCATGGGCGATGCGCGGCTCTCGCTCGAGCGGGAATCGCCGGAGAATTTCGACGTGCTGGCGGTGGACGCCTTTTCGAGCGACTCCATTCCCGTGCACCTGCTGACCACCGAAGCCATGCAACTCTATTTTCATCACCTGAAGCCGGACGGAATTCTGGCGGTACATATTTCCAACCGGTATCTGGACCTGGCGCCGGTGCTGCTGGGCGAATCGAAGGCGCTGGGCAAGACGGCGCGGCTGGTGGACAACGAGGACGACGATGCGCTGGACGTGTTCGGCGCCACCTGGGTGCTGTTGGTTGCGCCGCCCACTCAGTTCGACGCGGAAGTGACCAAGGCATCGGAGCCATTAGCGTCAAAACGTACAGTTCGATTATGGACGGACGATTACAGCAACCTTTTCAGAATCGTGAAATGGAGGTAGTATAGAAGAAGCCGCGTCCGTATCCTGGTTCACGTATCGTGGACGGGATATATCTCCTACTGCGCCAGACAGTGTTGTATGATCAATCTGGCTGAGGATCTACTTATGGACGCCGCCTACACTTCACTCAAGAAAACCGCCTTTTTCCTTGCTCTCGCGACGCTGATTCCGGCGGCCGCGTTTGCGCAACCCGCATTCGTCCTCAACAGCGGGTCCAACACCACCAGCATCATTTTGATTGCCAATCAGTCGACGCCGGTGACCGTTGCCAGCACGGCAGCCAATATTACATACACCGCTCACGCTCAATACCAGGGCGGCGATCTCGCCTGGTTGTGCATCAATAATCCGCTCAATTCGCCCTGCGACACGGTTAACGGGCTAGTGACGCCCAATACGCTCTCCGTCCTTGTCGGCCAAAACGCCGCGGACCTCAGCATCGGGACGCACTTCGCGACAATCACTCTGACAGCCACGGACGGATCGGGCGCCATTGCCGGCACGATTAACGTGCAGTATACGACCAATTCATTCCAGGGCGGCGGCGGCGGGGGCGGCGGCAGTCTCACGGTGAGTCCCACCACTCCAAGCATAAGCGCGGGCTATGGCGGCCAAACCACGCTCTCCTTCCAAGTCAGCACATCCGGCACTACCTCGGTTGCCTTCAGCCTTCCGCTGGTTCAGCCGTCGGTCTCCTGGGCGACCAATTTCTTTCAGACTTCCGGAACTTCGGGAGCGGTTTCCCCAGGTATCCCGGCAACATTTGAAGTCTCGCTGAATGGGGCAGGTCAACAGGAGACCACCTTGCAGACCACGCTCACTATTTCGTTTACCACCGGAGCGCTGAACATCCCCATTTCATTTGGGAATGGAGTGAACGTCGGCGGAACCTCCGGTAGCGGCACGTTGTCTCTCTCCACAAACCCGGTTCCGTTGTCCTATACCAGCGGCACAAACGCCTTTCCTTCCGCGAGCGTGTTACTCAGTAGCACGTCCGGCGCGGTCACCTATTCCTTCAACACGTCCAGCACCAATAATTGGCTACTGATAAACGGGCAGACACAAGGCTCCAACTTAGCTTTGCCCGCCACGCTGAGCATCACCGCCGATTCCAATGTGGCGACTCTATCCCCAGGCGCATCGAGCGGCGCCGTGAATATCACCGGCAGCGATGGATCTTCCATCTTACTCACGGTTACGGTGACCGTTAGCGGCACGAATACGAGCGGGTTGACCATCTCGCCGAATCCCATCGCACTTAACGCAGCGCTAAATGGCCAATTCGTGCAGCAAATCGTGACCATAACGAGCGTCCAGGGCGGAGCGGTCTCCGTCGGCATCAGTGGGCAGGGCCTCAGCGTTTCGGCGCCGGCCAACTCGAGCATCGCCGCTAACAGCTCCACCAACGTAACGGTTACCGGCACGCCCACCGGCCTTACCGCCCAGACCATCGTCGGCCAGCTCACCGTAAACGTTGGCGGCATACAGCAGTCGGACCAGATCAATTTCCAGGTCGGGTCGACCTCGGGCGGGGGCGGCACTAGCACCACTATCTCGGCGGCGCCCACCGCCATGAGTTTCGCCTACGAGATGAATTCCGGAATGCAGATTAACCAGAGCCAGCAGGCTTATATCGCCGGTTCGGGAAGCTATACGGCCGCGGCCACGGTAAATAATAGCGGCCTCAACTGGCTCTCGGTTTCCAGCTCATCGGGTACTCTGCCGCAGCAGTTTTTCGAAGTGACTGCGAACGCGACCGGTTTGGCCGCGGGAACGTATACCGGCACGGTAACCTTCATCAACACCGGCAACGGTCAGTCTTCGACGATCGGCGTAACGTTGCTTGTCACCGGAACTACGGCGATCTATACCATTCCGGGAGACCTGGTGTTTTCTTACATCGCAGGCACCACCAGCGCCAACCAGTCTCAGGCGCTCTCGATTTCGTCCAGCGATAGCTCACCGGTCACGGTAAGCGCTGCAATCGCCAATCCCGGCAACACCCCGTGGCTCACCGTGAATTCGAATAGTATCAATGTGACCGGCTCGGCGGAATCTACCGTCACCGTGAACGCGAATAATCTGGCCAACGGCTTATATACGGGCTCGATTACCGTCACCGGATCGGTAGGAAATAGCCCGCTCAATGTTCCCGTGGTTCTCTCGGTATCCGGCAGCAGTGTGACGTCGGGATCCGGGACGTTGACGCTTGGCTCGTCGGCGTTGACGCTCTCGCCCCAGGTCAACGGCCCCGCGGTATCCACAACTCTGGGCGTGAGCGCCAGTACCAACACATCTTACACCGTCTCCTCGCTAGGGTCTTTCAACGGAGTCACCTGGTTGAGCGTTTCTCCCTCCGGGACGCTGACTACAAGTGGAAACCCAAATCTTACGGTTACGGCGACACCCTTTAATTTCCCGGCTGGGACCTATAGCGGCACTATAACGTTGGCAGCCAATACCGGCGTCCAGACCGTCCAGGTGACCATGGTGATAGGCGGCTCGGTGGGCGCGAGCAGCAATATCACGGTGACTGCGAATGGCGGTACGTCCACCTCGCCTACGCTGAGCTTTAGTTCTTCCACTCCGGGAGCGACAGTGACGCCGCAGTATCTTACCGTGTCGAGCGCGCTCGGGTCGAGCGGCGTCGGTTTCCAGGCGACCACATCGACAACCAACGGCGTAAACTGGATCCTGGTCAGTACATCCGGCGCGGGGTACACGACATCGACTACCGGAACGACGCCGGCGACCTTAAACGTCACGGTGAATACCACCGCGTTAACCGCGGGGACTTATAACGGCAGTGTGATCGTTACCCCCACTGGCGGAACCGCGGTGACCGTGCCGGTCACGCTGACGCTTGGGGCGGCGACGGTCGCAGTATCCCAGACAACCTTAGCCTTCAACTATCAGGCGGGCGGGGCAACGCCGAACACGCAGAGCGTGAACGTCACGGTCTCCAATACCAACGCCTCCGGCGCCACCTTTACCGCGACGGCAACCAGCACTCCCGCCGGATGGCTGGTGGTCACTCCCACAAGCGGAGCGGCTCCCGGAACGCTGATCGTCTCCATCGTTCCAACCGGCCTAAGCGCCGGCACGTATACCGGCTCCATCGCGGTTGCGGGCGCTTCCGGCGCCACCGGCAGCTCCACCATCAACGTGACGTTGACGGTAACGGTTCCACTGCCCACCATCACCGCGGTGGTGAACGCGGCGAGCTTCGTGAACGAACCGATTTCGCCTGGCGAGATCATCACCATCGGCGGCACGAGCATCGGCCCGGCGACCCCGGCGAGTTTCACGGTCACTACCAGCTTCGGCAGCCAGTTCGTGCCAACCAGTGGTCTGGCCGGAGTGCAGGTGCTGGTCAACGGCTTTCCAGCGCCGGTGTTATACGTGAGCGCAGGGCAGATTAACGCGATTGTTCCGTATGAAATCGCGGGCTTTCTGAATCCTACGGTGCTGGTGAAATTCCTGGGTCAGTCGTCGAACGGATTCGTGGTGACCGCGGGGGCGACAGCCGCGGGAATCTTTACGACGAATGGCTCCGGTTCGGGTCCGGGGGCTATCCTGAACTCGGATTCCAGCGTCAACAGCGCTTCGAACGCAGCGGCCCGCGGGAGCGAAATTGTGATCTACATGACGGGCGAAGGCCAGACGAGTCCGGCGGGCGTCGACGGCAAGGTGACGACGGCCCCATATCCGGCCCCACTGCTGCCGATTGCGGTGACCATCGGCGGCGCGCCTGCCACGGTAGCCTTCATGGGCGAAGCGCCGGGGCTTGTTTCCGGCGTGCTGCAGTTGAACGTAATCGTTCCGTCAACCTTGACCACCACGGGCGCCGTGCCGGTCAGCGTGACGTTTGGAACCACCAGCACCAGCCAGGGCGGCGTTACGGTCAACATCCGCTAGAAGTGCGCCCACGTGGCGCGGGCCCATGGCCTGCGACGAGAGCAGCCCGTGTGGTCTCTGCACGCGTAGCTCTACAGCACGCGCTAGTGGCCGGCGCCCGGCCTTGTCCGCATATGTGGCGCGGGCCCATGGCCTGCGACGAGCACAGCCCGTGTGGTCTCTGCCCTCGTAGCTCTACAGCACGCGGTGGTGGCCGGCGCCCGGCCTTGTCCGCATATGTGGCGCGGGCCATAGCCTGCGAGGAGAGCAGCCCGAATGGTCTCTGCCCCGCGTAGCTCTACAGCACTCGCCAGTTGCCGGCGCCCGGCTTGTCCGCAGTAGTAAATGGCAGGGCATGGCCCCGCCCTACTGGAGAACCGTCAGTGCCGATTCCGGCACGTAGAGGCTGCCCTCGGTAACTCCTTGCGGCGCGATGCGTTGCAGCGTTTGCGCCAACTCGCGCCCCGCGCGGCGCCCCGTCAGCGCATCGTCGAACGCCCGCGCGATGCGCGTCGCCTGCCCCGCCGATTCGTGCGCGAATTCGATGCGGAAATGGCGGATGCCGGCGCGACGCCAATCGTCCAGATGCATCGCGGCTTGCTGGGCTTCCGCTCCGAACACGGTGTTGCGGCAGCCGACGTCGGCCATCACGGAATGCTCCCGGCCGGCCGCGTCGCGCAGCGCCACTCGATGCTTTTCGCACGGGCGGCCGCAATCGAGGTAGCTCGTGCCGGTGGAAAGGAAACGGCAGAATACGCAGTGCTCGGTGTGAAAAACGGGCAGGTGATGAAACACCACCGCCTCGATCCGGTCCGCTCCGGCGTGGCGCGCCAGATCGGCCACTTGCGCCGCATTCAAATCGTGCGTGGGCGTCAGCATCGAAAGGCCCAAATCGAGCAGCTCCGCGGCCGAAATGGCATTGGCGGCGTTCAAGCTGAAATCGCCGATCAGCGCGGCGTGCGGACGTTCGCGTAGCGCGTTCAGCAACCCGGCGGACCGCACCAGAATCGGGCAATCGCAGCTAACCAGGAAATCGGCGATGCGCTCTTCACCTGGCTTGAGCACGCGCGGGCTGGCGACGCGCGGCTGCAAGCCTGCCGCGCGGATGCGCTCGAGCGACGGACGCAGCCCGTACAGATCGAGGTAATCGAGAGTGATGCTGGCGGGGCGCAGATCGATGACCGCTTCCAGTTGCTCCGGCGTGCGAACCAGCAAGTGACACTCCACTGGTCCGGTGGGAACCGCCCGCGGAGAGTGCTGCCACTGCGCCAAAGCCGCCGCCGGATCGCGAACGGCGGCCGGATCGCGAGCGGCAGCCGGATCGCGAGCGGCAGCCGGATCGCGATCCTCGATATGCGTGGCCGCCTGCTTTTCCTGCAGCCGCTCCACCGCTTCGCGCCGCATCTGGTTCAGCAGCGAACTGGGAGCAAAGGGCGTGCCTGCGATTTCGAGCTCAAGCGCGGCCAGCTCGTAGGGCGTGTTGCCCAGCCGTCCGAACTGCTCTCTTACAAACTCCCGATCCAAACCGCGGTTGCGGGCTGTGCCCAGCGGCTCTGGCGACTCCACGGTGACGGTGGTGGCCACGCCGCTGCCGGCCACGCGCCATTCGGCTTCGAGCGGCGAGCCCTCGCGCGCGATCACCCGCACCGAGACAGGCTGTTTGTGCACCGGCGTGGCGGCTTCGAGAAACGGGCGGACGGCTTTATCCAGATCCGGATCGTGCGTTCGCCAGACCAGGTCGCCGCGGCGGATGCGGCTCGCATCGATGGCGCCGTTGCCGAATCGCAGCTCCAGCTTGCCCTCGCGCATCGCCACTTCGAAGACGCGGCCGCCCTCTTCCCGCTCCTGCGGGCTGCGCCAATCGGCGGCGTCGAACACCACGCCATCGCCGGGCTTGAGCGGAGCGACGCTGTTTGCCGCGGCGGGATTGATCGCGATGCCGCCATCGGAAATGCGCGTCACCCGGCCCATCAGAACCCCGCGATGCCGTGGCGCGCGGCCATTCACCACCGTCTGATGGTTGGTCCCGGAAATGAAATGCGGTCCGAGCCCGCGCGAATAGACTTGCTCCAGTTGCAGCTCCGTGACGGGGTCCACCGGCCGCGCCACTCCCGCCCCGTCTTTGGCCGCCCACGCATCGTCGACCGCTTGCCTGTAGGCCCGCGTGGTCAGCGCGACGTAGTCGGAATCCTTGTAGCGGCCCTCGATTTTGAGCGCCGAAATGCCGATCTCTACAATCTCGGGAATCTGCCGCAGCGCATACAGATCGCCCGGCGAAAGCAGGTAGCGCGCGTCGGCCAGCGGCTGGTGTTTGCCATCCACCATCAGGTCGTAGGGCAGGCGGCAGGCTTGCGCGCACTGTCCGCGGTTGGCGCTGCGCCCGCCCCACGCTTCCGACGAGAAGCACTGGCCGGAATAGGAGACGCACAGCGCGCCGTGCACGAACATCTCCAGCTCGCAATCGACGGCCGCGCGTATGGCGCGCACCTCGTCGAGCGACAGCTCGCGCGCCATCACCACGCGGCTCACGCCCAGGCTTTGCGCAAAGCGGACGCCTTCGGCGCTGGTGATGCTCATCTGCGTGCTGCCGTGGATGTTCAGATCGGGCGCGATCTGCCGGGCCATTTTCACCACGGCCCAATCCTGCACGATGATGGAATCGGCGCCGGCCCGGGCGATGGCCGCGAGCGCGTGCGCCGCCTCGTCGAGCTCACTGTCGAAGACCAGCGTATTGAAGGTGACGTAGCCCTTGACGCCGCGGCGATGCAGCGTGCGCATCACTTCCGGCAGCTCTTCCGGATCGAAGCCCACTTTGGCGCGCGCGGTGAAATGTTTGAGGCCGAAGTAGACCGCGTCGGCGCCGGCCTCAACGGCCGCGCGCAACTGCGGCCAGTATCCCGCCGGGCTCATGATCTCGGGCTTGCGCACGCTTTCAGCGTAACAGAGGGGCTTCGGCAAGATGCGCGTAGGCGTTACGATAAGGCCGATCTCGTTAGATGGATCGCGCGCGTGCCAGCACGCGTGCATCGCAGAACCCCGCTGGGAGCCAACCTCCGCGTGGCCGGAGGTCTATCACCGGATTCGAGTACCGCCTCTGCAATGTTGCGGCCCAGGCCGGTGGCGCTGCCGGTTATCAACCATACTTTGTTCATAAGTCCCTCCATTTGTTGCCTAGTTATCAGATCGTCTGAGCGCGGACCTCAACTGCGCGGGTGTCGTCCCTTCCCACGTTCGGAAAGCCCGATAGAACGAATTCGCATCCTCGTAGCCAAGCAGATATGCCACCTCCGTG
>Ga0182024_10019315_pt1 | contig 12582 bp, 10 predicted proteins | sample P32metaG_FD_120480 | JGI IMG/M metagenome (GOLD analysis project Ga0182024, IMG submission 120480) | Permafrost microbial communities from Stordalen Mire, Sweden - P3-2 metaG (Illumina Assembly) | ecosystem: Environmental > Terrestrial > Soil > Wetlands > Permafrost | place: Sweden: Stordalen... | reverse complement strand
CCGAGATAATACGCGGCGATGGCACCCATGCCGATCACAAAGGAGCCGTGCGTGTTCACCCAAAGTAGGAACAGGACGGGCAGGAACCAAAGTGCTCGTCCCTTGCCTTGACGAAAGCGCTCGAGCGCGATGAGCGTCAAAACAAGGAACAGGTAGCCCAGCATCTGTGGCCGCAACGAGAAGGAAGGAGTGGCCAGAATGATCAGTACAGCCACGGCGGCGAACCCTGCTTTGGCGTTCCCCGAACGGAGCGTCGCCAAGGCGTACAGGGCCGCCAGAACGGCGAAGCCTAGAAGAATGAGCAATGCATCGAGACCGCGGACGCCGGCAACACGGTTGGCGGCCGCAAGCACTACCTCACCCAACCACTCGTAGGCGATCCAAGGCTGTCCAGCCACCGTGAACGAATAGGGATCTGTGGTTGGCCAATGGCGGGTGGCCAGAATTCCCTCGCCAACCTTGACGTGCCACCAGAGATCGGGATCGACAAAGAACAGTCGCAACGACCAAAAGACCGCTCCGAAAAGGAGTGACCCTAACATTGCCGGAAAGGAAATACATTTCCCTAAAAGGGAAATTAGCTTCATATTTACAGCAGCCGATAGGTCCCCCACGTGGACACTGCCCGCCCGAGGTGTGGCGATTTGTTCGGTATTTGCGGCCCTTAGCATCTTAAGCTCCGGATTCTATTCGACATCCAAGCGAGCCAGCCTACCAAAACGCAGCCTTGCTTGTGGCGCCGTCAAAGGCCAAAATACCCACAAATTACTGATCTTGCGGGGGATATATTGGCACCTTCTATCGTGGATACAGCCTCGCGGGAGCGGGGCCGCAAGTGCGTCCATGCCTCAAGTGCAGTTAGGGTTCCATAATGGACGAACTAATTCCCGTCAAATGGCGGAAAGCGCGGAGCACTGCGAAGGGCGTGCGACTACTCTCGATGCTCTCTCCGATCTGCTGAATCTTATCCGAGTGGATATGTCCCAACAGCATGCCCGCCCTGGCGATATGGTTAATCTTCTCCGGCCTGAGCCCCATGACGCGAGAACAGGTGGCATCTACTGCTACAGGATCGTCTCCGAGGACGAGCGCTCCGACAGCTTTTGCGGTCCCCTGTATCGGGCCGTTGCCTTCCATGCCGACGATGCCGTCTACAATCGCGAAATCGGGCCGCACAGCAGCGTTGATGTCCAGGATAGCTCCGTCCATGCCCGCCCAATGCAGAATGTTCTTTGGCCAGCCATAACATCCTCCCGGAACGATCCCGAACATGTTTTTGAGCGAAAGTGTGACGCCCGCCCAATGGTGCGTTTTGAGTTTCGCCAGGGAGATCACATAGTCCGCACCGCAAACCGTACGGGGCAAATAGAGCTCTCGGAGTCTCGATGCGCGCGTCGGCAAGCTGATGCGGTCGACGTCGTCGACGTTCAGATCTACAAACACCCGCGAGAGGGGTCCCGTGAATTCGCGCAGGTGGATGGACTCGAGAACGGCCTGTGTGTCTCGCTCCAGCGCCGGCCCGTCTCCAATCAATACGACCGAGGCGCCCAGAGCGAGCAAAGCTTCGCGAGTGGCGGCAATCACCGCCGGGTTGGTGTTCATCACGTTGAGCGGATCGAAGCCCACCATGTTCGGCTTCAACAAAATGGTCTTATCCCGAATTGGCAGATCGAACTCTCGAAGTGTTTCGCGGAGAACCGCGGCGATGTCGGCCTGGTAGCTGGCCACGCGCCGAATGGCGACCCGCGAGACGGGCCGCATGAACGGAGGCAGAAGAGCTGGAGCGGATCGTGGCACAAGCCTCCTACTGCATCGAGCTGGATGGGAGCCAATTCCGGCTGCCGCACAGAGCTAACGTGGCCCACGCGGCCGTCGGGACATCCCACGGCGTCTCGCTGGCTTCAAGCGCTTTGCGGAGCGCCAAACCGAGGTCCGCATTTTCCCGCCCGTAGGCATCCAGCGCCAAGTGGGCTAGGGCCAGAGATGCAGGGCTGGGCATTTTCGGCCAAGCTTGTTCTAGCCATTGCACGCTGAGTTGATTCTCGGGCCGATCGACATAGTGCCGTAGCGCGAGGAGCGCCCACGCGGTCGTGCCCACTTGCGGCTCGCCGGGAACGCCGTAGACCATCGGATTGCCGCAGTTCCAGCCGCCCCCGTCACACATGCGATCGTATAACATGGCTTCCGCCAATTTCATCCGGCGCGCCACGGCGGGCAACCGGCTTGCCTTCGCACTGCCGAGGACGATCACCGCGTAAGACGTCGGTTCCACCCAGCTAGCGGTCCCCGGCGTCCAGCTCCAGCCGTAGCAGGAAACCTTTTGCTTGGAAACCCGGTGAGCGCCGAGCAGCCTGCGGAGGAGCCGCCACCACAATCGTGTCTCTCCAGGCTTGTCGGCGCACAACCAAGTGAGCCCGCGGTCAACGATGCTGGAATATTCCGCGACCCCGAGCGAGGCCCAACACGCCAAAGAAGTCGTCCAAGAGCCCTGTGGGGAATCTGGGGAAGCTGGCCACGCTCCGTCCGGCAACTGCGAGACTTGCAGGAAGCGGAAGCCTCCAGCGACCGGTTCAGAGATTGCCGCCACGGAGCCGCATGCCCGCAGGGCTAGCAACACCCAGGCGGTGGCCTCGACGCGGCTGCGGGCGTCGGAGCGAAAGCCCCAGCCGCCATCGTTGTTTTGAGAGCTTAATAGAAAAGGCAAACAGACCCGCTGGACGAACGCCTTGTTTGCATCCTCGTGAGATTTAGGTTTTTCGAGTGGCAAGCGGGCCGGTTTCCGTCCTGACGAGTCCCAGATATCGCAGCAGCATTTGTGCGTCGGAACAACCGGGCGCGGACTCGCTTCCCGATTCTGTTCTTCGGCTTCTTGGATTTCAAGCTGATTTAGGCTGCCGCAGGTGGACGACACGGGCAAGTGTAAGCGGTTGCGTCTCGGTTGTGGGCATGTCTCCCACATTCATTCTCTTTGCCAAGGAGAGCAATCCGGTGGAGCATTAGTAGTTGTGAGACGAGAAGAGCGTCAACAAAATCTCATCTGGATGCTGGAATCTCTTGTTGTTGCGGTGGAACGCTGGTGTTCGAGACGGGAACTTCCGCAGGGATTCCCACAAGAATCTCAACGCTGACCGGTTTGTTCGCTCGCATCGCAGGCTTGAATTTCCAGCGGCTGAGCGCTAACTGAGCTGCTTGGTCCATTTCCGCTAGAACGCCCTGGTACACTTCGAGATTTCCAACGGTTCCGTCCTCGCGTAAGACGCCTTTGAGCACGATCATCTTGTTGTGCTCCTTCTCGATCGGGAGCGGAACACGCTTGAAGTCGAATCGGCTATCCGAATCCGGATCAGGGGGCACCAGTGGAGACTCCATCTGGATGACCCGTGCTTGCGTCTGCGGTGTGTCTGGCGCGGTCGCCGCTGACTTCTGACAGAATTGCATCGTCCAACTTGCTCCAGGCATCGGAAGAAAAATGGTGTAGATTTTCACGCACGCCAGTGCGCCGTAGATGTTTAGCCCGCCACCGCCGATCGAGCCGGCCGAGACCACCATGCGGTTCTGGCGAAGCTTCGCAACGACCGCAACTGGCAGCGGATACACCATCTCCGCGGCAACGCTGGAAGTGAGCAGAAGCGGCTCGCTTGCCGCGGGAAAGGTTCCTTTGACGCTGATTGGCCCGAGCGACGTGCTTGATGGCCCGCCTCCTCCGCCGGTTCCTCCCGGCCCGATTCCCACGCTCTTTTCGCCACCGGCACCGTTTTGTCCGGTGGATCCAGTAGCGGCGGCAGCGCTGCCAGGGTTGCCACCTGGCGAGCCGGCTTCGTGGCCCGGAGCGATCGCGAAATCGCCCCAGCGGTTGCCGGGAGGCACCGCGATTTGGGAGGCCGTTGCGGACGGATCGACGCCTACGATCATCAGGCCATTGGCATCGCTCAAGACCGGTGCACTGCCCGCACCTTGCGAAGCCTGCCCGCTGCCGGCGCGGCCTTGCTGCGTGGGTCTTTGGAGTGCGACGGGCGGCAGCGGTTTGGCGATGGCGGATTGATTCGCGGCGAGAAGCGGCACGGCGTCGCCGTGCGTTTGATCGGTCACAACAGGAGCGGGCGCGGCGCTCTGCGAAGCCTGCCCGCCGCCAGCGCGCACTTGCTGTATGGGTCTTTGGAGCGCGACGGGCGGCAGGGGTTTGGCGATGGCGGATTGGTTGGCGGCGAGAAGCGGCACGGCATCGCCGTGCGTTTGATCGGTCACAACAGGAGCGGGCGCGGCGGATTGCGAAGCCTGGCCGCTGCCAGCGCGCACTTGCTGTGTGGGCTTTTGAAGCGCAACGGGCAGGAGCGGCTTGGCGACGACCGGTTCGTTCGCGGCGAGAAGTGGCGCGGTATCGCCGTGCGTTTGATCGGTCACAACGGGAGCGGGCGCAGCGGCTTGCGAAGCCTGGCCGCTGCCAGCGCGCGCTTGCTGTGTGGGCTTTTGAAGCGCAACGGGTAGGAGCGGTTTCGCGATGACCGGTTCGTTCGCGGCGAGAAGCGGCGAGGTATCGCTGTGCGTTTGATCCGTGACAACGGGAGCGGGCGCCGCGGCTTGCGAAGCCTGCCCGCTGCCAGTGCGCGCTTGCTGCAATGGCTTCTGAAGCGCGACGGGCGGGAGTGGTTTCGTAATCGCTGGCTCGTTCGCCGTGAGCAACGGCACGGTATTGCTATGCGTTTGATCTGTCACGACAGGAACGGACGCCGCCGCGACCTGATGGTCTGCCTGCTCGGGCTTGGGCATCGCCGACGCTGCAAACGTCAGCGGTGCGCGCGGAGCTGAAAGATTTCCTAAGATCACGTTTGGCAGTTTGACGTCTTGCGTAATCCGCATTTCCGGTGGAGACAAGGGCTGAATGATCGTCTGATGGTAATTGTCCGGCTGCAACGGCTTCGAGATAACCGTAAGGTCACCCATGCTGATTGCGCTTCCGAGGTTAGGGACCTGTTCGGGTTTCAACCCCTCGCCTGGCCGCCCCGCCTGACCCTGAGGGGCAATCGACGGTAGCTGCTTGTCAGAATGGGTTACAGGTACGGCGTAATAGATTTTAGTGTCGAACTGCTGAACGAACGCAAGCGGCGCAGGCCTCTCCGGAATGAACAGAGGCAGATAAATCAGTCCGGCTAGCGCCATGCAGTGCAGCAGAAAAGAGACACCGAGGAAGCTGCCCGACGGGCCCGATTGCGCCAAGAAAGATTTGCGAAACGGCAACATGGCAGCGGGGTGCACGGTACTGTTCCGCGCACAGACCGCTTTGATGGACTGCCACAGGTCGGATGCGGCAGGCTGCTTTGGCACCAGAAAACCTGGAATTGGTGATGTGCTTGGCGCCAAAGAGATCGCCTGTCTGGCCTGCGACTGCATCGATTCCTGCATTGAGAAGATCATCGCGCCCAAACGGTTGTCTTTGGCTCCTACCCCAAGGCGTAGGGTACAAACTACACTACTCCCGCAGCAGAATAATATAGGGAGCACGCGGAATTCCAATCGGCTCAGCGGGGGCCATTGTAGTCGAGATTGGCCCTGGCGCCACCTTTCGAGGCACAAAATGGAACGAAAGGGGAAAAGATTTGGAATCTCGCGTGCGACGAAAATGTGGGTTAAATGCTGCACCTTTTCTCGCTGCGGCTCTAACCGGGTCGCCACTGCGCGGAGCTGAGGATGGCTAATCTGAAGCAAAATATTGCTCTGGGGCTGATGGCTCTTCTCACCGCCGCAGTGCTGATGGCTGGCCCGGTGCTGCGGTTCAAGGATCCCGCTGACTCAGGAAGAGCTGACTTTATGGGATTCTATCTCGCCGGCACGATAGTTAACCAAGGAAACCACTCCCAGCTTTACGACGAGGCCTTTCAGTTATCTCTAAGGGAACGCCTCTTCGGTCCCCGCGTGGGCGTTGATGTTTACCTCCATCCGCCCTTCGAGGCGCTCTTTTTTTCCCCGCTGGCGCGCCTTCCTTATCCGGCTGCGTATTTTCTATGGGATCTGATGAACCTGATGATGTTTGCGGCATGCCTACATCTCCTCAAACGCAGCGCCCTCCATTTTGACGCAGATTCCAGGCTGCTATTCACCTTGGCCCTGGCTGTTCCGCTAATTTCAACCCTTGGAGAGGGCCAGGATTCGATTCTGCTTCTGCTCCTATTTGTTTCAGCCTTCATCAATCTGAAGAAGGGCAGGGATTTCTGGGCAGGTTCCGCGCTAGGCGCGAGTTTTTTCAGGTTCCAGCTCGCAATCCCGTTTTTACTGGTCTTTCTGGCCCTGAGGCGCTGGAAGGTGGTCCTGGGGGCTTTGGTAGTGAGTTTGTTTCTCGGAGTTGTGTCTCTTTTTCTTGTGGGCTGGCGGGGGATGGAGCGGTACGGTCAGTTGTTAATAGCGCGGATGGGAGGGACGTATTCCCCGGCAGCACAAATGCCGACGGTGCGAGGTTTTATCGATACGGTTGTTGCGGGTAGGGTAACTGAAGGTCTCTCGACGATTCTGGTGATCGTCAGTTCCCTTGCCCTTCTCGACTGGCTCCTAGGCAAATGGGGTGGAAGACCATGGAACCCCGCGGCAAGAACTTTCGATTTGTTGTTCTCGCTGAGCCTGGTGGTTGCCTTCCTGCTCAGCTTCCACTCTCTAGTGCATACGCTGGTGGTTCTAGCACTTCCAATGCTTCTTCTGTTAGATCACTGGGCTGCCAGCCCGACGGGCGGCTTTGGGCGATGGTTGACCGTGGCGCCCTTGATTTTGCTCTTCGTGACGGCTGTACTGATAAGTTTGCTGACCGTCAACAGTTTTACCTATCTTTTTCCGTCCGTTTTGTGGTTCGCGTACGCTATTTCCCGGGAGATCTCGAGGAAGGACCGCGCTCTTGTAGCCCCGGCTTCGTCTCCAGTTTCTGTTGAAGTCTAGCGGCGAAGCATCTGCTGCTCCGCGCACAGGGTTAGATTGTCCGCTTCACGAAGCCGCCTGGCAGGGGCAAACCGTTAGATTTTTTCAGATATAGGAAAGTAGTTCCTACAAGCTTGTTCGAGAGCATCAATGGTCAGTTGGGGCTCGACCCCGAGATAAGCCGCCGCCCAGAACAGCTGTTGGAGAAGGTCGCGCGGATAGGACTGGCACAGCGGCTGCTTCATCTCTTTAGTCACATAGTCAACCAACCACTGAGCCATTCCTGTGTCCGGCGAGAGCACACGCACCTCGCACTCGCGACGAAAGATTTCCATGAACTGTTTCGGCGTGGCGTAGTCCAGAATGATCTTATTGGGGATGCGCCGCTGGAAGGCGTGGTCGGCAAGCTGTTGTGGATTCAGATTGGTGGCAAAAATCACGAACACGTCAAACGGAACGGCAAACTTCGCGCCGCTCGCCAGGCTGAGATAATCCACTCTGCGATCCAAAGGCGTCATCCAGCGATTCAGCAGCGCCTCAGGACCTATGCCTTGACGCCCGAAATCATCCACAATCAGGATTCCGTTGTTGGCTTTCATCTGCAAGGGAGCAGAGTAGTATTGCGATACCGCGCTAAATTGCAATTCCAGCATCTGGGGGGAAAGCTCTCCTCCCGCGAGAACGCATGGGCGTTCGCACAGCGCCCAACGTCTATCGCTTTCGCTAATGCCAGGCGGCGTCATCCTGCGGTGTACGCCCGAATCGAACACCGTAACAATCTGTCCATCCACTTCGACGGCGTAGGGTATCCAAATGGAGTCGCTGTAGATCAAGCGGAGCCGCGTGGCAACCGATGTTTTTCCGGTTCCTGGCGGGCCATACAGGAAGGCTGAGGTTCCTGAGACCGCCGCGCTGCCCAGGCGCTTTACAATTTCGGCGTCTAAAACCAGGCCGTGAAGGGCTTTGGCTAAATCCGCCGGGGTGACTCTTACCTGCTGAATACTTTGCGAGTGCACTCGAACATCGTATTCGGTCAGAGGCACCGGCGCAGGGCCCGCATACTGGTTTCTGGAAAAAAGCTCCAGAGCCTGCGCCTTGCCCTTGTCGGTTGGGGTCAAGTGATAATCCAACCGGTAATAGCGGCCGATGGTTCCCTTTACCTCGCAGAGCTGTTCCTTGCGAAGCGCGTTGCACAGTTCTTCGGTGACCGGCAGAGTGAGGCAAATACGCTCAGCCAAATCCAGGATGCTGAGTCCGCCTTCGAGGACCAGCAGTTTCAGCGCTAATCCCTCCAGCAGTCCCCTCGGCACATGGGTTTCCTGCAGCGTTTGCGGCGGAAGCGGCTCCGCGATCGCCGTAGGTCCCCTGTAGGCCTCTCCGTGAAATTCCTCTTCCATAATTGGGCGAAATCCGAATATATCATAGCCGGTTTATGGCGCTAGCAACGCACCCGGCCCCGAACCCATTGTCGATGTTGACCACACACGTGTTGGATGCGCAACTATTCAACATGGCGAGCAGCGCCGCCAGTCCTCCAAAACTCGCGCCATAACCTACGCTCGTGGGAACCGCAATCACCGGCGCGGCAACCAGACCGGCGATGACGCTCGGTAACGCGCCTTCCATGCCTGCAACACAGATGATCACGCGCGCCGAGGAGAGCTTGTGGTGGTGTTCCAACAATCGATGCAGACCGGCCACTCCAACGTCGTAGATGGTTTCGACTCGGTTCCCCATGATTTCGGCGGTCACGGCCGCTTCTTCTGCCACCGGAATGTCGCTGGTGCCGGCGGTGACGGCTAGGATGAGGCCCTTCCCGTCGCTCCGCGAATTGCGACGTATGCTGATCGCTCCGGACAGTGCGTGATAGCGGGCCTTTTGCGTCAGGCGGCGCACCGAGCGGAAAATTTCAGGGCTCGCGCGCGTGATCAGAACGTTCTGCTGGGACCCAGGACGCAGCATGCGACTCACGATGGCGCTCACCTGGCGGGGAGTTTTGCCGCGCGCGTAGACTACCTCAGCAAAGCCTTTGCGCACGCCGCGGTGATGGTCGATCTTGGCGAAACCGATATCTTCAAATGGCAAATGCCGCAACCGCTCGAGCGCCCGCGATACCGAGAGACGCCCGGTGCGGACTTTCTCGAGGAGCTCCTGCATGTCCTTTTGGTCCATACAATGCGGATCGTGGGATTCTAAATCACTTTCAGGACGGCGTTCAGGGAGCCTTGCCGATAGCCTTCGAGGTCCAGCGTCACATAGGTGAATCCGGCCTGGCGCAGGCGAATTGCCAGCGTTTTCGCGAGATCGAGCTGTAAGGCGCGGGGCAATTCCTCCGGGGCCACTTCGATTCTCCCGAGGTCGCCGTGGGCGCGAACCCGGAATTGACGGAAACCCAACTCGCGCAGGACGCTTTCCGCGCGTTCGATGCGTGCGAGTTCCTCCACGTGGACCGGAGTTCCGTATGCGACACGCGACGCCAGACAGGCCGAAGCTGGCCGGTCCCAGGTGGATAGGCCGGCGCAGTGCGAAAGCTCGCGAACTTCTGACTTGGTTAGGCCAGCGTCGAGCAACGGGGTGGCCACGTCATGCTCCCGTGCGGCGCGATGGCCTGGCCTGAAATCGCCCAGGTCATCCGCATTCACGCCATAGGCGACAGTGGCAAAGCCGCGTGCTGCGCGCAGCCTGCCAAGTTCGCCGAAAAGCTCATTCTTACAGTGATAGCAGCGGTCAGCCTCGTTCGCGACGTAAAGCGGATTCTCGATTTCGTTCGTGGTGATGAATTCATGACGCAGGGCCCACTCGCGGGCGAAGGCGGCTGCTTGTTCGCGGTCGTATTCCGAAAAACTTGGCGAAAGCGCGGTGACCGCCAGGGCTTTTTCTCCCAGCGCTCGCTGCGCCGCCCAAGCCAGAAATGCCGAGTCCGCGCCGCCGGAAAAGGCTACGATCACCGAACCCAGGCCGCGCAGACCCGCGAGCAAACGTTCCTGCTTCTCGATCGATGCGTCCTTGCCGCCTTGCGTGTTCATATTCTCGTCCACGGATTCCTAGTTCCCGTTGCCAAGCCGTTTCTGGAATTCATACGAGGCTTCGGCCAGGACGCGTTTGAGCGGCACGCCCTTTTCCGTAGCCACCGCACGACAGTCATCGTACTCCGGCGCTACGTTCAGCGTCCGCCCATTCATGCGCGCGACCTTGACCCGGATCGCACCGAACGCTGTTTCCACGGTGACCAGTTCGCGCTGCAATGTCTGTCGCGTGGCCATGGACCGCCGAACGCCAAGTGTGGTGGTCTCGCGGAACAGCAGTTCCGTCAACGCTTTCTCCTTGGTCGAATCGCACAGTATGGTGACCAGTTGTCCAGGGCGGTTTTTCTTCATGTATACGGGCGTCGAAAATACATCCAGCGCGCCGGCGGCCAGCGCTCGGTCCGCGAAATATCCGTAGATTTGCGGATTCATGTCGTCGAGATTGGCTTCCAGCACCACGATGACTTCGCTATTCGGTTCGCCGAGAGCGCGTGCCGCAGCTTCGCCTATGAAAAGTCGCAGGATGTTGGCATGCCCAGCGAACTCCGCCGCGCCGGCTCCCTGTCCAATGGCCGCGACCGTCATGGCAGGTTGCGCGCCGAAATTCGAGGCCAAGGTGGCCACAATGGCCGCGCCCGTGGGCGTGACCAGTTCGTGCTCAATCCCGCTCGAGTACGTGGGCGCTCCACGCAATAGCTCAGCGGTCGCCGGCGCCGGCACGGGCAGCGTGCCGTGCTGCGTCTGCACGCGGCCACCGCCGACGTTCAGAGGCGAGCAGACAACTTCTTCTATACCTAGCAGCTCCAATCCTATCGATGCTCCCACAATATCGATGATTGCATCCACCGCACCAACTTCGTGGAAGTGCACGCGCTCAATGGGGACGTCGTGCACCCGGGCTTCCGCTTCCCCCAATCGTTGAAAAATCGCCGAAGCTCGCTCGGCAACGCGCGACGGCAAGGAAGCTTCCTCGATCAACTGAAGAATGCTTCCGAGCGATCTGTGATGCTTGGACTCGGTGTACTCCACGAGGGCTCGTGTAGCCGCCAGACCGTTTCGGGTGACTTTCGTGCTTGCGATCTTCCAGCCGGTCAGCGGGAGTTGCCGCAGGCGAGCCTCGAGCTCCTCGAACTCACAGCCTGCTCCGAACAGAGCGCCGAGGACCATGTCACCGCTGATTCCAGAAAAACAATCGAAGTAGGCGATCTTCATCTTGCCACGTTGACCTGCGGCATTCATCGCAGCCGCCCGAATCGATTCCGCGCCGGGAGGAATGACGGAACGAAGGCGATGTTAGTGGCGCCACTTGCGATTGTCCATTCAGCATGGCTGTTCAGTATTGATCGACTTCTCGCGCCGAGACGACGACTTGCGGCCCCATCGCCACGAACAGCAATAGCACCAAGAATGTCGATGGACGGCGGACACGGTGGTCGGACGTGGCACAAACCCGGTCAGCGAGTCCGCTTTCTGCCCCAGGTCCAATCCATTTTCGGACTTTATTGGCCGGGTCTAAGCTGAGTGAGATAGTCCGCTAACCAAACGCGTATCCCGGGGAAGAAGACAAGCGCACAGAAGAGCGCCAGGAGGAAAAACGTAACGCAGCCGAACATCGTCACGCCAACGCTAGCGGTTGATCGCGGTCTCATCATTGCAAGCGGCCTCGCCCGGGAACCTTGCATTTACGCTATCCCCGGAGCAAAACGCAGCACCTAGGCAACCATCGTATGGATAAGTTGGTCCCTCGCCCATAGAACGATTGGCCTATTTTGGAGGTACTGCCGGCTCTGTGCCGCATGGCGTTGACGGCGCGCGCCTCCGCCGCGCGTTACCGCGACGCAATGCGGAGAAGCAGTGGGAAGAATTGGGCCTTCGATGTTCAGCACGAGGGGGGGGCTTGGCTGGCCCGCCTGCAGGCGGTTGCTGGCTAGCGGCCGAACAGCCCTGCGTACGTAGCTTTACCGACGACGTGGCCGTCCATGGCCTTGAGCAAATCGGCGCGTGTGGAACCGGCCGGCAAGTCAAGTTTGGTGTCCAGCGCGTACATCTCGAAGGTGTAGTGATGCGGAGTAGCGCCGGGAGGCGGGCAAGGCGGCTGAAAGCCGTTCACGTTGCGAACGTTTTTGCCTTGCACAATACCGTCGGGCGCGGCGTCCGGCTTCACGCCCGCCGGAACCGCGGTCGAGGTGGCGGGAATGTTCCAGAAGATCCAGTGCGTAACATCCATTGAACCTTTGTTCGGCGCGCCGTCGGAATCGTGCAGGATGACGGCGAAGCTCACGGCGGCTGCCGGCGGGTTACTCCATTGCAAAGCCGGTGAGGCGGCGTTGGGGTCCGCGCAGGAGTACGGCGTCGGTATCATGCTGCCCTCAGCGTAGGCGGGACTCATCAGCTTGAACTTCGAGGGCGGCGGCGGAGTTCCTTGCTGTTGCGCCGCCGCACTCACTACACCCCCGGTTGCCAAGGCGATTTCCAGAAACGCTAGAAGCGTTAGTTTCTGCAGTGTGTTTACTCGCATCGGTGTTCCCTCCCGCATCGGTTATTTTCTTGCGCACGAACCACGATTATATCAGCCAGTCCCTGGGGATACCTCCTTGATCCTGCTCGGCCTCCTGCAGCAGTCGAGCGACCCGCACTTCCACAAACTCATCCAGATTAT
>Ga0182024_10019314_pt1 | contig 12583 bp, 14 predicted proteins | sample P32metaG_FD_120480 | JGI IMG/M metagenome (GOLD analysis project Ga0182024, IMG submission 120480) | Permafrost microbial communities from Stordalen Mire, Sweden - P3-2 metaG (Illumina Assembly) | ecosystem: Environmental > Terrestrial > Soil > Wetlands > Permafrost | place: Sweden: Stordalen... | reverse complement strand
TTTTGAAGCCGCCGCGCGGACCTCGGGCATGATTTTGAAGATGTCCTCTCGCGAGATGTTGCGGACGCTCCGATCGCGCAACTCGCGCTCGATATAAAATGCCATGTCGGCATTCATCTCGCGCTCGGCTTTCCGTTCGGCCGCAGCTTCGCGCTCGCGCTCGATCGCCGCGCGGAGCTGCGCCTGCTTCTGGGCCTCGCGCCGCTCGGCTGCCAGATCCCAAACGCTGAAAGCGGCGAGCGAAACCTTGTCGCGCGAACGCTCACCGAACTGCACGAGGTTCTCGAACGATCCGACCGCCTCGGCGGAGTAGTGCATCCCGTAGCGGTGCGTATGGCGGGTCATGCCGACCACGAGGCTGCGCTGGTTGACGTGCTGATCGACGAGGTGCAGCTCCGCGTAGCGGGTCGAGCCCTGCTCCCGGTATTCGGTGTGGGCGTAGCCGTGCTGGACGCCGGGGAATTGGCGGGTGTCGATCGGCACGGTTTGGCCGTCGCGGCGCTCGACGAAGAGTACCGAGCCCTGGACGCGCCCGACGGTCGCGACCGAACCGTTATGCAGCCCGGCGTCGCGGATGGTCTCGCGGATGATGACCCGATCGCCGGCCCGATACGGCGTCGGCCCGTCGAGCGTCTCGAGGACGACTTCGGGACCCTGCAGCCGCCCGAGCTCGTCCTGCGCTTTCCGAGCCAGGGCATTCAACTCGATGCGCTCGGCGTTGGTGAGCGTCTCGATCCCGCACTCGACCCCGTCGCGATCGACGCCGCCGCGCTCGATCGCCTTCCACTCTGCGACGATCCCTGCGCGCGCTTCGGCTTGGGTCGCGTGCTGGTGAATGAGCCCGTTGCGGTTGTAGGCGTCGAGCCCCGCCCGGATGCGCCCGGCGCGCAGATCCTCGGTCGCCCGCGCTTGCCATTCGGTCTTCTGGCGCATGGTGGTCCGCATGTCGACCCCCGGCTCGATCGCCTGCGCCGCGCCGAGCGCATTACCGTAGGCGACGGCCTGGAATTGGCGGTGATCGCCGAGCATTACGACGACGGCACCGCGCGTCCGCGCCTCGGCTAAGAGATCGCGCGCCCAAGCGGTACCCAGCGTCGACGCCTCGTCGATGATGAGCAAGTCGCGCGGCCCCAGCCGCTCGCGGTCCTGCGACCACAGCCACAGCTCCGAGGCGACCGATCGCGCGGGAACGTCCGTATCGGTGCGCAGCACCTCGACGGCCGAATTGGCGACGGAGACGGCGCGCACGGTGTAGCCCTCGGCCCGGTACGCGTCGGCGACGGCGTTGATGAGCCGCGTCTTGCCGGCGCCGGGCACGCCGGTGATAGTCCGCAGCTTCCCGCCGGCCTGCGTCGCGTAGCGGAACGCGCGCTTCTGGTCCTCGGTGATCCCGGCCGGCACCGTGTCGGCGACCGCGCCGATCCGGGCGCCGGCTAACCCCCGCAGCGCCGCGTCCAGCTCCGCATGCGCTTGCAGCACGGCCGGGGTCGTGAAGCGTTCCTCACCCGTCGTCTTGTGGCGCAACGGCACGGCGCCGGCCAGGATCGCGTCGAGCGTCGGCTGGTGCTGCGCCTTGTTGTTGACCCGTTCCATGACCGCCGCTTGCGCGTCGGCGAGCGAGAAGGCGACTTCGTGCGTGGTGAGTGCCGCGAGGATCGCCGCCGGCCGTTCGAGCGCGCGCAGCTCGGCCACACTGAGCCCGCGCTCGCGGGCTTCCTTGGCCTTCTCGCGCTTGGTCCGGTTATCGGCGCGTTCCCAACCGCCCTCGAACTCGATTTGCCGGCTGGCCTCCCGGCACTTCTGGCCTTCGCGCCAGGTGCTACGCGCCGTCTTGGTCTCGGGGTCGACCAGGTTGAAGACGGCGTGCAGGTGATACAGCCCCGCCTTCCCGTCGTTCTGCAGCGACCACACCACCTGGAGCCCCTCGAAGCCCAGCTTGCGGGTGTAGGTGTCGGCCGCTTCGCGCGCTTGCTCGATGGTGGGCTGCTCGCCCAGCGACCACGACGCGGTGAAGAAGTACAGCGGGTCTTTCGTGCGCGATTGCGCCGCGAGCCGTTCCATCTCCAGCGGCGCCGTCTCGATGCTTGAGACGTTGGCCGACCACACCGCGAGCGCCGGCTCCTGGCCTTCCCGCAGAGCGCCAGATCGGGCGATATAGCGCACCGACTCGGCGAAGTTGTTCGAGTCGCCGGCCCAGGATTTCGCCGGGGCGCGGCCCGCGATCATGCGCTCTCGGAACGCTTGCGTCGGCGCACGATCGCGCCCAGAATCTCACCCAGCCGATCGCGCGGCTCGGCGATCGCGACTTGCAGGTCGGCGAGCACCGGCAGCACCTCGGCGCGCAGATCCCTCACCGCCCGGAGTGCCTCGTTGATCGCGCTTTGGTGCGCCATCGCCTTGCCCGGATCGGCGGTGAAAAAGTTCGCCAACCGGCCCGAAAGCCGACCCAGATCCGCGTCGAGTTTGCGTACCGCTTCGGGGATGCCCGCGAGGTGCCGATCGACCTCGCACAAGGCGTCGAACTGCAGCAATTCCGCGGGCGTGCGACGTCCGGCGTGCAGGTCGTACACGTAGTCCGAAATGGTCTTCTTCTCGGCCGCCGCCGCCGCCCGAATGGCCTCGGCTTGGGCCGGGAGAAGCCGCAGCTTAAGCTGCTCGGTGGGGCGCCGTTCCTCGGCATTCATGGCGTGGCGACTTCGTTGGTTTGGGTACCCAAACCTCCTGGTTCATCCTCCGATACCTTAGCGGCGCTCCCCCACACGGACACTCTAACGGACACAACCACGGATACGACTACGGATACGACTACGGACGCAACAACGCCACACTTCACGCCACGAATCACGACAACCAACACGCCACGTTCACGGCAACGGACACGCCACATTTCCGCAACGAAAACGGAACGCGAGCGGATTACGAAAACGGACGGCACCAGGAAACACAACCGGAAGCTTGCGAGGAACGAAACCGAGGCGAGGACGAAACCGAGGCGTATACGAGGACGAAACCGAGGCGTATACGAGGACGAAACCGAGGCGTATACGAGGACGAAACCGAGGACGCCCGCGGCGCGATCCCATGCACGATGCTCTGCTAGTGGCTCACTCCCAAGCCAGGGAAAAGGCACGCCCTCCGTCGGTCGCGGTGGAAGCATAGCCGATACCGTCAAGGGATCGCTTCGCTCGCCTTCGGCGCCCTTGACGGCACCGGCTGCGTCCGAATGTGGGCGACCGACGGAGACGGGCACAGCGAGCGGCGATGGACCGAGCGAACATCGGGCTTGGGCACCGGGGCGCCGCCCCGGACCCCGGGACTCCCTCCGGTCCGGGCAACCTGCTCGACGGTGAACCGCGACGCGAGACGGTAGCTGGGCTCACCGAATTCGTCGATGCTGACCACTTCGATGAGCCCGTCTTGCACCAGGTAATTGAGCGCGTCGAGGTCTTCTTGGCTGACTTTCCGCATGCCGCAATCGTCGCGGCTGCCGGTCACCAAATTATGATCGCCCGGCCAACAGGAAATGCTCTCCGGGGGCGTCAGCCACGAAAACGGCTGCGAATTAAGCCTCAGGAAGCGTTTTGCGGGATTGGCTGATGCAAAGTACCCTCGCCGGGCTTAACGACGTCTTCGAGGCCGTTGGAGGCTCTTACGTGCGTTTTTGCGGCACGGCGAGGCTGCCGTTTCAGGTACCTCGCCCAGTAAGAGAGCTTCTCCTATTTTCGTTCAGGTCGATCGCTGGGCGTTTTTGGCAATTTCGATGAGCCCGCGCAGCGCCCGATTGACCGCGTCGGCGTCAGGAAAGGCGCGCCGAACGTCGGGGTCGAGGGCAATGAGGCCTTGGGCGGCCAGTGCCAGCTCCCGGTACTTGCCGCGTACGACGTTGGGACCGCTCCAATCTTGGGGTGGGATATCGGAATAGTCGATCTGGTCGTCGCTGTTGGGCAAGTTCGGGCCCCAGCCCACGTGCTGTGCCTGGGCGAAGGCCTCTTCAGCGCTCATCACGATACGCTCGCCGTTCGGCGGGGTCTGCGATTCGGGCGGAGATGATGCGGACGCGGGTGTGGACTTGGCCTTCATCGGTCGTTGTTTCGACATCAGCATGAACGACGACTAGGAGAGTGCCCTGGACCTCGCCGGTGGAGATCCACCGGTCGTCGTAACGAGGGTCGGGTTTGGTGACCAGGAGCGGATCGGCGAAGATGGCGAGAGCCAGCTCAAAGGGGACGCCATGTTTTGCGAGATTGGTTCGCGCCTTAGCGGCATCCCACTCGAAATCATAGCGCATCTGGTTGCCTCGTACGCGATCGAGTGGTGAACCTCCGCGAGCACTAGCGCCGGAGGCTGGGTGGAGCCGGGACCGTCCTTCGTCGTGTGGAGGCGCGTGTTTGGTCCTTGAGCTTGCGCCGTCTGGAGGGTCTCGCCGTTCACCGTCGGGCGCAGCCCTAGCACGCGGTGCAAGACCGCCGGCCGCGCCGGCGCCGAGCGTAGCGAGGGAAGCCTTGCGCCGCGTGCTACCGTGACGGGACGGTGAATGGCGAGACCCTCCAGACGGCGCTCTAGGCCACCGGCGCCGGAACGCGATTTTAAACTGGCCGAGGCGAAGCCTCGGGCTACCGCGATCGGGGCCATGAATCGCGGAGCCGCTTGCCTGTTTCTCGCGCGTCGCGTACGCGACGTGGATTTATATAAGGATTTAACCCTAAAGGATTTGCGGCGTTCAAAAATCGCCGGAAACGCCCGTGGCATAAGGGTTTGCTCGGGACAGTGGTGCGAGTGCTATCCCGGGTCCCCGCGCGAGTGCTATCCCGGGTCGCGCGCGAGTGCTATCCCGGGTGGGCGCGAGTGCTATCCCGGGTCGAGCGCAAAAAGCGCGAGTGCTATCCCGGGTGGGCGCGAGTGCTATCCCGGGTCCATCACGCCATCGCAATCAAGAGCATACTGAGCGCGAAAAGCGCGAGTGCTATCCCGGGTCCTCGCCGGTTTGAAGTCGCTGCGCCGCCCGAACCTGGGTCGGCGGGCGCACCTTATCAATCGCGACGAGGCCCCCGTCGCCCCGGCCGATCGAGTATCCGTGAATCCATTCGCGCGTCTTAAAGTCGTCTAGCACAGCTTCCAGCGCGGTCTTGAAATCACGAATGCGCGCGACCTCGGCACCGACGCGTGCCATCAACGTATCGAGCCGAATCGGCATCCACATGACGTGCGAAGCGAGCATTGCGTGCATCGCCTTCGCGAGTTGGTTCTGCCCAAGCGACCGGCGCTGCTCGATGTCGAGGTGCGTGATGCTCTCCCACAGCGCGCGCAGCTCGGGATTCGTCCGAACAACGGCTTCGCCCGTCAGATTGTCAATGCGGAAAGAGCCGATGAGCGCACCGGCCAGCCCTTCTTCGCGACCATCGTCGAACTTTATTGACGTTTCGCCGAGGTTGTAAAGCCGCTGCTTGATCCACTTGAAATCATTCGCGCCGGAATGTGCGGTGCTATGCAATCGCTGAAGCATCGAGTGCAGCGTGAAGCGTACTGTTTCGCCGGGCTTCGCGTTGCGCGCAAGGTGCATCACTTCGAGCCATATATCAAGATCGTACTGGTCGAGCCGCCAGCCCGTGATCGTGATGCTCGATCCGGCCGGACCGGCAACGGGAAGATCGACGACGCGCTTGCGTCGGCCAGTGCGCACGACACCGAAGATCGCCGATCGTATGACCTCATTGGGTGCACCTCGGCGGTCGTCGGGCCAATCAGGGAAGAGCTTGAGCTGCAATTCCTGGCGCTTTGCGCTGCGGATCGCAGTGATCTTCGAGTCGATCGTCGTCTTGAGCGGACTTTTAGGCGTCGGCATTGGTGCCGCCGCGGGCCGGATCGTGACGCTTGAATTCCGCCCAGGCTTCGGCCACGATCGCCGTCTTCGTTTCGCGTAGCCAATACGCGCGCCGATCTTCGGTCAGCGCGTTCCACCAGGCCATGCCGTCGCGCTCATCGCGAGTAGGCGCCTCTTCGTTGCTCACCTAGTCGACGAGCTTGATCGCTTTGGTGGCTAAGTGCTCGCGGACCGCGGTGAGGAATAGCGCTTGCAGGCTCGGGGTCTTGCGGCTGTGGAGCACGACGTCCCCGAGCTGCTCCCATTGGGACTGAGAGAGCCGGATCGTTACCTTGCGGATCGTGGCAGGCGCATCGTCGACGAGCGCCTCGGGCTCGGCAGCGATCGGCTCGGGTTCGGGCTTGGGCTTTGGCTTCGCGAATGACTTAATGGGCATTGACTCGACTCCATAGTTCGTCCCAAAGCGCGGTGATCTCGTCGCGCGCAGCTTTGGGCGCTTGCTCGGTTTCTAGGACGGATTTGCCGTTGGAAAACGCGCGGCCGAACGCCCGCCGTTGGCCGATCTCGGCCGTGAGCACCGGTCCCAGCTCGGCGAGCACTTCGCGGCTTTCGAGAATCTCGGGCGCCCCGACGGGGCACTCGTTGAGCACGAAGGCGAACGGCTTCCCGGCCGCGATCGCGATGGCTGCGCTTTGCTCGGCCGTAGCCACGTCGACTCCGCTTGGCAAAAGCGGAATTAAGGCGAAATCCGCCTCCGTGGCAAGGTTTGTGAGGCTCACCGAAGCTCGCGGGGCCGAATCGACGAGCACGACGTCAAGCGCCTCGGCACGCGCGGTAGCGAGCACGCTGGCGATCTCGCCCGGAGTGATGGAGACGATCACCGGCTCGTCTTCGGTCCGCGCGTCGCCCCAGGCGGTCGCGCTGGCCTGCGGATCGGTGTCGACGATGCCAGCCTTGAGCCTCGCGCGCGCCGCGGCAACGGCGAGATTGCAAACGAGCATCGTCTTGCCGACCCCGCCCTTTTGGCTGAGGACCGCGATGGTGACCACCGATGCAGCATAGCAGCTTGCCGTCATGCTGGCTATATATAGCAGCTTGACGCTATGCTGTTTGTGCGCCATGCTGGCATTGCGCTATACTAAAGTCAAGTAAAAAGTAGCGTTCGGTTAAGGAGCCCTATGAAGCCCCAGCCCCTCGCCGTCGTGAGCGCAAACGACGTCCCCGATCTCGCCCTCGTCGAAGTCGCCGGCGAACGCGCCCGCGCCGAGGAAGCCGCCCTCAATGCGCTGGCCCCCGCCACCCGTGCGGCATACCGGGCCGATTGGGCTGCGTTCACGGCCTGGTGCCGCTCGCGGTCCTATGAGCCGCTACCAGCCGCGCCTGCGGTCATCGCGATGTACTTGCCGCACGCAGCCAAGACGCTCAAGGCGGCATCGATTGGCCGGCGCATCGCAGCCATCGCGCACATGCACGAGCAGGCCGGGCACCCCTCGCCGATGGCTCACCCGACCGTCAAGAACGTTTGGAAGGGCGTCCGGCGCGAGATCGGCATCGCGCAGAAGGGCAAGTCCGCGCTGACCATCGACGGCCTGCGCCCTGTCGTTGCCGGCTTCGGCGCGCGACGCATCGACGTCCGCGATCGAGCCCTGCTGCTGCTCGGATTCGCCGCGGCGCTGCGGCGCAGCGAGATCGTCGCGCTCGACGTCGCCGACATCACGTTCGTCGCCGAGGGCGCTGCGGTCACCATCCGGCGCAGCAAGACGGACCAGGAGGGCGCCGGCGTGCTGCTCGGGGTTCCGTTCGGCTCGAACCCCGAAACGTGCGCCGTGCGCGCGCTGCAGGCGTGGATCGCGCTGCTCGACGATGCCGCGCCCGACGCACCGCTGTTCGTTTCGCTCAACCGGCACGCGCAGGCCGGCGACCGCCTTAGCGCCAGCGCGGTCGCCGAGATCGTCAAGCGCCGCTGCGCGGCCGTCGACCTCGCCGGCGATTTCTCGGGCCACAGCATGCGCGCGGGGTTCGTGACGACGGCGGCCGGCGCGGGCGTCGACGCGCTGGAGATCTCCAATCAGACGCGGCACAAGTCGCTCGACATGGTCAAGCGCTACTCGCGGCCAGCGACCATCTGGAAGTCGAACGCCGCCTTCCGCGTCGGGATGTGACCACGCGCCGTGGAATACACGACGCACGCGGAGGACCAGATGGTCGACCGCAACATCACCCGAGCCGACGTCGACGCCGTGCTCGCCGCTCCCACCAAAGAAGCCCCAGGGCTCAACGGCTGCGTCAACCTGTGGGGCTACGGGCCGAGCAAGAAGCGCATCCGCGTGACGCTCGACCCGACACGGACGCGCATCATCACCGTCGCAAATGCCGATTCGAGGATAGGGAAATGACACAACCGATTCACGTGCGCGTCGACCTCGCAGCCCACGCCGCATACGTCAAGTACGCACCGGGAACGTCGGTCTCCACAATCGATTTGAACGACACCGGCAGCGTCGCCTACGACGTCGATGAAGCCGGCACCATCGTTGGAATCGAGGTTTTGGAGATCCAGATGCCCGAGCAGATCGCGCTCGCGCGCAAGTTCGCCGACGAGCACGGCCTCGCGTTCCCGCGCGATCTCGCCGGCAATCTCGTAGCGGCGTAGCGGTATAACTAAATCGACACTAAGGACGTCCCATGGGACTTGATAGTGTCACGAGCCACCGCTTTCATCGCATTGTTGGCCTTTGGCGCTGCGCTGTGGACGGGTTGGGAGACACGGAACCAAGCCCGCGCAGCCGCGGAGCAACTGGATCTGGAACGCAGGCCGGTACTAATCCTGACTGGTCAGCCTGCGTTTCTGCTGCAAGAAACGACGCATAACATTCCGCCGCCTTCACGCGTGCTGTTCCTCGAACCCGATTCCAGTCGTCTGGTCCTCTTCGACTCTAAGATACCGATGATGAATAAGGAGGGCCTACTCTATGAGCTGCCGCCGCTCTTTGCGCGCTTCACCTTAACCAATGGGGGAAGGGTGCCAGTTGTGCGCGTTAGGGTACCTGTCACGGTATTTTTCTATCCCAACCCACACGACGTGAGCAACGCTCAGCAAGAGCAGACGGCTATCGACATTCCCCTTTTGGTTCCTGGAGGGACGTTTGATTTTGCGGTCGCGAATGCCAGCACGTTGAACGTTCGATATGAATTCAGTCGAAAGGCAAGCCTGACTCGCATTGACACGGAGAAGGCGGATGAAATGACTCTATTCGCTGATGACGGAGTGGCGAACAGCGAGCACCAGATAATCAACGGTTACGCTCGTCGGGAGTGGGAACGCCCAAAGTAAGCCGCCGTTGCCCCCGCCGGGCCCTCGATAACCCGCATTATCGGGACCTAGAAACGCCATGCGCGGGTCGGGGTCGGGGCGGGCTTTTCGGGGCAGATCAGCCGGAAAACGGCGCATTTGTAGACCCTAGGAGGTGCCTCTCGCCGATCGAGCTGACCGATGGTCCGGCCAAAACGCGGCGAGCAGCTCGTCGATGGGAATCCCACCTTTTGATTTTGCGCGGCCGCTTTTGCGGCGTGGAAACCGTTACGGGGCGGGGCTTGCGTTCTGGCATCTTAAGGCACCCCTTTCGAGCAGCACGTATCCGAAGGCCGATGCAAGGGCCCCTTATAATTTGCTATCATGCAATCGGAAGCCACGCCCTGCATGATCTACTTGAGAGAGCCGAACATCTCCAGGGTCTGACGCGACCCATTTTTGCACACCGCTGCAATCGCATCTATTTCGACGTCGGCGGCAGTAATCAGCGTGCGACACGACGACGTGATGTCGACAACTCGCTTCCCTCCGTCGAAAATGAGCGCGACTCCAGCTGCATCTGTCAGCGCGGCGGCGTTATCTAGCGGAATGAAAGTTGGAAACGGGAGCACATCGCTCAAAACTACCCGGCTCACCCGCGCGACTTCGGGAACCATGGAAGCAAGATTTACTAACCTAAGAGCCGACTGCGAAGCTAGCACGAATGTGCCGTTCTCTAGCATTCCGAGAATCGGATCCTCCGTGTCGAGCCGGACCGGCGACTGCGCAGCAGGTACTCGATGCAGATCGTAGCGGTAGATTCGCTCGTTCGCTACGATGACAAGGTACGGCCACGCGACATAGGTGGGAGTCAGCGAGGAAGAACTCACTGGAACGAGTTTTGCGGGAGGGTCAGGTGAGAATGTCGCTTGGTTCCAGTGCAACGGGCTAGCCTGACCGTTCAAGATTCGCGTTGCCAGTGAGACGGGTGAATATGAAAACCACGGGCCGATAGGATCTGGATCGGCGGCGACGATCACGGTATTATCCCGGATCCAGAATCGCGACGCACTGTTGGGCGATTCCCAAACGCGCTGTCCGGTCGCTGCGTCGTACTGAGCGACGGTCGTCTCGAGACGAGCGCCGTCGTATGCTTGCACAATGAAAAGGTTGCCGTCGACAAGTTGGGCGTTCCGAACAGCCTCCTCGCTGAAAATAAGACCGAGGCCTTCTTGGTCGGCCACGCGAACGCGCCCAGTCTCAAGGTCGACGAACGCCAACCCCGGCCCGCAGAGCGTCAGGCTTTTCGAATTAACTAGGATCCGGCTTAGCTCCGGTTCCCCGTCGACGTCGAGGTTTGCAATGGGGCGCGAATGCCAAACGTTGCGGCCAGTTTTGAGGTCGATTGCGACTATACGCCGTTCCTCTCGGTCGACGGCATAGACGTTTCCGTTCGCGGCTGCGAGTGGCGGGCCGAAACGGATTGCAGACTTCCAGCGAACTTTGCCATCCAGCGAGTAACTCTCCACACCTGACCCGGCCCAAAAGATAAGTTGCTTGCCGTCGCTGATCAGCGACGCATGAGCACCGCCTGCGCCGGGCTGAGACCATAACGGCCTCGTCCGAAAGCTTACTTGTCCATGCTCGACGTAGGCTAGCGGGTGTGATAGTTGAGCAGCTGAGGCAATTGCGGCAACGCAGGTGAGGACAATGACGATGCACGCTCCTCGAACGCAGCTATCTCGGCTGCGCCAGAGCCATAGGCCGTGCATGACGTCCTAAATGTCGCTCAAACCTATGCCTGTGGTTATTGTACAAGACTGCGCACCCCTGGTAGATACGTCAATTCCGGCAGTTTCCATATAAGCGTTACCGGAATGAAAAACTTCGTTCGGAAGTTGTCCAGGACACCCTGACCACTGCGTGTTCGACCAGAATTGCAAACCCGTTACAGTACCGTTCGCTTCGTAATACCCCGTCTGTACACTGTTCCATTGCAGAATTGGTACGGGCTGCGTCGTGCCTGGATTTTGCACGGCAAAGTATGTACCATCAGGAAAAACAGTATTGGCGGTTTTTGCCAAAGCAGTGTCGCGTTTTACAACACAGTAGACAGTTGAAGACGATCTGCAATCGCCCGAAAAACCCGTAGCTGGATTAACCGGGAGCATATCGACTTCAGAAGTTCCTGCACCTTGTTCAACAGAAGTTCCAACCGTCGCTAGAACGAGCGTCGACGTTGATTGATCAGCGTAGAAGGTAACACTGAAACCTGCTTGATTACACGCCCAGTGAAAGGCGCCGGCTCCATTTCCACCTGGTGAGGCCAGCAGATAGTTCTGGACAGAGAATTTTTGCCCTGGCGGAGGGCTCTTTGCGCTGAATTGTAGTCCGATATCGGATTCGGCGACAACGTTGCCACTCTGAATCCCGGTAACCTCCTCGCCAGTTTGCGCATAGGCCGCGACTGTGTTTGGCTCCGCGATAAACGAGTTTGCACATGGGATATTCGTGGTGTAGCTGATGTAGCCAAAATCGGACTTCTGTAAAGTATCCCGTCTGTGAAAATCACCCTGATAGTAGAGTGTACCAGCAGGTGCACTGTCAGATGATGCGGTCTCGGTGCGCGGTGAATACGTAGCACTCTTCCTCAAAGATAAACGATTCGTATAAATCCGGCCATCTCGCCCGAAGTATACGACGTTTGTCCGCCTATCAGGCGTTAAAGAAGACAGCGCTGCATATACGATTGCGCGTTCTCGAAGCGCACGCACCTCGTTCATCGCGCTTAGAATGCGAGGGTCTGACATAGAATTCGGGCTCTGCAAGAACCTTAAGGCCCTACCCTCGATAGTCGCGTCGATCGGAGAGGACGACTGTATCGGTGCAATCCTGGGAAAGCTCGGCACGATTTGGTGAGAGGTTGTCCCTGCAATCGAGCGACCAGCAAAAATGACGCTCGACGATAGGATAACGGCGGTTAACAGTACGCGGAACCTTAGCCGTCGGATCATTGCCGTTACTCCTACTACAGAAAGGTGCGACAAATGTTGTGCCGACGCATCGCGTTCAATGTAAGAGTAACATTTGCCTTGATTACGGTGTGTCGGTGCGTCGAGCGTCTCGGCGACATCGTCGGAGCCCGGCGCGATTCGCGGTGCTGACGAGTTGGCTCGTTGAATTGAAACTCGTGCCAAAGACGGTCCGATGATTCGGATCAAAGCCGTATTTTTTCTGGCAGACTGTAGTTCCGCCGTCGCCTAACGCCGCATCCCGCGCGACTGTTTGGGTGCGAGCTTCTCTTGCACGATTTTCGCCATGATCTCGGTTTGCGAGCCGTAGGGTATTTTTGAAGCCGCCGCGCGGACCTCGGGCATGATTTTGAAGATGTCCTCTCGCGAGATGTTGCGGACGCTCCGATCGCGCAACTCGCGCTCGATATAAAATGCCATGTCGGCATTCATCTCGCG
>Ga0182024_10019313_pt1 | contig 12583 bp, 10 predicted proteins | sample P32metaG_FD_120480 | JGI IMG/M metagenome (GOLD analysis project Ga0182024, IMG submission 120480) | Permafrost microbial communities from Stordalen Mire, Sweden - P3-2 metaG (Illumina Assembly) | ecosystem: Environmental > Terrestrial > Soil > Wetlands > Permafrost | place: Sweden: Stordalen... | reverse complement strand
CTCAGACCACCACGACCACTACGAGTAATCCCTATTAATCCATAGGGATAAGGAATCGGTGAGGCGTGAAACTGAGATCAATGGGCCGGCACTTTGACGGCCCAAGGACTTAGATTATTATCGTTGCCATGGAGAAATCAGTGAAAAACAAGAGTCGAATTGTAATGTCTGCGGTGGGAGCACTCTTGCTCTTCACCTTGGCCGCGATACCGGCCCATGCCGACAACGTGTCGGTAAAAACGGGCTACCTGACCTGCCATGAGGCGGCTGGATGGGGCTTTATCATTGGCTCTTCGCATAAGCTGCACTGCACCTATACATCGAATAAGCATCGGACCGAGTACTACACCGGCTCCATCTCCAAGTTCGGCGCCGATATCGGCTATCTGCAGTCCGCAGTCATCCTGTGGGCGGTCGCCGCTCCGACAACCGATCTAAAGCCTGGAGCACTGGCGGGACACTATGCCGGGGCGCAGGCGAGTGTGGCTCTAGGAGTAGGTGCGGGAGCGAACGTGCTATTAGGTGGTTTTGACAAGTCAATCGCATTGCAGCCGGTCTCGGTCGAGGGCCAGAATGGCTTGAATGTGGCCGCCGGCATCGGTGAAATGACGCTCAATTACCAGGGACTCAGAACTCCTCGCCGTTAACTGCGAGAGCTATCGCTAACTAACTGGCGCGCGACACGAGATAAGGGTGTCGCGCGCCAGTTGTTTTTTGGCGACACTCACGAAGCTCCGGTAGGCGGCTAAGTCATAGCAATGTCATGTAACGTCCTTCGCCCGCTTCGGCGTGCTTTGAATAGTGACGTTGCGTTCCACTTGCCGGCGCGTCTGGACGAAAGCGCGGAGCACGGAATTGATACGCGTCTGATAGCCTCTGCCGTGTCTAGAAGGGGATGTCTTCGTCGTCCATGGGGGCGGCAGCATTATCGGACGGGCCGATATCCATCGGCTCGTTCATTCCGCCATCGGCACCGGCGCGTCCGCCGAGGAACTGCACGCGCTGTGCGACGATCTCGGTGCGATAACGCTTGCCGCTACCGTCCTTGGCCTCGTATTGCTGATTCGAGATGCGGCCTTCGATATAGGCCTGGCGGCCCTTCTTGAGATATTGGCCGCAGAGCTCGGCCTGCTTGCCCCAGACGACGATGTTGTGCCATTCGGTGCGTTCCTGTCGCGCACCGGCGCGATCGCTGAAGGAGTCGCTGGTGGCGAGTGTAAATTTGGCAACGGTCTGGCCCGACGGGAGGTATCGTACTTCGGGGTCGCGGCCGAGGTTGCCAACCAGAATTACCTTGTTCACCGACATCGTGTGCCACCTCTAATGGAAAAGCTAAACCCCGCGGTGGACCAACGCAAGTATGGGATGCGCGGGTTTTGCACATCTGCTTGCACACCCGGGGCGCGAGCTGGGGATAAGTGCGACAAAAAGGGAGGGTGGTTCAAGAACGCAAAACCTTTATTTTTTCAGACATTGAAACCTCACCGAGGTTTCAAACTTCCCTTTGGTTAAAGATGCGGGCTTTTTTCAATGACTGCCGAGCGGCCCAACAGTCGTGACCCGATTTTTCGGACTGCTCGCGTCGCTCGAATACCGGCTAAGTCAGGCGGAAACAATAAGGCGAGCGGTTGAGTTTTGGTAACTGCATGACCGGCAGCACTACGGTCTCAGGCTGGCTTCCTGGGACTGCACTTTCGATTGAGCCAAACGGCAATCGGTCTTGCGACGATTATCGATGAGACCTTCTGTGAACGAGTAAGCGCGCTGTTTACAATTTGGCACGCAGAATAACCGCCCACTACTCATTTCGGCGGCGAGCTTTCGCATAATGGAGCGGCTTTATATAATTTTAAGGCCTCGCCTTGGCGGTAGGGAGGGTGGAGGGGGTTAGATGGCAGTTGCGAAAGCCACACCGGTAAGAGTCGTGGCGCTAGGCGGGCTCGGAGAAATTGGGCTCAACCTGATGGTGGTGGAGTGCGGCCAAAGCGCAATCATCATCGACGCCGGCGTGATGTTCGCCGAGGAGCGCGAGCTGGGTGTCGGCATGATGCTGCCGGATCTCAGCTATCTGGAGCAGAGCCACCTTGATCTCGAAGGTATCGTGCTGACACATGCGCACGAGGATCATATCGGGGCGCTATCCTACTTGCTACGGCGCTTTCCCGCGCCGGTTTACGGAACTGAAGTAACACTTGCATTTGCGCGGCGCGGCCTAGCCGAGGACGGTCTCGCCGGGGCTGACCTGCGGTTGCTGCATCCGGGAGTAGAAATTGAGTTCGGGCCGTTTCGGGTCGAACCGGTGCGCGTGACCCACTCGACGCCGGATTCGGTTGCGCTCGCGATTCGGACGCCGGCGGGCATGATCGTTCATTCGGGCGATTTCAAGATCGACCCGGCTCCGGTCGATGGCCAACTTTTCGATACCGAACGCTTCGCACAGCTGGGTGAAGAAGGCGTCGCGTTGCTGCTCTCGGATTCGACCAACGTCGAGCGGCCGGGGCGCAGCGGGTCGGAAAGCTCAATGAAGCCGATCCTGAGGGATCTGCTCGCGCGCACTGGCGGCAGATTCTTCCTTTCGTCATTTTCGTCGCATCTCCATCGGATTCGCCAATTGGCCGAGGTCGCGCACGAGGCCGGACGCTATGTCGTGCCACTAGGGCGGCGGATGGCGGAGAGCGTGCGGCTGGGGATGGAAACCGGGCAGCTCAATCTTCCGCCGGGCACCTTTATCGAGCGCGCGGAGGCGGATTTCCTGGAAGGTCGAAAACTCGTTTATCTCGCCAGCGGCAGCCAGGGTGAACCGCTCTCGGCGCTGGCGAAGCTGGCCTCGGATACGCATCCGCAGGTTCATATCGAGCGCAACGACGTGGTGGTGCTGTCGTCGCGTTTTATCCCTGGCAATGAACGTACAATTCATACGCTGGTGAACAATCTGTACAAGCGCGGCGCCGAAGTGCTTTATGATGCGGTCGCGCCGGTGCACGTGTCCGGTCATGCCAGCCGCGACGAACTGATCGAATTGATCGAGCTGGTGCGGCCGGCGCATTTCGTGCCGATTCACGGCGAATATCGCCATCTCAAACACCATCACGCACTGGCGATCGAGGCCGGAGTACCGCAGGCGAATTGCTTCCTGCTCGAGGACGGCGATTCGCTGGTACTGGAGAACGGCGATCTGCGGCGCGGGCGCGCGGTGACGGCCGGGCGGATCGTCGCCGACGGCGAGGGGCTCGGCGATCCGGGCTTGCTGCGGGAGCGGCGCGCGTTGGCGCATGACGGCACCGTGATCGCGATCGTGGCGGTCTCGGCGCGCAACGGCAAGATTGTCGCCGGTCCCGACCTGCTCTCGCGCGGGGTCGTAAGCGGCAACGGCAGCTCACCGCATATCTCGCGGGCGCGCTCGGAACTTGCGACCCGAATCCGCAGCCTCAGCGCTGCCGTGCGCGACGATCCGGAACGGCTCAAGGACGAGATGGTGCGGACGCTGCGGCGCTACTTCGGCGACGCGATCAACAAGCGCCCGATAATCGTGCCATACGTGATGGAGGTCTGAACGCTATCGCACGCCAACCCAAAGTTGCGCCGATCGAGCTGGCCGCGAGCACCGAGGTGACGCCGCGCGAGGGCCGTATCGTGCGCGAGCTGGCGTCGCTCGCGATGATCGCGATAGCAGCCTGGGTGCTGCTCAGCCTGGTCTCGCTAAGCCTGCATACCTATCCCAATCGAGGCGGTCCATTGGGAGCGACGGTCGCGAATCGATTGACGGATTGGTTCGGTTATCAGGCCTACGTGGTGGTCGTGATGATGGCCGCGCTCGGGCTGCGGGTCTGGGTAGCAGCAGGCTGGGACGCGATTATGCGTGAGGCAGTCGCGGGCGGAATCCTGATCCTCGGCTTGAGTGCGGCGGGCGGGTTTTTGAACGCCCCTGGAATACCGGTCGGCGGTGTGGTCGGCGCGGCGATTGCCTCCAACCTTGGCGCATACGTCAGCTTCGGCGGCGGTTACATCGTAGTGATCCTGACGCTAATCGGCGGGCTTGCGTTGATGTTCCGGCGGGCGCCGACCGATCTGATGGCGGCAATTGCCGGCGCGGCGCGAAGCGGCTCGCGAAGCCATGCTCTCGATGATGTGCAGCGTGAAGCCTCGCGCATAGCGTCAGGTGATGGGAGCGGCTTTGCGACTGCGCCAAACGAAGATGCCGGCGTCTTGCAGTTGCGTGAGCCAATCAGATTCGCCGTGCCTGCCAACGGCGCTCGCGCCGACTCCCCATTGGTTCGCAGGGCCGAAATTCCAAGGCCGATCGCGCGGGAGCAGGCGCCCACCGTTAGTGTCAGCGGAAAGGGTGGCTACAAGCTGCCGCCGCTCGCCCTGCTCGATACGCCACCGCTGGAACATTCGAAGGTCGATGAACCCGCGTTGGAGCGCAGTGCGCGCGTACTCGAACAGAAGCTCGCGGATTTTGGCGTCGAGGGCCGCGTGGTCGAGGTGCAGCCCGGGCCGGTCGTCACGATGTACAAGCTGGAGCCCGGATCGGGGATCAAGGTGAGCCAGATCGTCAATCTCGCCGACGACCTCTCGATGGCGTTGCGGGCAGCGACCGTGCGCATCCAGGCGCCGGTGCCGGGCGAGGCGGTGGTGGGAATCGAGGTGCCCAACCGCAAGCGCGAGATGATCTACCTGCGCGAGATTCTCGAAGCGGAGGAATTTGGGGCGGCGCAGAGCCATCTGACAATCGCGTTGGGCAAGGACATTTCGGGACGTCCGATGGCGGCGGACCTCGCCACCATGCCTCATCTGTTGATCGCGGGAGCGACCGGCACGGGCAAATCGGTCTCGATCCATACGATGATCTCGTCGATCCTGTTCAGCGCGACCGCAGACGATGTGCGCTTCATCCTGATCGACCCGAAGATGCTCGAGCTTTCAGTCTACGAGGGCATACCGCATCTGCTGGTGCCGGTCGTGGTTGACCCGGAAAAGGCTGCAGCGGCACTGCTGTGGGCGACCCAGGAGATGGAAGGGCGCTACCGTATGATGCGCGAGCTGGCGGTGCGCAATATCGACGGCTACAACCGCGCGATTGGTAGCGGCGGTGAACTGGTAGAGCTCAAGCGCGGCGATGCGGACTCAAATGCCGGTGAGGGCGACGAATGGATCGATACGCCGGTCAAGCATCGCAAGCTGCCGAAAATCGTGATCGTGATCGACGAGTTGGCGGACCTGCTACTGTCCGAGGGCAAGACCGTCGAGCGCGATATCACGCGCCTTGCGCAGAAGGCGCGCGCCTCCGGCATCCACTTGATCCTGGCGACGCAGCGGCCCTCGGTCGATGTGCTGACGGGTCTCATCAAGGCGAACCTGCCGGCGCGAATCTCGCTGCAGGTGACGTCGCGGGTGGACTCGCGCACGATTCTCGATTCGATCGGTGCGGAGCGCTTGCTCGGCGCAGGTGATATGCTGTTTATGCCGCCGGGAACTGCGAAGCTACGCCGCCTGCACGGTCCCTTCGTTTCGGAAATCGAGATCCGCAAGGTCTGCGATTTTCTGCGCGCTCAGGGCGCACCCGACTATCAGATGGAGATCCTGGAAACGACCGCACCCGGCGAGGGGAACGGCGGTAATGGCGATGGCGAGCGCGACGCGCTCTACGATGATGCAGTGCAAATCGTTATCGATACCAACCAGGCATCGATCTCGATGATTCAGCGCCGACTTAGAATCGGCTACAATCGCGCCGCGCGAATAGTTGAGCAGATGGAGCGCGAGGGTCTCGTGCTGCCGGCCGACGGCGCCCGTCCGCGCGAGGTTCGGCTGCGCGGAGCCAGTTGAGGCGTCCGCGGCACGCCGGCGCAGGTGAAACCTTCGGTGACGGTTCGCGTCTAATTAATTACCGTGAGTTCAATTGGAGCAAAATTTCGCGTGGCACGTGACATCGCGCGTCCGCTGATCCTTGCCGCGATGCTGACGACGGCAAGTGTAGTCGGGACTTTTGGTTACGGCGGCGCTGAGATACATGCGCTGGAGACCATCGACGCTCAGCCGATGGACCTCAAATCGTTGCTGGCGCATCTGCAGCGGCATTACCAGCAAACCAATTCTTTCAGCGCATCGTTCAAGGAAACCGTTGCGCGCGTCGGCGCGCCGCCCCAGGATCGTTCGGGAACGGTCTATTATCTGAAGCCGGGCCGCGTGCGCTTTGAGTTCGGCGCTCCGCAACCCGAAACGATCGTGAGCGATGGCCAGCTCCTGTATGATTACGACCCCGGGCTCAATCAAGTGATGGAGACGCCGCTGAAAAACGCAATCAAAACGCAGGCGGTGGCGGCGTTTCTACTGGGCGCCGGTAACATCGATCGCGATTTCAAGGCCTCGCGATCGGCCTCACCTGCCGATGACGGCCTGACCCATCTTTTGCTGACGCCAAAGCACGGTGGCGACGCTATCGAGCTCGGACTGGATCCGCATACGCTGAACATCGTTAGCCTGCGACTTGCCGACGCTTTGGGTAACGTCACCAGGGTAAGTTTCAGCGACATCAATCTTAATGTCGCGACTGAATCCTCACGCTTCGAGTTCAAGACGCCCGCGGGCGCCGACGTTGTAACAGCCGCAGGCGCTCAATCGTCGCCGTAACAGTGCGATTAATTGGCGACTAATTGTGCCGCGCGTAACACCACACGGCTATATCGTCACCTGGTGAGGACACCCCGATTGCGCCGAGCCTGTCACGCGAGTAGGAATATATGCCCTTAGGTGTCTGTTAACCTGCTATGGAAAAGGTCCATCTCCTGACTCTCGGCTGCCCCAAGAATCTTGCTGACAGCGAGTTGATGCTCGGGGCATTGCTGCACGCGGGTTTCGAGGTGACGCTCGACCCCGGCGAGGCTCAGGTGCTGGTCGTGAACACCTGCGCGTTTATCGAAGCCGCCAAAAAGGAATCGATTGACGCGATTCTGGAGGCTACGCAGGTCAAGCGGCGCGGTTCGGGACGCCGGCTAGTGGTCGCCGGATGCCTGGCCCAGCGCTACGGCGCGGAGCTGCGCGAGGAATTGCCGGAGGTCGATATTTTCGTCGGCACCGGCAATTTCCTGGATCTGCCGGAGCTGCTGCGGCGCACGGAAGCGCCCGAAGCTCGGCCGATACCATATGCCGGGGCGGCCCATCTCCTGCCAACGATGGACGAAGCGCCGCGCGTGAAGACCGGCGATTTCTTCACCGCTTACTTGAAGATCTCCGAAGGTTGCAATCACAAGTGCGCCTTTTGCATCATCCCGAAAATTCGCGGCCTGCATGAAAGCCGCGGCCCGGACGATATCGTCGCCGAGGCGCGATCGCTAGCGGAAGTTGGAGTGCGCGAACTCAACCTGATTGCGCAGGACCTAACCGCTTATGGACGCGACTTCAAGCCGCAGTCGTCGCTGGCCGGGTTGCTGCCGAGACTCGCGGGAGTCGAGGGCATACACTGGATCAGGTTGCTCTACTGTTATCCGAATTTTGTTACGGACGAATTGCTCGAAACCATCGCAGAACTGCCGGAAGTGGTTAAGTATATAGATATACCCTTGCAGCACGCGGACGACGCGGTGCTCAAGGCGATGCGGCGTGAACGATCCGGCGCGGCGTTGAGCAAGTTGCTCGACCGCATCCGCCAGAAGATTCCAGGCGTGGCGCTGCGGACTTCGTTTATCGTCGGCTTTCCCGGTGAGGACGACGGCGCCTTCGCGCGGCTGAGCGACTTCGTACGGCGGGAACAATTCGACCGGGTGGGTGTGTTTACCTACTCGCGCGAAGAAAACACCGACGCCTTCGACCTGCCCGCTCAGGTGCCCGAGCGGGTCAAGCGTGAGCGCCGGAGCGCTTTGATGGAGGTGCAAGCGGAAATTTCACTGAATAAGAATCGAGAACTGGTCGGACGCGATATCGAGGTGTTGGTCGAGGGTTCGACTTCCGGACGCGCCACGCGGCTTCGCGGGCGAACTCCGGCGCAGGCGCCCGAGATCGACGGCATGGTAATCCTCAAAGGGGACGCCCAGCCGGGCGATTTCGTCAGCGCGCGGGTCGAGCGGGCCCTCAGCTACGATCTCCACGCGATAGTTACAGGTGCGATTGTTAACTGAAAAGGTGGCGGGCGATGGCTAAAAAAAACCCGGCGGCAAACCGCAAGAAGTTTCTGGCCGACCTCCATGAGCATCTGCTCGAAATGAAGGCCAAGCTCATTCAGGAGATGGACTCGGAACTCAGGGCCGAGCGCGAAGGCAACAAGGACGAGGGCATGGACACCTATGACCTCGCTTCGGAGGAGCGCGATCGCGAGATCAATTTTATCCTCTCCGATCGGGAGCGGGTGAAGATCAAGCAGATTGATGATGCCCTCGGACGGATGGCAGATGGCAGCTACGGGGTCTGCGAATCATGCGGGCTCGAGGTCGCGCAAGAGCGACTCGAAGCGATGCCATTTACGCGGCTATGCCGTGATTGCCAGCAGGACATGGAGCGCGAGGCCAAGTCGCAGCGACGCTTCGACGACGAGCGCAACACCTATCGTAAGCTCGGCTCGACCGACGCGGACGAAGACACATCTAACTAATCGCGCACGCGCTTTGCCCTAGCGCGAGTATGGCGCACGGCCCGTTGGTTTGCCGAACTGTTAGATCATCGCCGAGGTATGCAGCGCGGTCAGCGACGCGCGCGTGCTAATCACAGCCAGCATGCTTCGGCTATCGCGACGCTCCGCTTTACGCGAGGCGAGCAACAGGGCAATCTTAACGCAAGGAAGGCAGCATCGGATTGCGGAACGACTCCGCGCGTTTTAGTTTTCTGTACACAACGGTAGCGATGAGAATCTTCAGGGAAATCGGCGCTGATGCGAATTCGACGGGAGCACACTCCGCCGAAGAGATCGCACAGCTTCGCGCCAATCTTGCCGGCGTCAGATCGATTATCGCCGTCGCCAGCGCCAAGGGCGGCACCGGCAAGAGCGCAATTGTCGTCAACCTCGCTGCGGCGCTCGCGATCGAAGGCCGCAAAGTCGCGGTCCTCGATGCCGATCTGAATTCGCCGACGATTGTCGCGATGCTCGGGATGAAGGTGCCGCGGCGGTTTCATTCGTTCGACGGCATCGAGCCCGGGGCTGGCCCGCTAGGATTGCGCATCGCGGCGAGCAATCTGATTACTGGTGGCGAACCACCGCCGGTAAGCTTCCTCGAGGAGGGATCCGCGGCGCCGCCAGTATCGGCCAATGGTCACGGACCGGTGGAACTGAGCTATTCCGCAACGCTGCGGCGGCTACTTACACAGACCCGATTTGGAATGCTCGATCTGCTGCTCATCGATCTCGCCCCGGGTCTCGAACAGCTTTTTCGAATTGCCCGCATCGCGCCTTTGAGTGGGGCGATAATCGTGACGCAACCATCCGAAATCTCGGTGCGCGCGTCCGGGGCCGCGTTGGAAATGGCCTCGTTATGCTCGATCAGGGTGATGGGCGTGATCGAGAATATGGTCGGCTTCAACTGCGACGGCTGCCATTCGGTGCGTCCGCTGATGCCGCATGGCGACCTTGCGGCCGTGGCCAATGCCGCTGGAATCGCTGTGCTGGGACGCTTGCCGTTCGATCCGCGGCTGGCGGAATGCAGCGATCGCGGTACGATTTTTATTCGCGAATACGCCGAAACGCCGCTTGCCCGCCAATTGATGGCGCTCGCGCAAGCGCTCGACCTCGCGTCGGGCAGCCGCATTCAGCCGGAAATGCCGCCTGAATCGTTCGCTGCGCCTAATTTTTCGAAGATTTAATCAGAATCCGAATCGTCTTCATCCCCGGATGCGTCCGCGATACTCGCGATGCGCGAGTATTCGAACATGCCCGCGCCTATCGCGTCGCCGACACGATAACTGGCGAAGCCGATCGAGGTGTGAATGCGGGCGTTGTCGGGACCCGGACGCGAGAGTGTCATGAAGGCGTCGGCGACGCCGTAAATGGATGCGTCCTCGCCGCGATGTGTAGTCATCGAGGCGGAGATGCGATCGGGGCGCGCACCCGGCGCTGGAGTTTCAAGTTCAATCGCGGCGAGATCGCATTCGCACCAAGCGCCGTCACAGAGTATTCGCGCTGTGCGATGAGAATTGGCATCGGCGAAGGTCCATGCGCGCGCTTCAAGTGCGGTAAATTCCGCGGCGTCCGGAAAGCACGCCCACAACATTCGCCGCGTTTCGAAACGGAGTGGCTCGAGTCCGGTGAAGGAGGCGCCGAGGCGTGCGACCGCGTCGATTTCACGGCGGACGCCACCGATCACGATCGCGCCGCGCAGACGCCCGAATAATGCCGCCCGGTCGCTTGCGGCGGCATTGCCGTTCGCGCCGCTTGCACGCTCGATTAGTCCGTCAAGCACGCCACCGTTAAATCCCGTGCCGGGCGGTGCGCTTTCGAGTTCGATCGTAGCCTCGACCTCTACAGCAGTATCGAGTTCGGATTGCGCCAGCGCGTTTTCGACGCTCAGGTAGGCCGCTCCATCATTGACGATCACCGCCGGACCGCGAAAGCGGAGGGTGCCCTGACTTGCATCCATCGTCAGTTCCAGCGGTCCGAGGCGCAGATTTCCGCCCTTGCGCACCGCCCTGCCCTCACCGGTATAGAGCGCAGCGCGGCAATCGTCGAACAGCATCATGATGCGTGCGCCGGCAGCACCGGAACCAAAGTCGAAACTCGTCATGCCGCCGATTCGCGCCCGCGGGTCGTAGAATTCGATCCCGATACGCACCGGCGGCGCGGGCGACGCGGTTGGCGCCTTGCGCGAAACCTTCTGCGGCGCGTCGCGTTCGATGGTTATCGTACCGGTTTGGCCGATTACGGGCGCGCGCTGCGGATCGTCGCTGGCTGCGTGCAGAAAAATCTCGGTTAGCGCCTTGAGGCCACGCACGCGAATCGCGCCGGGCATCCGCACTGCCACCGAGATCTCGAGTTGAAGCGCGTCGATCGCGCCGCGCGCGGCAAGTCCGGCAAGCGTCTGCAATGCGCGGATCTCGCTCGTGGCGTGCCGCTGTGTGAAGGCTTGCAGCAGGTTCTGACTGGCGCCACCCGGGTAGCGCAGTCCGAATGTCGGGATGATGCCGTTCGCACTGAGTCGTGCAGAGAGTGCCACCACCGGACCGTTGATGAACTGGTTGCTGGCCGAGACTTGAGCGCCCGCTGGTGGGCTCAGCCGCCCGTTCGCATCTCGCAGGCCTAGGCCGAGGTCCACACGCGGTTCGATCACGTTCCATCCGTGAATCAACAGTACGATAGCGTGTCCGTGATGTTCAACCATCCGATACGCGCACTGCGCGATCAGATCGAGCATCCATGGGGCGCGCGCGCAAAGCTGCGAAAGTCGATTGCAATCGATCTCGTTGCGATCCATTCCAGCGTTGATCAGGGCTGCGGCACTGAGCCGCTGCGCGAGATCCCGGGTGATGGCCGCGGTCTCGAGATCGTTGACCTTGGGATGGAGCGTCGATCGCGAGGCGATGCCGGCGCGGCCGCCGTGCGGCGCGATCAGCAGGATCGGCGCGGCGCCCTCGATCACTTCGAGCCACGGCGCCGGTTCAATCACGCCAACTGCCGAAGTATCCATCTCGGATTACAGCGCCCGGCGTGCGGCGATACGTGCCGGATGCGCATAGAGGGCGAATGACATCACGAAATAGTAAACGACGAAGCCGAGCGACGTGTAAAGCAGAATGTCGTTGTGCCGAGGCAGCATTGGCAACATCGCCACGGTCGCGACCGCCCATATCGCCGCAAGCGTGAGCGTCAATGGGCGCATCAGCTCGGTGCGGTTCGGGTAAATGTACTTGATCGGCACGAATGCCATCAGGGCGAGAATCGCGACGATAGCCGCGTTAACCGCGGGAGTGAAGCCGAGACAAAAGAGGTAGAACGCGACGAGGTTCCAGTACGACGGGAATCCAAGAAAATAATGGTCCTCGGTCTTGGCGTCGGTGCGGCTGAACCCGTAGCCGCTGGCGACCATTACGAAGCCAGCAATTACCTCGCCCGTAGCGTTGTCCGGGAGGAGTTGCGCGCGCAACATCAGAAAGACTGGAACGGCGACGTAAGTGAAGTAATCGACGATGTTATCGAGCATGGCACCGTCGAAATACGGAATGCGCTCGCGTACGCGCAATGCGCGCGCCATCGGCCCATCGCTTGCGTCGATCGCAACTGCGATCGCCATCATCGAAAATGCATCACGCCAATCGTCGTGGGCGATGTAGTTTAACGCGAGCAGTCCGGCGACGGCGCCGAGCGCAGTATAAAAATGCACTGCCCATGCGCATCCGGTGAGAAATCGCGTACTCCCCATCAGTTGCGGCTACCACTCCAGATGCAACTTCATCAACTACAACGATTGCTGCTTCTATTTCAGTATCATCGACGCCTGCCATCATCCCCCGCAAGTTCAGGTTTCGGGTTTGACGTCGCGTGGTCCGAAGTAGCCTTCGAGGACCGTCATGAAGGGGCCGCATGAGCGTCGCTTCTTAACGTGCGCCATAGCTTCGTTCAACGACATCCCGCCGTAAGCCCGCAAGTAAGCGATCGCCAACGTGG
>Ga0182024_10019312_pt1 | contig 12583 bp, 11 predicted proteins | sample P32metaG_FD_120480 | JGI IMG/M metagenome (GOLD analysis project Ga0182024, IMG submission 120480) | Permafrost microbial communities from Stordalen Mire, Sweden - P3-2 metaG (Illumina Assembly) | ecosystem: Environmental > Terrestrial > Soil > Wetlands > Permafrost | place: Sweden: Stordalen... | reverse complement strand
CACGCTGCGCCTGCATCACACGCTCTGGCCGCGACTGGAGCGTACCCCTGCGCTGGCGCAGCTCTACACCGAGATCGAGCAGCCGCTGGTGCCGGTGCTGCAACGCATGGAGCGGCGCGGCGTGCGCATCGATCGCCAGATGCTGCAGGTGCAGAGCGGTGAGATCTCCAAACGGTTGGCCGAGATCATGGAGCAGACGCATCGCGAGGCCGGCACGACTTTCAATCTCGAATCGCCCAAGCAACTGCAGCAGGTGCTGTTCGAGCGCCTGCAATTGCCGGTGCTGCGCAAGACCCCGTCAGGCACCCCATCGACTGCCGAAGACGTGCTCGAGGAACTGGCCGACAGCCATGCGCTGCCACGGCTGATCCTCGAATATCGCGGGCTCTCCAAGCTGCGCTCGACCTACACGCAGAAGCTGCCCGAACAGATCGATCACAAGACCGGACGCGTGCACACCTGCTATCACCAGGCGGTGGCGGCCACCGGTCGCCTGTCCTCGATCGATCCGAATCTGCAGAACATCCCGATCCGGCGGCCCGAGGGGCGGCGCATCCGCCAGGCGTTCATCGCCGACCCCGGCTTCTGCCTGCTGGCCGCCGACTATTCGCAGATCGAGCTGCGCATCATGGCGCACCTGTCAGGCGATGACAGTCTGCTGCGCGCGTTTGCCGACGATCGGGACATTCACCAGGCCACTGCGGCGGAAGTGTTCGGCGTGCCGATCGAGGCGGTCTCGAGCGAACAGCGCCGTTCGGCCAAGGCCATCAATTTCGGGCTGATCTATGGCATGTCCGCCTTCGGGCTGGCGCGTCAGCTCGGCATCGCGCGCGGCGCCGCACAGACCTACGTGGAGCTGTATTTCGCGCGCTACCCGGGCGTGCGTCGCTACATGGAGCGCACCCGCGAGCAGGCGCGGCAACAGGGTTATGTCGAGACTGTGTTCGGCCGGCGCCTGTACCTGCCCGATATCCGCTCGCGCAATCGGCAGTTGCAGCAGGGCGCCGAGCGCGCCGCCATCAACGCGCCGATGCAGGGCACCGCGGCCGATATCATCAAGCGCGCGATGATCAGCGTCGATGCCTGGTGCCAGAACGCGCCCACACCGGTGCGGCTGATCATGCAGGTGCACGACGAACTGGTGCTCGAGGTGCGCGAGGACGGCGTTGAGCAGGCACGCACCGCGCTCGCCGCGCTCATGAGCGACGCCGCCTCGCTGTCGGTACCGCTGAAGGTCGAGGTCGGCAGCGGCTCGAACTGGGACCAGGCGCACTGACCCACCGGCCGGTGCGCGTCAGCAGCCTTCGGCGCGCGCTGACACGCCCAGTGACAAAAGTGTCGCAATTTGCGCGCGTCTTGCATGAGCGACATTTGAATCTGCGCTCATTGTGTCAAAGCATCCCAAGCGAGAGATCGCTTTCCAATCTCCAGACGGGGTGCAAACATGCAAACGCTGACAGGGCAAGCAATGATCTTTTCTTCGCAGATTCTGCTATTCGGTCCCGTCACTCTGATGGCGCAGCAACACGTGTTTGCGCAGCAAGGTGGCACGCCATCGAGTCCCATCCCTACGGTGCAATTGTTGCCCGAATTCCGCCCGATCGGCGGCGTGGGTAATAATCGCGAAAATCCCAGCTTCGATGTCGTCCCGGGCGCACCCGAACTGATACTGGCGCCGCTCAACTTCGCTGCCGGCAGCAACGACGGCCTGGTAGCCGGCCCAAATCCGCGTGTCATCAGTAATGAGATCGCGGGCGGTACCGGGGAACAGGGACAGAATGCCGAGACCGAGGACCCGAAGGCATCGGCCTGGTTATATGTGTTTGGGCAGTTCGTCGATCACGACATCGATCTCGAGAGCACGCCGACCGACACTGCGGCCATCAATATCATCGTGCCGGCCAACGATCCGGTGTTCACGGCCGGAACCAGCATCGCGATGACGCGCGATGCGCGCAGCCCCAGCACCAATACCATCATCAACACCGTCGCCGGCGACCTCGACCTGTCGCAGCTGTACGGCTCGACCACCGCAGTCGCCGCCGGTCTGCGTAATGCCGATGGAACACTCTCCTCCTCGGACAATGGTCAGGCATTGCCGGTGGTTGACGGCGTATTCGTGACCGGCGACCCGCGTGTCATGGAGAACCCCGAGCTCACGGTGCTGACCATTCTGTTCATGCGCGAACACAACTTCTGGGTCGCGCAACTGCACAAGCAGCACAGCGATTGGACCGGCGAGCAGCTCTACGACATGGCCAAGGCCATCACCACCGGCGAATATCAAAACATTGTCTATACGGAATATCTGCCGGTCCTGCTTGGCAACAGCCTCGGTGACTACCAAGGCTACGAACCGAGTGTGAATGCCCAGGTGACGCAGGAGTTCTCGACTGCAGCCTTCCGCATGGGTCATTCCGAGGTGTCGGACACGCAGGAGGGCGTCGATAACAACGGCAATACCGTGTTCACGGAATCGCTGGCGCAGGCTTTCTTCAACACGCCCGCTGAGGACGAGGCCAATGGGATCGATCCGCTGCTACGCGCCATCGGCATCGACAACTCGCAGGCCACCGACGTCTACAGCGTGGCGGTACTGCGCAATCTGCTGTTCGCGGGGCTGGTTGGCGGCGATGTCGACCAGGTGGATCTGATCGCCATCGATATCCAACGTGAGCGGGACGTTGGCGTGGGAACGCTCAATCAGACGCGCGTGGCCCTGGGGCTGAGCCCGTATTCGTCCTTCGAGCAGCTCACCAGCGACAGCCGGCTGCAGGCGAGCTTCACGGCCCTGTATGGCTCGATCAACAACGTTGATCTGTTCATGGGCGGATTGGCGGAGGCGCACGCGCGGGGCGCCGATGTCGGACCGACCTTCGAGGCAATCCTGGTGGATCAGTTCGAGGCGCTGCGGGCGGGGGATCGCTTCTGGTGGCAGAACCAGAAATTCGACCGCGCCACCGCCTCGATGATCTCGAAGACGACCCTGGCGCAGATCATCAAGCGCAACACCGATACCACGACCATCGCCGACCACGTGTTCGTCGTGACGCCCAGCAGCAGCCACCACAGCAAGCCGCATGTCCCCAGCACGCCGGTGAACAATCACGGCCGTCTCGGCACGCCGTTCATGCTGCCGTAGTCAATGATCCCGGGGGGGCGGTCGGCGCGACCGCCCCGTTCATCGCGGGTTGGTCGAAATTGTTGCAACCAGTTGGTTGCATTCAAGCCTTATTTGCAACCCAAAGGTTGCACTTTTTTTTGGACCTGACATTTAATCCACGCTGCAATTTATCCACGCTGCAATCCCGACTGTGGAACCGTCCTTGCGCCGATTGGTCAGCTAAACAGCTCAACGCCAACTTGCAAAGGCCAGCTCCATGCCATTCGAACGCTCCTCGGGAACCTCAAGCGCCGCAGTGCCGCTCGCGATCGCGGCTACCCTTGCGACCGCGCTCACCCTGCTGTCGGCCGCGGCGCGGGCTGACGATATCGGCTTCTACCTGGGCGGCTCGCTCGGTGCGGCCGAACAGAACTACGACGGCGACGTCTTCGATGCGCACGGCAACCAGACCGGCTACAAGTTCGCGCTCGGGATCCGGCCGCTGCCGATCGTGGCGGCGGAGGTCAGCTACATCGACTTCGGCCGCGCCTTCAGTGGTATCAATTACGCCGATACCAATGCCGTAGGGGTATTTGCGCTGGGCTTCCTGCCGATTCCGCTGGTCGACATCTATGGCAAGGTTGGCGTGGCCGACTGGCGCACCGATGCCCAATCCCCGTTCCTGGGGTTCCACCGCACCGGCGCCGACCTAGCCTACGGTGCCGGGGCGGGGACTCATTGGGGCCGATTTGGAGCCCGTATCGAGTACGAGCGCTACGAGGTTTCGCACTCGAGCGACATGGGCATGGCCTCGGTGGGCCTGACCTGGACGTTTCTGTAGCGTCGAGGCGACAGGGTTCAGACCAACCCTTTGAATCACCTGACGAATAATTAACAAAATTTCAGGTGAGCCGTGCGAACTTTATGGCTCATCGCGCGCTCTTATCAACTGAGTGCATTGCACTCCCCGCTTCCCTCCCTAGGCGGGTAGAGCTCGGTGCGTAGAGACCCGCATCGCGCTTGGACTGGCCCCGGTAGCTACTCCCCAGTACTGCCGGGGCTTTCTTTTTGGTCCAACCAGCGATCGAGCTGCGCTCGCGCTTCCAGTACGCCAGCGCCCTCATGGGCCGAGAACAGCTGCGCGCTGCCGCGGCCGGCCAGCGCCGGCGCCGATGCCTTTAGAAGCCGCTGACCTTCGGCGCGCGTTAGCTGATCGCTCTTGGAAAACAGCACGTGCACCGGCTGGCCGATGCTTTCGGCCCAATCCATGAGCTGCTGGTCGCCCGCCATGATGCCGCGACGGGCATCGACCACCAGCATCAGGCCCCGAAGCGACTGTCGTGGCGACAGTCCCTCGATCAGTTCCGCCCAGCCGGCGCGCTCCTCGCGCGGTCCCGCCGCATAGCCATAGCCCGGCAGATCAATGAGCCGGGATTGCGGCGCCAGCTCGAAGAAATTCAGCAGCCGTGTGCGGCCCGGGGTCTTGCTGGTGCGCGCGAGATTGCGGCGACCGAGGATCGCATTGATGGCACTCGACTTGCCGGCGTTCGAGCGGCCGACGATGGCTACCTCTGCGCCGCTATCGTGCGGAAACTGCGCGGCAGCCGCTGCACTGATCATGAACCGGGCGTTGGGATAGACGCTCACGCGGGATGCACGCTGGGAAGGTTCCGGCTGGGGAGGGTTCTGGCGGGCGGCTAGTGTACAATTCTTTGATTCCTTGGGAGCCGATCGCATGATGTCGACGTCGCGCTGGATGCTCGTGAGTCTCGGTCTGTTGAGCGCGCCGCTGACGTTCGCTGCCGCATCGCCCGAGGCGGGCGCCGCCAAGGCCGTCACCTGCACGGCCTGCCATGGCCCGAATGGCAACAGCGTCACGCCGCTCTATCCGACCCTCGCGGGTCAGAATGCAGCCTATCTGGCCGGACAACTCAAGCACTTCAAGGATAACTCCCGCATCAACAGCGCCGGCGTGATGATGGGCATGGCGCAGACGCTCGACGATCAGGGCATCGCCGACGTCGCCGCCTATTTCGCGGCGCAGACACCCTCCGGCCTCGAAGCGGATCCGTCCTATTGGCAGGCCGGGCAGCAGCTTTATCGTGGCGGCAACGCCGCGCGTGGCATTCCCGCCTGCATGGCCTGTCATGGCCCCTCGGGCCGCGGCAATCCGGCCGCCGGTTACCCGGCGCTGCGCACTCAGCACGCCGAATACGTGATCAAGCAGCTCGGCGACTACGCCGCCGGCAAGCGCTATACAACCAACGACAAGGGCGACAGCAGCGGCGGTCCCAACGCCGCGATCATGAGCACCATCGCACAGCGTCTGTCACCGGAGGACATGAGAAATCTCGCCTCCTATGCACAGGGTCTGCGCTGAAACACGTGATCAGGCATTCCCTCGCGCTGCTGCTACTGGCCGCAAGCCTCTCGGCGTGCGCGCGCGACAGCTCGCCCGCTCCCAAGACCAACTCCGCCGCACCCACCACCGCGACGGCGCCCGCAGCAGCCGGCACTGCGAGCAGTTCGGGAGGCGCGAAGAGCGTCGGCGATCTGGCCGCCGCTGCCGCCACCCAGCAGGAAGGCGCGGATCTGGGCGCGGTCAAGGACAAGGACGACAGCGGCGAGACGCAGCTGGAACGCATCGCTGCGCTGCCCGCGGAAGGCCAGCTGCCGCCGGGCAAGTGGATCGCGGGCACCAATTACAAGGTGGTCTCACCGGCGCAGCCAACCAATGTCGCGCCGAGCAAGGTGGAAGTCATGGAGTTCTTCTGGTACGGCTGCCCGCATTGTTTTGCGCTGGAGCCTGCGGTCGCGGGCTGGCTCAAGAACAAGGCCAACTACGTCGAATTCGTGCGCGTACCGGTCACCTGGGGCGAAGTGCATCGCGCGCACGCGCGCCTGTTTTATACGCTCACGGCGCTCGGCAAGGTGGATGAGCTGCACGCCAAGGTGTTCGATGCCATCCACGTCGATCACCAACAGCTGTTCGCTGCGAGCGACCCGCTGCAAACCCAGCGCGAACAACTGGAGTTCGCCAAGAACAATGGCATCGGCGAGGCGGATTTCATGAAGGCCTACAATGCCTTCGCCGTGCAGGCCGGTCTGTCCGGCGCCGACGATCTGGGCCGGCGCTATCGCATCGAATCGGTGCCGACCTTCGTGATCGGCGGCAAGTTCGAGACGGACATGGCGATGGCCGGTGGCGAAAGTAATTTATTTCTAATTATCAACGACTTGGCCGCTAACGAGAAGCACCACTGAGACGTTTGCGGTAACCTTCCGCGCCGCGCAGCGCCCGTAGCTCAGCTGGATAGAGTACTGCCCTCCGAAGGCAGGGGTCGTGGGTTCGAATCCCGCCGGGCGCGCCATGCCGCTCCAGACATCGTGAAGCATCCGAATTCAACCGCAATAGTGAGAGTGCCTGCCGCCGCCGGTTCCGCGACTCTGCGTACCACACGCAGCGCGGCTGCGACGGAGTCGAAACACATGAATACCCACACGGTTGAAGAGCAGCGCTGGCACGCCGTTCGTCAGCGACAGGCACGGCCGGACGATGGATTCTTCTACGCGGTCAGCACCACCGGCGTCTATTGCCGTCCCACTTGCGGTTCGCGTCGGCCGCGGCGCGAGAACGTCCGCTTCTTTGATGACGCGGCGACCGCTGAGCGCGCCGGCTTTCGCGCCTGCAAGCGCTGCAAGCCGGACGCAGCGGCGCCTGCGGAACGTCTGGCAGCGTTGGTGGCGCAAGCCTGCCGCAGCATCGAGCAGGCGGAAGACATGCCGCAACTCGCGCAGCTTGCCGAGGCTGCGGGTCTGAGCCGCTTTCACTTTCATCGGCTGTTCAAACGCGTCACCGGCCTCACGCCCAAGGCGTACGCAGCGGCGGTGCGCGCGCAGCGGGTGCGCGAGCGCCTGCCGGCCAGCGGCAGTGTCACCTCGGCGATCTACGATGCCGGCTTCAATTCCAACGGCCGCTTCTATGCGCAAAGCAATGCGGCACTCGGCATGACGCCGAGCCGCTATCGCGCCGGCGGCGCCGGCGCCGAGATCCGCTTCGCGCTGGCGCAGTGCTCGCTCGGCTCGATCCTGGTGGCCGCCACCGAGCGCGGCGTCTGCGCGATCACCCTCGGCGATGATCCGGACGCGCTGCTGCGCGATCTGCAGGACCGTTTTCCGCGCGCACAGTTACACGGCGGTGATGCCGGATTCGAGCGCACGGTCGCGACCGTGATCGGCTTCGTCGAAGCGCCGGCGACCGGCTTCGATCTGCCGCTCGACCTGCAGGGCACCAGTTTCCAGCTGCGTGTCTGGCAGGCCCTGCGCGCCATACCGGTGGGAGAGACTGTCAGCTATGGCGACATTGCGCGTCGTCTCGGCATGCCCAGCGCGAGTCGCGCGGTCGGTGCCGCGATTGCCGCTAATCCGGTTGCCGTGGCCGTACCGTGCCACCGCGTGATCCGCAGTGACGGCCATATCTCCGGCTATCACTGGGGCGTGGCGCGCAAGCGCGCGCTGCTGGCGCGCGAAGGTCGGGCGGCGTGAACGCCTTGGGAATCGTCTTTCACGATGCAACCTAATCGTCACGGGCTGCTCGCGCAGCAACCGCTGCTGCCGCGCGCGGATTTGGAAGCGATCGGACCGCAGGCAGTGCTGTTGCCGCAGTTCGCGGCCGCGGAGGCCGCAAACCTGTGTGCGCAGGTGCAGGAGCTGCTGGACACGAGCCCGTGGCGTCACATGCAGACACCCGGTGGCCAGCGCATGTCGGTCGCGATGACCAACTGCGGCCGCGCCGGCTGGGTGTCCGATCGCGCCGGTTATCGCTATCAAAGCGTCGATCCCTGCAGCGGCCGGCCCTGGCCGGCGATGCCGCGTGGCTGGATCGCGCTGGCTGCCCGGGCCGCGGCCCGTGCGGGCTTTGCGCACTTCGAACCCGACGCCTGCCTGGTCAACCGCTACGAGCCCGGTGCGCGGCTGTCGCTGCACCAGGACCGCAACGAGCGCGATTTTTCGGCGCCCGTGGTCTCGGTGTCACTCGGCCTGCCGGCCGTGTTCCTGTTCGGCGGCGCGCGCCGCGAAGATCCGGTGCAGCGCCTGGCGCTGTTCCATGGCGACGTCGTGATCTGGGGCGGCGCGCAGCGGCTCGCCTTCCACGGTGTTCAGCCGCTGGCCGACGGCTGCCACCCCGAACTGGGTCGCTGCCGCATCAATCTCAACTTCCGACGCGCGCTGTAGCGCGTTCATTGGCCGCGCGTTTATCATGCGTTTCGTCTTTGGCTGACAACCGGTCTCAGAGCCCGTGAATAAAAACGACTCGCAGTTCGTCAACGTCTTCAGTCTCGTCATCGGTGTCCTGATGACAGTCGCGCTCGCACTGCTGTTCCTGGCGCGTACGGTGGCGGCACGCACCGAGGGCCAGCACGCCTATTCTGATCCCGCCTATGTCGCCAGCGTGCTGGAACGGGTGCAGCCGGTGGGCCAGGAAGCCGTTGCCGGCCAGGACAACTCAGCCATGGCCATCAAGGCACCGGCCGGCGCCGCCGCGACCACGCTCATCGTTCCCAAGGACGGCAAGGCGCTGTTCGAAGCGGTCTGCAGCGTCTGCCACGGTGCCGGCATCGCCGGCGCGCCCAAGGCGGGCGATAAGGCCGCCTGGGGAGCGCGCATCGCCGAGGGCAAAGCCACCCTCTATCAGCACGCGCTGCAGGGCTACACCGGCAAGACCGGTGTCATGCCCGCCAAGGGCGGCCGTACCGACCTGCCCGACGATCTGATCAAGCAGGGCGTCGACTACATGGTGTCGCTGGCTCAATAAGCGCCGCCCAGGGCTCGGCGCAGTTGCACCGCCTCGGCCAGATGCGGCGGCTCGATAGCCTCGCTGCCCGCGAGATCCGCGATCGTGCGTCCAACGGCCAGCAACCGATGAATTCCCCGCCCTGACAGCGCCAGTCGATCAGCGCTGCGCTCGAGCAGTTGCTGGGAATCGGGCGGCAAGCGGCAATAGCGCTGGATCTGCGACGCATCCAGCCTCGCGGACAGACAGCCCGAGCGGTGCAGGCGCAAGCGCTGGGCTTGCTGCACCTGCATCACCGCCGACAGCGCGTCCCCGGCCTGCACGTCGCGGACTATCGGCGTCGGGTTTGCGAACGCATCGCCCGCCAGGCGCGGCACCTCGATGCGGATATCAATGCGATCGAGCAGCGGACCGGAGATCCGCTGGCGATAGCGCTCGATGCGGGGCGTGCTGCACACACAGCGCTGCAACGGGTCGCCGTAGTAGCCGCACGGACAGGGATTCATGGCCGCAATCAATTGAAATCGTGCCGGCAGCTCCAGCCGCCCGGCGGCACGCGCGATCGTGATGGCGCCAGTCTCGAGCGGCTCGCGCAGCGATTCGAGCACACGGCGATCAAACTCCGGCAACTCATCCAGGAACAGCACGCCGTGATGCGCGAGCGTGATCTCGCCCGGCCGGATGCGCGGGCCGCCGCCGATGATGGCCTGTGTCGAGGCCGAGTGGTGCGGTGCGCGGAAGGGCCGTTGCATCCAGCTGCGCGCTTGCAGCTTGAGGCCCGCGGTCGAGGCGATGCTCGCGACTTCCAGCGCCTCCGCGGCCGACAACGGCGGCAGCAGTTCCGGCAGGCGCGCGGCGAGCATGCTCTTGCCGCTGCCGGGCGGACCGATCATCAACAGGCTATGGGCACCGGCCGCGGCAATCATCAGCGCGCGCTTGGCGTGCCAATGTCCGACAACCTCAGACAGCGACTGCAACGCAGGCAACGGTTCGGAGGGTCGCGGCGGCGCGGACGCCTGTGCCGCGGACGCCGGCGCCGGCTGCATGCCGGCGAACAGCAGCGCCGCGGCGCGCAGATTCGCCGCACCGTGGACTGCCGGGTGCCCGCTCAGGCGCACCTCCTCGACATTCTCGCTCGGCACGATCAGTGCGTGTTCCGCCGCCTGCGCATGCAGTGCCGCCAGCAGCAGCCCGGCCACCGGTTTGAGCTCGCCGGCCAGTCCGAGTTCGCCATAGCACTCGTGGGTACGCCGCGGCAGCGCCGGTAGTTGGCCCATGGCCGCCAGCAGCGCCAGCGCGATCGGCAGATCGAATCGGCCGCCCTGCTTGGAGAGTTCCGCGGGCGCCAGGTTGACGGTGATGCGGCCGGCCGGAAATTCAAACCCCGAGCTCAAAATGGCCGCGCGCACCCGTTCGCGACTTTCGCGCACCACTGGGGCTGGCAGCCCCACGATGGTGAAATTCGGCAGGCCCGGGCCGACGTGTGCCTCGACCTGCACCAGCGGCGCTTCGAGCCCGAGCTGGGCGCGGCTCAGGCTCCGCGCGCAGCTCCAGCGCGCGGCGGTCATCCCGCTGCGGACGGTGGCGCTGCTTCGAGCTCGCCGATGCGCTTTTCCAGCGTCACGATCCGTTGTTCCAGCGCCTCGAGCGCCGTCCGAGTGCGCTCCAGCACGCGGCTCTGGACCTCGAACTCCTCGCGTGTGGTGAGGTCGAGCTTGCTCAAGCTGGCCTGCAGCACGGCGCGAAAGTTGCTCTCGATATCGCGCCGGAGCATGCGCGCCGACTCAGGCAGGCCCTCGAACAGCCGGCGTGCGATATCATCGATCGGTGGGTTCTCCATATGCCTCCTGGCCTCCTGATGCACCGAAATTGGGCATCGCAAAAATGCACCGCGTCCAAATTGAATCATCGCTGAGCGCCCGACGCCATCAAGGGCCCGAATTTGCGCAACATTTTCCGTGGCATGCTTTCTGCACCGAGGCAGCAGCGCGATTGGCGTCCATACCTAAGACTACGCGCGCCGACGACGCCCCGGCCTTCCGAGTTCAGGGTCCGATAACGACGAAATGCAACTCATGAAAATGATCACCGCGGTCGTGCGGCCTTTCAAGCTGGACGAGTTGCGGCAGGCGATCGCGCAGCTCGGCGTGCAGGGCGTCACCGTCACGGAAGTCTACGAGGCGCAATTCGGTCCCAGGGCCAAGATCGAGATTGCCGTCGACGATTCAATCGTCGAGCCGGTGCTCGAGGCGATCGCCAATATTTCTCGCACCGGCCGCGCGGGCGACGGACGCATCCTGGTCGGCGAGCTCGAACAGGCCATCCGCATCCGCACCGGCGAAACCGGCTCAGCGGCCACCTGAAGGACAGCCCATGGCAGCAGCATCGTCGGCAGGATATTTCATCAATGGCGGCAACCGGACGGGCATACGGCTGGCACGCCTGGCCTGGCTGCTGGTACTGACCCTGCTGGCCGCGGCGCCGCTGTTGCCGCTGGCCAGCGTGGCGCAGGAGGCACCGCTGGCCACCGCCGGTACGCCGCTGATGCAGGCCTCGGCGCCCACGGAGCCGACCATCGTCACCTTCGACAAGATCAACTCCGGCGATACCGCCTGGATGCTGAGCTCCTCGGCGCTGGTGCTCATGATGACCGTACCGGGCCTGGCGCTGTTCTACGCCGGCATGGTGCGCAAGAAAAACGTGCTCGCGACGCTGGTACAGAGTTTCGCGATCACCTGCCTGGTGACGATTCTCTGGTGGCTGGTGGGCTACTCGATCGCATTCACGCCTGGCCCGCCGGCCAGCACGGCTTTCATTGGTGGATTCGGCCATTCGATGTTCAGTGGCGTTGTCTACCTGCACGACGCGATGAAACTCAGCGTCTCGCACCTCGGCACCACCATCCCTGAAACCGTCTACGCAATGTTCCAGCTGACCTTCGCGATCATCACGCCGGCGCTGATCTGCGGTTCGTTCGCCGAGCGCATGAAATTCTCGGCGATGCTCTGGTTCATGGGCATCTGGCTGCTGGTGGTGTACTGCCCGATCGCACATTGGGTGTGGGAGCCTTCGGGCTGGCTCAACAAGAAGGGCGTGCTCGATTTCGCCGGCGGCACCGTGGTGCACATCAACGCCGGCATCGCTGGCCTGGCCTCCGCGATCATGCTCGGCAAGCGCCAGGGTCTGGGCAAGGAATCGATGGCACCGCACAACCTGACCTACACCGTGATCGGCGCTTCGCTCCTGTGGGTTGGTTGGTTCGGCTTCAATGCCGGCTCCGCGGTCGCGGCTGACGGTCGCGCGGGCATGGCGTTCGCGGCCACGCAATTCGCCACGGCCTCAGCGGCACTGGCGTGGATGTTCACCGAGTGGGCCACCAAGGGTAAGCCGAGCGTGCTGGGCATCGCCTCCGGCGCGGTTGCTGGCCTGGTGGCCATCACGCCGGCGTCGGGCTTCGTGGGTCCCAACTCAGCGGTGGTGATCGGCCTTGCCGCCGGGGTGATCTGCTTCATCAGTTCGACCTCGGTCAAGAAGGCCTTGGGTTACGATGACTCGCTCGACGCCTTCGGTGTGCACTGCATCGGCGGCATCGTCGGCGCGCTGCTGACCGGGGCGCTGGTCAGCAAGGAGATCAGCGGCGTCGATGGCTCGGTACTGATCCAGCTCTGGGGCGTGGTCACCACGCT
>Ga0182024_10019311_pt1 | contig 12583 bp, 13 predicted proteins | sample P32metaG_FD_120480 | JGI IMG/M metagenome (GOLD analysis project Ga0182024, IMG submission 120480) | Permafrost microbial communities from Stordalen Mire, Sweden - P3-2 metaG (Illumina Assembly) | ecosystem: Environmental > Terrestrial > Soil > Wetlands > Permafrost | place: Sweden: Stordalen... | reverse complement strand
TTTTAAGCTGCAAAGCGCATCCTCTTAGCTTCCAGAAGGTTCGTTGGTCATTTTCTCGATCCAGAACGGGCTCAGTTTGTGACCCAAGCCGCGTCGCACCGAATAATGACCTCGAAAAGAAATCAAGATGCGTCGGCCCTGGACTGTGGGACCACCAGGCTGGGGTCGATCGGGGAAAATGCGGAGAATCCTGCCGCCTCGGTGCCTAGGCTATGCGACGCCGGAGCCGAGGGCAACTAAAAGAGCGCTCCGCATTCTTTCAAACTCTCCGGAGGCGTATACCGGTTGCACCGCGACTCGCGGGTTAATGGGTTGCCCCTCAAATTGATCTCCTCGATGTCGTGGGAAGAAGTGCATATGCAAATGCGGTATCGAGTTCCCGTGAATTTCGTAGTTCATCTTGACCGCCCCGGTAATGAACGCAACCGCGCTTGACACCCTGCGGGCATCCCGCATGAATGCGCAGGCCGCCGATTCCTCAAGGTCGTGCAGTTCGACGGCATGAATGCGCGAGACCAGGCAAACATAGCCGCGCAGCGGGGCGGCTTCTCCCATGGTCAGCCAGGAAGCCTCAAGGTTCGCCAGCAGGTCCAGCGGTTCTCCTTGGCGGCATATCGGACAAGCCTGCCCGGAACACAAGGCCGACCAGCGATCCCGATCATTCCACGAACTCATTGGGACGCTGTTCCTTCCGTCGATTTCATCATCACCGATCAACTCCTCCGAGCAAAGGATCCCATGGTTATTTCCGATGAAGGACATCGACGGGCCAAGCTCCGCAGGCTTGGCTTCGACCAGAGGAAGGCCGGAAGCTATCCGGGGTACGCTCCCGTAATGTAGCCCTGCAACGCCTGGATGGTTTGCTCTTGGCCGGAGATCACCCATTTCACCAGGTCGCCGATAGAGATCACCCCGAGCAGGACATCCTCCTGCATCACTGGGAGATGGCGAATACGATTTTCGGTCATGATGGCCATGCATTCGTCCACTGCGTGCCTCGGACTGACGAAGACGACGGGGCTAGTCATGATCTGCCGGACCTCGGTTTCCCTGGCAAGGTGGCCCATCAGGACTCCTTTCCGGGCGTAGTCGCGCACGGAAAGGATGCCGACCACCCGGCCGTCGGCGAGGACCAGCAGAGCGCCAATATCGTTTTTGGCCATCTTCTCGAGGGCTTCGTAGACCGACTGCTCGGGAGTGACCGACTGAATTTTTTGCTCGCCTTTTTTCTTCAGCACCAATGCAATTGTGTCGGAAGTCTTCATGGGGACCCTCCAGGAGCCTGCGATGCGCGATAGGGCGGACAGCGTTGCGGTGGCCGTATCTCATCCCACGACGGCCTTTTACCGGGGGAACAGCAGTGTATCTCAACTCGAACAGAACGGTCGAATCCGCGACCCTTTTGCCAACCCAACAAGTAGCCAATATAGCCCATCTTCAATGCGCGCGAATAGCAAAGAATTTGAATCTGGACGCTGGTCTTGGCGACGGCTGCCGATTGGAGGCTTACATATAAGCGGCTGGGCTCAACGATAGAGTACCCGGCGCGCCTTTGCTTTTGCCGCTTCTTCTTCGCGACTCCTGGCGGGTGCATGAGTTTCAAGAGAGCCGAGAAGGCGCGCGGAAATGTTGGCGATTTGATCCACCGCATCGAGAAACGCCGCTTCGTTTGCCTTCGACGGCTTGTTGAAGCCGCTGACCTTTCGCACGTACTGGAGCGACGCGGCTCGAATCTCCTCGGCAGTCACGGGGGGATCGAAGTTGAAGAGCATTTTGATATTTCGGCACATGCGCCTGACCTCCTTCGCTGGGACTCGGCCCCTGCATCGAGCCTTTGTTCAATACTCTAATCGAACAGATTCTATGCAGGCTCGTAGAATGGATGAAGTACCGTCAGGCATAACTATGACTTACTTCGACCAAGTTTCTGAAGCCGCCGCTTTCCTGCGAGAAAAGCTTGGCAGCGCGGCCCCCACGATCGGCATCGTCTTGGGCTCCGGGCTGGGCGCGGTGGCGGATGCGGTCGCCCAGCCGGTGATCGTTCCTTACGCGGAGATTCCGCATTTTCCGCAATCCACTGTCGAGGGGCACTCGGGGCGGGTCGTGGCGGGACTTCTGGGCGGCGTTCCAGTTGTCATGCTGCAAGGCCGCGTTCATTTCTACGAAGGCTACACGGCGGGTCAGGTCACCTTTCCCATGCGCGTGCTGGGCTTACTTGGCGTGCGGGCAGTCATTCTGACCAACGCTGCCGGAGGCATCAAGGAAGGGAGCGAGGAAGGCTATCGCGTGGGCCAGCTCGTCGCCCTCGCCGACCATATCAATTTCATGGGCTTCAACCCCCTTGTGGGTCCAAATGAGACGCGCTTCGCCGTCCGGCCCGGCGCGGGCCTGCGATTTTTCGATATGACCGAGGCTTACTCGAAGGCGCTTCGCGATCTCGCCAAAGAAGCCGCGGCAGTGGAGGGATTCACGCTCGAAGAGGGCATTTATCTCGCTGTCAGCGGTCCCAGCTTTGAAACCCCAGCCGAGATCCGCGCTTTCCGGTCTCTGGGCGCCACGCTGGTCGGCATGTCTACCGTGCCTGAAACCATCGTCGCCCGCCACATGGGCATTGAAGTCCTTGGCCTCTCCTGCGTGACCAACCTCGCCGCGGGGCTGGGCGCAAGCCAACTTAGCCATGAGGAGGTGTTTGAAGCCGGCCGCAAGGTCGAACAGCAACTTGTAAGGCTCTTCGAGCGGCTCATTCCCCAAATGGCGGCCTCGTTGGAGAAGCAAGCCATAAGCCAGATAGGCGTAGGCGACTCCCGCGTAGGGCGGCCTGCTCACATTCCCAGGTAGAGAACTTCTAGGGAACTTTCGCTCTAACTGTTTACTTTTCGCCTAGACTTCTGTGCTCTCCCACCCATTGTGCAAAGGACGCACAATGGGGCACGGTGGATTCTGTTAACACTTGAGTTGAAAATCTCCAACATTCGTTACCGAATTCGGTTCATTTATCAAAGTTTCATCGCACAACTATCCGTTTTCTGCATCTATTCAAGTAACGTGAGCGGAATGGCAGGCAGATTCTCAAACTCGATGGAGCGTAAGGCCGCAATCTGGCTGTGCCAGGGCATCTCGCCCCGCCGCCTGGCGCTTACCCTGGCGCTTGGATTCGCCATCGGCTGCATTCCGGTCGTGGGCATTCCCACCCTTTTGTGCGCGGTACTGGCGCTGGCTCTCAAGCTCAATTTGCCCGCCATTGAAGCGGCAAACTATCTCGTCATGCCCCTGCAACTGGTGCTCATTGTGCCCTTTGTGCGGTTGGGCAGCTGGCTTTTTACCTCTGGATCCAACCAGGTTCCCAAGCCAAGCGCCCTGCTTCACGGCTCGCCGCTCAATCTGCTTGCGCAGTTGGGCGGGCTAACTGGCAACGCTATGATGGCCTGGTTGGTAGTCGCCGTACCCGCAGTCGCATTGATGACGGCAACCCTGACCGTGCTGCTGCGCCGCGTTCCCGCCTTGACTGCGGCTGAAGCCGGGGATTGAAGGCGGCTCACTTGCCTGCATAGGGATCGGGTACCGGCTTCGCGCTCTCCAACCATGCCGTGTAGATCATGTCGCGCAGCATGGAAGCTCCCGCCGCGAGGCGTTCCGCGGTGAACTCCCGGGACTCGATGGTTCCAGCGCCGACAAAACCGCCGGCCTTTTCCAGTTGGTAGACCTTCTCGACGTATGAATTGCTATGGCGCAGGTAGGCGACGTAGTTATCGAAGAGATCGCCCAGGATGGCCTTGGGCTGGGTCATTTTGGCCCGCACCTCGGGCTCATGCAGGTTCGCAGCGACGAACGGTCCCTCGAACTGCCAGTGAATCTGGTGGTCCGTGGTATAGCCGTTGGGATTCGGTCCGGTCCAGCCGTTGTATTGGATCGTGGTGTGCAGAGGCTGCGAGCCATCGCCCACATAGTGGCCCAGCCAACCGGCATAAAAGATCACCGCTGCTTCCACGGGGTGGGTATCCTTGCCAGCAGCAGCCAGGTTGCGGTACTCGCGCAATGCAGCCTTCAGCCGCTCCCAGACCTCGGTAGCCTCCCATGGCTGCAAGCCGATCTTCTCGGGCCGCTGTCCCGCGGCAAAGACCTTGGCTTCAAAATCCAGCCTTCGCCGCGGCAGGGGGCCCAGCGCATCGGCTGGTTCCAGGTCGATAAAGTGCTCCGGCGCCTGGGCCGCGCTCAACTCGGGTTCGGCAGCCGACCGCCAGCGATCCGGCTCCGGGCCCAGATACTCGATCTCGTCCACTGCGGCCGGGGAACGCAAAAAAGCGGGCATATCGGCGGGCAGCGTGCTGGCCGCCAGCCGGTTGATCATCCGATGTCCTTCGTTGCCCCAGGCGTGCGCGGCCTGAGGAAGTGCCAGGACGCCAGCCAACCCTGCCGCGGAAAGGCCGAGTCCGCAAAGACGAGCCGATAGAGACGAACGTAACATGAGGCCAGTATACGGGCTGCATTGTGAAAGGGATGTTTGAAGAACAGACAAACTAAACGCATCCGCAGCCCACGATTCCCTCTGGGTTCTCTCGAAAATACCTGCTCCGCTATTTTGGCGAGAGCGCTTGCTAGCGCACCTTGGCCCCGGAAATTCGGCTTCGATTTGAATACACAGTCTGAAATCAAAGGCTTATACTACCTGCGAAGGGTCCGGACTCAGTTTTGCCGGTTCGCAGGGAAAGCAAGGACGTTTTCTTGAACGCTCACGATCAGCGCATGGCTGCAAAGCCACCGCACATGCGCGGATTTGTGGGATAGTTGCGTTGGGGGCGCCATGCACGAGAAAACAAGTGTTGCAGCACAGCAACCCGCGCGCACGGCCCCGAATGGTCCTTCCTTCATACCGCCGATCCTGGTAGGTCTCGCGTTGGCCCTGGCGCTCGCAGTCTTTGCGCCGCAGCTGCTTTTGGGCTTCCGCCATAACGGACTGCTGGTCTTTGCCGCCGGCGCCGTTGCCGCTGTCCTCGTTATTCGCCTCGTCGTCCAGCGGGAGCACCGCCAGACACTGCAACGGAAAGTCAGCCAGATCGTCGGCGAAGACTCGTCCACAGAAGTCGCAGTCGCTCGCATCCTCGAGGCGCTCTGCGTCTCTCACGGCTGGGACGCAGCTCTGGAATGGAAGGTCAATGCCGAGGAGAACCGGCTCGAGTTCCGCTCCGCATGGAGCGCCCCCGGCTCACGCACCGAGTCTCTCATTCAGGAAAGCCAGGGACTGACTCTGGCCAAGGGCACGAGCCTGCCTGGGCAGGGCTGGATGGGTGACCACTCTGTCTGGGTTACGAACCTCGATTCCCTGCCCCCCAGCCCGCACACCCAGTCGGCCCAGCGTTACGGGATGGTCTCCGGCTGGGCTGTTCCTGTGCGCGTGGGCAATAAAGTCGTGGCCGTTCTGGAATTCTATAGCCACTCGGGCCTGCGCGAAAATCGCGAAGCTCTGGCGGCTGTGTCTACGGCGGCCGCCTCTCTCGGACAGATGCGGGCGCGCTCGAGGGAACAGGGCCGGGCCGAGGAACTCTATCGTAGGCAGGAAATCCTGCTGGACTCGGTAGCCGATGGAATCTGCGGGGTGGACCAGCACGGCCTAGTGAGCTTCGCCAACCCAGCCGCTGCCCGCCTGCTGGCCGCCCCGGCGCAGCGCCTGACCGGCAAGCCGGTACATGAACTACTGCATGGATTCGCGCCCGCTGTCCGCGAATGCGGGGCGGATTGTGCTCTCCGGCGCGTCAAAGGGGACCAGATGGCTGCTTCGGGCGAAGACACCATCTTCCGCATGGATGGCAGCGCATTCCCGGCCGAGTACGCCCTGACCCCCATTCTCGATCAAGGCCGTTTTTCAGGCGCTGTGTTGAGCTTTAGGGACATCAGCCAGCGCTTCGCCCTCGACCGTCTCAAAGACGAGTTCATCTCCACGGTCAGCCATGAATTGCGCACTCCCCTCACCTCGATTCGCGGGGCTCTCGGCCTGCTCTCCTCCGGCATCCTGGGCGATGTCAACGACAAGGCCTCGAACCTGCTGCGCATTGCACTCTCCAACTCGGACCGCCTGGTCCGCCTGATCAACGACATCCTGGATCTTGAGCGAATCCAGAGCGGCCGCGAGCCCCTCACTTTCCGCCCCGTCGAGCTTGCTGAAATCGTCAGGCAGGCCATCGACGGCATGGCTCCGGTGGCCGAAGCAGCAGAGGTGCAACTCATCCACGACACTACGCAGGTTGAGATCGCCGCCGACCCCGACCGCCTGATTCAGGTGATCACCAACCTGCTCTCCAACGCCATCAAGTTTTCTCCGCCCGGCTCGACGATCTCGATTCTGCTGCGGCCCGGCACCACGGGCGTCACTCTCTCCGTAGTCGACCGTGGCCGCGGCATTCCAGCCGACAAACTCGAGACGGTCTTCGGCCGCTTCCAGCAAGTGGATGCCTCGGATTCCCGGCAGAAAGGCGGCAGCGGCCTAGGCCTAGCCATCTGCCGCACCATTGTCCTGCAACACTCCGGCCGCATCTGGGCGGAGCGCAATCGGGACCGCGGCTCCGCCTTCCGTGTTTTCCTCCCCTATAAGCCGGTGCCTACAGGTCTTTTGGAAACCACTCCCGCCAACGGATTCGACCATGAACTACGCCAGGGCACCATCTTGCTGGCCGACGCCGATCCGGTAACACGAATACAAATCGCCAATCAGTTGGCCCGGCACGGCTACCGCGTCATCCAAACCAGCAGCGTGGAACAAACCCTGGCCGCAGCCCACGAAAGCGTTCAGGCCATCCTCCTCGATACTTCCCTGGATGGCGTGAACGGCTGGGAAATTCTCCCTCTCCTGCGCGACCTTGACCCCGAGGCCCGCACCCCGATCGTTCTGCTGAGCGTTGAGAATAGCCAGAAACCGGCCGGTCAGCTTACCGATGGGGCGGCCAAGGCCGAGGGCTGGGTGGCGAAGCCGCTCAACGAGAAAGCTTTGCTGAGCGAACTGGCCCGCGTCCTCTGCGGAACCGGGGAAAAAGCTCGCATCCTGGTGGTCGAGGACGATAAGGATCTCGCCCGCGTGATCGGCGATGTATTTTCTCCCAAGGCCTTCACCGTGAAGTTGGCGCACACACTGCAACAGGCGTTGGACGCATGTTTTGCCTTTGAGCCCCATATGCTGGTGCTCGATATCGGCCTGCCCGATGGCGACGGCTTCAATGTCGTGGACTGGCTTCGTCAAAACGAGAACCTGGCCCACATTCCGCTAGTCGTCTACTCTGGGCGCGATCTGTCCCCGGCGGAACAGCGCAACCTTACCCTGGGACCAACCCATTTCCTCACCAAGGCTCGCGTCCAACCACAGCAGCTCGATGCCCTGGTGATGACCATGTTGCGGGCTTCACGTCAGATGGACGATGCCCTTCCCATAGAATCCGCGGCCCGCAATCCCTGATCGAGCGGACCGATTCTTGAGCTTTGCACGCGCTGATCGAGAATCGCCTGTTGTTCAAAGAGTTTCCCCTTTGGGCAGAGTTCTTCACCGCGGGCATCGACAGAGCCGCTCAAACGTTGCAAAATGTCCGGGGTGGCCAGCCGACTTAAGGGCGTGCCCATCAGCCAATCGAATCGAGGTTGTTCGCTTATGTCCCACCGCATCCTGATCGTTGACGACGAAGACGACATTCGTGAAGTAGCCGCCCTCAGCCTCGAGACGATAGCCGGCTGGGATGTTGCCGTTGCCAGTTCCGGCGCCCAGGGCGTGGCCCGCGCCATCGAGTTCCAGCCCGACGCCATCATCCTCGATGTGATGATGCCCGGCATGGATGGCCCGGCGACCTTCCGCGAACTTGGCAAGAATCCCGCCACCGCCCATATTCCTGTGCTGCTGCTCACCGCAAAGGTGCAAAGCACCGACCAGCGCCGCTTTGCCGATCTCGGCGTCGCAGCCGTGCTCTTCAAGCCCTTTGACCCGCTCACGCTTGCTACCCAGATCGAAGACGCGCTAGGCTGGAAGTAGGGCTAGTCCTTCATTGCTGGCCCAGAACGACGACTCCTCCAACCACTGAAAGGCACTTCAATTTTGGAGCCTCCCGAGCATTCCGCACTTGCAGAAGCCCTCGACCGATTGTGGGTGAGGTTTCTGCCGCAGATCGAAGAGCGGATCGGCATTCTGGAATCCGCCGCCGCGGCCTTTAGCGCAAACCTGCTCTCGATCGAGCAGCAAGAGGCCGCCAAAGCCGCCGCTCACAAGCTGGCCGGCGTGCTGGGAACCTTTGGCCTCACGGGGGGTACGGTTCTGGCACGCGAGTTGGAGAGCCTGTACTCACGCCAGAACGGTCCCGACCCGGCCTTCACCTCGCGGCTCACCTCGATCCCTCCCGCGTTGCGCACCATTGTTGCCAGCCGCAAGTAAGCACGCGCTTTTGAGGTCGGGGATGCATCGGTTTGGCGTCCCGATTTCCCGCAGAAACCAGACGCTCGGAACCGATCAGCCCTCTTCGCAGACCTCGCTGGCATCTGGTATGGTGTTGCGCAGGAGGTAGCACCATGAATGTCCGCAACGTAATTTTGAGCAGCGCGCTGGTCCTCGGACTTGCCGCCAGCACGATCACTGTGGCCCATGCAGTGGATCCAAACCGGCACCCCAACCTGGCTGCGGCGCAGGGCTTCATTGATCAGGCCATCGGCAGTGTCGATGCCGCGCAGCATGCCAACGAGTACGACATGGGTGGCCACGCGGCTCACGCCAAAGAACTGTTGAGGCAGGCAAGAGAGGAAATCAATCTGGCAGCCAGAGCGGCCAACCGCCACTAGAGCTGCTCTCCGATTCGCGTGTGCTAACCGTACCCACCAACGCACCGCGGCATCCTTTCGCCGGCTTTTCAATGAAAATCCGGTGAAAGGATGGGGAGACACAAACCCCTTATCTGTGTCCCGCTCATCGCCATGAGAGCTAAGCCAACCCCCAACAATTACACTTTGTAGGAAATGCTCTCGCCGGACCCATTTGCGCCTCAGCTCGACCTCAGCTTTGAGGAGCCCCGCACGACGCGCCGCATATGGCCCGTCCGCGAGCTGGTCGGGCAGGTGCGCGAACTGGTAGAGCAGGAGTACGGCGACGTCTGGGTCGAGGGCGAAATCTCCAACTTCCGTCCCGCACCGTCCGGGCACGTCTATTTCACTCTTAAAGACGCCGACGCCCAGCTTCCGATCGTTCTTTTTCGCCGTCAAGCCATGCTGCTGCGCTTCCGGCCTGAGGACGGGCTGCACGTGCTCGTTCGCGGCCGTGTCAGCGTCTACGAGCAGCGCGGGCAGATGCAACTGGTGGCCGAGACCATGGAGCCGGTGGGCGCGGGATCGCTGCAACTGGCGTTTGAACAGCTCAAGGAACGGCTCAAAGCCGAGGGGCTCTTCGACGCCGCCCGCAAGCGTCCGCTGCCCGCCTTTCCCCGCTGCGTGGGGATCGTTACCTCACCCACCGGCGCCGTGATCCGCGACTTCGTCAACATTGTCAGCCGCCGCCACTCTGGCCTCAGCGTCCTGCTCTTTCCGGTCTCCGTGCAAGGGGATCAGGCCCCCGCCGAGATCGAATCCGCTCTTGCGCAGCTCAACGCTTCCGGCCTGGTGGACGTCATTGTGCTGGCGCGGGGCGGCGGTTCGCTGGAAGATCTGGCCGCTTTCAACAGCGAGCGCGTCGCTCGCGCGATTGCCGCCTCGCGCCTGCCTGTTGTCTCCGCCATCGGCCACGAAACCGACTTCACCATCGCCGACTTCGCCGCCGACCTGCGCGCGCCCACTCCCTCGGCCGCCGCCGAGCTCATCACGGAGGCCCAGCACAAGATCGCCGAGCACCTGGCCAACCAATCCCATCGTCTTGATCGCGCTGTCCGCTTTCAGCTGCTACGAGCCAGCCAACGACTCACCCGCCTGCCGACGAGCCGCGCCGAGTCGCGCGTCTCGACGCTGCTGCACCGTTCGGCCCAGCGGCTCGACGACCTCAGTTTTCGACTTGAAACCGCTCTCGGCGGTCAACTTCGCGAAAGACAGCGTCAGGTTGCCGACCTCGCCGCCGCTGTCCTTCGCCATGATCCCCGTCAGGCCCTGGCGCACGCGCGCGAACATCTCCAGGCATACCGCACCCACCTCGACCTGACGCTGGAACGCCTTCTCCACACCTCTTCTGCAGCGCTCAGCGCCCTCGATGCACGCCTGCACTCGCTCTCGCCCCTCGCCGTCCTCGATCGCGGCTACGCCCTGGTCCTCAACGCCGATGGCAGCCTGATACGCTCCACCGCGCAGCTTGCCGCTGGCGACCGGCTCACAACGCAATTGGCCGACGGCACGTTCATAAGCCACGTGGAAGCCACGACGCCCAGGAGGGCCTCCGCAGAGAATAGAATGAAGAATTGAGCCTATGACAACAGGAATGATCGCACCAACTGAGCGCAAGCTCTTCGGTACAGATGGCATTCGCGCCGTCGCTGGACAATTCCCGCTCGACCCGACGACGATCTTCGCCACGGGTCTCGCCCTCGGCCACTCTCTGCGCAAGACAACCGGCGAGCCCGCCGTGCTGCTTGGCCGCGATACCCGCGAGTCAAGCCCCTGGATCGCCGCCACACTCGCCGCCGGCCTTCGCGCCACAGGCACGCGCGTCGAAAGCGCGGGCGTTGTGCCCACTCCGGCAGTCGCTTTCCTCGTTCGCAAGCATGGATTTCAGGCGGGGGTGGTCCTCTCCGCCTCCCACAATCCCTGGCGCGACAATGGCATCAAGCTCTTCGGCGCCGACGGCTTCAAGCTCGCCGATGCGGTTGAGCTGGCCATGGAAGAGGAGATTCTTCACCACGCCGCGCAGGTCGTCGTGCCCGATCTGGCATCGCTGCCGCCGGTCGAGGACAATATAGCCCTTCAGGCCGAATACATCCAGTTCCTCATCGATTGCGTGCCGGGGCTGAGCCTGAGTGGGTTACGCATCGTGGCCGACTGCGCCAACGGGGCCGCGGCAGCCGTTGCGCCGGAGCTCTTTCGCCGGTTGGGCGGCAGCGGCGTGACGCTGCTCAACATTGCACCCGACGGCCGTAATATCAACTTGAACTGCGGGGCGCCCCATCCCAGCTATGTGGCCCAAGAGGTAAAAAGCCGCGGCGCGGATCTGGGCCTCACCTTCGACGGGGATGCCGACCGCTGTATGCTGGCCGGCTCTGATAACAACGTCATCAACGGCGACGCCATTCTGCTGATGGCTGCCCGCGACCTCAAAGCCCGCGGCTTGCTGACCGGAGATTTGGTTGTTGCTACGACGATGTCCAACATGGGGCTGGAGGCGGCGCTGAAGCGCAGCGGCATCCGTATGCTGCGCGCGCCTGTGGGTGATCGCTATGTGCTGGAACAGATGCTGGCGAACAACGCGGCGCTGGGCGGCGAACAGTCGGGACACATTCTGCTGCCCCATCTGGCCACGACCGGCGATGGCCTGCTCACCGCCCTGGTCGTGCTCGACCTGATCGCGCGTACCGGCAAGTCCATCGACGAACTAACCGCCGATCTGAAGGTTTTTCCGCAGGTGATCGTCAATGTGAAGGTCCGCGAAAAGCGCCCGCTGGAATCGATCCCGGCGGTTGTTCAAACCATCCGCGCAGCCGAAGAGGAGTTAAAGGATTCTGGACGGGTCGTCATCCGCTATTCGGGCACCGAAGCGTTGGCCCGCGTCATGATTGAGGCCGAAAACGAAGAGGCCCTGAGACGTCATGCGGAGGCGATCGCTGACGCCATCAGGGCCGAACTCGGGTTATAGAATCCGCTCTGCTCTAGCGGTGTCCTCCACCATGACCACCGCCGCGGAAACCGGGCAGGGCGTGTTCGCCGCCAGCATCATGGCCAGCGTTGCCTACGTGGCCTTGCCCGTCCCGCGCCTCGTTGCCGTGGAAGTGGTTGAACTGCTGCTCACCGCGCCCTGGCAACGGTCCGTGGTAGCCGTGACGAGGGTCAAAGCGGTTGTCGACGTGGCCGTAAAAGCCGTGATGACCATGAAACCAGGGGCCTGCGCCAATAAATATGCCACCGTCAAACCAATCGGGCCCATAGTAGCCGTACGGGGCACAGTCATACGGTTCATAGTCGAAGTACCCGTAGGGGCATACAGGCGCCACACCGATGCCGACGGAAATCTGAGCTGGGGCTGCGGGTAGGGAGCTGAACAGGGCAATGGCCAGCGCCGAGAAAACAAGGATCTTGCCGGCCTTTACGCCGGAGAAACAACCAATCTTTTCACGTATCATAATCTCTCCTCAGTCTGTTTAGAACCGCAAAGAGGATGGAGAGTTGCCTCTCCTTCGCGCGTGCATGGCAGATAAAGAAGGCAAACCCAATGAGCAAGACAGGCAGGATGGATTTTTGCATACGGACAGGTATTTCTCCGACCCGCTTGCGTGGCTGATTCTATTGGCGAACGCAGGTTGTGGCCCATGCATAACTAGAGCATTCTCACTATTTCTGTAGAGTGCCTAATCGAAGTCGGAACCAGGCCTGTGCGTTTTCCGGCGAGATTTGGGGCAGCAGTTCAGCGATGGCTTTGTCGAGGGCTTCTTTGGTTCGA
>Ga0182024_10019310_pt1 | contig 12583 bp, 11 predicted proteins | sample P32metaG_FD_120480 | JGI IMG/M metagenome (GOLD analysis project Ga0182024, IMG submission 120480) | Permafrost microbial communities from Stordalen Mire, Sweden - P3-2 metaG (Illumina Assembly) | ecosystem: Environmental > Terrestrial > Soil > Wetlands > Permafrost | place: Sweden: Stordalen... | reverse complement strand
GGAGCTGAGCATTATGCTGTTATTGAACCGCTTCAATCCACGCATGAGGTTCTCCGATGCCGTGATAGAAAACGCGGCGCAGTTCGGATCTGCGGCTTCAGGTCAAATACACAATTTCCTGCCGCATGCTCTGGTGGAGAAGCTGGACCGGTATTTTGCGGAGGAGAATGGCAACATGGCCAGAGAATATTTTCATCGCGCGGAGTTATTTGCCCCTACGCCATTACAGGGTGAGCACCAAGACATCTCGGTGGGCGATGTGTCGATGTCCGATATAATTGCTTTCTTCGGAGGATTGCTGGTTCGATATGACGGCAGGCTGGCGGCACTGGAGGAGCGATTGGGCAAGCAAAACAGTGTAACGCCGGAACCTAGCGCTAGCATGGTGACGCAAAATCTAGAGTGACGGGATCTGAAGAAAAGTTGCCTATTTGAAGTATTAATTGCGGGCGGCGGCGCTCTTTGCAGTTGGACGGTAGGTTGCATGCTTTATGCGGCTGTGAGTTAACGAGCATTCTTCGATATTAGAATGCAGTGCTATATCATTAACTTGTCTGGCGATACCGAACGCATGGCCAAGATGCGAACGGCTCTGGCGCCCCATCCCTTTATTTCTGTTGTACGGGTTAATGCAGTTCGAGGCGGCGACTTGCCCGACATCGCGTGTGACATGCTGACTAGCAAGGCTGAAATGCGAAATCATAAGGGCGCGCTCGGCAGTAGTTTGAGCCACGCCGTCGCCTGGGAGGCGATCGTCCGGTATGGCGCCCAAGCTTCGCTTATTTTAGAGGACGATAGTGAGCCAGAACGGATTGAGTTTCTGCGTGACCTGCGAATGCCAGCGGATATTGATCTCGTGTTTTGCAATGGGCGAATGGTCTATCAAGACTCTGGCACTAACCTGCTGCCGCTTTTCCCGGCATTCGAATTCATGATTCGCAATAGTACGGCCGTCGGTGCTGACGGATATTTGCTTTCCCATCGTGGTGCAAAGAAACTTTTGGAGTTTTTCTCGCGGGATGGATTCTATTCCCATTTGGACTTGCGACTTGCTGCCTATGGCTTGACGTTGGATGAGATGAACGCGTTGCCGCAGCAAAAGTACGTGATTCGAGACATCTGCACTCTGCGACGGATCTATGATTTTAAGAACCATATTAATGCTCGGGTACTAGGGACTGCGATTACAAGACATGTAAAAGGAGGGGGAAGTAGCCGACGTGCCGAAGAGTCTAGGGGTACGCAATCGTTGAGTTGAAGAATTTGATAGACAGACCTGCTAGTACTTGCAAGTAGCTGTTGAAGTGCTTTCCGGAGTTGAGCGCTCCTTTACAACGCGACGGGTCGATTCAAAATAGAACCACTCAACTTGAAATCCGTCAATGAAGTGGGCGGCCAGCGCTGAGATATTTCAGTAAAGGGAGAAGGATTGGCCTCAGGGCAAGAGGTTTCCCGGCGCTCCACAATCGCGGCAATCAAAGGAATCGCGCGGGGAATCCGTTCTTGCTAATGCCGGCGCCCGGGGCGCTAGTGCCTCGTTGAGCCCCACCTGCGCGGGGCGCGCAGTCCGTGCTGCAGCGCGTATAGGACGGAGGCCTATCCGGAGATACCTGATGGTCCTTGTACGCTTACGAGGAATTGTAGAACTCGACGATAATGCAGTCGCTGGGCCCCGAATTCGTGGAGTTCTTCGCAATTCGTGGCGCTGCTCTTTGCAAATGGATGGTCTGTGTGGAGTTGATTGCGATCAGGTGGAAGGCGGCGAAGCTGAGTGTCCGTGCGGGCGGCCGTATGCTCGTCCCAAATTCCCGTAATTTAAAGGTTAATCCGAAGGGATATTTGAATGAACAGTGACTCCCGCATCACCTATTGGTTGAAAGGCCACGCAATTCAGAATTTTGGCGACATGCTGTCCGAGAAATTGTTTGATGGGTTGAAGAGAAGGAGCCTGGTCAATTGGATGCAAGGTCGAATGATCGGGGATTACGATGTTGTTCATCTAATCGGCAGCTGCATATCCAACTATCACATAGCTAAGGATCTTGAGTATGTTCGGGGGGCTGGCGGAAAGCGAATAGCTTTTTGGGGATGTGGCTTGCGCAGCAATGAACCACTGCGCCCGGACCTAATGGCTCACTGCATGTTCCTTGGTGTACGAGGGCCACTTACGCGAGACGTTCTTGGTTTGCCAAAAAATGTGGCGTTGGGAGATCCAGGTCTCTTAATGCCATCTGTCTATACGCCGACTCTGTGCGAGGCATTCGCAGACAAAACCATTTGCGTTCCCCATTTCCTAGAAATTAAATCTGATGATGACCTGCTTGCCATGTCGCGGTGTCAAATGATTCTCCGGCCGAATCTTTCTTCCAGCCAGGAGAGCATTCCAAGATTTATCGATGCTCTGGTAAGCGCAAGATTTATTCTTGCTGGGGCGCTGCATGCGGCAATCGTGGCCTGTGCTTATGGAAGACCCTTTGCTTACTTTGACAGCGGCTACATAGATGTACCTTTCAAATGGGCAGATTTTGCAGCGTCCATTGCGATGCCCTGCCGGTTCGTGAAGACGGTCGAAGAGGGCGCGTATGTTTTTCAACGGCAGTCGGACGGATGCAGAATGCCGCCGCTGGCCGATCTGTTGGCGTGCGCTCCATTTAGACCGTCGAAGCTCTTGCTGAGAAGAGTCGCGGCAATGAACTCGGGGAGCGGGACCTCGGCCATAACGAGCGCGATCTCATAGCGATTCGATTAAACTTGTCTTGCTAACTCTTGTCGTGATCCGCGATCGGGTGCGGAGTGAAAATTCCGCCATCACTTCACGATCGGAGAACGCGATGCGACGATGCCAAATCTGCCCCGATTGGGCGATATTCCGTGGCGCCAGTTGTCGACTTCGGTGAATTTGAAGCCTTTGAATTCCAGGATCGGCTTCACTGCAGCTGGGCCGCCCGGCAGCCAAGCGAGCCCATTCACCCCCGACATAACGTGAGTTTCGGATTCTTTGATCGGGGTCAAGCAATCCTCGGGAACGATATCGGAACTCATGGTATCAACTAGGAGCATCTCGGTGGTCCGATCGCACAAGCGGCTCAGAACGCTGATTGGATCCGGCAGGTGATAGAAGATCCCCTTGAAAATAGTGATATCGAAGCGCTCTTCGGACGAGTCCAAGTATTCGACAATGTTCGTTGTGCGGAACTCTACCGCTGTGGAGGAGGGGTATTTGACGCTTCTTACGAATTCCGCCTGGTCCAGCCAATGTTGCCGCACCTCCACTCCGAGCACCCGTGTCGCTCCCAAGGTGTAGGCGAGGAAGCAATAGCCACCCGAATTGCACGCGACGTCGAGCACGCTCTTGCCGGCAAGCCCGCCGGCTTGTTTAAAGAACCGGATCATGTTACGGGGATCGATCAGCGCAACGCTTGTCAAGTCCGGCTCTGCGTAGGTCGGGCGATTAAAGCTCCCTGTCATCACACCAGGAAGAATTTCGTGATCAAAATGCCACGGAGCCAATTCGCTGAGTCGTCTCAAAATCGTGTTGCGTTCTTGCGCAGTCAAATCCATAGGGATCTCCTATACGCAGGAAGCGCTTTCTCGCACTTCTAGCGATTCTGGCCATTGCTGCGCCTATTCTAGCGCAGGCGCCTACCCCGACGATTATAAGCGGCCTCCCCCGCCGCAGCACCGCTCACTTGAACCGAGGGTGTTCCCGTCGACCAGGGCACGTGCATCAATCCTCCGTTAGGCTGCATGGAAATGACGACACTTTGGGCCAACGCGCCTTACCTTAATGGGCACGGCGCCGGGACCAGTCTCGCAGCACCGTCTGTCGCCTTCAATCCCAGGAGCGCCATTGCCTTTGCAACGGGTTGCTTTGCGCCCGGGCGGTATTGTCACCAATCGCTTCAACGGTGCAATGTGCTACTTCAGCGGCCTCGGCAACTCCGGTCCTCCGTGCAACTTGTCGCTCAATTCGCCCACGAACGGATGTAATGCTCTGCATCAACAATGCCGCGGCGAACGCGGCGGCTCGTGGTTGTGGCGGCGACGTGGTGGTCCCGGCCAAGGCGGAGGGAATCTCGGATTTAAGACGCCGTACTCGGGCACGACGAGCGGCCGTGCCTCATGCCGCGCACTCGCGCGGCTAGACATGCAGGCGTCCTTGCTGGGGGGGCCCACGAGCCGTCTAGATTCTGATACGCACCCTCATATGCGCCGCCGCAAATTGGTAGTGAAGCAGCACTTGGCAACGATTACATTGTGATGCAGAGCCTCCCCAGATCGGACCCACCCGATTTTCTTGGAATGGGGACTACCGTGTTTCCTCAGCTGGCGACGGTGATGCCGATTGCTAAAATGGTAGAACGTAAAACGTCGCGCGCGCGCTCCCGGCTGAACGTCGTCCGCCCAAAAAGCAATGAAGCATCAGAGATGCTCTGCCAACGAGTAGCGTTTTCATGAAGTTCAGTCACTGCCGCAGCAAATTCTGCCGGCGTTTCCGCTTGGATAACCTCCTGTTGATCGCGCACGTTTGTGCCTTCCGCGGCTACCGGAGTTAGCACCGTCGGGATACCATTGCACAATGCCATCACCACCTTCCCCTTGATGCCGGAGCCGAAGCGCATCGGCGCCACAAAGACCCTATGACGATCGAACGCGTCAGAGACCTCTTTGACAGAGCCGACCACAACGACGCCCTGCAAATCCTCAAGCGACTTGCGCATCAATTCCATTTCCGAGCCATAGATATAAAAAACGCAGTCCTGAACTTTCTGGCGGATTAGGGGCATGACTTGATGTGCAAAGAACTCTACCGCATCGCGATTCGGCGTGTGCTGGTGGCTTCCAAGGAACGCAACGCCAGAGCGCTTCGACCAATCTGGCACAGTATCGCGAGTGGGCACAAAAAACGGCAGGACCGATACTAAATGGCCTGGCAGGTTCGTTTGCACGACCTCACGTTCGATCTCGTTATACAAAATAATGGCGTCACTACTTCGCATTACAGTCAGTTCTCGTTCTTTAACGCCGTCCGCCTTGGCGAACAATTCATCGGCCATTGGATCGTTTGCGCTTTTCTTGAGGCGCGCTTCGCGGATAAGGCGCAAAAAATGCAAATCCGCAGGATTGAACAATATTTTGGCGTGAGGCATCCGCGACCGCATCCCGTCGATGACTTGCTCCATAGTTTCGAATCTCATGCCATAAACAAAGTCGAATTCGGAACCTCGTTGATCGAGGAGAGCATCCCAACTCTTTAAGTGCGGAGCATAGACACACTCGATTCCGACGCGTTGCAAGGCCTCGGTGTGGCGGCCAGCGTATTCCATCTCAAGTGAAGCAAATGTGACCTTGACACCAAGGGATTGCAGAAGGCGCATCTCCTGCAGCGCGGCGTACGAACCAGCATCCTCATCGATGCGTGGGGTTCGCCAATCAAAGAACAAGCAGCGTCGGCTCACCCCGACATCCTTCACAAAGTCCCATGGGTCGCTGGGCCGTGGATGGTGAGCCAGCTCTCGACCCCACTTACTCAGAAACTTCGGCTTGTTCCGCTCCTGCAATTGGGCGTTTATTTTGTCGCCTATGGCATTCGAGGAGATATGTTCATAGTGGATGACAACGGACATCGGCTGTACCAGGACCTTGTACCCAGCGGCTCGCAGGCTCATGCAAAGATCCGAGTCCTCGTAGTAAGCTGGAACGTAGCGCTCGTCGAACCCGCCGATTTGGTTAAATAAATCGCGAGGCATTAGCATGGACGCCCCAGTTACGTAATGGCATTCACGCAGATATCTATACTGCGGCAGCAGCGCATTGCGCTCCAGTCGACCGAAAGGATGACACTCACCGTTGTCCCAGATTACGCACCCAACCTCCTGCAGGCTTCCATCCGGATAAATCAGTTTGGAACCGACCGCTCCGGCATCTGGAAAGTCCGCGAACGTCTGCAGCAGAGCTTGGATTGCGCCCGGCGTTAGTTCAGTGTCGTTGTTGAGGAAATAGAGGTATTTCCCCCGTGCCGCTTGCGCCCCTTGCTTGCAATTCAGAAGAAAATGCTTGTTTTTTTCCTGTCGAATATAGCGCAGGCCAGGGACGCGCTGCGGTAGATTCGAAGTCTCGTCGCTGGAGCAATCGTCCATGACAATCACCTCGAACGAAAGCCCCCACGTTGCTATGGCGACAGATTTGAGACATCGCCACGTATATTCAAATTGATTGTATACGGGAATAATTATGCTGATCTGCGGTTCATCGAAATCTGGAAACACTATCGGCGCGCTGCCAGCGCTCTTTTCCGCGCCGTGGAGAAAAGCCAGGGCGTCCAGGCAACTCCGGCGGTAGGCGTCGATGTCGACTCGCGCCGGTGGCAATGCAAAGACAGATAATTTTGTCACCGCCTCGACCAGCGTTCGGCTAGTCTGCTCCGGATCCAAATTGTGCATGGTCGGATGCAGTGACACTTGCCGATCAACGTGAACCGGCATCAGCACCGGTGATCCGGCGAGTTCAACGCATGAGGGCAATGCCTTGACACTAAGCACGCGCGGTTCACCGTCGAAAAAAGCGGGCGGCTTGAGTTTGAAGGCGTGTGCACCGGAACCCACTCCTTCGGAAACGAGCTTCGGGTCGTAATTGTCGGCGATTACAGTTACGAGGAGATTTTCCCCATTAAACAGGCCGACCGAGATGGCCTCGTCTCGACGAAGCTTGTTCCACGTCCAGCCCTCTAGGATTCCGTCTGCACGAAGGGCAACCGCGCCATCTATTAGCAGCGCCGGGCGATAGAACATAGTCGTCGTCGCCAAAATGTTTTGGCCGCTGCCCGTATCCCTAGCCTCAACAGTGTAGCTGCCGGGCTGCAAGAGCGAAGGATCGGGAACCCACGCGAACGCATGTTGGCCGTCGCCGATACCCGCTTCCTTCAGGTCCTTCCGATATTCATTGCAGCACACTGTGGCGATCGATGTCCCGTTCAATAACAACTCAATGACGACACGTTTGGCAGGCTGATGGGAATAGAAAGCCCAGCCACTTATCCGGTAGGGCTCTGCCTGATCGATTCTGCCGATAACCTCCGGCCCCGTCGCGGCGGCTCGAACCGATGTTATGCCGGGTTGCAGGATCAGAGGTTTGGGCTTGCACAGCAGGGCGTTGGAATCGAATTGGCGAAGATTGACTAGGCAGCCACCGGCTGGTACCAATGAGGGATCTGGGACCCACTCGAACGCATGTCGGCCGTCACCTTTTTTGGCGGCTATGAGATCTTCGCGATAGCGGTCAGCCGTGACAGTCGCCACCTCCGTGTCGTCAAATAAGATATTGATCGACACACGCTCTTCGGGCTGTCCGGGGTTCCAGGCCCAGCCGCTAATCCGATAGATATTGGCGATGTCGAGAAACACTTCATAGGGCGCGACCGCCTCTACAGCGTGTTCGCCAGTTGACGGCGCAATTGAAGCGTTTTCTGCAGTCGCCGGCTGCTCTAGAGGGTTCGCATCGTCGGACGCCCCTTCGTTATCGCTGACGTCTTGCTTTACTTTTGAGGCCTTCTTAGTTTTAAGTCGATGCATACATACTTATCCTGGTCTCAGGACGAGATTGCGAACAGCAATGCCAAGGCGACGCAGATCCTTTGCGGAGGCGTTGATTGCCACGGGGCTAATAGTCTCGCGCAGCTTGATAGTGAATCTGGTCTTCACGTTCGGATCTCCATGCCGCGGCGGCACCACAAACCGTACGGACGTGACGCGGTTGTCAATTACACCCAGATCAACGTCGGCAGGCATGCCATCGATCTCAATTGCGATCGATTTGATGACGTCGGGTTGGACCGCATTGATCACCGACAAACTGCAGGCAACGGGCATGTGGCGTGGCACATTCACTGCGATTTCAGCCTCTGGATCGGGGCCAAGCCAGCGAAACACGCGCCCTTGGCCGTCCGTCTCGGACGTGTACCAACCCCGATGTCCGAATTCGAACGCTTCGACCGTGAGCCCTTCCCGCTCGAATTGCGTGGTCGCGCCGTCGCTGTCCACACGCGGAAAAATTTTCTGCAACTGCGCCACCGTGTCGGCGTAGTATTCGGAAAATAGCTTACGAGAAGCTTGACGAAGCTCCGCCAACGCGGTCGGCTGCCGAATCAGGAGATCGATAACCTGAAGTAGGTCTTCGATTGACTCACAAGCGTGATACGGATGGGTCGCTTCGGTGATGCCACTCATGCCGGCGCGGGTGGATACAATTGGTACCCCGAATGACAGGGCCTCAACGGTCTTGACCTTCAGTCCTGTACCAAACATCATCGGATTGATCACCAGATCTACCGAACCGTAGAAATCCTCGGGCCGCTCCACCCGACCAATAATCTCGATCCCATCCCCGGCAAGGTCACGGATTCTGTCGCAGACACCGCCAGCAATCACGAGCGTGAGGGGCCGGCCGGTGATTTGATGATGTCGGAATAACTTGGCAAAACTGCGGATGCTCTCGAAATTAATGAGATTATTGCTGCCAAGGTAGCCGATGCGTCGTAGGCGAAGGCTTTTTTGCGTGACATCCATGCGCGGCGGAAAGAACTGACGTAGGACATGTACCGGGCGATTGCTTACCGAATGGAAAAACTTCGCCTCGCCGGCTTGCACGGCTATAAGCTCATCTGCTCGGCGTAAGGCCGCGCCTTCCTCTTCAGGAGTGGTGTAGAAAAATTCCCGCTGCATGCCATAAAGGTCGAATAGCTTGTGGCGGTCGGCCATTCGGTCATGTGTCAGAAGGACTTTGCGGATGTGCCGTGGCAGCAATTCCAACGCTTTGCTTTGAAATATATAGTTGAATAGCACCATTCTTATATCAAACGCATTTACTTTCCAAAGCAAAAAATCTCCTACATCAGCTTGATACCAGTCATCTTTCGCATAGACATCGCCCATGGTGCGAGCGCGAGGCTGGTCAGGGGATTTGACAATAACGTCGAAATAATCCCACTCTTGCAGCATCTGATCGTACTGCTCTTTAGATAGCCCCTCGAATGTGCAGTACACATAATGAACCACGTACCCTGCGGATTGCATGTACTTACCGATGTGGTACACCATTTGGCGATTGCCTGCATTGGCGGGGTAACTGGGAACGGGGGAATAAATCAAAGCATCCATTTAGTGTCTCTAAGATTCATTCAGTAAGTCGCTGTAAACTTGGTTGCCCCGACCCTATGTTCTTCCCGAGCATAAACCCATCCGTGTCGAGTCAAGTTCCTCAACTATTCTAACTGTTTTCCGGGTGCTTGCCCCGCTTTCGGAGATATTTCAACATCCCTTTATAAGGCGAGCTTGAGCGAGAATTCCATTGCTAGCTGAGGCGGTCGAGAGTTGCGATTTAGAGAGCGACCATTTCTTGGCTAGTGCAACGAGTCTTTCGCACTTTCATTCTCGAGCCGGTGACTCTCGACCCGGTTCTCAAGCTGCTACCTCCTGCTTTGCGGCGGCCGTCAAGGCTGAGCGCGACGCTAAGAAGAGGCTCAGCAAAGCGATAACGATTGAGAATGCCTTACCGCCGCGGCCTCAAGGCGGAGGGGCCACAACAAAGAGCGCGTGATTGCCGAATAGCGTCCGGTGGGCGCTATGAACCACTGCAGTTTGTGTAAAGCCCAGATCGACCAGTACCGAGCTTTGGGTGTAGCTTGTACGTTTCATTGACGCGGCTTCTTGAGGGTGCCACGATCTTGCTAATTCAGGAGGCAGCCGGTCCCATGTCTACCCCTTATGAAAACCTTGCGGCACGAGCTTTTTGGCGCACAGCCATCGCAGACAAGAGCCCTCTTGAAATTTGTGAGCTTTGGAGTCCTAAGCATCGGTTCGAGCCGTTACACAATGTCGCAACGTTCGGATCGTGTTTTGCTCAACACTTCGGGCGAGCACTTAAAGCGCGAGGGTATGCCTGGTTTGATGCCGAGCCGGCGCCAGATATCTTCCTCCCCATAATCAAGCACAAATTTAATTATGGTGTGTTCTCGGCGCGAACGGGCAACATTTATACTGTGGCCGCATTGAAGCAATGGGTGTCTTGGGCTTTAGGCACGGCAATGCCGCCCGAAGAGATTTGGGAGGCCAAGGGCCGGTTCTTTGATCCATTTAGACCTGCCATCGAACCCGCTGGATTCCGCTCGCCCGAAGAATTATTGGCAAGCCGTGGCGCAGTTCTTCGCGCAATCCGGCGCATCGTAGACGATGCGGACTGGTTCGTGTTCACACTGGGATTAACGGAGGGGTGGATAAGCCGTAAGAATGGCTACAACTACGCGATGTGCCCGGGCACTATAGCTGGGGAATTCGATGGCGCCAGCCATGCATTTAGAAATTACGGATTTGAGGAGATTAGTTCTGACCTGAATTGGGTGATCGACGCCATTCACAACGTGAACACTAAAATGCAGTTTCTCCTCACTGTTTCACCGGTTCCTTTGACTGCCACTGCATCAGGAGAGCACGTCCTAACCGCAACGACCTTTTCGAAGTCAGTCTTACGCGCGGTCGCTGGGACGGTGGCGGCCAATCGCGAATTCGTCGATTATTTTCCTTCGTACGAGATTATTACTAGTTCTCCGTTCCAAGGCATGTTTTACGAGCCTAATAAGCGGTCGGTGTCCTCACAGGGGGTGAATTTTGTCATGGCTTCCTTCTTTGCCTGTCTTGAGCAGAAATTCGGTGATGCTGCTCCGACCACGTCCAAGGCCGAGGAAAAAAATATACCGACCGAAGCCCACAACAGCGCCGACGAATACGATATCGCTTGTGAGGAACAAATGCTCGCTGCCTTCGCACCTGGGGAGCGTGGGCGGGACGTTATTTGATGAGAGTTGCTACCATTGGCAGCAGCCATATCGCCGCGCTCAAACTTGCAATCCGGGAAGGCCTTTTTAGGCCAGATAAGCTTGACGTCGTGTTCTGGGGGGTCCCCGAACAGGCTTTCGGCACGATAGGCTACATAAATGGCTGCTTCCAAACGTCGCATCGGGATTTTGTGCTAACCGTCTCCGAGGGGCAATACGATGAGCTGCCTGCGCAAAATTTTGATGCAATTATCTTTCACGGAGTGAAGCTGAAGGTTGCGCTTTATTTGCGCTCACTACGAAAGACAACTGATGATCTCCGCTCGTACTCGCATTCGTGTCTGCAGGAGGGACTGCAGAGTTTGATCGAAGAGACGCCGGAATTTCGGCTCGCCCGCTCCCTAAGGACCGACTACAATCGGCGCGTGCTGATTTCTCCATTAGCGCTCACATCCGAAAGAAGCCGCGAATTTTGGGGAATCTCAATTAGAAACGATGAGCTCACACTCCTGAATTCACACATTTCGGAGATCCTATCCGGCATCGGAGTTGAATATTTGGCGCAACCGTCGGATACGGTCCGTGACTCCAAATACACTAAACACGAGTTCTGCGCTAACTCCGTCAGGTTGTTTGGCGATCTTAAACTTAAACACCCCGAGAACGATAATGTTCATATGAATAGTCTATACGGCGCTCGAATTTTGCAGGAAATAACTACGCGACTTTCGGTCGGTGCGTAGCCCCATTGTTCGAAAGTTGGGCTGCCTAGCCGCGGCATTGCCCCTTTTTGCCGGGTCGTGGGCAAGCGTCGCACCACCGCACGACCCGCTCACCGCTGTTTACGAGCATCTGCCACAGGGCGATTTGCGGCTGTATATGTGGGGAGTCGGGTTCGTCGGGGATAGACGGACATGCCTTGTGTTATTTCATGGGGGCGGATGGACAGCAGGCGACCCAGGCCAGTTCGGGCCTATGTGTAAGGAACTGGCATCTCGCAAGCTGGCATGTATTTCCGCCGAATATACGTTGGGGAGGTCGAGGCTGGTACTCGCTGAGGCGAAGGCCGTTGTCAATTGGGTGCGGGCGCATGCCGCTGCGTTGGGAATTGCTCCAGATCGAGTGGCCGTGGGCGGCGGCTCCGTTGGTGGTTATCTGGCGGCGTCTACGGCCGTGATACCCGACAATGACCCCGAGTCGTCCATGCCCAACGCTCTTATTCTATTGAACCCGGTACTAGGGTTATATAATGGAGGACCGCCGGAAATCCTGGCAAAGCACCTTACTCGGCCGCTTCCACCCACCCTTATTGTGCACGGCACCGCGGATAGCGTCGTTCCAGTTTCAGTAGTGCAATCCTTCGTGGCCGAAGCTCGAGCCGCAGGATCAACTCGGATCGAACTGATTTTGTATCCGAACCGCAAGCATGGGTTCTGGAATGGCACTGCGGACACTAATCCGGATTTTCCAGCCGTTAGTCATCAGATCAGTGACTTTCTCAATTCGATGCATTGAGACGCTGGAAGTCAAACACAAGGTTATTCACGGTGGGCAAGATCGTAGACATCCGCTCTAATGGGACTTGTGGGCGCTCATGAGCTTTCTAGGTCTCTTTCGCCGCAGACTGCCCGGACTTCCCGCGTCGCGCTAAAATAATATTTCCAATCCACACCCGCGTGATACGGGAATACCGGACAGCCTTTGCAATGGCGCTAGCCCAGCGTGAGCGGGGTATCTTTGGGGGTATGAGTCGGG
>Ga0182024_10019309_pt1 | contig 12584 bp, 17 predicted proteins | sample P32metaG_FD_120480 | JGI IMG/M metagenome (GOLD analysis project Ga0182024, IMG submission 120480) | Permafrost microbial communities from Stordalen Mire, Sweden - P3-2 metaG (Illumina Assembly) | ecosystem: Environmental > Terrestrial > Soil > Wetlands > Permafrost | place: Sweden: Stordalen... | reverse complement strand
TCGGGACTCCGAATCTCCTGAATCGCGGCGAGGTCTTTTAGAGATTGCCACTGCTTCTCGGTGAGCAGACGCTCTTCCACCACGGGCACCAGTACGCGGGCCAGTAGGTTTTCGACGCGCTCGAAGTTCTTGTCGATGTAACGGTCGCGGCCTTGGTCCGTCTTGACCGAGTAAACGTCACGGCGCGTCGCGACCTTCTTGATGCTGGTGTCGCGCGTCTTAGGCTGCTGGCCCACTTCCGGTTTCTGGTAGACGCGAATCCTCTTCCCATCGGCGAATGCACGAAGGTAGACCTGCGGGACGGGGCCTTGCTTTCGAGTTTCGATACGTCAGGGAACTAGGTGCGCTATAATGTCTGGCATTCGACAAGGAGGACGCAGGTGGAGAGCAACGCGGTTTCTGGTTTTAAACGCATGATTGAAAAACAAACCAAGCCAATCGGGTACGCCGGAGTACTAAGCGCGCTTAGGTCTATTCCGTGGGGCCTTGCAAAGGAGGTCACGCCCATCGAGCCCCGCGCTTTCAAGCATTTAGCGTTTTTCCCAGGTCGCAAGGGCTATAGCGGTACCGACTTCCCGGTTCACGGCGTCATGCTCGTCGGGAACAACTACGACAACCTCGACTGCTGGAATAAAGAGAAGGACGAAGAGAGTGCGTCGCCGACCTGGAAGCGCCTGAGAGCTATAACATTCCCCGTATCGAAGGTTCCGTGCGAACGCTTTTGGTTTACGAACTACTGTCACGGGGTCATGCACAGTAAAAGCTCGCGCTACGAGTTCCCTCCGCGCATTCGAACGCTTCTGGAGTTCCGGCGAGTGTTTGAGGAGTGCGTCGTCGCTATGCAACCCAAAGTAATCGTCTCCCTCGGCGGGTTTGCGCGACACTATCTCAAGTTCGAACGCGGCGAGGCAAAGCCGCAGACAATCATGGGACATGAGACTCTGGTACTCGCTGCTTACCATCCGGCGGCAGGCGGAACATTAGACAAGTTCAAAGAGGACGCGGCGCGCATACGGCGAGCGTACTTTGGCGACGCAGCATAAAGCCTCAAAGTCTCTGGGTCGGGCGGAACCCCTCGACCGAGTAGGCCCCAGGTAGCCCCTAATAACCGCGAGAACCTAGAGCGCCTCTCATTTAGGCGCGGCAGCACACTGCATCGCGCCGAAAGGCGGTTGACATGATGAAGTTGCGATTTGGGCGCAACGCTCTCGGCGCGATTATCGGTTTATTAACACTTGCGGGTTGCAACGACAGCGGTATCTCGCAGTCTCCGATTGCGCGAAGCGCGCAGACTGGAGAGTTTGTTGTTGGCTCAGGGATACACGGAACGACTGTTCCGTTCACGTGGCACAAAAAGGAGTTCAAAATATCCAAGGACGGGACTACCACAGAAATAGTCTCTTGTGACAGAGGCGGGTTTGTGGTGAGTGGAGGCTATTTTTTTAACAAAGATCCTGCCAGTTATTCTCTAGCGCTTAACTCGTTTCCCGAACGGGATGACGATGCTTGGGCGGTAACCGTCAGGAATGTCTATACATCGAAAGATGCCGAGGTGACGGTCTACGCCGTTTGCACTCCATCTTAGGCTGAGGGCGACGTTCCGGCTACATCGTTGTAATAACTTTCGGCGCTCGCCTCAAGAGTGCCAGCGCAAGGAGATAACCGATGGCCAAGAAACTCGACATTAGCACCCCGTCAGCGCAACAACCTGTGCGCGTTATCGTTCGATTCTCCCTCGATGGTGACACGGGGAGCTTGGTTCGCAATGCTATTAGACCTTTTCTTGAGAGCTTCATAAACACACGGACGGGGACGTGGGAGTCCAACGCCATGCCAATGCACGAGGCTACAAGGGCGCTCCGCCGACTGCTCAGTGCGCTTCGTGACGCACACGCTACCAATCGGGGAGCTATCGTAGACCATGTTTGGATATACCTTGACCAGGCGTTGGTTACGCCCGACGAAGATGAGGATGATGACGATGAGTCGTGACGACGGACACTGTCTTTCAACCTGCACCGCATAGAACTCTTGCACCGTGGAAGGAACGCTTTGGGTCGCATGGGCTCAGGTTGTCGCGGTTGCAGTTACCGGCGGCGGTGCTGTTATCGTTGCTTGGACTCAGCTACGTCGGTTCAACGAAAACTGGCGAGCCAAGAACACCATTGACGCTATGGACTTCTTCTCGCAAGGTGTGACCCAAATACCTAACGGCGTGGCCCTTACGCCCGAGACTGCCTTGGCGCTACTAGATGCCTTGCTGAAAGTGCGCCACTACTCGCGCAAATGAAAGCCGTATTTCTAAGTTCGTACTTGTCTGGCGGCATTGCGGCCAACGCTGAGGCGACTCCAGAGATAACCCAGAAGTATTTGCTCTACTACAACGCCTTCTCGGTCGCGGTGAACTATTTCTCGCGGATTGCCGGAATGGCCCAAGAGGGGCTGCTTGACGGCAAGCTGTACTTGAACTTTTTCGGTCTACAGGTTGACACCCTCTGGCAGTTCATACAGGCATTCGCCGATGTAGACCCTGCGGCAAAGGCTTTTCAACAACGACCGCACCTTAGGAGATTCGCCGAACAGGCGCGTGAGGCGTTCGTCTCGGAGCCCGAGCCTGTCATCTAGGCTCTGCGGCTTCGTACCTTTCAGCCACTGAAGCATGTGCGCCACCGGAAACGGCCTAGCCTCGTCGAATGGTGAGCCTTTGAAGCCTCTTGGGGACGCAAATGGAGAGCAAGTGTTTATGACTGGGTTCCGTTTTCACCGTCATGCCTTAGGCATTGGCCTGGGCACTTTACTGCTGGCCGGATGCGGCAGGTCACCGGCGACCTCGCCTCTTCCGGCGCAAACTACAAGTGGAGTAGCGTATCCATTCGTCGGGAAAGCTTACAAGCTGCTCTATAGCTTCCAAGGAGGCACGGGCGACGGAGCGCAGCCAAGTGCAAACTTAATCAATGTGGGTGCCTCCCTCTACGGCACCACGGCTGACGGTGGGGAAGCAGGAACCAACTTCCACCGGGGCTGCGGCACAGTCTTCCAGGTCACGCAATCTGGAACAGAGCGGGTGCTCCACACTTTCGGAGAAACCGGCGACGGTTGCGAGCCCCTCGGTGACCTCGCTAATGTTGGGGGCAATCTGTACGGCACAACCGCAGGCGGGGGACCAAACGCAAACGGAACGGTTTTTGTACTTACGCAGTCCGGCGTCGAAACGGTGCTTTACAGTTTCGAAGGGTACCCAACAGATGGCTCAAGTCCGACTGCCGGTCTGATATATGTTCACGGTTCGCTCTATGGTACCACGGAGGGTGGCGGGAATGGCAATAACAGTGAGTGTGGTGATGGATGCGGTACGGTATTCAAAATCAGCACAGATGGGGTGGAAGATGTGCTCCATAGCTTCAATAGCGGTATGGACGGCCAACAACCACTGGCCGCGCTAACCTATGTTAGTGGCGCGTTCTACGGCACTACGTTTCACGGTGGTGTCTACAGCAGCGGTAGTGGACCACGTTGTGGTACTGTCTTCCGAGTTACGGCCGATGGAAAAGAGCGGGTCATCTACCGATTCAAAGGTGGCACAGATGGACAAGAGCCTATGTCGGACTTAGTGCCTCTTCACGGCAAGCTTTACGGCACCACGAAACTTGGGGGGACAAGCGGCTCGGGCTGCGACATCCATGGATGCGGAACAATCTTTGAAACCAGCACGTCGGGTACCGAACGTGTGCTGTACCGCTTCAAAGGCGGCAAGGATGGTCAGCAGCCGTTCGGAGGCTTAACGGTCTTTAACGGTGCTCTCTACGGCACAACATACTATGGAGGCGCAACGGGCGACGGAACGGTTTTTGAAGTGAGCACCTCCGGCGGCGAGCGCGTGCTCTATAGCTTCAAAGGCTCAAACGGTGCAAATCCGATGGCGGGGATGCTTGCTTTAGGTGACACATTCTTCGGAACCACATTGAATGGCGGACAATCGCATTGTACCTATAGCTCCGGCTGCGGAACCGTCTTTCGAATCGCGCCGTAACAACATACAGCGACGCCAGTTCGCTCTGGGCGACGGGAAAGGTTCTTCGAGCTGCTTTGAGAGCCCCCGCCGGTTGTTGCAAGATGACGGCGTGACGCGGGTGCTATCCTGGGGCCTTATGGACTTTAGCGACGAATACGTCAGACGCGGTAGCTCGCAAGACCGTTTCCAAGGTGACGAAGCCAGGATTGAACCGTGCCGCTATTGCGGTCGGCCGGTCTTCTTACGCCCTGAGGAAGAGCCGGATTGCCGGTGTTCACCTGAACTGACGGCCAGAAGTGCGCGCGACCGCATCCGTCAGCCTAAGGCAAGTCTCCAAACTCGACCGTCTTTCACCAAAGTGACTTTTTGTCCGTGCAAGGTGGCTACAGCCCCAACCGTTCGAGCAATCTGTTCATGTAGTGGCTACATACGAGTGCCTCCGAAGCCATACGCTTTAACCGCTTCCAGGACGAACTTCGCGAGAGGTGCGTTTACAGAGCTTAGTACCGTCAGAGAATCGAAGTAGTTGTACTCTTCGACAAGCTCCCAGTTGGCCTCGTCATCGAGCTTTCGAAATACTTCAGGGAAGAGGGTCGGCGCGGCATGGACATACCATGATGCAGTGCCGTACACCGTGACGAACTCCTCCGTATACTTGTGACCGTCCTTATCCGTCTTGATTTTGCTCGCACCCGAGTTCTTCAGATGCATCTGAGTAACTTTAACTTCGCCGGACCACTCGTTGCGCTCTGCATTCGTCCGCTTCCATTCGAGGTACTCTGCGGTAAGTTGTGGAGCCACGCCTGGCGTCCTGTGGGCCATCTTTGCCAGCGCAGCGTACCTACGAGCCGGGATTGAAAGAATCTTTCGGAATCTCAGGACATAACGGCTAATCACGCTACTGAGTTGCTGGAAGGAACGCCTTTCACCGAACTTGAGCGCGTCTCGATGGATAATAGGGGCGATGCCATCGTCAAAATCAAGGTTTTAGGTGGCTCGCGCTACGACGGTGTTTCCGTCAAAGGCCTCGTCTGCTGGCTGCAAGAGAAAGCTAACTAGCCGGCCAAACGACGCCCCTCACAGCCGGGGAGCAACGCATGATGAAACGCACTATCGCACTCGCTGCCGTCATCGCACTCAACGCGCCGCTGACGGCACTCGCGGACGACGACCACGGTCAGTTTGGTTATGCCAAGTTCGGCATCACCAACAACGACATGACCACCTACAAGCACCTTACAATCGCACCGTGTGCAACGGTGCGCGAAAAGGATACTGACCCGTGGCATCCACCTGCCGACGCGGCCAGCTTGCATCACTTCGCGCATCTGTATGCGCAATGTCATGTCGCACTCGAAGGGTTTCCGATTGGCATCCTGCGCGCCAACGACTACTACTTCGGGATGACTTGCATGGCGTTAGCGATGGCTGACACGAATGGTATCGACCCTGCTTGCAATATGAAGTCGTCGCTTCCGGGACCGCAATAACTGAAACACCTAGCTCTATTCGTCGCAGCGAATCGCGCGTGAAGCCAACGAGATAGAAAGGCACTGAGGGTAGCCGCTGTGCTATAATCGCTGCGTGACAGCAGAAAAGTTAGACGCACTGCTTACCAGCATCGTGCGGACACAAATACGAGGCGAGAACAGTCCGGTCGTAGGCCCGCTAAGGAAGAATGATGACGGAATATATAGCCCGGCCCTCAACTTCCCTGAAAGTCAGACCGCATACGCCTACCGCTTCCGCGTCGAGGACGTTGAGTACGTAATGTTAGACGACGGGACAACCGTAAGATAGGCGGTCACGTGACACGAGATAGGACCGTTAGCCAAACCACTCCTTACCGGCGTATCGCGGCTCAGACTGTGGTAACGATGGCGGTCTTCGTTGCATTCACTTGGCCGGATGCGGCACGTTGGTTCTCGATGACGGTCGAGATTCTGCGCGGAGCGAGCACCGTTGGAGACCTTAACGTCCCCATGAGCGTCGCTTACATTCTCGTCGTCAATACGATTGCGCTGGGCGGTGGAATATTTTTGGCTTTTGCCGCAGTCATTGGACTAAACTTGCTCGCGTTGGTTCTCAAGGAATACGTGGATGCAAAGACGTTCGCTCAGAAGCACGTATGCGGAACTCCAGACGAGGAAGACTTATGCTGGTCCTGTGGCTGCCACCATACCATTGGGCGATGCGGCCGCTAGACGCATGTAGCACGAGGAGCCCGTGAGGCGGTCAATCTGCATGACGTAACCGCCGGGCCCAATGCACGTACTGGTATTGAACAAAAAGCTGAAAAGAACAATGCGGCCACAACAGCGCCGCCTATCGTGTACCACCTTCTCCTGCTCACCGTAGCCGCTTCCTACGGGCCGTGCTATGGTAGTTGGTGCGCAGCCCTGCAAGCTCTCATCCAACGGTTGACGAGCGGATGGAACGTGTAAGGGAAGAACACGAGCCGCGCTTTTTCTTGGCCTAACGCCTCCGCCGTTTGTTCGACCGTTGCGTCGGGTGCAACTCGAATCGGCGGCGCTATCTCCGGCGGGCGCGTTATCGTCGCTGTAAACGGCTGACCATTAACCGTTCCGTAAACGCTGCTCGTGGCGAAGGACGAACCGAAGGCCCGCAGGGCGTCACCCAGAGCCGCGCGAGCCGCTGCCGCGCGACGTGCTTTGAGTATCTGCTCGAAGCGCAATGAAAGTTGGCCGTAAGAAAGAGCCTCTTGGAGTTCCGTGCGCGCTTCAAGCGTAACGGCGTCCGTGGCCTTCTGAAGCGAGCCGTTTCGGAAGTCCGCATCGACGAGCGGAGCAAGGCCGGAAAGAGCTTCGCTAACGCCAGCCTGAACTAGCGGTGCATCGTCCTCCACTGCCTTATATCCTGGATTATGCTTCGGGCTCGTGCCGGGCAAGGCGCTCGCCGCTAGCGTCGTTTTTACCGCTGCGATTACGGCGTCATCAACGCCTTGCGATAGTGTAAGCATCGGCTGACCTACCGCTGAACACGTAGTGGTTTCATCCGCGAATACCGGTACGGAACATCCGACGACGGTTGCCATCCCTAACACCAGCACAACGACGAAGTACCGCATCCATCTGCTCCCATAAGCGGGCTTGCTGAGGCGCACTTGCTTCCTCTGTGGTCGGCGGCGTCCTGCGCAAAGCCCTTTCCGCTCGGGCCTTGGCCTCGACTATAGACCGCTCGGCCCTATCTCGGAGCCCGGCCGTCGAACGCGAGGCAGCTACCAGCATCAACGATGTGACCCTACTGCTCCTCAGCCGTCCGCCTCTGCATAAACATTTTGGAATGGCCAAGGAACGCCATTTGCAACAAGCTGACGGTAATGAAGAAACTTTTGACCATTAGACGTGATTGTAAATCGGTTCGCACCTTGGGAGGTTGGTTCGTTCCTTACGAGAGAATGCGCCAACATGAACTCAACGAAGGCCGCATAGGGCACAAGCTTGCGTAAGTCATCTGGAAGCATGTTATAGTAATGCACTGCTTCGTCGTCTGACATTGTCGCCCCTGATGCAAGCGCCAAGAGCATTTCCAACTGTGCGGGAAAGATGACTCTAAGTATCCGCTCAAACCACCAGCCCGTGGCAGCTATTTGTGCTGACTGTTTAAGGTCTTCTTCGGCATATTGTACGTCTGCGGGGCCTGTGCTCGACTGCTGAGATGAGGCCTCTCGCGTGAACTCTTGCAATAGCAGTCGAGTACGTTTCATTGAGTAGACAACGGAAACTACCGCCACCACGGTTGCCAGTGCGGCGAGTGTTATACCAAACCAATAAAAGAGGTTGGGCTCAAGATAACTCGGCATTACAACCCTCCAGCGCCATCGTCGGTTCGCGCAACCTTATTCAACACGTAAGCTATATTGATAAGCGACACAATAATCATTAATCCTACTTGAAAGCTACGCAGCGGGGCCGGATAGTCCGGCGACAGCATGGCTACGTAAAGCGTCAGACACACGACAGCAGAAATGAACGAAGCACCGATGACAAGCACCCGCAAGCAGTTAAAGAATGGACCTCGCCATTCATCGCGAAGCGCCGACTCCGTGAAAGTCGCGGCTGACACGAGGAAAGCAAAAATGTACCCTTCAGGCAAGGTGAGAAAGTTCTGGAAAACGTGCGGCCGCGAGACGAGATAGTCCCCGCCCCAACGCCAGACCATCGGCATCGCTCCAAAGCCGAAAGTCGATAAGAGATAAATCAGGAAACGGGCGCCCTTCCCAGCGTCCCTCGTCATCTTGGAACCGCCATCACTACTGCCGACAAAGCAACGGTGTTTGCAAGGGCATTTCGTCATTATAGCAGAGCTAGCGGCTGTGCCCTCTCTATACTTCGTACCGCTGACTTTGCGGCCCCTCGTTCCGCGCATCGCGGTCATGTCCGGCACCCAGCGCCGGGGCTCTTGCTTGACTTCGCCGCCCGGCCCGTTAAGTTAGGGCGACCGCGAGAAAACCGCCGTCTCTGGGCCGGAAGCCGCTGCAATCGGGCCGCCAATGGATGGCTCGCCGACGCTCAAGACTTGTTCACGGATTTGTTCACCGATTAGGTTTTGACACGTCACGATAGGTACCGCTAGTCCTACGTTTCGTGCTCAGGAGAGGGTTACGAATACCTCTTGAGGGGCCTGTGGCTGTTTAGCAAACCGCCGCCTTCAGCCGCTCGGCCGATGCTGCTGCCAAAGGGGGTGACGAACCGGACTGCGGCGCTCACCTGAGGCGTCGCCCCTTGCATCTACTCGGACTGAAATAGGTCGTAATCGGCGAACGTGTAGCACTCTTGCCCTACGTCGTGCGGCTGGAAGACTGTGAAATCATCAAAGCTCTCACCACGCGGCAGCGGCAGAATACGGAGCCTGAGGATGTGGCCGTCTTGCTCCAGAATCCTGACTTTTTCACCGCCGTTCAACTGCAACAGGCGGCGCTTGCCTTCAAATGCGAAGACCTTGTCAATGCCGTCTGAGTCGTTCGCCTTGCTTTCCAAAGACATCCATTCTTCAAGGTCGGCTCTTGTTCGAAAGCAAGGCATGTTCGTGGGATGGCTATTGCTCGGTCCCGTCACGACGTAGCCAACGGTGAGGACCGAGCCAGGTACGTCTGCCTTTTGGGCGTCATGCCACATCGACATTCCGGCAAGCCATCCGAAGACCAGTATCACACCGAGCAATGCGGCCGCTGCTAGAATGAGGCAGCCTGCTACGTTAGGGCCGATAGAAACGTAAAAGCGCACTCGAACTGGTTCCTATCGTCAAGGGGCGTTGTCGCCGCTGTGCGCAGAGTCAGCCTCATGCGGCTGCTGCTTCCGATATTGCAACTTTACCGTAGGCAACTCGCCTTCATCATCAACAACCAAGGGCATGTCAACCAAGTCGCCGCTACACGACAGAACTGCCCGCTGAAGCGAATCGTAATCGGCAAAGCAACAGCGCAGAAAAAACTCCGACGCGGCATCCGTTCGAAGCGCATTGTCCACGAGCTTCGTGACTTCGCTTAGTCCAGGATGGTCCTCTTCCGGTGCGTCTCGCCAACTTCCGAGGTGCTTAAACTGGTTTGCGACGTGCGACAGCGCACGGGAAAACTTTAGGCCGGGAACATACGACTCCTGCCCTCGCTCGTAAAGCCTCACGCCGGTCATCTTGAAGAACCGTTCCATCTCAGCGAGCAACAAGAGGGCTATCGCAGCGCCAGAATCCTCGTAAATCGCCTTGTTCGCCTGGTGCCGCTGTAGGCGCTCTCTACCGTCCTTGTTCGTCACTTCGTCTAGCATCCGCAAGTCCGACCATTCTTCCATCTCTTCGCGCTTGGCGCGAACGGCAGCACCCGCTAACTGCATCTGCTCGAACAGAGGGATGAGGATTTTTCCCTTCACCTTTATCGTATATCGAAAGTCAGCTAGAGCGCAGGCGAACGAAAACGCCTTTTCCGACTCTTCGTTCGCAAACCTAATCATCGTCCGCGTCCCAGGGGTCGAACGGCTCCGGTTCGTTGACATAGTTTACGAAGGTCACTCCGGCAGTCTCAAGCCGGTTCTTGACCTTCGCCAACCGCTTCGCATCGCTCGGAAGTATCTCGCTCGCCTCAACGTCTTCGACTAAACGAGTGACCGCGTTAAACTGGCTGTCGAGGATGTCGAACGTCGATGGGGACGGTCCGCGGCTCAGTTCTCGTTCAATGTCGTCCAACTGCACTTCGGCGCTCTCGATTAGGACCTTCGCATCAGTTTTCATGTCGCGGCTTCGTTTCGGCCAGCCGGGCCTGGAATACTCTGCCTATCTCATGGCTTCGCGCAAGAGCGAAGCCATCGTCCTTCGTTATGTTCGCCGGTTTCTAGGCTCGCGAGCCGAAAGTGTTGTTGTAGACGCCGCAGATGAGGTTGAACGGTTTCATATCGAGTGAGTATCGCTCCCTGATGCTTAGAATCGCACCGAGCAAGGAATACGCCAGCTTTGAGAACTCGCTTGAAGCGTCGGCCATTCGACTGTTAGGATGCCATACGGGTCTGCCATCGACCATCTCTAATACATCGACCATACCCTGCGGTTTCCCGTGTGCGATGATGCTGGGTAGAGAATAGTGGAAAAAGAAGTCGCGACTGAACGTCTCGCCAAGTATCTCTTCTGCCATAGGCCTGAAGCCTTGTTCATTCGTCTGCGAATCAAGTTCTGGATGTTCTTCCGCCCATTCTCGAAAGTTCGTTTCGTACTGCTGAAGCATTTCCGGCTCGAAGAAACCATGAGCGTTTCTTGCCTCTTTCAAAACCGTGTACGGAAGTGAGTCCAGCAAGGCCTCAGCCTTCTCAGGGTGAGCGTACAGGTACGCGAGCCGGATGCGGTATTCGAAAACCTGCCGATTCAGGATGAGTGCGGCTCTAGGCATTTCCAATACAAGCGCGTGTGCGGCGGCGTTACCCGCTTCTTCTATAAGGGTTCCGAGGTAGGCCGTCCAGCGCGTTACGGATTCGTCCCGACGAGAGGTCGAGGAAACCTGCCGGGCTTCGAAGACCGAAACCGCGAGCAGTTCTATTGTCTTATTCGCGACCTCGTACCACTTTACGAACTGCGGGTCGCCGTTTTTCACGTCGAGACTTATCTCCCTAGACATCACGCTGGACTGCTTCGGCAGCGGCGGCTCGGGTCCTAAGCGGATTCACTCCTGTCAACCCCAAAAGAGTTCATCATGGAGCCACCCACCGAACGTGCCTTCGACAGTGCCTATACAGAGCGATTCGAGGTACCTTGAGTCTATGATAACGAAGGCCGGTCTTCAAAAGGACCCTTATCTGCGGCGATGGTCGGACGCCATTCAGAATCCCGAAAGACTCGACGCATGAAGTCAGGCTCGAAGAAGACGCTCCAGAATACGGGCTAACAGAGGACGCATTCGCGTACCTTCGCGGGGACCCTCGCGCTCGACGCATTACCCGTTCTGGACGATAGCTTCTGCTTCGATACGACGGTCATCGCAATGCTGCACGGAGTCGTCGTCATAGCCGTGCTCGGCATCACACTCCACGTATGCTGCGGCCGCGGCGTCAGCATCATTCTTTCCGGCCGTCAACATGCCGAGTCGAAGTTCGGCTTTGCTCATTAGTAAGAAACCATCGCCCTCGATGAGAGCCGGGTGGCTGTTATTGAGGCACTTACCTGTAGCCTCCTCAGCACCATAGGCGTACATTCGAGCCTCGTTATAGGACTTTTCTTCAAAAGCACTCTTCGCAGCGTCTACGTAGCGTGATGCCGTCGTAGTATTGCAATAGCTCGGATAGCGTGGCGACTCGCCCGAAATGTAGCGGCCGACCTCGACCGCCTTCACGATGTCAGATAATCCGCCTTCGTAGCCTTTCAACCAAATCGGCGGCGGGACGTTTACGCGCGGCAGTCGCGTATCTTGTGACTGTACCGCGAGAGGAGCACCTCGTTTGCGATTCGCATACGCCTTGTACTGTTGCGCGCTGTAAACGTCACTTTCCAGAACGTAGCGGTCCTCGGAGCCGTCTACCGGTCGATAGTGGATAACGTCGCCGGTCACGACGGAAAGGCGGTCATCTAGTTCGCCGCACTCAACGTGCTCACGACCAAGTACCTCCACGGGGGTTCCCCGCCTCACAAAAACTGGGTGTGGTTCGTCGGGCCACAGTGACGCCATAGTGCCGCTCAAAATCCAACGCACACCTCGACAGAAGTTGAGCGTCGAGGCGAAGGTGAATGCTCCATATTCGCGGCGAGCTAAGGACTGGCTTTTCGGTATGGAACCTGGCGGCCCAATATATGCCACTGCGTTTTGATTACTCGTCGAGCCGCTGCAGGCTGATGCCCCCAAAAGCAAAGCGGCAGCCACGAGGGCCGTCGCGCCGCGCTTAGGTGCGATTGCTCGGAACCGCAGCATGAGATTTTAGCATCGCTTCGACTTGCGGCTTTAGCTCCTTCGGAATCGTCGGGCACTCGCGTATGTGTATCATGTCGGATACGCCTTCGTGCGCCCATCATCGAGGTTCTCGCGAACATTGGATTCTGAAATGTCCATTTGGTTCGGGGGAATGTCGGTGACTTCCACAGG
>Ga0182024_10019308_pt1 | contig 12584 bp, 7 predicted proteins | sample P32metaG_FD_120480 | JGI IMG/M metagenome (GOLD analysis project Ga0182024, IMG submission 120480) | Permafrost microbial communities from Stordalen Mire, Sweden - P3-2 metaG (Illumina Assembly) | ecosystem: Environmental > Terrestrial > Soil > Wetlands > Permafrost | place: Sweden: Stordalen... | reverse complement strand
GGTCAACGAAATCCAGGAAGTTTACCGTCTGCAGGGCGTGGCCATCTCGGACAAGCACATCGAGGTCATTGTCCGGCAGATGCTGCGCTGGGTGAGGATCGACGATGTGGGCGACACCGACTTCCTGCTTGAGCAGCAGGTCGATCGCTTCCGGTTCACCGAGCAGAACGACCGCGCGATGGCCAAGGGCGGCCGTCCCGCCACCGGGCGTCCGCTGCTGCTGGGCATCACCAAGGCGTCGCTCTCGACCGACAGCTTCATCTCGGCCGCCAGCTTCCAGGAGACGACGCGCGTGTTGACCGAAGCCAGCATCAACGGGGCGATCGACAACCTGCGCGGGCTCAAGGAGAACGTGATCGTGGGACGCTTGATCCCCGCGGGCACGGGCCTCGAGTACTACCGCAACGTGCAGCTCTCGCCGGAGCTCGAAGAGGCGGCGGCGCGCGTGCAGCAGGAAGTGAACGCGGAGTTCGAGGCCGCCGAGCGCGAGCTCGAACTGATGCGCCAGGAAGGCGAAGCGGAGGAGATGGCGGCGGAGTAAGGGCAGTTGTCAGTGGTCAGTTGTCAGTGGTCAGTTATCAGTGATCAGAGAGGCCCGGCGAACAATGCCGGGCCTCTGTTTTCTGCTTGGATAGTGCTATTGGGTTTTGCGGTATCCCAGGTCCCAGAATCGGGACCTGGGGCACCCAGTTTTGGGACAACATGCGGTCATATCAGGCCGCTGCCTCGCCATGGCGGGTCGGCGTCGGTGCGCAGGCCGCTCAGATCCCCGGTCTGGCGGCGCGTGTTTTTGGCCACATACATGGCGGCGTCGGCGGTCGAGAGCAGGCTATCTCTGGTTGCGCCGTCTTCCGGGTATACGGCGATGCCGACGCTGGCCGAGCCGCGCAGGATGACGCCGTTGACGGCAAACGGCGCATCGAAGCAGCGCTCCAGGCGGCGCGCCACGTCCTCGACATCGGCGCGGCTGCGGACCATGGGCGCCAGCGCGGCGAACTCGTCGCCGCCCAGGCGGGCCAGCATGTCGCCGGAGCGGAGCTGGCGCTTCATGCGCAGGGTCATCTCCTGCAAGTAGAGGTCTCCCACCTGGTGGCCATAGAGGTCGTTTACCTGCTTGAACTCGTCGAGGTCGATGTAGACCAACCCAAAGATGCAGGCGCTCTGGCGCGCCTCTTCGATCACTTCGTCGAGCCGCTTGTCGAGCGAGAAGCGATTGTGGATGTCGGTCAGCAGATCGAAATTGGAACGGCGCACGAGGTCGGAGTGGAGGCGGCGGGTCTCAATGGCCAGCGTGGCCAGCGCCGTGGCGACGGTGAGCGCCTCCGCCTCGTCCTTGTGCGGCTTGGCGAGCGGGTCGAACGCAACATAAATCACGCCGAGCGGCGGCCCGGAGCGGCCTGGAATCTCACCGGATGCGAGGCGGAAGGCGGCGTGCTTTGGCGGGCAGTTGCCCAGCCGCGCGCCGCCTGCGATCTGGCACCAGCACGGAGCGCCGTGCAGCTTCACGCTTACCAGCTCCGTGATTTCCTCGATGATTTCAGCCAGGGGCCGCGCACCGTTGATGTCTTCAAGGATGCGGCTGCGGCGAAGCTCGATGTAAGCCAGCGCAGCGGTTTGGCGGCGCACATTGCGCTCCAACAGCCAGGCTCTGGCGCCCACCACGAACACGATCGCGAGGAGCACGCCGACCAGGATAACCAGGTTTTCGACGTTCAGCCACGATGGCTCGGCGACCACCGCAACATCGTCGAAGGAGCGCAGCAAAATGTTGAAGGGCACCTGCTGCTCGCCGGGGTCGATGCTGCTGGCCTGTACCACCATGCAGATGCCGGTGACGCGGATTCTGGCTCCCAGCGGAACCTGCCTCATGGGCGGAAGCTGTGTGCTGGCCGGCGGATGGCGGTAGAGCGCCGTGAAAAGCTTGCCGTCGGAGGACAACACGAGCTCGTCTTCCGAGTCCTCGCGCACCGCGGCCACCACCACTCCCTCAAACGAGACCAGGTCGTTCTGATGGCCATTGGGGTCCCCGCTGTTCCATGTAGCCAGATCGCGCCAGTTCGACGATTCCGGCTTGATGGGCTCGAAGATGTTGCGGTCCTCAATCTCGCCGTCGGTCAATGCCAGAAAGCTGTAGCGGGCGTCGGGAAAGCCGGTTGCATCCGCCACATCGCCGATGCGCAGCGGGTTGCTGGCGTGAGTCGAGATCCACACGCTCTGCGAGCCATCCTGCAGCACCACCGCGGTGCCGGGCTGATAGTAGGTAATGGTCCCGTGAACCCGGACTCTGCGCGTGAGGTCGTGCACGTAATAGCTGGAAAGGATGTCCTTCATGGGCGTGACCGGCAGCGAGTCTGGACTGCTCTCGGCGCGCTTCAGCACCTTCACGTCCGCAAGCGAGGGAACTTCAAGCAGGATGCCGGTGAGCTGCATCTTGCTGTCGAATTGTCCCGACACCACTCCGGTGACTTCCACGTCGGCGTCGAGCAGATCCTTCAGCGCGCCTGCGTCGCTGGCCGGGGAAGCCGCGTCGATAAAGCCGCCATCTAACAACAGCTTGAGGTAAACCCCGTGCATGTTGGCAAAGTTCACCGTGTCCACGCTGCGCACAGTGGCCCGCACCTTGACCAGCATGCAATCGCGCTCAGCGCGGATCATTTGTCGAAAGTCAGCCGATACCGGCGCAGGCAAAGCGCCGTGATGAAGCACCGTAACGCTGCTGCTGACCACGTCGGGCGTAAAGCTGTCACGAGTCTTTCCGCGCACCAGTACGCGATCGCCGGGAGTGATATCTTCATTCGGCTGGGTCAACACATAGACGGCCTCGCCGCCATCCTGCACGAAGAGGTCGACGTCGCTCCTGGAATAGTAGGTCACCGTGGCTTCGAAAGCGACGGGTAGTCCTTTGCGGGCCTCGACCCTGCTGAGGGAATGGATGGCTTGGAGCGTGGTAAGTGCGATGGGCTGGGCTGCCGATGCAGCACAGGCCCACGCGAGTACGATCACGGCGCCAGGAAGCAATTTCTTCATCGGGTACAGACCGGTCGCAAGCGAATTGCTTTACCTCATAACGACTCTGTCGGCAAAACTCGGCAAATGAATAGTTGCCGCGTACAAAGAGCGGGTATCACGCCTGGACCAGGAATGCCAGGGAGCTTGGCTTGCCTCGATTTTACACCCGATGGTGAGATGCCTGAATGACACTTTGGAGGGGGCGAAAGCGGCGAATTCCCCGAATGGCCCGGCGGTGGCGCAGGGGACGGGCGCGGGCGGGGACGCCCGCGCGACAGCCGGTCAGGAGACCGGCGCTACAGGCCCGGCTGCGGTGCTATATGGAGGTCCCCGCGGTCAGCTCGTCGGACCACTTCATCGCCGGGTGAGGCGCGGCGGAGCGGCGGATGTTTTTGGCCACGTACATGGCCGCGTCGGCGGTCGAGAGCAAGCTGTCCCTGGTTACGCCGTCCTCGGGAAAGAGCGCGATGCCAACGCTGGCCGAGCCGCGCAGCTCGACTCCTTCCACCTCAAAGGGCCGATCGAAGCAGTGCGCCAGACGCCCGGCCAGGTCCTCCACTTCAGCGCGGGTGCGCACCATGGGCGCGAGCGCGGCAAACTCATCGCCGCCGAGGCGGGCCAGCAGGTCGCCGAAGCGCATCTGCCGCTTCATGCGCCATGAGACCTCCTGGAGATAAAGATCGCCGGTGCGATGGCCGTAGAGGTCGTTGACCTGCTTGAAATCGTCGAGGTCGATGTAGATGAGCCCGAAGACGCCGGATCTTTGGCCGGCTTCGGCAATCAGGGCATCGAGATGCTTATCGAGCGAGAATCGATTGTGGATGTCGGTGAGCATGTCGAATTCGGAACGGTGCAGCAGGTCGGAATAGAGTTGGCGTGTCTCGACGGCGAGTTCGACCAGGCCGGCGCCGGTGGACAGGGCTTCAGACTCCAAGGGCGAGGGGGCAGTTCCGGTGCCGGCGCAGGCAAACAGCGTGCCCAGCGGCGGGCCGGTGCGCGCGGGAATGTCAGCCTGAGCGATGCGCAGCGCGTCGGAGCCGAGCGGGCGGCTGCCGAGTTGCAATCCGCTGCCCAGGTGGCACCAGCAGGGCGCGCCGGCAAGCTTGAACGACACCAGCGCGACAATCTCTTCGATGATTTCAGAGAGAGCGCGCGATCCGTTGATGTCCTCGAGGATGCGGCTGCGGCGGCGTTCGAGCGCAGCCTCTGCCTCAATGAGCGCGGCCGACGCCGCGGTCTGCACCCTGACTTTGCGCTCCAGGGTCCAGCTCCTGAAGCCTGCCGCAACCACTCCAAGGAACAGGATCGCCGCCAGAATCGTGAGGTTGGAAATCGTCAGCAGCGACGGCGCATCGACAATCGCAATGTCATTGAACGAGCGCAGCAGGATATTGAAGGTCTTGTCGTAATCGAACGGATTGGAACTGGCCAGGATGCACACGCCCGTCACGCGCACTTTCGATCCAATGGGAATCTGCATCATCGGCGGAGTTTGCTGCACGCTGGTGGGGGCCGGATGGGGATAAACCGCGGTGAGAAGCTGGCCGCCGGAGTCCAGCACATACTCGTCCTGCGACGCCTCACGCACTTCCGTCAGAACCACTCCCTCGATCGACACCAGATCGAAGATGTTCTGGCTCATCGAAAGCTGGCTCCAGGTGGCGGGCTTGGGGCTTACCGGCGCCTGCACGCCGGTGTCGCGGATCTCTCCCAGCGTCAGCGCCAGGAAGCCGCTATGCGAATCCGGAAACCCGGTCGCGTCCGCGATGTCGTTGATCCGCAGCGGGGTCCGAGTCTGGGTGGTAATCCACAGGCTCTTGGCGCCATCCTGCAGCACCACCGCCGAGCCGGGGCGGTAATACGTAATGGTGCCGCGCACTCTTACCCTGGGGGTCAGATTCTGCACCCGGTAGCCGGTCAACGCACGGTCCATCGGCGTCACCGGCAGCGTCCACGGCGCCGCGGGGCCCCGAGTCAGCACCTTCACATCCCTCATCGAGGCAATGTGCAGCAGCACGCCGGTCTGCTGCATCTTACCGTCGAATTTTCCCGACACGGCCCCAGTCAATTCGACCTCGGCGTCCAGCAATCCGCTCAGCGGAGCCGGGTCGTCGCTATCCACTACCGCTTCAATGCTTCCGGCCTCAGTGAACAATTCCAGGGTGGTGCTGGGCCGGTCCGAACTCAGCACCAGGTCCGCCGAGCGCACCTGAGCGCGAACGATCACCAGTGCGCAGTCGTGCACCGCGCGAATCATGTCGGCGAACGTGGCCGGCACGGGTTGCGGCAACGCGTCGTGGCGCACCAAAGTGATGTTCTGGCTCGCCACATAGGGACGAAAGCTCTCGTGCGTCCTGCCCTTGATCAGGATGCGGTCGCCGGGCTGGAGGTGCAGAGGAGTACTCGCCAGGATGAAGATGGCCGAGTCGCCATCCTGCACGAACATGGTTTTTTCGTAGCTGCGGTAGTAGGTGACGGTCGCTTCGAATGCGACCGGCAGCGCGCGACTGGCCTCGGCATTGGTGAGCGCGCAGATAGCCTTCAGGGTCCCGATCGGGACAGGCTCAGCCGTCCATCCGGCGGATGTGCTGCCAAGAATCACCGCCGCCACTGCAAACAGCCACTTCATCGGGTTGCTTCCGGGTGCAGCGGTGAATGCGCCGCAGCAGCTTTCCAGCGTAGTGTCACACAAGGTTCGATCGAGCGGGAGCGGCGATCCTGAGCGGAGTTGAGCGCATGACCAGACTCCCCCGGCAACAGTTCACCGTTGCTTGAGTGTCTGGGCGTTCAACGCAGCCGAAGGACCTTCGCTTCCAGCTCTCGACTTTCGTCGCGAACCTCAGTGACAGGACACTATTGGGCTTATCGGCAAGAGCTGGGAATCAATCAACCGTTGTGGTAATAGCGCCCTCTGGAAAGAATCTTCGAGCGCGCTCACCCGACTGAGCCGGGTTGGGATGCTGCGCCAGTTCCAGGGGCTTCGCTGCCGTGCTATCCGGGGACTGTTGCTGTTGCGCCATCAGGGATCTCGCATCTTCTGAGTGCATCGATTTTACCACTATGCCGACGCAAGCGCCGGGGCGATGTGCTGAGCGGTGGATTCCTCGCCGGGGTCGAGGCGGGTCAGCGTGAGCACCGTGATGTCGTCGTCCTGGCCGAACGCGACGGCGGCTTGAGAGGCCTGCGCGGCGCTGGGGTTGGTGGCGAAAAGGCTCTCAAGGCGCGTGAAGCCGTAAAGCTCGCCCGCGGCGTTGCGTGCCTCGAGCAGTCCATCGGTATAAAGAGCCAGGCGGTCGCCGGCCTCAAGGGTCAGCACGGTTTCGCGATAGGCGGCGCCGGGGTCGATGCCGAGAGGCAGTTCGCCGGGCAGGTCGAGCTCGAGATGGTTGAGGAATGGAGGAAGATGGCCGGCGCTGGCGATGGTGCATCGGCCGCCGGCTTCGACGCGCATTGCGATGCAGGTGGTGAATCCACCCTGGAGGCGGCCGCAGAGGCGCTGGTTCAGCTCAGAGAGCAGCCCGGCCGGAGTGGAAATGAGATTGGCCAGCGCGCGCACCACGCCCACAATCAGAGACACCGTCATGGCCGCCTTGAGGCCCTTGCCGCTGACGTCTCCCAGCACGATCAGCGTCGCCGCCAAGTCCGACCTGTCTCCAGGCGACCCGCTCCCCAGCGGAATGATCTGGAAGAAGTCGCCGCCCACTTCCTGGGCCGGCTGGTAGGCGCTGGTGACGGCAAATCCGGGCAGCGCAGGCAGGCTCTCCGGCACCAGCACCCGCTGCAGCTCGCGCGCGTTCCTGAACTCCTGCTCCAGGGCAGCCTCGCGGCGGCGTTGTTCGATCGAGTAGCGGTAGACTGCGTAGACAATGGCAAGCAAGAGCAGCGTGCTGGCCAGCGTGGACGCGTTGATGGCATTGCCGTTGACGGTGAACAGGGGCGCGCTGAGCTTGTCGCTGAAAGTCCAGTGGGTGTAGCGGATTCCTTCCAGCCCCCCCGACTCGGCCACTCCCAGCATCTGCGTAATGAAGGCAAAAATGGCTACCAGCCATCGGGCCGGATCGAGCTTTTGGCGGCGCGCCACGGCCAAAATCACCAGCACCAGCGCCAGGACCTCCGTCAGCGTAAAGATGCCGGTAAGAATGGCGTCGGCCACCTGCGCTCGCGCAATGGCCCCCTCGCGCCAGTCCAGGCCCGTCAGCAGGCCGTCAATCGAGATGACGGTGAGGCTAGCCGCAGCCACCACGCGAGTGAGCCGAACCAGCCTTGGGAGGTCGCGAAGCTGGAGCAGCCACAGGAGCAGGAACCACAGCGAAATGTCAGCCAGGGCATAAACCGGCTGCTGCAAGGCACCGACCAGCCAGGCCGGCCAGGGAATGCGCAGGCCGCCCAGCAGCAGAGTCAGCGGGGGGCTGAGGCAGAAGCCGGCCATCCAGAAGAGCAGGCCCTGGCCGCGGTCACGCAACCAGGCCAGCAGGCTCAACAGGCACACCAGCGCATAGAGCGAGTTGAGTCCGAATGAAAACTGGTTCCTGCGCAGCCAGAGATAGTCCCATGCAGCCTTGCGGGCCTCGACCGCCGCCGATGCGCCTAGCTCGGGCGCAGCCTCAAAGCCGCCTCCTGTTCCCAGGTCGGACGACCACAGCGGCGCCTTCCACACGCGCAGAGCCAGCACCCCGTCGCGAGCCGGGCCAAGCCCGAAGGTGGGCGAAGCATAGTTTGACGGCCACGATGGATGCGGCGGCAGCTTGCCGTTGTGCCCCACCAGCGCGCCATTCCAGTAGACCTCGCAGGCGTCGTCAACGTAGTCGAAGAGCAGCGCAATGCCGGGGTTGGAGGCGGAAGAGGGCGGGAACGCAAAGTGGATGCGGTACCAGGCAAAGCCGGTGTAGCTGTCGTGGCCCTGCGCGCCCCAGCCTTGATCTGCCGTGAGCTGCTCCCATTGCGAGTCGTCGAAGCCGGGCGCGGCCCAGGCCGGATCGTCGCCCAGATGAAACTGCCACGGGCCGTCGAGGGGGATGGTGCCCTTGCCGAGGCCCTCAATCAGCAGCGGCCGCACAGCAGTCGGCGATGAGACGGCGCCGACTGTGTGAGGGCGGCCCTGCGCTGGCGCGGCCGGTGCGGCAGCGGCGACCAAAAGGCTCAGGCACAGGCCGGCAAGGCGCGGACCGCGTGGAAACATATCGAAAGCATACTCCGCGCTTATTGGTCCGGCCCTCAGGTAGCTTTGAGGTTTCCCACCCTTGCGCCAGAAAAAAGGCGCAAGGATGGGGCACCCAGTGCAGGTACTTGCGGCGCGGATCAGCAAGCACGCAGTCAGGGCGAAAGGTCCTCGCGCACCCGCTCCATGGACGGCTCCGGCGTTTCCGCAACGCAGATGCGGTCCCTGCCCGCCTGCTTGGCGCGGTAGAGCGCACGATCCCCAGCCACCATCAGGCCGTTGCTCTCGCCCTTGCGCGCCGGCCACACGGTGGCGATTCCCTGACTCACCGTCATCTTCTTCGACACAGGCGAAGCGGGGTTCGAAATATCGAGCTGGTGCACTGCCTCATGAATCTGCCGGGCGACAATCATGGCCCCGTCGGGTCCCGTATCCGGCAGCACCATGACAAACTCGTCGCCGCCATAGCGAGCGGTCAGGTCGGCGGGGCGGCGCGCAATCCGGCTCAACTTCTCCGTCACCGCAATCAGCGCATCATCCGCGGGTCCGTGCCCTACCCGGTCGTTCAGCTCCTTGAAGTGGTCGATGTCGATCACCACAATCGAGATCGGCTGGCCGGTGCGCACCGCGCGGTCCCACTCCAACTCAAACTGCTCGTCGAGATGGCGGCGGTTTGCCACGCCTGTCAGGCCATCGGTGCGGGAGAGCTTTTCAAGCTCCGCTGTCCGCTCCTTCACACGCCATTCGAGCTCGGCGATCAGGCTGTCGCGCTCCTCCTCAACCTGCTTGCGCGCCGTGATGTCCTCGATCACCGAGATGAAGTAGTCCGCCTCGCCGTCGTTCCTGCGCACCAGCGCAACCGTCAGGTTGACCCACACGACCTGGTGGTTCTTGGTGAGATAGCGCTTCTCCATCGAGTAGTTTGGCCGGTCTCCGCGCAGCAATGCGCCAAGCGCGGTCAGGTCGTTCTCGAGATCGTCGGGATGCGTGATGTCGGCAAACGTGAGCTTGAGCAGCTCTTCTCTTGGGTAGCCGACGATCTCGCAGCAGCGGCGATTCACGCTGAGCCACTTGCCGTCGGTACCCACATGCGCAATACCCACGGCGGCCTGCTCAAACGTCGCGGTAAATCGAGCCTCGCTGGCGGCCAGCGCATTCACCCAATCGGTCACTTCGATGTTCAGGCCGAAGATGCTCACCGACCGGTCGGGTGAGCGGACCACTTTGCCGTAGCCGATCACCCAGATGGTCTCGCCATCTTTGCCGGCCACGCGGAACTGCTCGCGAAAGCCGGTTTCGGTCTGGAGCGCGCGCTGCACCGCAACGTGCAGCCGCTCGCGGTCGTCCAGATGGACGAGCTCGCCCCACGCCAGCGACGAATTGATCTCGCTGGCCGGCCGCGCATAGATGTCAGACTGGCCGGAAGTCCACCGCACCGTGTCGGCGGAGACGTTCCACTCCCATGTCGCCAGGCGCGCATCGCCGAGGGCCAGACCAACCAGTTGCGGATCCAAAGAGAACATCGTGCTCGCTTACAGACTCTTCAGGCATTGGAATTGAATTTGCACCATTGGCTCATGCGGCATGGCTCGCCGTCAAGGAGAATGGGGCCCTTGGTAACATGGGAGCTTGGAGCGAGCGAAGTCCCAGAATTCTGGACGGCGCATCTGACTCGCGCTTTTGCGCTGTTTATAGCCCCTGGCGCTCCCTGACTGCTTTGGCGAAGAGAGGCGCGGGCACTTCCAGCTTGACGAGAATGTCCTGGCGTGACCGGCCGATTGCGCTCGCCTGATTGTCGAGCTTTTCCAGCATGACAACTGGATTGAGATGGTACTGGTGTTGAAGAAACTCGTCAGGTGACTGGGCAAGGAGATGGTAGGGCGCCGGCATTTCTTTCGGAAAATGCTTCAGATTGCCGGTGACGATGACATCGGCCTTGGCAAGGATCGCGGCAGCAACGACGTGCCTGTCCGAAGGGTCGGGAAGCTCCGCAATCGCTCTCACCAGTTGTTGCGAGACGACGACGGATGCCTCAGGAAACTCTCGTTGCATTGTCCGGATGCGATAATTCGTCTTCTCCTCGGTCATGCCAAATTTGAGAAGCGTACGGCGCAACTCCACGAGCGTCTCTTCGCTCCAGAATGGGCGATAGAGGGCGGGTTCTTCAGCGCAACGGAGCAAGAGGTCACAGAGCGGCATCGGAGCGAGTACGCATGTGTCCAAGACTGCAGAATACTCATTATCCGGCGCTAATATCATGCATCTATCCTATTGCCAACTTGAATAATCAAGGCCTTCCGAAAGAGAAACCGCTCACCTCCCGGCGGCATCCTCAAGAACCCATCTCTGTAACATCCCCCGTGTAAGGTATTGAATCGTAGATTCCCGCTTCAAATTCAGAACGGGCCAGATCGTCCAGTGCCTTCCGGCGCGCCGAGTCCCTTCTTCCTTTGTAGGCGAGAACGTCGCGGGCATAGATTCGCCTGTGCGTTCCGACCATGTGGTATGGGATTTGATTTTGCTCGAGCAATCCGATCAGGAACTGGCGGGAAACAGCGAGAAGCTTGGCGGCTTCGGTGGTGGTCAGCTCGGCTTCGCTGTGAAGCAGAGTTACGAACCCTCCGGCTTTCAAATCGGCAAGCAGTTGGCAAAGAAAAGAATAAAGATTGGGCGGAAGCGATTGAGCTCTTCCGACCGGCCCGACAATCTTCACCTCTCCACGCAGCAGTTCAGCGTAAAGCGCCAGAGTTTCCTGCTGGTCCTGTCCGTCCATCACAGCACGGGCCGTCTCCACCTGGGTTGCCATCGAATTCCTCCCGTCGAGCAATCGTATCATACGCTATAACTGCTATAAACACCATAATCGACCTGCATGGACCATCTGACAAGCAGCTTTCCGCAGCGTACTTGTTACCATTGAGGGTTGGGAGCGAGCAATGCCCAGAATCCTCGACGGTGCGGCTATCGCGGCCGCCATCAAGCACGAAGTGGCCGTGGAAGTCCGCGCTCTTGCTGCCCAGGGCGTGCGGCCAGGCCTGGCGGCGGTGCTGGTTGGCGCGGCGCCGGCCTCGGAGATTTATGTGCGCAGCAAGGTGGCTGCGTGCGCCGAGCTGGGGATTTACAGCGACCTGATCGCGCCTCCCGCGACCGTGGCCACCGAAGAGATGATGGATGTGGTGGCAGCGCTCAACAGCCGCGACGACATTGACGGCATTCTCATCCAGTTGCCGCTGCCCGCGCAGGTTGATACCAAGGCGCTGCTCGATGCGGTTTCGCCGGCCAAGGACGTGGACGGATTCCATCCAGTGAATGCCGGGCGCTTGCAGGCGGGGCGGCCGGCGCTGGCGCCCTGCACCCCGGCCGGAGTGATCCAGATACTCAAGCGGAGCGGCATCGCCATCGCCGGGGCGCACGCCGTGGTGGTGGGACGCAGCGACATTGTGGGCAAGCCTGCCGCCATGCTGCTGCTCAACGAGAACGCCACGGTCACCATCTGCCACTCGAAGACCCGCGACCTTGCCGCCATCACGCGCCAGGCCGACATCCTCGTCGCCGCCATCGGCCGCGCCGGCTTTATTACTCCGGAGATGGTCAAGCCGGGCGCGACGATTATCGATGTGGGCATCAATCGCATCACGGATCTGGCCGAATTCGAGCGGTTTTTCGCGGGCAACGGAAAGCGGGCGGAGAGCTTTTCCAAGCGCGGTTCGACGATTGTCGGCGATGTGCACCCGCGCGCCTACGAAGTTGCCGGGGCGTATACGCCGGTGCCGGGCGGCGTGGGCCCGCTGACCATCGCCATGCTGATGGCCAACACGGTGCGCGCCGCCAAAATGCGGCGGGGCCTCTAACGTGCTGCGCGTGGGGCTCACCGGAGGCCTGGGCAGCGGCAAGAGCACCGTCGCGGGCATGTTGCGCGGGCTGGGCGCGGAGGTGGTAGAAGCCGACGAGTTGGGGCGAGTGCTGATGGAGCCGGGGCAGGCAGTTTACGCGGAGATTGTGCGCGTCTTCGGGCCTGAGGCGGCGAGCGCTGACGGCCGGCTGAATCGGGCGCGGCTGGCCGAGATGGCTTTCCAGGGCGGCCGGCTCAACGAGCTCAACGCCATCGTGCATCCGGCAGTGATCGAGGCGCAGCGCCACTGGACGGCCGAGGTTTTTGCGCGCAATCCTGAGGCGGTTGCGGTGGTTGAGTCGGCGCTGATCTTCGAGGTGGAGCGCGACGCACGCGCCCGCGGCGAGCAGGAAGGCGTGCTGGGTCGCCGCGACGACCGACGGCGCTTTGACCGCGTGGTGGTGGTCGTGGCGCCGGACGATGTCAAGATTGCCCGCTATGTGGCCAAGACGGGCACCACCGAGGCTGATGCGCTGGCTCGCCTCGCCCGCCAGATTTCGGACGTAGAAAAGGCCGCCCGAGCGG
>Ga0182024_10019307_pt1 | contig 12586 bp, 9 predicted proteins | sample P32metaG_FD_120480 | JGI IMG/M metagenome (GOLD analysis project Ga0182024, IMG submission 120480) | Permafrost microbial communities from Stordalen Mire, Sweden - P3-2 metaG (Illumina Assembly) | ecosystem: Environmental > Terrestrial > Soil > Wetlands > Permafrost | place: Sweden: Stordalen... | reverse complement strand
CTCGACGCGGCGCGGATCACGGTGGCCACGGGCCAGACGCTGGATTTCAGCGGCTTCTACATCTGGCTCACGTCAAACATCGGCTCGGCGGAATTGATGAGCCTGCAACATTCCAACGACGCCACGCTCGAACGCCACGTCCTGACGCGGGCGCAACAAACCCTGCGCCCGGAGATTTTCGCGCGCGTGAATGAGAAGCTCGTGTTCCATCGCCTAAGCTACGAGCATCAGTTGGAGATTGCCGAGAAATTTCTCGCGCGTGAAATCCAATTTCTCAAGGCCCGCGGTCACGCGCTAGACCTGGACAAAACCGTGTTGCCTTTCCTCGTGCGCAAGGGCTTTCACCCGAAACTGGGCGCGCGGCCCATGCGCGATGCGGTGGAAAAACTGGTGGGGGATGCCGTCAGCGAATGCCTGTTGGATTCGCGGCCGGCTTGTGGCGCCCTCGCGGTGGACGATTCGCGCGATTGCCTCGTTGTGCTCTGAATCAGGCGAGCGAAAGATACAGATGACTCTCGCCAATATCCCCGTCAGGCTGGACCGCGCCGAGTCGGCGTGTCCGCAATTGCCCGCAGACGTGGCGAACGGCTTTGCGCTTCGCCGCGTTTTTGGGAAGCTGCACCAGCAAGTTATCCGCAAACTGGTCGCGGGCTTTGTTGCGGTAGATGTCGGGCGCGATCACTTTGACCGCGCCGGCTTGGTAGAGCACCTGCACGAATTTCGCGGCGTCCTTCTCGCGTTTGAATCGTCCGAGCGACCGCGCGGTCTGGTCGCCGGTTTTCTTCGCCAGCCATTTCCGCGCTTCACATTGATTGTGTTTCTCCAAGAGCGAATCCACAAAGACGCGGTGAATGTGAAGTGGCTTCACGCGGTTTTTGCCAGTCAGCCTGGCGGGCTTGCCGCGAAACCTCGGCAGCATTTTGCCATTTGCCTTCGCTGCGTGATACGTTTCGGCGCTGACGGCCTGGCCATGGAGGTAAAATCGTTCCGTGAGCAGGGTGCCGTCGCGCAGCCAGATTCTATTTCGTCCACAGAAGTCGCCGCCAATGGTCGAGACTTCGATCTGGAGTTTGCCGTTGTCGTGCCAGCCCCGCTGGATGCCCGTGCCGTGGATCAACCGGTATTCGCCAAGCCGCCTCCCCGCTTCATTCCAATGGCGGCAGACACCGTGGAGCAATCCGTTTTGGTAAGGTTCTTCCGAGGCGCGGACGCCGTTCCTGTGCCAGATGCGGACAATCCCGTGCCTGCGGCCATTTCGCAAGGGCACTCGCTCACGGAGCTGTCCATTTCGATAAAATATTTTCTGAATCATGGTGCTTACGACTCGCACATTCGTTTCTACGATACTTCCCGCCTTTCGTCTTCATTCGACACGCCTCGATCTGAAAAATCGGCCAGGACCTGTTCACCGCTGGCAGGACATGGAAAGGGCGCGAACTCAACGCGCTCCCACGAGAGGCACCGCAAAGCGCCTATGAGAGAAGCTCGCCAAGCCGCGCCCGATGGGGCGCGTGCTCCGGCGGCTCTCTCGTCCTCTAAAAATTTGCGGTTTTCTCGTGGGACTTGGCCGTTTCGACGCAAAGACTATGGATTTGTCGTTATTTCATACATTGCTGCAAATTCGATTGCAGGGATCATTTCTAACAAGTCTCGACTTCGGCTGCAACCCTCCCGCGAAGGTTTGCAAAGAAAGATTCAAATGCGAACCAGTGCGGGTGAGCCAGCATCCCGTCGCCCAGCGACAATTCCCCGCGATGAAAACCTAGAGGCAAAATCCCGGCGGCGGCGGAAAGCTCAAGGAGGAACGGAAGCCACGACCCGTAGTATCCTTGACCTTTCCGCCGCCGCCCTACCATTCCCGGTGGTTTTCATCGCTGACACGGCGACAAGCCGAATGGCCCACCCAGCCAATTGCCGCTGTGCAAAAAGCAGCGAGTCTCGAAAAGCCCTATGAGCGAACCGAGCGACAACCAGAAAACCGGCGCAACGCTTCAGTCCAAAGGGGCTGACTACGGCAACGTATTGGCCGGTGTGGTCGAGTTGCTGGATACAGCGCGGCGGGCATCCGCCCGTGTCGTCAACACGCTGATGACGGCTACATATTGGGAAATTGGTCGGCGGATTGTGGAACATGAGCAGGCGGGGCAAAAACGCGCGAGCTACGGTGAAGAAGTGGTTAGCAGATTTTCCAAAGATTTGACGCAACGATTTGGCCGTGGATTCGGCCCGGCGCAAGTCGCGGCCATGCGGCAATTTCATCTGACCTTTCCCCTGCCGGACAATTTCCAATCAGTGATTGGAAAATCTAAAATTCTCCAATCGGTGATTGGAAAATCTTATGCGGCTGCGGTTGAACGGCTCAGTCCGGTTGCCCACGCCCTTCCGCTGCCCTGGACGCACTATGTCCGGTTGTTGCGGGTGCGGAATTCGCACGGGCGCGAATTCTACGCCCGCGAAGCGTTGGCCGGCGGCTGGTCAGTTCGCCAGCTTGACCGGCAAATCAATTCGCAGTTTTACGAGCGCACGGCGCTGTCCAAAGACAAAACGGCGATGTTGCTCAAGGGTGAAACACCCAAACTGGAAGACGCTGTCTCGGCAGATGAAGAAATCCGCAATCCGCTGTTGTTGGAATTTCTCAACCTGAAGGACGAATACTCGGAAATCGAATTGGAGGACGCGCTCATCGCGCACCTGGAAACATTCCTGCTCGAACTCGGCAACGAGTTTGCGTTTGTTGGCAGACAAAAGCGACTGCGGATCGGGCACGAATGGTTTCGGGTTGACCTGGTGTTTTTCCATCGGCGATTGCATTGCCTGCTGATCATAGACCTCAAAATCGGGGAACTCGTCCACGCCGACATCGGCCAGATGCACCTTTACACCAACTTCGCGCGCGAACACTGGATGCAGCCGGGCGAAAATCCGCCGGTGGGGTTGATTCTCTGCACCGGCAAAAACGACGCGCTGGCGCACTACGCGATGGAAGGTTTGGGATGCAAAATGCTCGTGCGGGAATACCGAACCGCGTTGCCAAAGGAATCCGAACTGGCGGCGGAAGTTGGCCGCACACGGGAATTGTTGGAACAACAAGCGGAATCGCGCCGGGTGTCACGGCCGCCTCGGCGATAAAACCCTGGCTTCGGTCTGCGGTCGGCGAGCGGGAAAGTGGAGCGGAGAGCGGAGAGGAGCGTCTAGCGGTACGAAGCCGGAGCGCAACGCCCGCCGCCGGGCCGCAGACGGAAGCCATCCGCTGCTGCGTCCTTCACCATGCAAGCTCGTGACGAGCGTGCGGTTTGAGAAGCGGAACGGGCGTCGTCGAGAGGGGGACAGGGACGACGGGCAGCCCGAGCAGCGAAGCAAACCGCGCGTTGGTCACGGCGGGTTTCCTCAAAACTAATTGAGATCCCGTTATCAGAACATTTTTACCCAGTTGTTCAGATGATTATTTAGCAGCATTGATCATCCCGAATTTGGACCACTATTCTTGTTCTAAAATGATCTTCATCTCCTGTGACCAACCATCCTGTGAAGTTTTAACGCCGATGCAGGCCGGATCGCGTTTGAAAGTAAAGACCACGCCGTCATACTGTCCTTCCCTGACCAGTTTTGCCTCTTTGATGATCCCACCGAAGAAAGACGAGGCAACCTGTTTTTCGTGAAAATAAATCTTACCGTCAATCAGTTTAGCCGCAGTATCTTCCGCAATTGTCCAATAACCGCTGCGATAAATTTCAGAACCCGGTTGTATCGGTTTAATCGAGGGTAATCCGGGGTCATTTTTTATTAAGTGAATAGCTCCCATTGCGCTAACGGTGTTTGGCGGATTCAATCCGCATTTGGTTACAGCCGTTTCTTCCCCGCCGCCCTCACCTTCGCCCACCTTGCGCGGGCGGCGGCCGCAATTCTGGCTCGGCCCGACGCTGACATCCGGCGGCGTTTCTTGCTAGTGGCCTGGGGCATTTTCGTAACCACAACGATGGACGCAAGCTGCGCCTCAAGGTGTTCGATTTGTTCTTTAAGGTCAATGGCCTTGCGCAGTTGCGAGACGCTTAAACTGTTAAGGAGTGTCATAAGCGATTAGTGGTAAAACACAACCGAGAACGGGTCAATAAAAGACATTGCATGGGGTCCAGTCGAGATTGAATGGCGCGAGGATTTCAGGCATATGGAGGTCATGTTGCAGGTTGGACTGACAGCGGCCCAGCGATTGGCGATTCAAAAGCTGATTCGCGCGAAATCAGACCGCGAAATTGCGCGCCTGTTGCGAAAGTCTCATCGCCTGCTGAATCTCCATTTCCGCCGACGTTCAGGTGGTTCGCGCTCGGAAAGATGGACCGCTTACGAACTCCGTCTTGTTGGCCGCATCCGGGATGAAGAATTGGCAAAGCTTCTGCGCCGCACTCCCGGTGCTGTGGCGGCGAAGCGGGAGTCCCTGGACATTCCGATTTTCTCGCCGCAACGCATTCGATGGTGCAGCCGTGAAATTGAACTGCTCGGCAAAAGGCCCGATGGCGTTGTGGCACGGATGTTGGGCCGAACTCGGTACGCGGTGCAATTGAAGCGCCATTCTTTGAAAATCCCGCAGTGTTGGGAGAATCGTCGCGCTTGGATGCCAGTCGAAGACGCCCTGTTAGGAACGATGAAGGATGCCGAATTCCTATGGCAGTTGACGCGGCGTCGGTCTGAGGTCGCCACGCGGGAAGTGGAGCGAAGGCGTAGAGTGGGGGCATTGGGGGCACTCGGAGCCGTAGCGCAACGACGAGGGCCGAGCCTCGGACGGAAGCCCACCGCGACTGCGGCATACTTCAATGGCGTCCGTGACGAGCGCGCGATTTGAGCGGCGGACCGGGCGGGGTCGAGAGGGGGAGAGGGCCGACCTCAAGCCCGTGGAGCCGCGCAAATCGCGCGTTGGTCACCGCGCGGCCCCTTTGTGTTGATCCATTCCGACTTAGAATACCTGCGACAGGCGCAATGCAATCGGTCGCCCCACCAATAGTGGCGCTGCAAAAGCTCGAACGATTCCGCCCCTATAAATCTCCAGGCTGAAGAACACGTCCCATCCCCTGTTTTTCCAAATACCAATACGTGAAATGTTTCGACAGCCAGCTTGCCGCCTTTTCTTCGGCCAAAGGCCGATGTCGCGACGTGTAAATCACAGGAATTCCAAACCGCGCCTCCAACGCATCCAACGAACCCGACACCGCGTTCGGGTGCGCGTACGTGCAGAGGCTGTCGTCATAGTACGATTTTACTTCCTCGTAGGTGGCTTCAATAAGAATGGCCGAATGACGAAACCGCGCCAACAGAGCGCATCTCTCGAAAAATCTTTCCCGCCATTGCATGAGCGTTGTAATCAGATCACTCAGGCTTTTCCGCTCAAGACGCAGCAGTCGCTCCATCCCCACCACCGAATAGTCCCCTGCATCCAAACAGCGCTTGATGGTCCCATCAATCCAGTTGTCCAATCCTTTGAAGTCGAAGGGCTCTTGCTCCCGCGAATCAACAATGACGATGGGTTTTGGGACGAGCCTGGTAATACTGTGGCCATCGCGCTTGACCAGCAACCGTCCGATTGGAGGTCGAGCGAATGCCATTTCCGCTTTCTCAGCAATAGGTAAAACGTTCATATTTTTGGATAATCTTACCAAAGCCACTTGGACATCCGCTGTCCATGTTTAAGTGTTTGCATTCAGGCGATTTAGAATGAGAAAGTGGGCGATTTAATTTCTGCGTCGACGAAACTACAACCGGCGTGTGGTCGTGGTGCCGCGACAAGAAAATTCTGAGCGAAAATCTTATGCCAGATTAAGGATTCTCGTTGCAATTCTCGAGCAATCCGTAAAATATCTTCTGGTGTTCCAAACAAGCACGCACGTGCCGTACGTCTGTCGATAAAGTCGGTAGAGAAGTGGAGATGAAGCAGTAGCGGACAAAGGCACTTTAGTCTCTAGTCTCTTGTCGCCCGTCTCGGCGAATGGCCGATTCTGCACACTCTCGAATTTGCACAAGTTTAGGATATGCAAGCTCAAGCCTTTGCGCCACTGCTAACGGAGAAAGATCCCGCTGAAAGCACGGAAGGCGGCCTGGACCCCTTGGGAACTGACCCACTGGCGGATGCCCTTGCGAGACGCCTCGTTCCTGGCGTGCGGGAGCGCATGAGGCACCCACGCTTTCTTACGGCGATTGCCGTCTCGCTGGAAGTTTGTCGCGAATTTGACGACGATTCGGTTGCAGCCGATGGGGTCAGCGAACCGTGGCAGGTCTTTGAGTGGTACATGGTGGAAGGTCTTGTGCGCACGATGGAGAGCGACGACCGCCTCGGGTTGCCGGGCAGCCTTAAGGCCAGGAGTGCGAAAGCAGCCGGGGTGCCGTTGTCGGCGAAACGCTACCTCAAGAGTCCGGCGGTGTTCGGCTTTCACGGAGTTTACCGGCAACTGGCTCGCAGTCTCGGGATCGAGGAAGGCGGACGCTTGGGCGAAACGGGCCTTCAACTATTAAGTCGCTGGGGAAAGGAACAAGGACTTGGAGAGGTCTGTGGGACCGTCGACGGACCGGCCCCGGCCATACGCCTGCTCCGGGACGCGGTTCAGGACGGCTTGGAAAAAGCCGGCACGAGCCGTAGTGCCGCATGGGCGGGATGGGAGTTCTTCAGCAAACATCTGGCACCGTACGCGACCGGTCGAGACGAAGCGCGGTTTCTTGCCGCGAGCCTTCTTAGTGATCCTAAGGGATTTCGGCGGGAGGTTATCGAGTTTCTGGTTTCGCCGGACGGAATCAGGACTTGGAAAGAACACGACTCCGAACGAGAATTCCATCAGGCCCTTCGTAAGACGGCCAGTGATGGACTCCGCCCGCTACTCGACGGGATTGACGCCTATGAAACCTTCAGCCGCCTGTGCGAAGACGCGTTCCGGGACTGCCTTCGGGAACTAGCCCACCGTGGCGGAACGAAGACTTCACCGACAGTACTCGCAAACATTGAGGCCGTTAAAATAGCCAGCGAGCGCATTCCCGAAAGCTTTAGCGATGTAATGGCTAGGCTCGAGCCGCTAAACGAGGCCTCGCGCTTCTGCGACGCCTTTGCAAGCCTCAGGGACCGCGGCTCGCCATCCAATTGGGCCGAGCGACTCTTCGAGCACCATCGCCAGATTCAGAAGCAGAAACCGCCCAACGGCAAGAGTCCTTGGTTTGAACGCTTCGACGACGGCAGCCTCATTATCCGCCCCGAGTACCGCGATGCGGAGGCTGGCACGCACGACGGCGGCTACGTGCATCTTTATCGCACACGGTCGCTGTTGCAATTCGCGAGCGACCTCGGGATGATCAAGTCATGAGCATCGCCAAAGAAAAAAAGGCCGGTTACGGCAAAATCCTCGACGCGTGGATCGCTCCTCAGGAAGCCGGCGATCCCGTCGGTTGCATCGCCAGTACGTTTACTTTTTCGCCCGCGTTCTTTGAAGTAGAGTGCCTCGGCCGCTTTCTTCAAATTGAGAGTGATGCATCGGAGGATGGTCCTGCGTACCTTATCGAACGAGAAGAGAAAATCTGCCAGCTCGTTTACGCCGCCGTACTTGTGGACCAGCATCACGGACAGGGCGTTCGCAGTCTGCGTTGGGACCTGCTTTCCGCCAGGGTCCCGCGTGGAATTCTTCACGCAAAGGTCTCACTGTTGCATTGGACCAAACATGTCCGTCTTGTCGTTGCCTCCGCAAACCTTACGGAGGACGGTTATCGCCGGAACCAGGAGGTGTTCGCGGTGCTGGATTACTTTCAAGGCAGCGAGGCTCCGCTTAATGCGTTCGACGCAATCACAGCGTTTCTTCGTGAGGCCGCTCGTCACAGCAACCCGGCGGGAGAGCTTTCAAATCCGGCGACAGCACGGTGGAGTAAGTTTGTTGACAACGTAGTAAAGGCCACGCGCGGATGGGGCGTTACCGAGGCTCCGCACCGCCTAAGTCAACTACGCACTTTCGCTGTCCTCACCGGCCCCGAGCGCAAAAGCGCCCTTGCCGCGCTGCGCGAAGGCTGGCCAGAGACTGGTCCGCCAAATAGTGCATTCGTTATCAGTCCGTTCTACGATCCGCCCGGTGCGCCGAACAAACCCGCCATACAGCTTTGGGCGCTGCTGAAACAGCGCGGCGATGCTCGCGTCGAATTTCAGGTCACGGCCGAAGATGTTTCCGGCGAGAAGGCCGTTCTTATACACGCACCCAAAAGCCTCCTGGACGCCCAGCCCGCCAACCGAACCGGGACCGAAACGTCCGTGAGCCGTCTAAAATTGGAGGAGGACCGTCCGCTTCATGCTAAGTGTCTTTGGCTTGAGAACGAAAATGTGGTTTTAAGCTTAATTGGGTCGAGCAACTTCACATCCGCTGGCCTCGGGTTGGGTAAGACGCAGAATCTCGAGGCCAACCTTGCGTTTGCCGTTGGCAAGCAAAACCGCGATGCGTGCCACGCCCTGGAGAACGCATGGCTGGAAACAGAAGAATTTCCAGATGGCCTGGAGAAGCGTTGGCAACCGCCGCCTGACGAGAGTGAGGATTCTGCCGCCTCGGGGCTTGTTCCGCTTCCGTCAGCTTTCGGCAACGCCAGCTACGACTCTGACGACCAGCTGCGTGGCTTCGTGGAACTCACCTTTCCAATTTCCCCGCCTCCAAAGTGGGCACTCATCCCGGACGATGAACGGGAAGTGTTCCTTGACGAAGCCGGTTGGGTGGCACGCGGCAGCCTCAAACAATTGCGCCTGGAGTGGCCGCGCACGCGTGCGCCGTCGGGTTTTCGGGTCACATGGACGGATTCCGCCGGCTCGGCGTGGTGGCCGGTGAATCTTGTAAGCAACAGATCACTACCGCCGCCAGAAAAACTCAGGAACCTGTCGCTGGAGGCTCTGATTGACATTTTGACCTCCGCAAAACCACTGCACCAGGTGATGAAGCAGCGGCTTAGGAGCGAGCGTGAGAAACGGCGTGATGCCGAGGAGCCAGTGCTTGATCCGCTTAAACGAGTGGACAGTACGGGATTCCTCCTGCAGAGGACACGCCGCGTTTCCGACGCACTCAACGCGCTTAGGCAGCGTCTTGAGCGCCCAATAACTTCCGAACAGGCTCTTGATTGGCGACTCCGCGGCCCCATCGGCGCTTTGGCTGTTGGACAAGCTATCGCCAAGGAAGCAAAATCAGATCAAGAGCGTTGCTTTCTGCTAACAGAGCTGTGCCTTGACCTCGCCCGCGTGCATCCGCAAACTTCCTCCGGCAACCTGACGGCACAACGAGTGCGTTCTGCGATTTGCGGTTTGATCAGTGAAATCCGGAAGATGATACCAGTGGATGCCTTGGCGAGCCAACCCGCCTTGGACAGATACGCAAAAGCAGCGTTTGAGGAGGTACTAAAATGAAGGAGTGGCACCCATTTGCACAGTGTATTAACCTGCACGTAAAGGGCCGAATCGATGAGATCGACGCGCAACGACAGGAGATCACGGCCCGCGAGGTTCTGCGCCGCCTTGGAGAGCAGCCCGGCTTGGTCGTTGCCGATGAGGTTGGCATGGGCAAAACGTATGTTGCGCTGGCTGTTGCTGCATCCGTTGCGCTTGATGACGCGAAGGGACGACCTGTGGTGATCATGGTGCCGCCGAGCCTCAAGAAGAAGTGGCCGCAGGATTTCGGCGTCTTTTCAAATTACTGCCTAACCTCAGATGTGGCACGGCGAGTTCAATCCGATTCCGCTGATTCCGCCATTTCCTTCTTCCGGCTTCTTGACGAGCCAGAGGAGCGAAAAAAATCCATAATATTCCTGACTCATGGAGCGATGTACCGGGGCCTGAGCGATGGCTGGGTGAAACTGGCGATGATTCAGCGCGCCCTCCACCGCCGGCATGACACCGCAGTATTGCGTCGCAGCCTGTGCCGTTGCGCCGGGGATTTGCTACGGCTTAACTGGGCCGAGCGCTACGCTGATGATCTTTGGGAGCGTCTTCTCGACTCGGCGCCAGAGGCATGGTCGAAGATTCTGCGGGACTATGAGATTCTGTCGAAAGACGACGATGATCCTGTCCCTCGTGTCATTATCGGTGGGCTTTACGACCTTGACGCAACGGATATTTTCAGGCTACTCCAGGAGATTCCCCAGCGTCAGTCGGCCAGTTACGACCAGCGAGTCGCCGAGACCCGCTCCGTGCTCGCAGCTCAACTGAAGGAGGTTTGGCGTCAGTGTCTGACCCACCTAAAGCTTAGGCTTCCCCTTCTGATAATGGACGAGGCGCACCACTTGAAAAATCCGGAGACCCATCTCTCAGGATTGTTCAAGAATCTTGACGCCAAGAATGACGCAGAGCAAATCACGCGCGGGCCGCTGGGCGGCATTTTCGAGCGCATGCTGTTTCTCACCGCTACACCATTTCAACTCGGGCATCACGAATTGTGCTCGGTCCTCGACACATTTGAGGGAATCGCTTGGGATGCCTCTGGGGCGCCAGCCTACGGCCGCGAGACTTTTCGCCACGCCCTCGCGGCACTTCGGGAGCGGCTGGATGCCGCGCAGAGGTCGGCGCGCAACTTAGACGATGCGTGGGGCCGACTAGAATCGGACGACTTGGTAGCTGCCGGACGCGTTTTCGGCATGGGAGAGGTTGAGGGTTGGTGGGACGCCCAGAAAACGGCCAAAACCCGGCCGCCTGAAGTCGAGCAATTGATGGCCCGCTACGATGACGCTTTGCAGGCGATGCGTGCGGCTGAAAAAACATTGAAACCGTGGGTTATCCGGCACCTTAGAGAACGTACCTACAAAGGCCATCCGCGCCGCTTGCGGCTTCCTGGTCGCGCCATTATCACCGATATAGCAGATGGAGATGAGGCTGGAATGGCAGTCTGCGGCGAAGATTTGCTGCCCTTCCTCCTCGCTGCGCGGGCGACAGCCTGTGCTCCTGAATCCCGGCCGGTGTTCGCAGAGGGGCTTGCCTCAAGCTACGAGGCTTTTCTAGAGACTCGGCAGCGAAATATGCGGGCAACCGATGGAGACGATGACGACTACGCTCCCGGTGACGTGGATCGGGATCACGTTTGCAGGTGGTACTTGGATAGGCTGCAAGCCGCGCTGCCTCGGGATGATCGCTCCGGGACTGACAGCCACCCAAAGGTGTCCGCAACAGCCAAACGAGTCTTGAAGGCCTGGCAAATGGGCGAAAAAGTGCTGGTTTTCTGTCATTATGTTCGCACGGGTCAGGTACTGCGCCAGGAAATTTCGAGCCTTATCACGAATGAAATAAATAAAAGGGGCGCCGAAAAGCTTGCGTGCTCGGCCGCGGAAGCATCTCAACGACTTGAGGCGCTCGGCGCAAGGTTTTTTGACAGCGATTCGTCGATCCGCATGGCTTGCGACGCTGAGGTGAAGACCTTGCTGCAGAACTTCCCAACGCTTTTCGCGAATCCCACCCCCATTTTGGATCTGACCCGACGTTATCTCCGGACGCCATCTTTCCTGGCGCGGTTCTTTCCCTTGTTCGGAGAGAAAGTGGACCTTGGTGAGATTAAGGCCGCATTTGCAGCGGGCGATGGCGGCGGCCTCTCCCTGCGTGATGCCCTAACCGGTTTTTTCGATTTCCTCGAAAACCATTGCGTAAATGATGAGCGTCAAGCGTATCTCAAAGCAATCGGAAGCATCCAAACCGGAACCATAATGGGGGACGACGCGCGGGGCACTTTTGTCGTCAACAATTCCATTTTCGCTGAGGACGAATGCCAGGGCACTCCGCGGGAGCGTCTTCTGCCCAATGTCCGTTTGGTGAACGGGGCAGTAAAATCGGAGACTCGCCAGCGACTAATGCTCGCGTTCAACAGCCCCTTCTTCCCAGAAGTCCTCGTCGCCAGCAGCGTTATGGCGGAAGGCGTGGACTTGCACCGGTTCTGCAATTATGTGATCCACCACGATCTGTGCTGGAATCCAAGTACTTTAGAGCAACGCACCGGTCGCGTAGACCGCATCGGCGGCAAGGTCGAGCGTTGCGGCCAACCCATCCGCGTCTATTTGCCGTACCTGGCCGAGACGCAGGACGAAAAACAGTACCGCGTGGTGATGGATCGTGAACGGTGGTTCAGCGTCGTGATGGGTGAGCAATTCAGAGTGGACGCAAAAACAACTGAAAAGCTTGCGAGGAGAGTGCCTCTTCCAGCGTCCTTGGCACGGGCGTTAGCGTTCCAGCTTTCGGTTGTTCCCAGTGCGCCGAGCGAGTGTCGGGCGAGCATAACCGATGCCCAACCGACCAAAAATTGAAGGTGTCTGAGGCCCTCAGATTCCATCGGTTGAATCCAACATGGCTGCGATAGTGGCAGGCGCATTTCTGAAAGTCATGTTGCTTTCACGAAAGAAAATATCCCTTATGCCGAGCTCGGCATAAAGGTTATTTTCTGTAGCCCCGGATAATGCCGAGCATCGAGAGGCGATTGTTCCAAAATGGAATGAATCGCCACTTTTTTATTTCTTCACTCGGCATTATCCACGCCGTCTGCCGCAGGCGCTCAGAGACTTTGGAGAAAGCTCAAGAGTTGGTCGGGCGGGCGATACCGACCCGTGGGGCCTTCCAATGGCTTCG
>Ga0182024_10019306_pt1 | contig 12586 bp, 8 predicted proteins | sample P32metaG_FD_120480 | JGI IMG/M metagenome (GOLD analysis project Ga0182024, IMG submission 120480) | Permafrost microbial communities from Stordalen Mire, Sweden - P3-2 metaG (Illumina Assembly) | ecosystem: Environmental > Terrestrial > Soil > Wetlands > Permafrost | place: Sweden: Stordalen... | reverse complement strand
GACCCAGAAACCGTTCCCTGAAACGATTTTGGCGTCAAAACCTAAATCGAGTGGCAGCCATATTGTTCCAGAAGTTCTCCTGTTTATCCGCGCGTTCTGCTAGTGCTTCGAGATATTCAAGAATCCCAAAACGCAAATGCGATTGCGCCCAATGCTCCATGTTTACTGGTGTTAAAAAGTAAAGACCATGAAGAAAATTGAAAAAGCATGCCAAGATGGTTGGGCAATTTGAGCAGGCTATCAACGACCACGTTACCGAGGGAAAGAAGGCATTCCCCAGGGACAAGTCCATGCAGAAAGTCTATCAAAATGACGCACGAGACCTTCGCGCCGTCCTTGCACTCTTTCGGAAGAAAGACATCGCCGACGCCTGTGCGCGAGCATGGAAGATGGACTCCGTACCCCGCGATGTTATTCCTCAAACGATTTGGCGAATCATGGAAAAAGACCAGCTATAGTCCAGGCGCTAATCGAGATGCAGAAAGGAACTCCGAATGACGAACGTTTGAAGCCACCCCGGGCAGCGTCAAAGTTCAGCCTGGAAGACCGCTCCGCGTAACAAAAGGAATCGGCATGAAGGAAACTGCAAATACCCAAACAAACATCAACTCACAATGGTTTGCGCTGTCGGTTCAGCCGGGACTGGAAAAGCACACTGCGCAGGCTTTGCAAAAACGCGTTCCGGGCGTCGACGAGGTGGTCGTGCCCATGGAAACTCTCAGGAAGAACAACCGGCTTGGTCAGAAAATCGCAGTGGACAAGCTGATCTTTCCTGGTTATGCGTTCGTGCGCGCCCACCTGCAAGGCCCCGATGGCTCTATGAATACTGTGGTTTACGACCGGGTGCTTGCCATGCACGGCGTCCGCGATTTCGTCGGATCGGTCCGCAACACCGCGGAGGGACAGGTCGCCACGGTCACTCCCATGACCGAGCAAGAGATCAACGACATCAAGGATTACATGGCCAAGAACCAAGAGGACGGCGGGCGCATTGAGAACGCCTTCAAGGAAGGTGATGCGATCCGCGTGACTGGCGGCTCATTCATGGGACTGGAAGGACGTGTGATTCGGGTGGAAAACGAGCAAGGAAAAGCCACCGTGGTGCTGCGGGTCTTCGGTCGGGAGACGAGCGTGGAGCTCAACACAGCCGACATTGAGCGGGTCACAAGCTAATCATCATTAGTAATAACCGCCTTGGATCGGAGTCTAGGGTGGAACGTTTACTCTTCGGGAAAGCCAGGAGATGCCAGCCATAATTCCAGGGAGCAGGTTCCGGTAGCTATATGTTATAATTAAAGGACACAATGTAGTGTCCCAGCTAGGGAAAACACCCTATTTTTCCATCTTCCAGGTTGTAAAATAAGGAACTTGTTATCATAATGATCTATGCGTACGCGTCTGCTGTTTATTGGTCCATTGATTTCCCAACTGCGAAAGCTTCAAGGTTTTACAATAGTTGAGGTGACGAGCGTGGTCTGTGCGGTCGTCATTCTCTCTGCCATTGCCATTATAAGGATTGGCGACGTAAGGAGCGCCGCCTTGGATGCCCAAGCCAAAGCAGATGCCGTCCAGTTGCAACAAGCCTACGACCGCGCAGTCAACTATCAGCTGGATTTTTTAACCAATGACTCCATTCTAATTTTCGCCACAAATGCTTACGATCAGGCACTTATCACACAGATACCAAGCCCTGACTCGCTAGCGAAGATTTTCCTTGCACCGAACAGCCACATAACCAACGATACGGCGGCATTCATCACCCAGACCAACGCCTCCGACCAGACGATTCCGCCGCCATTAGTGACCATTACGAGCCCAACCAGTGGGCAGACGTTCCTTGCCGGCCAGGCCATCCTTTTGAGCGCCGCAGTCTCTTCCCTGGAGTATATCAGCCAGGTCGTGTTCTTGGATAACGGAACGACCGTTGGAGCTGCCGCCGCTTCACCGTACAATCTGACCATCACCACGACAGCAGGCTCCCACACCTTCGCAGCGATCGCCACGTCAGCCAGCGGCCAAACGGGTAATAACCAGGTTACGGTCACGGTCAACCCCAACGCCCCTCCACTCGTCTACTTGAACCAGCCACTGGCCGGCAGCTACCCTTATACAACACCCTTGACTTTACAAGCGGTCGCCTCAGACCCGAACGTCGGCGGGGGAATCACCAAGCTGAGTATCTTTGCCGGGAGCAACCAGATCGCGACCACAACCTCCAGCACGTATTCCGGCACATGGTATGGCTCTCCTGGCAATTATTCCCTCGTCGCCAAAGCCTGGGACGTTGCCAATGCGATGACTGCTTCTACTCCCGTCGCAGTCACCCTTTTGCCGAATAACCCTCCGACCATCACGTTGAACAGCCCGACCGCTGGGCAGAGCTTCATGTCTCCGACGACTGTGCCACTGCGGGTCACTGCAGTTGCCGATGGTGGGCCGGTGGTGCAAGTCAAATATGTCATCACCGGCGGCCCAACCTTAAGCTTCACCAATTTTCCGTTCTCCTACGATTGGGTCAATCCTGTCGCCGGCGATTACAGCATCCAAGCGTTTGCTTATGACAATACCGGCGCACAAGGGCAGTCTGCCAGCAATTCCATCACGGTGACCCAGGACATTCCCCCCACCGTGTCACTTGAGTCTCCCACCAACGGGAGCAGCCTCCTGTCTCCGATCACAATCTCTGTCACCGCTACGGCGACCAGTCCGGACAGCACGATCACCAACGTAAACCTCCTGATCAATGGCAACATGGTAAGTTCTTTAACCTCGTCCCCTTACACGTACTCCTGGGTAAACCCTTATGCCGGGACGTACACGATTTACGCCGTCGCAGCCGACGACCACGGCGTGACAGCCTGCTCGCCGACCAATCAGGTAACAATCGCTCAGGACCAGGCTCCCTCTGTAGTGCTGGTCAACCCGACCAACGGGGAAACGTTCCTCACTCCGGTCACGGTGCCAATGCTGGCTACAGCTACCGACCCTGACGACGGCGTGGCCTATGTGGACTTCATCGTCGATGGAAATGCCATGGATTCAGTCACCCAAAGCCCTTATACCTTCAATTGGGTTAACCCAATCTCCGGCACTCATACGATATCGGCCATCGCCTACGACCAACACACGCTTTCGACCCGTTCGGCCACCATCACAGTGATTGTGAACCAAGATTTGCCCCCCACAGTCACCTTAACCAGTCCGCAAACGGGCACCGTGCTGGCACCGGCGACCATTGCATTGAGCGCGGCGGCATCACCATCCTCATCCGATATCGGCGGCAGTATCGCAGGAGTGAGTTTTTATACAAACGGCGTGCTCGTCACCACAGTCTCAATAGCACCTTATTTTTATAATTTGAACCTTCCACTGGCGGGAGGCGTTTACAGCATCCAGGCCGTTGCCACGGATGATCTCGGTGTAACAAATGGCAGCTCCGTCGCCACCATTACGGCCGTCCAGGACCAGCCGCCCAGCAGCGTTGTGCTGACCTCGCCCACGAACGGGCAGTCCGTCTTGACTCCAGCAGCCGTTGTTCTGTCCGCCACCGCCAGCGACCCGGATGACGGAGTCGCTCGCGTCGATTTCGTGGATGGAAACAATGTTATCATTTCGCTCACCAGCACTCCTTACAACTTCAATTGGCCAAACCCAGCCAGCGGAACACACAACTTGACCGCCGTGGCCTATGACACCAAAGGGCTTTCTCTCACATCCGCAGTTGTCAGCATCACGGCGACGGCAGATGTGGCGCCAATGATTACTCTCACCAGCCCGTCGGACGGTGATATTTACCTAAACCCGACAAATGTCGTAATGTCGGCCACCGCATTTTCGTCGCTGTCCAGCATCAGCAAGGTCCAGTACATCGTGGACAACAGCACATTCGCGACGGTTTACAGCGCCCCCTACACTTCTTCTTGGACAAACCCGACCTACGGGTCCCATGTCATTTATGCCATTGCTTACGATAACTTGGGGCTCTCCACCTCCACGCCCACAGTCAACATCCAGGCCGGCACGAACTACCCCCCGACCATCGCCTGGGTCACTCCAACGAACGGGTTTAGTTCCATTGTGCCGACCAACCTCACACTGCAAGTGACGGCCACGGATCCACAGAACGAGGTGATCCTCGTGACCATCACCGACCAATATGGGGATCGGCTTTTTACGTCAACCTCGGCTACGGGGCCGTACAGCACCGGATGGACAGCCGGAGTAGGAGCATATAATTTGACCGCGACGGTTTACGACCAGCATGGAGCCTCGGATTCGGCAACGATCCAGGTTACCGGCATCCAAAGCCAGGCCCCAAGCGTGGCACTGAGCGCCCCGACCAGTGGGGCAGTTTATGTGGCTCCCGCCAGCGTCACTATCACAGCCAGCGCCAACGACACGCAAACAGGCAATGGAGTCTCCATGGTTGAGCTGTACGCAAATGGAACCTTGATTGCCTCCACCAACGCTGACATGATCACGACCAATTGGTCTACAGGAGAAGGCTTTTACGCGATTACAGCCAAGGCTTATGACAACTTCACTGCTTCGCAAGTTTCCGCGCCCGTCAGCATCACTGTACAAGGCCCTGTGGCACCGGTGGCGATTTTAAATTCTCCAGCCAACGGAACCACATTTACCAACTTGGATGGCGGAGGGGCCAGCGTCAGCATGGGAGTCACCGTCACCGACTCGAATCCAGGGTCGTCGATCTCGACAATCGACTTTTATGACGCAGGCAATCAACTGACACCTCCGGGAAACACAGCCACCGGCTACACGAACACCACCCTAGCCAACGGTTCGCACGCCTTATGGGTCAAGGTCACCGACAACTATTCGCAAGTCGGTTATAGTCAGACCAACACGATCACGATCCAAGGGGTGGCCAGTGGAGACTTGGCGGCACCTTTAGTCACCATATCCAGTTCCATTGCTAGTGGGAGCACCGTTCCCACCGGCACGCCCATCAACTTCCAGGTAACCGCCGCCAACAACGGGAATGGCGGTTCAATTGCCAACGTGCAAATCCTGGTCAATGACAGCTCTGTCGCCACCCTTGCCACCTCGCCATACACCTATACGTGGTACCCTGCAAGTGCAGAAACCTTCTCCATTGAAGCGGTTGCTTTCACCGCTTTGAACAAAGAGGGAGCATCGACAAATATCAGCATCACGGCTTTCGTAAACCAGCCCCCCTCCGTAACGCTGGATACACCTGTCGCCAACCAGACCTTTTTGGGACCAACGACGATGAACTTTTCGGCAACCGCAGCCGGGTCTTATGGGGCGATACAACGGGTCGACTTTTACGCCAACGGCAGCTTGGTCGGGTCGGCCAGCAACAGCGTAGCTGGATATTATTCCTTCGCCTGGATCAACTGTGCCGTTGGCAGTTACCCGGTTTACGCCGAGGCATATGATGTTTATGGTGCATCTTCAAATACTCCGCCAATTACAGTCAACGTAAGTCAGCTCCAGCCGCCAACATCGGTGGCCATCACCAGCCCCTCCAGCGGGTCTGCCTTTTCAACGCCTTACAACCTGGTCATCGTTGCAACGGCCGTGGATAACGCCGATGGCATTGCTGCAGTCACGATCCTCACCAATAATGTTCCACTAGCCACGTTGACGACATCGCCGTACTCTTACAATTGGGTCAATCCACCTGCTGGCGGCTACAACCTCACGGCCATTGCCCAGAATAATGGAGGGCTGACCCTAACATCGGCCGTGGTCGGCGTCACCATCGTTGCCGCCACTACCCCTGCCGTCACTTGGAACACGCCGGCACCAGCAACGTATCGCTACGACTACCCATTTAGCTGGCAGGCCACACCATCGGACTCCTTCACACCACAGAGTTCTTTGAACATCTCATATTACGACAATGGTGCATTTGTCGCCCAGGTCAACGCAGCAAATGGCTGGACCATGACCAACTACATCCCACAAACCGGAATGTCCCATAGCATGGTCGCCTGGACCACCAACCAATCAGGGCTTGCTGGTTCAGCAACCAACATAGTTTTCGTCGAAACTAACAACCCGCCCACCATCGTCCTGAATAGTCCGGCCAATGGTGCCATGGTGGGCGCAAGCAGCAATGTCACTCTTCAGGCCACCGCGTCTGATCCGGATGGAGACCTGGTGCAAGTCGTGTTCTATGTCGACAGTGTTCCCATCATCACCAATACGACTCCAAGCGGCAGCGTGTTTACATCTTCCGCCGCCTTTGGTATCGGCAGCCATACGGTATTCGCCACGGCCCTCAGCTACGGGTTCAGCATTCCCAGCTTGACCAACATCATCAATAGTGTTCATTCGGCGCCGCAGATCACGATCAACTCCCCCACGAATGGAAGTTCGTTCACTTTGAATTCCTCCGTCCAGTTTAGCTCCTATGCAGCGCCTTACGATGGTTACTCGATCACCAGCGTTAATGACTATATTGACGGAACACCAGAGTGGAACACCACCACAAAGAGCGGATTGACCAACTCGTTGTCTACACTCCAAGCAGGGAGTCACACGAACATGGTCATAGCCATCGACACCTATGGAACCAGCAACACCAACACGACCACCTTCACAATTACGCACACGCCGCCGTTAATCACGTTCACTTCGCCTGCGAATGGAAATTCATTTGTTCAGTACGTTCCTGTCACAGTTGGCTTCTACGCCACGGCTTATGACGGCACTACCATCACCAATGTGCTTTTATACCTCGACGGGCATCTTAATGCCAGCAATAACCTCGCTGGCATAACCAACACAGCAACCACCAACTCTGTGGGAAGCCATACAAATATGGCTGTCGCCATGGATAGCCGCGGCTCCAGCGGGACAAACACCATCACCTATACCATCACGGCCTACACGGCGCCCTCCATCACGCTCAGTCCGACCAATGGCGCCTTGGTTTCAACCACGAATACTACGATCACAGCTTCCGCAGTGGATAAAGTGGGACAAACCCTCACCTCAATGGCGATCTATATAGGTAGTGTCAAAGTAGCCACAAATGCGGGGGGATCGAGCAGTAATTATCTGAGCATCACCACGAATTTGGCCCAAGGAACCAACCTGATCTACGCCGTTGCCACGGACCTCAGCGGAACCGGTTACAGCAGCACAAACGCTCTTAACGCCCAACCCTTTACCCCGCCGGTTGTCACCATTACAAATTACAGTGGCAACCCTGTCTATACCAGCATTTACCAGGATGGGATGCCCTTGGTGGCTGTCGCGTCCAGCCCGGTCCGTTCTGTAGCCAGCGTGCAGTTTTATGATAATGGAACATTGCTGGGCAACGGGACGACCAGTTACTTCTCCATAGCCAGCCGGTATGCCTTTAACTGGCAAAGTGCCTCTGTCGGCAGCCACTCCATCACCGCAGTTGCTACAGACAGCCTTGGCATCCGTGCGACCAACCAGTTGACCGTCACAGTCTCACCGGGTTATTACAACCTGACAGGTGCGACAGTGGGACCAATCACCGGAACAACCTGGTCCTATTGGTACTGCACAGCCGCAAACGCCACGCCCTATAACTCTGGATCAAGGACGCCTATGACTTGGCAATACAGCGAGTGGGACAGCTGGGGATATTCTCTGGACACTACGGCCTGTCCTGGAATTTCGCAGGATTTCTCTAATCCAGGAACCGGTTATGACAGCATTTGGGCCTTTACTGCTCCCCAAACCGGGACGATCACACTGAACGGGGTTGCCAACCTCGCTAGTAGCGCGGCTGTTGGTGTCAAATTCAAGATTTGGAATGGAGGAACGCAAGTCTACCCGGCATCAGGATGGCAGGCCGTTGCAGACGAGCAATACATATTGGTCAACACAAACATGGCCGTAACCGCTGGAAGTGATCTGTTTGTGCAGCTCAACGCCGATGGCAACCAAAACTCCTCCTGGTTCTATATGCCGATCACCATCTCATACACAGGAGGTACAAACACATACAGCTCCCCATCGATCCAAGTTGCAGGGATTACAAACGGCCAGCTGTTCCTTCTCAACCATGGTTATAGCCTTATCGCTACGGCAACCGATCCTAATTCGGGAGGGCAAATCCTCCAAACGAGCCTGCAGGTTGACGGAACGACTTTGAATGCCGTTTACAATAGCGGTTCCTGCTCAGCCATCTGGACACCAACGACAACCGCCACACATGTAATCACCGCAACCGCCTGTGACAACTACGGCCAGTCCACGACAACAAACATCACGGTCTACCCTTCACCCACAGTGACGATTAGCAACCCAACCAGCGGGAGCATCTTGGACACAGCCAGCAACACCTTCACGATCAGTGCGTCTGACAACGCGGGTGAGACCATAACCGGAATGTCCATGTACGTAAACGGTTCACAAGTTTACACCACCGCGAACAGCTCGATCAGCTTCACAACAAACCTCACAATGACAGGAGGTTACACAATTTATGCGACAGCATCCGACGCCAAAGGCACCGGCTACAGCTCAACAAACTCATTCATCGCCACCAACTCTGTTTCAGTGGCAATTACAAACCCTGCAGCTCATGCATCCTTGGAAGAAACGCAGACATACACACTCCAGGCCAGTGCATCGACCGGATCAGGTGTACCCATCACGAATGTTTCATTTTACACCAACGGCGTGTTGCTGGGTAGCGTTACGGCCGCGCCATGGAACTACTCGTGGACAGTCCCCAGTTCCGCGACGGTATCCAATTTGACCGCTGTCGCCTACGACGCCAATGGATTGTCCAGAACGTCCGCGGGCATCCCTATTGTTATAGCGAACACAAACAATGAGCCCGCCAACTATGTAAATATAGCATTGACAGGATATGGCGGCTCCTGGTCAGCGAGCTCAACCTATTCCACTTTAGTAGCTGCCAATGCATTCGACGGCTTAACCAGCACATGGTGGCAGCCTACCAGTTTATCGGGAACATTGCAACGATCCGGCGGGAGTGGAACCTGGGCAGCAACCCAGACTGTTTTGGCATTCACTATAGATGGCACACACAACATCACTACGGACACCATAACATGGTCGATTGATTACGAGTTGGGCACTACCTGGTACGACAGTGTTGCATCAGGTACGATGAGTTCAACCAAAGGCTTCCACCCGACAGTATATTTATCGAGCCCAATTAACGTAAACGACGTGCGACTCAATATCAGCGACAATCCCAACTGGCCATTCATCAGCGAATTTAAGATTTGGATACAATAGGGTAGCCGATCAAAGCCCACATTTGCTACGAGCCTATAGTTGCTGTTTTAGAGCTTGACGGCTTTTTAATGAACCAGAAGTGCTCTGAAACGTGCCGTTGACCCGCAACCGGAGATGCATACCATCCAACAATCATGACGGTTGCAACCTCTATATTGAGAGCTTAAAAATGGCGAAAGCGGCAACTGTTTACACTGGAAACTTTACTCCTCTGTTACAGCCCCAGCGGAACTAACTGATCTCGCGGAATAGTTGCGTTCATAACAAAGAACGGAGTATAATGACCGTGTTGGGGGTTGTAAACCAGGAACTTTGTCCCATAATAAGCTATGCATGCAGATGTGGCGTTTTTAAGTCCCTTGATGTCCCAATTGCGGAAGTTGCGTGGTTATACAGTCATTGGGGTACCTGCAGCAATCTACATCTTCGCCACTCTGGGCGGCATTACGATCATGCGGATTGGCGACATGAACACAGCGGCCTTGATCACCGAGGCGAACAACCCCGACCAGACTATCCCGCCACCGATCGTCACGCTTAGCAGGCCTCCCGGTGGAGAGACCTTCCTAGCTGGCCAAAACAGGTCCTTGACGGCCACGGTTACTTCTCTGGATTACATCAGGGAGGTAGTATTCTTCGACAATGGAACGATAGTTGGCGCGGCCGCCGACAGAATTCAGGAAAACTAAAAATGCAGGTTGGTTCGTTCGGATTGTTGCTTTACAACCACAACTAAAGACGCTTTGCGCAATTCATTTGTAAGACATGAACATTGAAGCCGTTCGCTTGCATCCGGCCGCACAGGAAAGCCCAAGCAGGGGAGAATTCCGTCAAGCGATCCTTGATGTGGGTTATAACAATTGGCAGGAAGAGAATAGGTGGGATCACCAGGACATGCTGGAGCATGCCGAGGGGACATACGGTGCTGCCGCAGAGCTGCAGTGGATGGAGGAACCCGGGAACCACATTGAACAGTGGTGTGAGTCCGGCAAAGACCCCTTTGCGGGATCTGGTGCCAACCGTTTGCAGCCTGCTACAAACTCTGACCAGAACCTTTGCAGCACGGCTGTTTTCGACCCATTTAATCTTTAATATCACTATGCGAATTCTTTTGATCGAAGACAATGCGGTGCTCCGCGAAATGTATCTGCTGGTCCTTGTGCCGGATTATAAAGTGACCACGGCAACCACCGCCGCTGAGGCAAAACTCATGCTCGGACGGCATCAGTTCGATGCCGTGGTCAGCGACTTCACTCTCCCGGATGGAACCAGCGCGGAAGTTTTCGAACAATTCCCCTGCCCCGCTCAGAATGTGCTGATGATGACCGGCGAGCCCAACAACGTTCAGTTCCAGCAACTGATCTCACGCTTTCATCTGCCATTTTTGGCCAAACCGTTTTCTCCCTTCCTGTTGAAGCAAAAACTTGAGGAGATGGTGGTCCATTGAGGCTGATCTGTGTGTCTGCCTCAGGCAGAATACCAGTTTACCTGGGATCAACTTGTGAATCCACGAATAGAACGGACACGAAGCACTGGCAAGCTGCTTGATCCTTTTGACGTTCTGGGAGCATTTGATAAATGCAAATGAGCTTGCAGCCTTTTCTGCCAAAGTCAGGCACAGTCGCCACCTCAAACCCCAGCAAACGGGAGACCTCGCTAAAATCCTTGACTCAAAGGAAAAGACAAGCCTTGCAAAGCCGGAGAATTGTGGCCAGCCTCTGATATGGATCTGACAATCCATTACCATTTAAGCCTGCCAGGGGATGTGATTAAGGTGCGCCGGGCAATAGAAAAATTGCATGAAACAGCTTGCGGGCTCGTATTCCAGTCCGTGGATCCCATTGTGGAATTGAAGGGAAAGGAGACCCTTATCGAGACCGAATCAGACGAGACCCTCTGGTCCTTAAAGCTCGCGGCGGCGAAATTATCAAACGGCTGGGACGGGAGGCGCTTTATAATGGCAATGTGCGGTCAAATCCTAAATCTGCCAGCGTAAACCAGCCAAACTAATCAACTATGAGCAGCCAGACCAAAGCAGGGCCAGTTCAAAATTGGGTAATGAATGCAAAAGAGGGTGTCATGGCCCTTCCTCGGACTGTCATCGATCCCTTATGTCAAACGAGGTTTACGCGCGAAGCGGCGCCAGTTCGCGCCGCTATCCTTTCCCGCGCTGAGTTCATCGAGAGAAGCAAGGCCGAACAGGATTTCTGCTATAAACAGATTATCCCGTATATTGTCCTTCAATACGGGGACAAGTTTCTGCTCATCCGTCGAACCCCGAAGCAAGGCGAAAAGCGCCTGCATGACAAATACTCGTTGGGAATCGGCGGGCACATCAATACCATCGATAAAGGTGAGGGCGACATTCTGGAAACAGGTATGCGCCGGGAGCTCAACGAGGAGATCCAGGTTCATCGTGAGGGAGAATGTCGCCTGGTAGGGGTGATTAACGACGACACAACGGAAGTGGACCGCGTACACCTTGGATTAGTTTATTTGCTCACATGCAAAACCCCGGGTTTCACCAACCTGGAGCCGGAAGCATACACGGCCCTGTGGCAGACGCCTGACGAGATCGCGGCAGTTTACGCGAACATGGAATCCTGGGCCAAAATTGTGTATGAGCGGATCATCCGCAACAAGCCCGCATGAGTTGAAATCAGTTCGTCTCCGAATGCACACGGCCATCGATGTGCATCAATCCCGGTTCCACTACCAGAGCCTTGTTTTGGCCACGCAAGAACATCGGCCTGCGGCCGGCGAGGCACAAAAAGCCTTCCATTATGCCGTCTTGGATTTCGAATTTGAGGCCCACGTTCCTTCCTGATTCGATCCCCTTCTGCCGCTGACAAATGCGCTTCGTGACAGGCAGAAGCTCAGCGCTCATCTGTTGGGCAGTGGAAGCGATAAATTCGCGGGCGACTGTATCCATCCCCGGACCCGCCCTGGGAGTCAGTAGTCACCGTGCTGAAAACACTGAAGTAGCCCTGCACGGAACTCGCGCCTTCGCCACCTCACGCAAGCTCTGGCTCGCGAGGCCAATTCGAGTCTTGCAAAACCCTCACTAATTTCGGAAAGTTCCCTTGAAGACCATCACAACCGCCGCAAACGTGAAAGGAAAAGACAAGACTATGAAACTCGAAGCACTGCAAAAGGCCGCTTCTACCGCTCGCGAGCAGGCGCAGCGTCTTGAACAGGAAGCCCGACAAGCGGGCGGATCCGCTCGCGCCGCCAAAGACAAAGCTCGTCAAGCCAAAGCCAAGCTCAAGCTGGCCAAACGCGAAGCCAAGCAGTCTCGGCGGGCCGCCAAAGAAGCCAAATACGCCTTCGCCGAGACCCAGTT
>Ga0182024_10019305_pt1 | contig 12587 bp, 12 predicted proteins | sample P32metaG_FD_120480 | JGI IMG/M metagenome (GOLD analysis project Ga0182024, IMG submission 120480) | Permafrost microbial communities from Stordalen Mire, Sweden - P3-2 metaG (Illumina Assembly) | ecosystem: Environmental > Terrestrial > Soil > Wetlands > Permafrost | place: Sweden: Stordalen... | reverse complement strand
CCCGGGTCTACTCGGCATTCGCGTCACTTTTGCGATGTCCGCGTTAGGTCCGCTTTCCACCCTTTAGCAACCAAACCGCATACATCCCGGCACTTCCGCGATCAGGGGGGACGGTGTAACTCTGCCCCGTGAACCGCTCAGAGCATTATGATGAGCCAGTTAGACCAGATCGAGCACTTCATCGTACTAATGCTTGAGAACCGTTCGTTTGATTGCTTGTTGGGAAAGCTTTATCCGCCCTCGGCCGACTTTGATGGGCTAACCGGCACAGAGTCGAATACGGATACTCTGCACAATGTAATCGCCGTGTGGAATTCGTCCGATACGGACGAGACCACTATGAGCATCCCGACGCCGGACCCTGGTGAGCTCTTCGAAGACATCAACATGCAATTGTTCGGGACCGCCAATCCGGCCAACCCTGCACCTTCGGCGAGCATGAGCGGCTTTGCAAGCAACTACGAGCGGCAGGCGACGGGCGTCGAGCAGTATGATCCAAAAAGTGCCATGCACTATTTCAGCCCGGAGCAAGTGCCGGTCATCAGCACGCTGGCGCGCCAGTTCGGCGTAAGCGATCGATGGTTCGCCTCAGCGCCATGCCAAACGTGGCCAAACCGCTTCTTTGTCCACACCGGAACGGCCAACGGGTATCAAAATAACTCGCCAACGCATTTTCCCTACACAATGGAGAGCATCTACAATCGGTTCGAACTCGCGGGAAACGAAAACTGGAAAATCTATTTCCACGACATCGCACAGTCCAAAACCCTTTCAGAGCTTTGGCTCCTGGCGGACCATTTCCATTTCATCGACCAGCTTGCAAAGGATGCTGCCGACGGCACGTTGCCAAACTATGCGTTTATTGAGCCACGATATTTCTCGGATTGGTCGATGCCAAACGACATGCACCCTCCGCACGTCGTTACATTGGGCGAACAACTCATTGCAAGCGTCTACAACACACTTCGCGCGAGCAGTGCATGGACCAAGACCATGCTCATCATTACTTTTGACGAGCATGGTGGATGTTACGACCATGTGGCGCCGCCGGAGGCTACACCTCCCAGCGAAACGCGCACTGTCCCCTTTAATTTCGACCGCTATGGTGTTCGAGTGCCAACGGTAATCGTTTCACCGTACGTGAAGCCGGGCTCAATCATCAGGTCACCGACCGGAACACCGTACGATCACACCTCGATCGTAGCGACGCTCCGCAAGCGCTTCCCGGAGCTTGGACCACCATTGACCGCGCGCGTCGCGGGTGCGCCCGACGTCGGCAATGCTCTTACCTTAACCGCCCCGATCAACTTGGGGCCGGTGCACATCGATCCGCTCCTCTATGCGCCAAACCCAAGCGAGGTGGCGAAAGCTCAGGAGCAACCCCTGAACAATATGCAGAAGTCTCTTGTGAGGTTGGCGGCAAACCTGCCTTCGAACGCAGTCGGTGCCGATCCTGCAGCCATCGGCGCCCACGTCGCGCAGATACAGGTCAAGGAAAACGAGCCGCCCGTCGAGGCAACCGTGAGCGCAAGGAGCGGAGCCGCATTCGTCAAGCAAAAACTCGGGGAGTTCTTCACTCGGCCGCCAGTCACAAACTAAGAGATCACCGCCCATTTCCAACCCATAGCCGGTGAGCCTCAAAGATAGCGCGCGGTGCGCGGCTCAAACGCTTTGAAACTGTAGCCACGCCGCTTCGCCTTCGGGCGTAATCCGATAGAACGGAACGCGGTCTCCGCGCACTTCCGCCACTGCAATAAAGCCGCGTGCTTCAAGGCGCTCGATAGTGCCAATACCCGCTCCCTTTATGTAGCTTAGCTTCTCGTTTCGTGCGTCGTAATATGCAGCCAGTCCTGCACGTTCTCTTTTTCCAAGCGGGCTCGCACGAATTTGTCGCTCCCATTCCCCTGGTGCCGACGGCTTAAACACTATGGGCGGGGGTGTATTTATTGCGAATCTGAGCTGCGTTAACGCTTGCGAGCGAAGTGTCGCCCCAAGAACCCAGATCAACCTGGCTTTCATCGCCAGGCAGCGCGTCGAATGCGTCGTCCAATGCCCTTATGTCCCAGACGCGTCGTGCGTCGATCTTGCGCGGCTTGGGCATGCGACCGTCAGCGACCAACTCGTCGAATTTCGTCGGGCTGATCCCGATGTAAATGGCGGCCTCGATGCGCGAAAGGCCACGGCGAGGGATCGGTCGAAAACCGGCCGGGGAGAGTGAGCGTTGCTTCATAGAGGCTGATCTTAAGTTAGAAGCTGGCGGTCTCAAACCAATCGCGGCTATAGCGAGTTCGATGCGGAGAAAAACATTCGGGGCGTCATCGTCTTTGATTAGTCCGGCATGGCAGCAGGAATGGAAACCACGACCTCCCGATGACTCTCACCCCGATCCTAGCCTCACTTTCGCGATCGAACACGCCTCCGGCCGGCCACTTACGGGGTGCGCGGGCAACTGGCCTCGGCCGGCACGGGTCAGCAGTAGCCCTTGGGCAGCCCCGCCGGTAAATTCACGGGCTATAGCGACCGGCGCATGGTGCAGTAATGCCTTGCTTAGGAGCACCTTGAAGAAACTCCGAGATCTAAACTACAGCCTTCCAAGCGAGATGTAGGTGGAAAGGATAATGCGTGCCGGGAAGCGGAGCAGTAACAGCAAGTTCACTCGAGGCCGCGGCCGCAGGCGCGCAGATCTTGCGCGCGGGCGGTAACGCCGTCGATGCTGCCGTCGCGACCGCGCTCGCCTCCTGCGTTGCGGATCCTTGCAACACTGGCATCGGCGGCTTCGGCGGACACATGATCGTGGCCGCTGCGGGCCAAGTTCCCATTTGCATCGACTTCAATTTGTGGGCGCCTCTGGCCACTACGAAGACCTATCTGAGCACGGCAACAGCCGGTCCGAGCGCAAGCGTCATTCCCAACGTCGTAGCAGGATTATCTGCCGCCCTGCGAGCTTTTGGCACGATGAGCTGGGCCGAAGTCATCCAACCGGCTATCGTTCTCGCTGACAACGGGTTTGTATGCGGAACTACGTCGCGCCGCGCCTTCGAAACCGTAACGGAGGCCCCGTTTGTCTCCGAATGTTTCAGTTTTGAGCCGACAAAGACCGGCGCGGGTTTGCGGATCCGCCAGCCGGCCCTGGCTCGTACCTTAGCACAGCTGGCGATCAATGGTCCGCAGTGGTTCTATGAAGACCCGATCGCAGCAAGCGGGAGCCGTTGCCTGAGTGACGGCGGACATAAAATCGCCCCTGCTGACTGGACCGACGCAATGAATGCGATTTCGATCGCGCCGGCGCCGTCTCTTCGCATGGGAAATGTCACCCTTTACTCTAGCCCGCTTTCCACGAGTGGTTCGATCTGCATGTTTGCGACGGTCGCTGCCGGACGTGAGATCGCTTCCAATTCCACATCAGAGTCGCCTGAAAGCATCTGCCGTTGGGCAGCGCAAATGGCAGCGGCTTGGAGCTATCGTTTCGGCACCAAGGAGGGCAACGTCCTTGCCGACGATAGAATAGAGGATTGGATCAAACGCGCGGCCGCTTTCAAATCTTCGGTCAGAATTGCGGGGGATAGCGGCCACACCTGCCATCTCAATACAGCAGACAAAAACGGAATGTTGGCTGCAGCAACGCTGACGCACGGGAAGTTATGGTTTGGCGCCCGCTGGGTACTGCCCGAGACGGGGGTCATCATGAATTTCGGCGGTCCGGCGATGAGCGATCCGGAGCCGAAGGTCATCGGTCACCGCGCCCATGGAGTCACCAATATGTGTCCGACAATTGCCCGGCTGGACGATGGCGGTGCACTTGCCATCGGGTCACCAGGGGCACGCCGTATTGCGTCGATCATAGGGCTCGCGTTGGTACGCCACTTATGTGGCCAAGTCCCGCTCCAGGAAGCGATACTGCGCGGGCGATTTCATGCAGAAGACCGGAGTCGTTCGACATTTGAGTTAGACCGCTTAGGGGCCGCGGTGGGTCGTGTCCTTGAGACCGCATTCCAGGAGGTCGAAACCGAGAGACAGGCGGACTATTACGGCCCGTGCACCGCAATCAAGCGCGACAACGACGGCGCGCTGACGCTTGGACTCGACGACCGCTGGCAAGGATTTGGCACCGTCATCGAATAACATTGCCGCACCATGTCACACCCCGTCGCATTCCCTTGACAGCAGTGCACCACCCTTTAGCCTTCCTTGCCGTGTCGCTCGTCGGTACGAGGCATTCCATTGAGTGGAACAGTGCCAGTAGACGACAAGGACCGATCGCCTGTTTTAAAGGCGTTTCGGTTGCTGGCCCACCTTGCTGCCAGTAGACAACCTGTCGCGCTTGCTGACCTGAGCCGTGCACTAAAACTGCCGAAGCCAACCATTCATCGATTGGCTCGTGCGATCGAACAAGCGGGCTTCGTTCAGAAGGATCCGCTGACGCGCCGCTATCGCGTTGGGGCTGCGCTTGAGGACCTTGCGATAGGAGCGCTTCGCTACGGTACCAGCCACGCCGCGCGTCGCCTGATTATGAACGGGCTTGCCGAGCGCCTTGGTGCCCGGGTCAATTTGGTCATCCTGAGAGCTGGCAACCTCTCCTCGGTGGAATGGGTCGAGTCCACTGCGCCATTGCGCGTGGATCTCGGCAGCAGCGCACCCATGCCATTTCATTGCACGGCCAGCGGCAAACTACTCATAGCCTACGGACCTGAGGAATTGCAGAAACACATGCTCCGTTCAGGCTCATTCCAAGCCTACACAAAAAACACAATAACAAGCGTCCGCGTTCTCGCTCGTGAATTCGATAAAATTCGCAGATGCGGATTTGCGGAGGACGATCAAGAGTTGCTTCCGGGTGTCAATTGTCTGGCCGTCCCAATTCATAATCGCGCAGGCGATGTCGTTGCTGGATTGGCCGTCATGGCTCCCGTGGCCACGCTACCCTTGGCGAAGATCCGCGGCCAATTGCCGGAAATACGCAAGTGCGCAGGGAGGATATCCGAGGAACTAGGTTGGGATGGCCACAAGACTGCGGTAGGCAACGCTGCGTCGCCGCGTCGGCATCGGAGCAACGGAAAGAAACTGTCGTGAGCGCGAACGTTCCTCCCCGGGTGCCTGAGCTGCCGATCAGACAAAGCTGGAACTGAAGCCGAAGAAGGTTTGAAACATGGCTACCGTGACGACTGTGGAAGGTGGCCGCCGCTCGGCGACATCGTTTGTTGTCGGTACTCGACTGACGACAATCGCCTGGAACCTATTTGCTGTAGTCGTGACGCTCTGCTTGTGGCAATTGGCCGACATCCTAATCGCATCGCCTTTCTTCCCGGGCCCCGTCAAAGTGGTCCAAGCATTCATTCGACTTGCTGTGCACGGCGATACGTCTGGAATTTCACTTTGGGCGCACGCCTGGGCGAGCATCGAGCGCGTTCTTGTCGGGTTTGGGTTTGGCGTCCTCGGTGGGGTGCCGCTTGGCCTCCTGATGGGGCTTTATCCGAAAGTCTACGCGCGGACGCGCGTGGTCTTAGAGCCATTCCGCTTCATCCCCCCGATCGCCTGGATTCCGCTGGCGATCATCTTCTTTTCAGGCCTCACACGTTTTGCCTTCCTGATTTTTCTCGGTGCTTTCTTTCCCATATTCACATCGACCCTCGTCGGCGTAGCGCGGGTCGAGCCAATCCATCGCAAAGTCGGCCTGGTGCACGGTGCCAACAAATTCTGGATTCTCAATCATGTGGTCGTACCCACAGTAATGCCAGATATTCTGGCCGGGATGCGCGTAGGGCTGGGAGCGGCGTGGCTTACAATTGTCGCCGCAGAATTGGCCGGCGGTATTTCGACAGGCCTCGGTCGTATGATGACGAACTACGCCGAATTGGTCCAAGTCCCCGAGGTTATCGTCGGGATGCTACTGATCGGATTCATCGGATTTTTGATGAATGAAATTCTGTTGCTGATCGAGAAATATCTGTTTCGTTGGCGCTGGCAAGTGACGCTGTAGGTTATGATTGCGATGAAGCGGATGCATTCCAAGAACGAGCGGCGCCCTAAGGTGGAGGTCGACGCTTCGCACAGATACGGCAACCTCGTCGTTCATGAACATCTCGAATTTACCGTCGCGCGCAACGAATTTGTCTGCATCTGCGGGCCGTCGGGGTGTGGCAAGACGACTTTACTTGATTACCTTGCCGGCATTTTAAAGCCGACACGTGGCTCGGTGCTGATCGACGGTACTCCTGCCAATCCCAAGCGTCACAGCATCTCATTTGTATTTCAGGAAACCTCTACGTTCCCCTGGCTGACGGTATTCGACAACGTCGCGACCGGCTTGCGTATCAAGGGCGGGCGGTCAGGCGAGCTTGCGAAAAAAGTGCACGAGATAATCGACCTTGTCGGTCTAAAAGGCTTCGAGAGTTACTATCCCCATCAGATCTCAGGCGGAATGAAGCAGCGGGTCGCGATCGCACGCGCGTTCGCCACCGATGCTGATCTCATACTCATGGACGAACCTTTCGTCAGTCTCGATCAGCCGACGCGCGAACGCATGCAGCGCGAGGTGCTCGATATATGGCAGAGACACGTGCGCACGGTGATCTTCGTTACTCACAATATCGAGGAGGCAGTATTTCTTGGCGATCGCATTTTGATACTCTCTGAGAAGCCAGCGCGTATCGTTGCCGATTTGCCGGTGTCGCTCCAACGCCCACGAGATCCCCTTTCAAGCGAGTTTACGCAGCTTCGCGCCGATTGCGTGCGTTGGTTGCGTAACCAAGAAGCCGAACCGGCCAAAACAGCCATGCGAGCATAACCAGCAACGCAAATAAGTTGCTCTTGAAACCAAACAGGAGGAATTGATGCAGTCGAGACGGAAGTTTTTCAAAAACACCGCTGCTTTGGTATCACTCTTTGCACTTGTCGGCGCGTCTACCAAAACGGTAACGCCGGCCGCCGCCCAGAGTCTAGCGACAGTCCGCTTCGGTGATCAGACTGGATCGGAGGTCGACTACGCCGCGATCTGGGCTGCAGATATGAACGGCTATTATAAAGATGAAGGCATCCAGCTCGACCGCAAGACCTATGCGAACGGGCCTGCTGCCCTACTTGATCTTAATAATCTGGACGCCGTTACTGCCGCAATCGTGCCTTATATGTTGTTTGCTGCTCGTGGCGGCGAAGTGACGATGGTAATGTCAACGACCAAGGGGAACGCTCCTATCGTCGGCAAAAAGCAATACACCTCGGTAAAACAACTTGCCGGAAAGAACGTGGGTACGCCCGGCATCGGCACCATCCACGACGCAGTCCTTGGCTACATCGAGGAGAGCCAGGGCTTCAAAGTCAACCACGTGCCCGCGAAGATTAGCGATGCCGCGATCATGATCGAGAAAGGGGAAGTTGAAGCTTTCATCGGGTGGGAGCCGGCATCCGCGGCGGCAATTGCGCAGGCACCGGGCCTGCTTCACTACATACAGCAGCTGCCCCCGATTCCGAATGCCGAAAGCCTTGAGCTTGCCTTCCGGCCTGCCTACATCGAAGAAAATCCCGACATAGTCGTTAAGTTTATTCGCGCGACGTTGCGAGGCATTGCCTGGATCAAGGCGAATGGGCCTGAGAAGACGGCTCAGTTGCTGGCCAAGAAAATGAACGATCCGAATTCCTACAAGATTAATCTCAACGCGCTGAAATCAGTTGACGTCACGCAGCCGCGCATCGACATGCCGTCGACTCGCATTTGGCTGACAGCGATAGCCAAGCAGGGCAAAATTCCGGAGGACTTGGTGAAGGACGTTGACAGCTGGGTAATGAAGTACGTGGACTACTCGTTCTTGGACAAGGCTCAGGCATCTCTCAAGACGTAATGACACCAGGCCGTTGGTAATGGCGTCCGGGGAAATCGCCCGTTTATCCGGTGTGGAGTTGCTAACCTCCTATCGGCGAAAGACGCTTTCGCCGGTAGAGGCTGTTGAAGCCGTCCTAGATCAGATCAACCGAAATAACGGTGTCGTCAATGCGTACTGCAATATCGATGCCGAGGGCGCCTTAGCCGCCGCGCGGCAGTCTGAGGCCCGCTGGATGTCGGCCTCGCCCAGAGGCCTCGTCGATGGCATCCCGATCGGCATCAAGGACAACATCCTGGCTGCCGGCATGCCTGCTCGGTTCGGCTCCAAACTCACATCAGCCGAACCGGCCGAATACGACGCGCCGGCGGTTGCTCGGCTTCGCGAGCACGGCGCTATCTTAATCGGCAAGACTGCAATGCCGGAGTTCGGTTGGAAACCGGTTACTGATAGCCCGTTGACGGGGGTGACACGCAATCCATGGGACACGCGAAAGACGCCTGGTGGCTCCTCCGGCGGGGCGGCGGCTGCCGTCATACTCGGCATGGGGCCCATTCAGATTGGAACAGATGGCGGTGGATCGATTCGCATCCCGGCCGCATTCACCGGGTGCTACGGCATCAAGCCGACGCGTCCGCGTGTGCCGGTGTGGCCCGTATCAGCGCTTGGGACGCTCGGCCACGTAGGTCCATTGACACGATCGGTGGCGGACGCGGCGTTGGCACTAACCATCATAGCCGCGACCGATCCGCGCGATATCTACAGCTGGCCCTCACCACCCCCCGATTTTCGACATGGTCTCAGCAATGGCGTTCGCGGTCTTCGGATCGCATACTCTCCGGGCCTCGGCTATGCAAAACGCATAGACCCGGAGGTCGAGGCAGCCGTGAGCTCTGCGGTTCGGATTTTCGAGGATCTCGGCGCCCATGTCGAAGAAGCCGATCCAGACGTCGGCGGCGATCCGGTTGCAACTTGGGCCACGCTTTGGTGGGCATCAGCGGCGACAATCTTACAGGCTTACGGCGACCGCGTTCAGTCCGAAGCAGAGCCCGATCTTATTCTGCGAGCGGCTCGGGGCCTTAAGACAACTGCCGTGGCTTACGTCGACGCCCAGCTTGAGCGCGCGGAAATCTCGGCTGCGTTCGCCGGGTTCTTCGAAAAGTGTGACCTGCTCTTGACACCCACGGTACCGCTGGCCGCTTTCGACGCCGGCTACCCTGTGCCGCCATGTGGCAGTTGGGGTAAGGAGTGGACCGATTGGACCCCTTTCTCCTATCCCTTCAATCTCACCCAACAACCGGCTGCGTCCATTCCCTGCGGGATGACGGGGGATGGGCTTCCAATCGGTCTGCAAATCATTGGTGCGTTGGGAGCCGATGCTCTCGTGCTTCGTGCGAGCCACGCGTTCGAAGCCGTTAAACCGCTTCCAACACTTCGGCAACCACGCACGCACTGAGGCCCACGTTACAACGCAGTCCTCAGCCACATTACCTTCGCACGTCGGTACTTATGTGAACGCGGGTGATCTTGCGCGCGGCCAATTCGCGTATCAAGCGGACAAGCGGCTTTTCGTACGAATATTCGGTCTGCATGGGCCCGGCAGCGAGCATACCGTCGACCTGACTGCCAACGAACATCGATCTCAGCGCCAGTTCATTGTCGCTCGCGTTCGGAAATCGCCTGCGCAATTTGGCGAGCCCCGGCTCGAGCGGCGCTGGCTTCAAAGCAATGTGCGGCGATCCGTTTTGCACGATTGCATCGAGAACGTTCGGTTCGATCGGCGCCAGTAATTTGCCGTAGTAACCCAAAGCGTATTTCTTGACTTCGTCAGGAACGTGCCGGTAGCGCGCGCCGTGCACGACATTTAGCACAGCCTGCGTCCCAACGAATTGCGCGAAGGGCGTTATCATGATCGGATATCCGAGTTCTTTTCGAACACGCGCGCACTCCTCGAGCAACTCTTGAAATTTGTGGGAAAGACCCAACTCTGCAAGCTGAAGCCGGAAATTGCTCAGCATGCCGCCGGGGATTTGATGCTCATAGTGGAAAGCGTCGTACTCGAGCACTTGACCGACCGGCTTGCCCTCTTGCTCGGCGACACGGCGGAAGTGCTCGCTGACCTGCGCGACGGCGGCATCGTCGATATCAAGACGAAATCCAAGCTCGCGAAGATTCTTTGTCATGGACTGCAACGATGGCTGGGCCGCGCCGTTGGCAAGTGGCGCAATGGACGTATGGATGCAATCGGCCCCTGCCTTTACACCTTCCAGATACACGAGCGGAGCTATCCCGGTCAGACAGTGGCTGTGCAGCTCGAGCGGCGTATTGCCGACGACCTTGCGCAACGCCGGGATCAAGGTTCGGATGCGATCAACGGTCAGCAATCCTCCAGCGTCCTTTATCCAAATCGCGTCGACCTTGCCACGCTCGACAAGCTCCTTCGCGGTCTTCACGTAGAGCTCGTCGGTATGCACGGGGGACAGACAATACGACAGGGCTCCAATCGTGCGGGCACCCAGCCGACGGGCAACATCCAAGGCCGTCAGCATGTTCTCGACATCATTTAGACCATCGAACGATCCGATATCGCGGATACCATTTGCGACTAAGCGCTCCACCCAGAACGCAACGATGTCGTCTGGCACGAAATCGAAGGAAACCAAATTCTTCGAGCGCAAGAATGAGCTCAACGGAGTGCGTTTAATACGTTCGCCCAGAAGCCGCACGCGCTGCCAAGGGTCCTCCTTAAGAAAGCGCACGCAAACATCGAATTGAATAGCTGCAATTGCCTCGATTCTTTGAAATCCGATCCGATCCATAAGTTCGGCCACCGGCAGCATGTGCGCGGTAGTCATTCGAGTCGCCCAAAGGCACTGGTGGGCGTCGCGAAAAGTCTGATCGACGACTACGATTTCCGGAACAGTATTGGCACTTTTGAGAACCGGAGCGACTAGAGCGCTGAGCCTAGTGTCTAACATGATCGCCCTTGTGTTCCATACAAGACGTCGGCTATTGCGCCATCGATCGATCGTTGACGGCGACGAGGATAGGATGATGAAGATCGAATCATGTCACAACCTTGCTCAATAACTCGCACGGCCACCGCTCACGTCGTAGCATGCCGCGGTAACAAAGCTCGCGTCATCCGATAGAAGAAAGCGGACTACGTTCGCCACCTCCTCAGCTTGCGCCGGCCGACCCATTGGAATGCGCGAAACGGAATCTTCGGTAAAGGAGACTGGCATCTGACTCTTCATGCCCGTTGCCTCGATCAGCGAGGGCGAGACACAATTCACTCGGATCCCATGGGGAGCCAGCTCCTTGGCCCAAGACTTCGTGAAGCCGATCACTGCCGCTTTAGAAGAGGCATAGATCGACAGATCCTTTGGACCGTCCTTCCCGGCCACAGACGCAATTGTCACGACCGCACCACGGCGTCTCGTCATCATGTGTCGGACGACCGTACGGGTACACGTAAAGACCGCGCCAACATTGACGTTGTACACGGCCGTAACCTCACGATCATCAGTTTCCCATAGCGGCTTAATCGGGCCTAATAAGCCCGCACTGTTCACTAAATAATCGACGTACCCAAAACGGGTAATGGTCGCAGCAACCATGCGTTCGACTGATTCCGGCGTCGTGACATCCACCTCGATTGCCAGCGCTTGACCGGCGGCCGCAACGATCTCGGTCTCTACATCGCGGGCCGCAGTGACATTTTGGTCCGCCACTGCAACGGCGGCCCCCGAGCGAGCCAATGCTCGCACAATTGCACGGCCGAGACTCCCCGCACCTCCGGTAACGATTGCGACGCGGTCGAACGCAGGATCAGGCATCATGTTGCGAAGCTCTATGCGCGCGTCGTGACGACAATCAGCACTTCGTTAAGTTCAACAACCTTGCCGTCCGGTGGATGAATATGTTTCACCACACCGTCGACGCCTGCCTTGATAGAGCTAAATAGCTTCATGACCTCAATTAGGCACACGGTATCGTCGATTTTCACCCGTTGCCCCACTTCGACGAAGGGCCGCTCCCCCGGCGCCGGAGATCGGTAAAACGTGCCGAGCATAGGTGCCCGGATCGGCGTGTCTCCCGGGTAGAGTGCTTGTTCCGGCTTGCCCGAGGGTCGAGCTACTGACTCGGGAAGCACCTTGGCAGACGGCCGCGCAGTCACAGGCGCGGGTTCGTACGATGCCGCGGGCATTGGCGCTGCGCCACGATGGATACGCAAACGTAGGCTACCATAAACGAGCTCAAGCTCGTCGAGATGCTCTGCGCTATCTACGATTTCCAGAATCTTTTTGACGTCGTCGTGCGTGAGATCCATAGCGCACCGAAGTCGACTGCTCACAGCTGCATAAAGGATCTTTGAAATTGTGTGCGTTCCGTCTACCGGAACGTTTCATACCGACTGCCAACACGGCCTACGCTATCGGCGGTGTTTCACGCTTGTCAAGTTCAATACCTTTGGGTCTCGGACGTGTGCTCGCTCCGAGATTCAGGCTGGCGCGATCGTGCTCTTTATCCGTTGGCGGGGCGGCGCCGCGCGCCGCCGGATTTCTTTTTGGGGAATCGACCGTGGCCGCCGAGCTACGGGGTCGACGTCGCCGCCGGCCGCTCGCACCAGCAAGGTGGCTCGAATTTGCTCGAATTTGACCATGTTCCTGTACCCACGCGCGCGCGACCGCGCTGCCCGAGCCGCGCTCCGGATTCCGGCCGCGCCGCCGATTTCTTTTTTACGAATTCGGGTTGGGGGCGAACGATGGT
>Ga0182024_10019304_pt1 | contig 12587 bp, 11 predicted proteins | sample P32metaG_FD_120480 | JGI IMG/M metagenome (GOLD analysis project Ga0182024, IMG submission 120480) | Permafrost microbial communities from Stordalen Mire, Sweden - P3-2 metaG (Illumina Assembly) | ecosystem: Environmental > Terrestrial > Soil > Wetlands > Permafrost | place: Sweden: Stordalen... | reverse complement strand
ATTCGCAAGCTCCTGGTCATTCTCAACACCATGCTCAAAAACAACACCACCTGGAAACCTCGACCAAGCCTGATTTAATCAGGCTACAACCTCTTGACCTCTAACACAGTCGCTCTGTGGTTAGGAAAAAAGCCGACGAAGCGGGACTAATAAGAAACGCTATTTCGCAGGCACTACACCAGAAGCCCGTGCCACGGCATGGCGAACAAACGGCGCCGGCGGGAATAATTCGAACCCGCGCCGACGAACATCTGGTTACCCGTTCGGTCCGCGCAGAAAGTGCGCGCCGAATTGACGGAGGATCAGTTGCCGGGGTATTGTCGAGGAATGCCGGTCGTCGCAGCACCGGTTATCCAAGAACAATTGAAGGAACAAGAGACATGCAGCTTCGCAGCACAAGCAAATTCTTCGTCGGCACGATTCTGTCCGCGGCCGCCGGTTGGCTATTCATCGCAAATGCCAACGCCACTCCCACCGTTCAGCAGTTGGATCAGATTCATCAGGCCGCGAAGGTGCTGACCAAGGCCGAAACGTTGTACAAAAGCGGCAAGCTGCCGGAAGCGGCCGACGAATTCGAAGCGGCCCAGAAGGCGCTGGTCGAATTGGCGGAGTCCGGCGATCTGACCAAGCAACTCGCTCCGCTGGTCAAACGGCTTGTCAAATTGCATGGCAGCCTGGAGACCGATGGCGCGAAGGTGTCGGCCGTCGCCACCGAATTGACGACTCCGCCGGCGCCGGGCAGCGGCAAGTCGGCCAGTTTGTCGAAATCGGCCGTGTCGCCGGAGCGGCCGGTCGGCTGGCGCGGCGATGGCTCGGGGCGGTATCCCGACGCGAATCCGCCGATCGCTTGGGAGCGAAAGCTGGTCAGCGGCGGATACACGACCAGCGGTATTCTCTGGATGGCGCCGATGCCGGATAACGGCGTCTCGAGCCCTATCATCGTCGGCGATCGCATTTTCATCACGTCGGAACCTTCCGACCTGATCTGCCTCGACAAGAAGAGCGGCCAGATTCTTTGGATCCGCTCCAACCCGGAATTCGAGGGCTTGCCCGAGAGCGAACGAAAGGCCGAACCGGAATACGCGCAAACGGTCGCTCCGTTGGCGGGGGAGTTGGCGGCGTTGAACGGGCAGGTGGCGACGGTGCTGAATGCGGCGATGTTCAATCCGGCCGCGGCGCGCGTGATGGAACCGGCCTTGAAACAAAAGCGCGAACTCGAAAAGAAGATTCAGACCGAGCAAGCCGGCATCAATAAGAAGGCGTTCACGCACAATTGGGCGCAGGCCGTGTTCGGCTACGCCGGCCCGACGCCGACCAGCGACGGCACGCACGTCTGTGCCTTCTTCACCACCGGCATCTCCGTTTGCTACGACTTGAACGGCAATCGCAAATGGATCGCTCGGGGAGAAGGGGGCGGCAGCGAGCATGGTAATTTCGCCAGTCCGCTGCTCTGCGGCAATCGGCTGATCGTTTGGGCCAACGAAATGCGGGCCTACGACGTCGATACCGGCAAGCTGGCGTGGACCAATCCCGCCAAGGGCTACAACACCTACGGATCGATGTTTCGCGTTCGGGTGGGCAAGGAATTGGTCGCCGGCTTTCAATGGGGATTCTTCACCCGAGTGCGCGACGGCCTGTCGATCTGGGATCAAGGCGTCTTCGGCGACTCGGTGCAGACGCCGATCGTCGAAGGGGATTTTATTCTTGCCCGCGTCGGCTATCCGAAGAACAACGACGAATTGCTCGGTTTCAAGGCGTTCCGGATTCCGCCATCCACCGACAGCGGAAAACTGGAGCCGGCGGTCGTGTACAAGATGAACTGGGGCGACGACGAACTGCCGATCGATAAGAAGCGAAATCCGTTTGATCGCGGCTATGTCGCGTCGCCGTTGTATGTCGATGGGTTGGTCTATCAAGTCTCGCAAGGGGGCGGCTTGATCGTCAACGACGCCGTCAGCGGCGAGCAAGTTTATCGCAAGGTGCTTCCGCTCAAGCCGCGCACCGAGTATTGGAATTGGTCCGGCTGCGCCGCCTCTCCGACCTTGGCGGGCAAATACATCTACCTGATGGACAACCAGGGGAAAACGCTGATCATCGAGTCCGGCCGGAAGTACAAAGAGGTCGCGACGAACATGCTCGAGGAATCGAAAGACGGCAAGGATCAGGCGCAAACGTTGGCCTCGCCGGTGTTCGAGGGAAACAAGATGTACTACCGCACGCCGGGCTTTATTTATTGCATCGGGAAGAAGTGACGAGAGGCCGTCACAAAACCGCCGCGGAGAAGGGGACAGTCCCCGTTTTGCTCCGCGGACTGCGCAAAATGGGGACAGTCCCCGGCGGTTTTGTGAGGGCCCCGAAATAAAAAACGGCCGGTCAGTTCCTCGCGGAACTGCCGGCCGTCGGATGAAATCGCACTCTTCGTTGAAACGATGCTTTATTCGTCGATTTGAGGAATGTCGTCGTCGTTGAAGACCGCGATGTTGTTCTTCTTGTCGGTTTCGACCAGCACGTTTTGGCTATCGACAACCGCGTGAACGAAGCTGTAGGCTCCCGCGTCGTCGCCTTGGCCGTCCATCGTCATCGCGGCAACCGGCAGGCGGATGTCGAGCGATTGCGTTTCTCCGGGCTCCATGCTCTCGACTTCCTGGCTTCCGAAGGGCAAGCCTTCCGACATCTTTCCGTCGGTCGAGGCCAACACGGCCACGTCGAACGGGGTGTCGATCGCCACGCTGCTGTTGTTGGTGAACCAGACGCGGTAGGCCGGGCCGAGGTTGTTGTCCGGGTCGCCGGCGTCAATTTGACGGATGCTGGCGAAGCTCACGTCCAAACCGGCTGGGGAAACGGCAGCGGTCGTATCGGCATCGGCCGAGTCGCCATCGCCATCGTCGCCGTCGTCGCCGCCGCCAAACCAGAATCGCGAGGGATAACGCCTGTGGTGCCTGCGATGCTTGTTCTTGTTCTTGTTTTTGTTCTTATTCTTGTTCTTCGAACTGATCTTGTTGCTCTTGAGATTCTTGTTCTTGTGGTTCTTCGTGTGGCTGCTGGAGGTATTGTGGCCCTTGGAATGGTTGCTTGTCGTGTGATGGCTATGGCTGCTGCTCTGTCCGCGGGAAGCATGGCTGCTATGTCCGCTGCTGTGACCACCGCCGCCATGTCCGCCGCCACCCTTCGCCATCGACCTCGAAGCCGTTGCCATCACCAAACCGACCACCACGACCGTCAACAGGTTGCTCAATGTGCGCTGCATGATTCAGGTCTCCTTGATTTAACCAAAACTCTTGAATTGTTTCGGGATGACTCGTTTGTCTTCCCCCATGACTAGCCCAGCGTCGAAACGGGGCGGATGTTACAGGCGGCCGGCGGAAATCTTCAGAAAAAGTTCGGCGGGCAGGTTAAACGGGCCGCCGGCCGGGTTTGCAGGCGTTCGATCTCGGGGGCAATCGGCGTGCGCAACCATCAATTGCAATTCGACTTAGGTCGCATTGCCATGTTTGCCATCGAGCGAACCGGCTGCGAGAAATACCGCCACGGCGAAAATGAACTCTCCAGAACCGGCGGGCGTCTAATGGCCGGATGACAGAAACGGCGGATTCCAAATTCAATCGTTCAGGAGGTGCATGATGATCGCAGCCAGGATCGATCGAAGACCGTGGTTGCTCGCGGCAGTTTGTCTCGCCGCTGCGGCAGTTGGATTGTTCGAAACGGCGGGCGGGCGGGCCGAAGACAAGCCGCCGGTGCGAGAGGCGAGTGGAATTGAGCTTGGCGGCGACGCGATGGTCGTTTACGTCGTCCGGGACAAGGCTGCTTGGGATGCGCTTCGCAAGGAAGGCGGCTCATCACACTTCGGTATCAAGAGGCCGCCGGCCCTGGTAGTGCTCGACGGCGTCGATTTTCAGAAGGACATGATCGTCGCGGTCTTTTGGGGACGGATGAACTTCTCGGGCCGCGATGAGAATTGCCGGATCAGCGACGTGAAGATCGGCGAAAAGGAAATCTCGGTCGAGTGTGTCGCGAACCTGTGGGGCGGCCAGATTCTGCGGTCGTACCAAGCGTGGCCGTATGCCGCGAAAGTCATCGCGAAGAGCGACTTGCCCGTCACTTTCATTCAAACCGTCGAGTACAAGGCAAAGCCGGATCGTGCCCGGCGAGGCGAAAGAATAGCCACGCTCAAGCCGCCCGAATGGAAGCAGGAGATCAAAGACAAGCCCGAGAATGCGCTTTAGAGCATGGTCCGCGCCGCCGCGAGTTTTTTGCGAAATCCGCGTTTTGGATAGTGACTCGCGTGCAAACGGGGCGTTAGAATTGCTGTCGCATTGATTTCGAGATATCCGCATGTTTATCGCCCGGCACGCCAGCAGTTTCTAGCCACTAGCCCCTAGCCACTAGCCACTTTTGTGCGAGTCTACGTCGAAAGCATTTTCGATTGCCCGGCGCACGATGTGTGGGAAGAGGTGCAGAAGCCGGCGCTTCTGGTGGAGATCGCGCGGCCATTTGCCCAAATTCGGCCTTTCGACCCGCCGGCATTTCCCCCGCACTGGGAATTGGGCAAGACGCTTCGCTGCTCCTGCCGGTGTTTTGGAATTATTCCCATCGGCGTGCGCAGCGTTTGTTTTAATCGGATCGATCCGAGCCAGCGCGAGATGGAAACCCACGAATCGGATCCGTTGATTCGCCGCTGGGACCATCTGATCCGCGTCGAATCGCTACTCGATGGCAGGACTCGCTACTCGGATCGCATCGATATCGACGCCGGCCTGCTGACGCCGATCGTCTGGCTGTCGGCGATCGTCTTCTATCGCCATCGGCAACGGCGCTGGCGCAAGCTTGTCGTGCCGCGGCTTGTGCGCGCGAAACAAGTTTAGGAGCGAAGGGCTAACCACCGAGTCACCGAGAACACCGAGTACAACGGAAGCACACGATCCGACCATACGCAGGCGAACGAACACATTTCTCCTTATTTCCGTTTTGTCTTCTCGGCGTTCTCTGTGACTCGGTGGTTAGAATAGAAGACGGAAAAGCGGGCCTAATAACAAACGCTATTTCGCGGTCACTACACTAGCGAGGACACAAACCATGAATCGGCTTCGTTTTTCGTTTCGCGTTTGGACATCGCTGGCCATAGTGATGCTTGGGATAGCTGCATTGTTCGGCCTGCGTGGCGTGGCGACCTCCGCGCCGCCGCCGAATGTTGATGCCGGCGGCCCGCGGATCGCCGCGGCCGGCACGGCGACATTCACCATGAAGGCGGAGCAAGACAACGCCACGTTCACGCACGTGAATCTCGCCGCCGACATCGCCGCCCGGCTGAGCGACGATTATGTCGTCGTGATTTCCACCCGTTTTCCCACGGGCGGCTACCCGTTTTTCACGCCCTATTGGAAGCCGGCCAAGGACGGTTTCGACGTGACGTTGGTCGACCCAACGATCGGCCCCGGCTCGACCGCTGCGTATACGACCAACGCGAATCGGAAGTTCTTGATCGATTGGATCGTGGTCAAGAAGTGACGAATGAGATTCGGGTCCGCCGTGCGGAATATTTCCGCCGTCGTGTCGTCATAATAGGGAAATGACACCGCACGACTTCACGCGCCTGCTGGATACCCATGGGGGCGCGTTGGTGCTGTACGCGCGGCAGTGGTGCGACTCGCCCGAGGATGTCGTGCAAGAGGCGTTTCTCAAGCTGGTCGCGCTGCGACAACCGCCGCGGCAAGTGGTCGCCTGGTTGTATCGGGTCGTGCGCAACGCTGGCATCGACGCCAGCCGGGGAGCGCATCGTCGGCAGCGGCGCGAGACGGCGGCAGTCAAGCCGGACCGCTGGTTCGTGGAAGATCAGGCCGACGGGCTAACGGCGGCGGCGGCCGTGGCGGCGCTGCAAACGTTGCCGGTCGATCAGCGGGAAGTGATTGTCGCTCGGCTGTGGGGCGGGCTGGGATTCGAGCAGATCGCGGAAGTTGCCGGCTGCTCTCAAAGCACGGCCTTTCGCCGATTCAACTTGGGAATTGAGGCTTTGCGCAAGGAATTGAAATTGCCATGAACGAAAATGAATCGCTTGCCGAGCGGCTGAGCCGATTTACGCCCGACGGAGCCACGATCGATCGCGACTCGCTGCTATTCGCCGCCGGCCGGGCATCGGTGCGCAAGAGTCGTTCGTGGATCGCTCTGGTGGGCGCGCTGGCTGCCAGCCAATTGGCAACGCTGATTTTCCTTTGGCCGCGCGCGTCGGTCCCGACATCGCCGGCCGAGTCGTTTGCGGCAAGCGAGCCGGCAGCAACGGTCGAACGGGAACCGGTCGCCTCGTCTCCGTATTCGTTGCTGCGGTTGCAACAGAGCATGTTTGCGAACGAGCATGGTTTTCCGCAGCGGCCGGTCGAAGAGCCGTTGGTTCCCGATGAACCGCCGCTGCATGCGTTTAGTTCGTTTCCGTCACGCAGATTGAATTGACTACCTTGCTTCGAGGAATCCGTTCCATGTTTCGCACAATTACATTTCTTGCCATGCTTCTCATGCTGCCGCTCGTTTGCGGCGCCGACGAACCGAAAAAACCTGCCGTGCCCGCGGAACCCGCCCCTGCGAATCCGCCGCACGAAACGCCGGAGATCGTGCGATTGACCGTGCAGCCAATGGCCGCCCCGATTCCAGCACTGAAATACCAGTTGTTGCCGGAACTTTCAGAGATGAACCCGGGCAATCCGATCCAAGGGTATTTGAAATGTTTCATGGAGGAAAACAAGTTCTTTTTTGGCAAACAGGCGGAAGAAGACCGAGACAAGTGGCTGGAAATGCCGCTGAAAGATCTCCCGCTCGAAAAAATACGCAACTGGGGCTATTTCGGATCGCCGCTGACGCAGGCCGACGATGCCGCCCGGCTCGACACCCCGGATTGGCAAGTCCTCTTGAAGCTAAAAAGCGAGGGCATTCGTTTGCTAGTTCCAGATGTTCAAGAGATTCGCAAGATTGTGATTGCTCTGAAGGTGCGGTTCCGAGCCGAGATTGCCGCGCGGCAATTCGACAAGGCCATCGTAACGGCGAAGACAATGTTCGCCATGTCGCGGCACTTCTGTGAACATCCAACGGTTGTGGGCGATCTCTACGGTTTTGAAGTCGTCGTGATGGCACTCGATTCGTTGGAAGAGATGATCCAGCAGCCAAGTTGCCCGAATCTCTATTGGGCGCTCACCGATCTCCCCTCGCCGCTGGTCAGCATTTACAAAGGGCTGCAAGGCGACCGGACGACGCTCGCGAACGAGTTTCCCCAACTTGACGGAAACTCGAGATTGACCGACGCCGAATTGCTAACGTTGGTAGACCGGCTCGATGATTCGATCGACCTCACTCCACCCGGCTCCATGAAACGAGTGGATGTGCGCAAGTCTCTCCAAGCCAAGGCGAACGAAGAAAAAAACCTGGATGCCGCCCGCGAGCGCTTGGCCAACGCCGGTTTCGACCCGATAAAGCTCAAGGAGTTTCTACCCTTGCAGGTAGTTCTGCTGGACGAAGTGCTCGCGTTTAATGAGCTGCGCGACGACGATTCGAAGGCCATGATGCTCCCCTATTGGCAGGTGCAATCGGTGCTGGCGGCCAACCGCGCGAAAAAAAGTGAGAACGGGCGAGGGCGGGAGTCGATATTCGTGTTCTTATTGCCTCCGGTTGGTGTGCGGGCAGAACAGGTCCGGCTGGAGCAGCGGATTGCCCTCTTGCGATGCGTCGAGGCACTGCGGCTGTACGCTTCCGAACACGATGGCCGCCTTCCGGAGCACCTCGACGATGTACAGGTGCCGGTGCCCATCGACCCTGTTTCGGGCAAGCCATTCTCCTACCGTGTCGATGGCGCCACTGCGACCGTTCGTGGCACTCTCGTGACGCGCGAGGCAAGCGATACCCGGCGCAACACCAACCTGTACGAAGCCACCATGAAGAAATAGGAGCCAGGGACGAGGATGCGAGATACGTCCGATTTTGTGATTGCGGATTTCGCGATCGGCCTCTTCGCGCGGGGCGGTTAGCACGCGATTTCCCGCTGCCGCACCGATTGAACTGACCACCTTCTTTCTAGGAACCTCATTCATGTTACGCGCGTTCACGTTTCTCGCCGTGCTGCTTTCATCGCCGTTTGTGCGCGGAGCCGACGAGCCGAAGAAGCCTGCCACTCCCACGAAAACCGCCCCCGCACCACAGGAGCCGCCGGAAACCGTCCGCTTGACCGTGCAACCGATGGCCGCCCCCGTTCCGGCTCTGAAATACCAATTGTTGCCGGAGGTTTCGGAGATGAATCCAGGAAATCCGGCCCTTGGGTACTTGAAGAGCTTCGGGGACGAAACCAACTTCTTTTATGGCAAACAGTGGGTGGAAGACCAGGACAAATGGTCGGAGATGCCGTTGAAGGATCTTCCGCTGAAACAAATCAGCGACTGGCGATTTTTCCTCGCCTCCGCTCTGAAGAACGCCGACGATGCCGCTCGGCTGGACACCCCCGACTGGCAAATCCTCTCGAAACTCAAATCGGAAGGCTGCGGCCTGCGGCTTTCCGAACTTGGCGAGATGCGCCGTCTCTCGATGGTTTTGAAGGTACGGCTCCGGGCGGAGATTGCCGAGCGGCATTTCGACAAGGCTCTTGTTACTGTCAAGACGATATTCGCCATGTCGCGGCATCTTTGTGAGCATCCCACGCTTGTCGGCAATCAGGTCGGTATCACGATCCTCCAAGAAACGGCGATGGGGCCGCTGGAAGAGATGCTCCAGCAGCCCGGATGTCCAAACCTCTATTGGGCGCTCTCGGCTCTTCCGTCGCCGCTGCTCAGCATTTACAAGGGGATGCAAGGCGAGCGGTTGATGTTCACCCCCCTGCTTCTTCCGATCGACGAACGCACACCGATGACCGACGAGCAATTGCAAAAGGTCGTGGACCGGTTCGATGAGTTGATCGCCCTCACTGGTAAAATTTCGAAGATGGGCGACATTCGCAAGTCTGTCAATGCCAAGGCCAAGGATGAAGCGCGTCTAACCGCCGCGCGAAAGCAGTTGTCCGAGGCCGGCTTCGATCCGAAAAAGCTCAAGCAGTTTCCACCATTGCAAGTGATTTTGCTGAATGAAATGCTCGCGTTTCGTGAACGGCGTGATGACGATATGAAGGCCATGATGCTCCCGTACTGGCAGATTCAATCGTCGCTCGGGGTCGGCGGTGCAAACGAGGGAGAGAACGGGCAGGACCGACGCTCGCTTTTTGTGTTCCTATTCCCCCCGGACAAAGCGCGAAGAGAGCAGGCGCGGCTGGAGCAGCGGATCGCCCTGTTGCGATGCGTCGAAGCACTTCGCATGTATGCGGCCGATCACGATGGCCAGCTTCCCGCCAGGTTCGACGATGTGCCGGTGCCGGGACCCATCGATCCAGTTTCAGGCATGCCGTTCACTTACACCCTCGACGGCGCCACCGCGACCGTTCGCGGCACTCCCGTGCAGCGCGAGGCGTGGTACACTTTTTATAATTTCAATGCCTACGAAGTCACCATGAAGAAATAGGGGCCTGTTGGCAAAGTGGCGCGCATCTAACTTCAACGCAGCAACCGGCGGCGGTTCCTCAAGCCTCCGTCGCTAAATCTTCGATTCCTTCCGGCTGCGGCGGAGATTTCTCGGCGTGAATCGGCGGGAAGAGCAGCTTCAGCAACGGCGGCGCGATGAACGTCGTGACCATCACCATCAGCGTGATCGCGCTGAACAGGCCGGCGTCGAACACGCCCGCGGTCAGGCCCGTTTGAGCGAAGATCAATCCGACTTCGCCGCGCGGTATCATCCCGACGCCGATCACCTTCTTGTTGCCTCGGAACCAGAACGGCGCATAGCCGGCCACGAATTTGCTGAACACCGCCGCGACGATCAGCAGGCCGCCGATTTCGAGCGTCGCACGATTCGCCGGATCGATCGGGTTCAACACGCGAACGTCCACCGCCGCTCCCACCGACACGAAAAATAGCGGCACGAAAAAATGGCCCAGTTGCGCCACGCCGCGCTCGATCTCATGGGCCTTCGGCGTGTCGCGTATCAACAGACCGGCGGCAAAAGCGCCGATGATCATGGCCGAACCCGCCACCGACGCCAGCCAAGCCAGGCCGAATGCCAAAATGACCGCCAGCATCGTTGCCGTACCAGGTAGCTCGACTCGGCTCACCATTCGCACCAGCGGCGGCACGATCAGCCGGCCGACCAATAGTGTTCCGGCGAGAAAACCGAAGGCGATGCCGGTCGTTTTCAACACGCCGAGAACCGTGACCGCCTCGCCGTGCGTCAGGCCCGTGACGACGGCCAGGATCACTAAGCCGATGACGTCGTCGATCACCGCGGCGCCGAGGATGATCTGACTTTCTGGCTCTTGCAGACGATTGAGGTCGGAGAGGACGCGCGCGGTGATGCCGACGCTGGTGGCCGTCAGGCTCGCTCCGGCGACGACGGCAACGAGATTATCGAGGCCAAGCATCCGGCAGACGCCGTAGCCGAGTGCAAACGGCAGCAAAACGCCGACCACGGCAACCGCCGCCGATGCTCCGCCGACCTTCAATAGCTTTTGCAGGTCGGTCTCCAATCCGATCTCGAACAGCAGAATCACGACGCCAAGTTCGGCCAGCAGGTGCAAGACTTCGTTGTCGGGATTCACCAAACCAACGACCGACATGCCGAGCAGCACGCCCGCCAGAAGTTCTCCCAGCACCGCCGGCTGGCCGATCCACTGCGCCGCCGCGCCGCACAATTTGGCGACCGCGAGGATGACGGCCAGCAGGCCGAGGAATTGCGGAGGGGTGAAATGAGGCATCGACGTTCGGTCCCTTGCTAGCGCTGCGGGCTCGGAGGCATCAATCGCATTATGGCATTGCGATCACCGGCGGCGGGGCGGCCAGACGCGGCGGGACGGGCAGTAAAATCGTGAAACGGGTGCCGCGGCCGGGTTCGCTTTCGACGTTGATGCGGCCGTGGTGCGCCTCGACGACGTTGCGCACCGTCGGCAACCCCAGGCCGGAGCCGCCCGGCTTGGTCGAGAAGAACGTTTCGAAAATCTGGGCCTGCGTCGCCGGGTCCATGCCGCAGCCGGTGTCGATCAACTCGAGCGCGACGCCGGCGGGGAACGATCGCGTGCGGACCGTCAGTTGGCCTCCCTCGGTCATCGCTTGCTGGGCGTTCAGCACGAGATTCAACAGCGCCGATTGAAACGGCTCGCGGTCGAGCAGCACCATCGGCAGATCGGGATCGAGATACCGCACGACTTCGATCCCTTGCTCTTCGGCCTTGGGGCGAAAGAAATCCAACACGCGATCGACCTCGGCGTTCAAATCGGCCGGATCGAGATGATAAGTTTGCGGACGAACGAAGTTCAAGAAATCGTTCAGCAGGTCTTCCAGCCGCTGACATTCTTTTTCGACCCGTTCGATCTTGGTCAGCGCCCGGCGCTCGCGCGGCGTTTGCGGGTTGGCCAAATCCTCGGCCAATAGCTCCATGTTGAGGCGGATCGTCGAAAGCGGATTGCGGATTTCATGGGCCAATCCCCCGGCGAGCGCGGCCAATTCCGAATAGAGGCTCTCGGCCTTCCGCTGAGCTTCGTCGGAATGGGTTCGCGGCGGAGTCATGGCATCGCGGGGCTGATGCTTAGCCACACCAGCCCGAAGCGCTAGCGAGGGAGTCGCGGCCCGCCCTCGCTAACGCTTCGGGTTAGTGTGATGTGTGTTCGTAAAAAAACCCAGGGATAACCATCCCTGGGTTTGTTGTTCGCTGGGTAACTGACGTAGCCGAATTTGTGAAAATTCGGAGTCTTGCGCCGACGCTTCGGAATTTTCACAAATTCCGCTACGGGACGCATTCTTAGTTGCGACTATCGCCGAAGCCACCGCCGCCTGCCGGAGCGGCGGCGCCAGCGCCGGCTCCTGCCGTTGCCGCGGCCATCTCTCGCAGCGCTGCCTTGCGGCTCAACTTCACTCGGTCTTGATCGTCGACCGCGATCACCTTCACCTGCATGATGTCGCCCACCTTGCACACGTCACCGACGCTCTTGACGTATTCGTCGGAGAGCTCGCTGATGTGGCACAGGCCGTCTTTGCCGGGCACGATCTCGATGAAGGCGCCGAAATCCTTGACGCTCGTCACGCGGCCTTCGTACACGCGGCCGACTTGGATCGACGCCGTAATCGCTTCGACCTTGTTCAAAGCCATCTGCGCCCCTTCGGCGTCGTTGCTGGCGATCGTCACCGTGCCGTCGTCGTCGACTTCGATTACCGCGCCGGTCGATTCCTGGATGGCTCGAATCATCTTTCCGCCCGGACCGATGAGCGCGCCGATCTTTTCCGGATCGATGTGCGTACGCAGCAGTCGCGGCGCCCACTGCGAAATCTCATTGCGCGGGCGGGGAATCGCCGTGAGCATCTTGCGGAGAATCTCGATCCGAGCTTCGCGCGATTGGGTGAGCGTCGCCCGGATGATGTCTTCGCTGATGCCGTCGATCTTCAGATCAAGCTGGATGCCGGTGATGCCGTTTTGCGTGCCGGCGATCTTGAAATCCATATCGCCGTAGTGGTCCTCATCGCCGATGATGTCGGTCAGCAGCACCCATT
>Ga0182024_10019303_pt1 | contig 12587 bp, 12 predicted proteins | sample P32metaG_FD_120480 | JGI IMG/M metagenome (GOLD analysis project Ga0182024, IMG submission 120480) | Permafrost microbial communities from Stordalen Mire, Sweden - P3-2 metaG (Illumina Assembly) | ecosystem: Environmental > Terrestrial > Soil > Wetlands > Permafrost | place: Sweden: Stordalen... | reverse complement strand
GCGCTCTCGGCGCGACCGTACTCGCAGCTCATCCCCGCATTTGCGGTCAACGTCTTGCATGCGGGCCCGCGCGGCTTGGGCTGGGCGGTCTCGGCGATCGGCATCGGGGGGTTCGGCGGTGCGCTCGTCACGGCATATTTTGCGCAACGAGAACGCCGCTCTCGGCTTTGGCTGCAATCCGGGTTGCTGATGTCGGCGGGCGTCCTCGTTTTGGCTTTCGTTCCGTCGCTGCGGCTCGCGGTTTGCGTGCTCTGTGTGATCGGCGTTGGAACGATGGCGATGATGGGGGCGACGAGCACGCTGATCCAGATGCTCTCACCCGACGAAGTGCGCGGCCGCGCGCTTTCGATTTACACGATGATCGCGATCGGCGTGATGCCGCTGGGATCGCTGGTGGACGGCGCAATCGGCTCGATCATAGGGCTTCGCGAAACGTTCGCGCTGGCCGGCGCCCTCTGCGTCGCGCTCTTCCTTGGGATCTGGCTCTTCGCCCCAATCGTAAGAACGGTATGAACTCATTTTTTTGAGCTGGTTTTCGTCCGGCGAGGCGCCGAGAAGCGAAGTGTACAAAGCGTACATGATCTTCTCGGCAACGAAGCTCGGGCGGAAACCCGGCCAAAAAAAAGCGAGCCGCAATGCTTTGCGACTCGCTTAGTCGATTCCGACCTCGCGGAATCAAGAAGACCGAGCCTAGGCTGCGGCCTTCTTCCTGCGGGTCGCTTTACGCGCGCCCTTGCGGCGACGCGTAGCGGCTTTGCGAGTGGTCTTGCGAGCGGCTTTCTTACGCGTGGCTTTCTTGCGAGTGGCTTTCTTGCGAGTGGCTTTCTTACGAGTAGCTTTCTTGCGAGTAGCCTTCTTGCGCGTTGCCTTCTTACGCGTTGCCTTCTTGCGCGGTGCTGCCTTGCGCGTGGCTTTGCGAGCTTTGCGTTTCGGCGCTGCAGAAGCTGCGGACGCAGCCTTCTTTCTTTTACGTTTGACTGCCATTGATTGTGGAGTCATCCTTTCTCTGGTCACCAAGCGACCAGGGGTATTGCCTTCCTTATACAGTATTACGGGTTTCAATGCAAGTTTTCGCCGAGGACGGCACGCGCATCCACGCGCGTGTAAACGAACGACGACACGTCGATGCCGTCGTCTTGATCCATGGTTTTCCGTTCTCCGCGAGCATCTGGGACGCGCAAGCGGATGCGCTTGCGCGCGACGCATGCGTCGTCTGTCCCGACCTTCGCGGCGCGGGAAAATCGAGCGAATCGGAAGGCCCGTATCTGATGGAAACGCTCGCCGCCGACGTTGCGCTGCTTCTCGATGCACTCGGCATCGAGCGCGCGTCCATCGCCGGTCATTCGATGGGCGGCTACGTTGCGTTGGCCTTTGCACGCATGTTTACGGAGCGAGTCGCCCGCCTTGCACTCGTTCCCAGCCGCTTGCGGGCCGATACGCCAAAAGAGGCGGAGGCGCGGCGGGAGCTGGCCGATCGCATCGAGCGAGAGGAGAGTATCGAGCCGGTCGTCGAGTCGATGCTGCCTCGCCTCTTTGCGCCGAGCACGGCCGCGGAACGCCCGATTGTGATCGAGCGCGCTTACGAGATCGTCCGGCGCAACGCTCCGGGAGGGGCGGCCGCTGCGCTGCGCGGCATGGCGCTGCGATCGTCCGCGGAAGACATCGCCGAAGATCTCGACGTGCCGATGGTAATGATTGCGGGCGCGCGAGATGCGGCTCTGGCTCAAGAAGAAGCGCGGGAGATCGTAGGGCGCTTTCCGCGGGGCCGCCTCATCGTGTGCGAGCAGAGCGGACACCTGCCGATGATGGAAGAGCCCGAGCTCGTCACGCAAGCTCTACGCCAATGGCTTAAGGAAGCTTTGATTTAGCCCAGCTCTTCGTCGCCCTTCGACTGCGCTCAGGATGACATTCCTCGGTCCTCATTTACCATAGTAAACTTCGTCCCTCGGCTCCTCGATCTGGACTAAATCAAAGTTTCCTTAGCGAATAATCGGATACTTCGAGCGGCGGAATAGATTGTAGACGAAGAGACCGCCGAGGACCAGGGCTGCGATAATCGCCGCCACGACAAGCGCCTTGAGCGCGATCACTAGAAGGTGGGCGACAATCACGAGCACCACGATTCCGACGGCAATGATCGCGGTGAGTCGCAGAAAGAGCACGAGAGTGGGATTCACGCCCTTACCTACTGCCCGTCCGGGGCGCAGGTTTCACTCTTTATAGTAGCTTTAGATAGTCGAGTGCCCGGTAGCCGGCGGCGATCGAGGCGCCTGCGTCGATCGTTCCGTCGGCGAGCATCTCTCGCAAGCGCGGCAACGAGGCAAGCTCGACTTGAAGGTGCTCGGTGGCGTCGAGCTGCGGGTCGCGGGTCTTGCGCGCGTCGAAGCCGACGTAAACGTAAGCGCGCGCCGTCGAGCGAACCGGTTCGGGCAGGTAGACTGCAGCCGGCTCGCAACGCGCGACCTCGTAGCCGGTCTCCTCTGCCAGCTCGCGCAGCGCGCACTCTTGCGGCGCCTCCCCGTCGGCTAGCATGCCCGCCGGGAGCTCGAGATGAATTGAATCGGCCCCGTAGCGATACTGCCGAACGAGTATCACCTGCCGGTCCGCGGTCAGGGCGAGAATCGTGACGAAGCCGAACGACTCGCGCACGTAGTAGTCCGGGACGATGGTCCCGTCGGGCAGTTCCAACTCGTCCGAGCGTAAGCGCATGTACGGCGAATCTACGACGTAACTCGACCTCCGCACGCGCCACAGCGGCTTCTCCATACCGCACCACTATCGACGAAGCGTTTGCGCATCCTTTCGCGAAGTCGGTTTTATGGCGGGACGAATATTGATTGCGGGCGGCGGAACGATGGGTGCCGGCATCGCGTTCGTCGCCGCCAAGGCGGGCTACGACGTCGAGATCGTCGAGCCGCAGGAGGCGGCGCGCGAGCGAGCGTTGCTCGAAATTGCGCGCCAGGCGGAGCGGTCGGGCGATCCTTCGATTGGACGACGCGTCGTTTGCGCGGACGGCATCCCACCTCGCAGCGATGCGATGCTTGCCATCGAAGCGGTCTCCGAACGTTTCGAAATCAAGCGCGACGTCTTAGCGGCTCTGGCGGAGGCGCTCCCGCCGGACGCACTGCTCGCGACCAACACTTCGTCGCTCTCCGTCGGCGAGCTCGCCGATGCGGTCACCCATCCGAATCGGGTCCTGGGGATGCACTTCTTCAATCCTCCGGTCCGAATGCAGCTCGTCGAAATCGTACGCGCGCCGCAGACCGGCGACGATACGCTCGCTCGCGCGTTCGAGATCGTCGAGCGCCTGGGGAAGACTGCCGTCCTCGCCGCCGACACGCCCGGATTCATCGTTAACCGGGTGGCTCGACCGTACTATTTGCAGGCGTTGCGTGCGCTCGAGCGCGGCGTGGCTTCCGTGGAAGAGCTCGATGCACTCGCACGCGCAGTCGGTTTTCGCATGGGGCCGTTCGAGCTAATGGATCTCATCGGACTCGACGTGAATCTCGCTACGAGCGAATCGATCTACGAACGCACGCAGGCTCCACGTTTCGAACCGGTGGAGCTTCAACGGGGCATGGTTGCCGAAGGTTTGCTGGGCCGAAAGAGCGGCGCCGGATTCTACTCGTATCGTGACGGCAAGGCCGAGAGGTTCGAGCTCGACGTGCCCGCACCGACGCCGGAGCCAAACGGCGAAGAGATCGTCGCCATCGTCGGCTTCGGCAATCGCGCGGACGAGCTGGCGGAGATGGTCGCGCAAGGTTACCGGAACGTGCGACGCGTCGACAACGATGAGTTGCTCGACGAGCTTGCGGCGGATGCGACGATGCTGATCGACGCCGGCGACGGAAGTTCCGATCGCGGCGACGTCATTGCCCGGCTCGAAGCGTCGCTCGCACCGGAATGCGTTATTTTTACCGATGCGTACGCGACAAACGTTGCCGCGTGTGCGGCTCGATTGCGTCATCCGGAGCGGTTGGCCGGGTTCGGCGTGCTTGGTTCTTTGTCGGCTGTGGATGCCGTAGAAATCGTCAACTCGCAAAATGCGTCGGACGACGCGCTCGAGCTGGCGCAGGAGCTCTTCGCAACGATCGGCAGGGCTTCCGTGCTCGTTGAAGACGTTCCCGGGCTCTTTCTTGGACGGACCGTCGGCTCGATCGTCAACGAGGCGATGATTGCGGTTGCGGAGGAGGTCGCCACGCCCGAGGACATTGATGAAGCAATGCAGCTGGGAGCCAACTATCCCGTCGGTCCGATCGCGTGGGGGCGCGAAATCGGTGGGACGCGCCTGCGCCGCATCTTGAAACAGGTGGCCGATGCCGAAGGCGATGGGTTCGCCGCGCATCGTTCAATCTGGCTCCTCGACATGGAAGAGTCGCCCGAGCCGGAGGAGAGTCTGCAGCAATGAGCCGCGAGGTTTGGGTTGTCGATGCCGCGCGCACGCCGATTGGCCGCCACGGCGGCGCCCTAGCAACCGTTCGTCCCGACGACCTTGCCGCGATCGCGGTGCGCGCCGTGGTCGAGCGTACCGGCATCACCCCCTCGATCGTTGAGGACGTTTACCTCGGCGCCGCCAATCAGAGCGGCGAAGATAACCGAAACGTCGCGCGCATGGCCGTGCTCTTGGCGAATCTGCCGCTTTGCGTACCCGGCGTTACCGTCAACCGGCTGTGCGGTTCGAGCCTGCAGGCGATTAACTCGGCCGCGCAAGCGATTGCCTTTGGAGAAGGCGACGTCATGATCGCCGGGGGCGTCGAGTCCATGACGCGCGCACCCTACATTTTGCCGAAGAGCGATGCGCCGTTCGGCCGAGGCCAGCGGCTCTTCGATACGGTTCTCGGCTGGCGGATGGTCAATCCGAAGATGCCGCACCAGCATACCGTTTCGCTCGGCGAGACGGCCGAGAACGTCGCGCGAGATTACGGCATCACACGTGAAGAGCAAGACCGGTTTGCGTTCGAATCTCAGATGAAGTGCAAGGCGGCAACACAACGCAATGCGTTTGCCGGCGAGCTCGTTTCCGTGTCGATTGAGGGCTCGTCACCCGCAACCTCCGTGACGAGTGACGAACATCCTCGGCCGGAGACGACGATGGAGCGCTTAGCGAAACTGCAGCCGGCTTTCAAGAGCGACGGCACCGTGACGGCCGGCAACTCGTCGGGCATCAACGACGGCGCGGCGGCGCTCCTGCTTTGCGAGGCGCAGACGGCGCGGCGCTTGGGCCTGCAGCCGATGGCGCGGGTCGTCGCATGCGCCTGCGTGGGCGTTGCTCCCGACGTGATGGGTCTCGGACCGATACCGGCGACGCGCAAGGCGCTCGCGCGCGCTCAATTGGCCGTCGAGCAGCTCGACTTGATCGAGATTAATGAAGCATTCGCGTCGCAAGCCGTCGCATGCATGCGTGAGCTGGGGCTTGACCCTGCAAAGACGAACGTCAACGGCGGCGCGATCGCGCTGGGACACCCGCTCGGGGCAAGCGGCGCGCGGATCGCGACGACGCTGCTGCACGAAATGGCTCGGCGAAAGGCGCGTTTCGGCCTGGCGACGATGTGTATCGGCGTCGGTCAAGGTATCGCAACGGTATTCGAGCGTGTGGAGTAGAAGGCGTTTGCTATGACGACTGCGCCAACCATGACCAAGACGCAGCTGCTAATCGGCGGAGCATGGCGAGATGCTTCCGATGGCGGCACGTACGAAGTTCGCAATCCCGCCACGGGGGCGAAGATCGCCGACGTCGCGGAGGCGACGCGCGAGGATCTCAACGATGCGGTCGGCGCGGCGCGCCGCGCGTTCGATGCCGGCAAGTGGGCGTCGATGGCGGCCTCGCGACGCGCAAAGATCGTTTATAAGATCGCGCAGCTCATCGGCGAGCGCGCGGCCGACTTGGCGTTATGCGAGGTTCGCAACAACGGCAAAACCGTCGGGACCGCTAAAGGCGAGCTTGGCGCGATTGTGGATTGCTTTGAGTTTTATGCCGGCGCGGCGACGAAGAACTATGGCGAAACGTTGCCGCCGCCGCTGCCGGCCTACCTCGCCAATACCGTGCGCGAGCCGGTCGGCGTTGTCGGTGCGATCGTACCGTGGAACTTTCCACTGTTGCTAGCCTCGTGGAAGGTTGCACCGGCGCTCGCCGCAGGCTGCACGATCGTGCTCAAGCCGGCGCATGCGACGCCCCTGACGGCAATCGAGTTAGGCAAGATCGCACTCGAAGCGGGCGTACCCGAAGGCGTTCTCAACGTGGTCACCGGTTCGAAAGGTGGCCTCGGAGCCTGGCTGGTCGATCATCCAGCCGTCGATAAGATCGCGTTTACCGGTTCGACGGAGACGGGACGCATCGTCGCTGCGACCGCAGCGCGCACGCTCAAGCGCGTAACTTTGGAACTCGGCGGGAAATCGCCGTCCCTTGTTTTTGACGACGCCGATGTCGACGCGGCCGTAGCCGGTGCGCTGTACGGCGTCTACTACAACGCCGGCCAATGCTGCGAGGCGCGCTCGCGCATTCTGCTGCAATCCGGAGTGTACGACCGTTTCGTCGAACGATTCGCTGCGAAAGCGCAGCTACTGCGCGTCGGCGACCCGGAAGATCCGCAGACGCAGATCGGAGCGATCACGACGTCCGAGCAGTTCGAGAAGATTCGCTCGTATTGCGATATCGGCGCGGCCGAAGGCGCGCAGGCGCTCTTCGGCGGCGGCTCGCCGGAGCTCGGCCAGAGTTTCGCATCGGGAATGTTCTGGAATCCGACCGCCTACGAAGCCAAAAGCGGCCACCGAATCGTTCGCGAGGAGATCTTCGGACCAGTCGCCGTGCTGGTACGGTTCGACGACGAAGCTGAGGCGATCGCGCTGGCAAACGACAGCGAGTACGGGCTGGCCGCCAGCGTCTGGAGCTCGAATATCGGGCGCGCGAATCGCGTCGCCCGCGCAATCCGCAGCGGCTCGGTTGCGATCAATACGCCGTACTCGGTCTTTCCCGGGGTTCCGTTTGGCGGATATAAGGCATCCGGGTACGGGCGCGAGCTAGGGATGGAAACGATGCGGCTGTACAGCGAAACCAAGAGCGTCCTCACCTATATTGGGGAGAAACCGATGGACCCGTTTCGGGTATAGCCTAGCCTATGGTGGAAACGCTCAAGATCGGCCGGCGCTACAGCACGAGCTACGGCACGCTCTGGAAGGACGGAACCTATTTTCCGCGCGGTACCGAAGTGACGGTCGTTGGCGTACATCTCGACCAGGGATTCTGCGTGCGCTTTCCCACGACGGAAGATGGCGAACCGCTCGAAACGTGGGAAGACTGGAGCGAAGTGGATTTCCTGGCCGAACCGGGCTCGGTCGAGCCTCCGCCCCGGCCGCTTTCACGAGCGGTGCTTGCCGAAGCGCGCGACGTGCTCTCAGAAGCGGAAGATGGATGTCATCTTCATTTAGATGAGGACGAGGCCTAAGGCTTCTGATTTAGCCTAGCTCTTCGTCGGCTCGGGGTTCATTTACCATAGTAAACTTCACCCCTCGTCGATCTAGACTAAATCAGAAGCCTTAGGTTCCTAAAATTATCTCGGTGGTTTGCCAGATTTCCCAGCCGGCACATTCAAACGACTTGCCCGTGGGCAGGATGGCCACCCAGCAATAGGTTTTGGCCGGCTTGAGGCCGGTGAACTTCACCTTGCCGTTGTGGTTGGTCGCGAGCGTTTCAAAGGGTTTTCCGGGACGAGGGCTTGACGTCGACTTTGGCGTCGATTCCTGGACCGGAATCTTCGACTTGGGCGCGCCATTGACCGTGACTAAGACGTGCGCAGTCTTGATGGACGGATTCGGCGCGGGCGAGCCGGGCGAAAATGAGGGGGTCGGAGTCGTGGAGCTACTGCCGTGACAAGCGGCGACGGCCAGCGCGGCGACGCAGAGAACGATCATCAGGCGTTTGGGCATGGGCGGCTCGCTTCGACGCTTTTATGCTCGGCCCCGTTCGTAAGACGCGAGCAAAGATGAAAGTAACGTTGTGATTTCCTTTCAAGCGCGGCATAGTATTCGCGAAAGAGCGCGGCCGCCGCGGTACCGGGCCAATGAGCCGGCAGCAGTTCGCTGGGCAGACCCGGGTCGAGATAGGCAAACTTCCGGTAATCGTGGACGAGCCAGAGGCGCTCGACGAACGCGCCCTCGTCACTGAGCTCGCCGTGGGCGATTTCAAGGTCGAAGCGTGGCCGGTAGCGGGAAATGAACTCCCGATAGGCCGCCGCGATCGAGTCGACGTTCCAGCAACGCTCGAGTAGCGCGCGATCGCTGTGCGGCCCCCGGTACTCGGCCTCGAAGAGATCGGTCGCGCCGAGGGCCACGGTTGCTTCGGCCGCTTCGCGAGCAGCTTCGAGCGCATCCAAGGGCGAGATCCAGGTCGAGGACGAGAGTTGTGCCCAGCCGAGCGCGGCGAGCTCTTTTCGAAGACGCTCGCGGCCTTGGCGCTGCGCCTCCCCGACGGCATAACTGAGCAACCGCCAGCGACCGTCCCACTCGATGACGGGTCCGTAGATGCGGGGACTGAGTTCCTCGATCCGGCGGCGCCCGCGGGCGGTAACCATATAGAAGGCGCGATTACCCTCGCGCCGAGCGATAAGCCATCCTTGACGAGTCATCCGCGAGACGGCTTGGCGGACGGCTTGGGACGATACCCCGAACGCGGCCATCAGGCGAATTAGACCGCCGATCCAGAGCGCTCCGTCGTCGGCGAGGCGATGCACCATATCGCCGTAGAGCGTAAATATAAACGAGTTGGGCCGAGTAACCGGGCGGTGGTCCAACTTGACACCTCCTGGGTTTAGGACCTAGTATGACGGTATTCTCGTCGTTTGAGAAAATTCCGTTATATGAGTTTGAGGGGCTGCCAATGAACCGAATCGCGACGTTTGACGATTGGATCACCATGCTGGACGAATGGAGGCGCGACGTCGGGCTCGATCGCGAGCTGGTCGACCGCTTCATGCCGGGCTATATCTTTGAGGCAAAGTACGGCGAGTTGCCGACCCCGGAAATCTACTTTGGGGACTTCAAGGGCGACCGCCGTTGGGAGCGGGTTCGTGAGATCCCCGATCAACGCATGAAGGACGCCGTCCTTAACATGGTCGTCTATCAAGGCGACACGGAGTTTGCCTCCAACGAACAGCAGCGGTTCTTGGTCAATAACGCGCCGAGTGAGTACGATCTGGCATCGCTGGTTCGGATCATGGTCGAAGAGACGCGTCACGGCTATCAGATGTGTCATCTGATGGTCGAGCACTTTGGCAGCGAAGGGAAGATCGAAGCGCAGAAGATGCTCGAGCGCCGCGCTTTCGGCAAGAAGAACCGTTTGCTCAACGCGTTCAATGAAGACGTGACGCATTGGCTCGACTTCTTTGCGTACACGAACTTTATGGACCGCGACGGCAAGTTTCAACTGAGCATGCTCTCTCACTCCAGCTTCGCTCCGCTCGCGGCCTCCATGGGCCCGATGCTTCGCGAAGAGGCCTTTCACATGGGAACCGGCATCACGGGGCTGCGTCGCATTGCGAAGGCGGGCGTCATTCCCGTCGAGATTCAGCAAAAATACTACAACAAGTGGATCTCGGGCTCGCTCGATCTCTTCGGCACCGATCACTCCGGCTCGGCGCAATGGGCCTACGCCTGGGGAATCAAAGGGCGCGTCGACGAGGATAAAGCCGGTGACGGCGCAGACAAGGAGCATCTCAACGAGCGCGCGCGTGGGCAGTTCCACGAGGAAGTCTCGGCCACGGTCGCCCGCGTGAACGAGGTCAACTCGAGCGAGACGAAGTTCTACGTTCCCGAGATGAGCTTCAATCGCAAGATCGGCGATTACGGCGGAGAACGCTACAGCGTCGACGGCCGCAAACTTACCGAGGAAGAGTGGGTAACCTATGCTCCCACGGTGCTGCCGACCGCTGCCGACGAAGCGAGACTTAAAGAGTTCTTCAAAGACCCCAACTGGATCGCCCCAAAAGGAAAACTTTCATGACCACCACACTTGACGGCGCCGCGAAACAGACCCCGTTCGGTCGCGAGCAGCGCGAGCTGGACGGCAAACGCGTCATTAACTACTGGAAAGATGGTCACGTCGGATTCGTCGAGATGGACGATCCGCCGGCCAACACCTACACACACGAGATGATGCGGCAGCTCGACGAAGCGATTCTCGACGCGCGATTCGACTCCGACGTCGAGGTCATCGTGCTTACCGGCAAAGGCGAAAAGTTCTTTTCGGCTGGGGCCAATATCGGGATGCTTAACCAGGTGACCCCTGAGTTCAAGTACATGTTCTGCCTGCACGCAAACGAGACGCTGGCGCGGCTCGAGCAAACGCCGAAGCTCGTGATCGCCGCTCTCAACGGGCATTGCGTCGGCGGCGGACTGGAGATCGCAATGGCGGCAGACCTGCGCATCGCCCGGAAAGACGCCGGAAAGATCGGTCTTCCCGAAGTCGCGCTGGGAGTTCTGCCGGGAACCGGCGGAACGCAGCGCTTAGCGCGCCTCGTCGGCAAATCGCGGTCGATTGAGATGATGGTTACCGGCAAGACGGTCAGTTTCGAGCAAGCGATGGAGTGGGGCATGCTCACCGATCTTTTCGAAGGGAATGCGAGCGAGTTCCGCGCGCAGATCACGGATTACGCCAAACAGTTCTGCTCGCCCAACAAGGCGCCGATGGCCGTCGGCCACATCAAACGCAGTGTCCAGACGGGAGCCGAGCTTCCGCTGCAAGACGCGCTCGCGCTCGAACGCGAACTGCAGTCGCTGCTCTTCAAGAGCGAAGATGCCAAAGAAGGCCTCGCCGCCTACAACGAAAAGCGCGTCGCCCGCTTCAAAAACAAATAAAAAAATGAAAAGCTCGTGTCAGGGGTGTGGCCGGAACTTTCAAACCGGTGCCGAGGCGCGCGCGTGTTCGTACGACTGCACCTTTTGTGCGGCATGCGCGGCCGCAATGAACGATCGCTGCCCGAACTGCGGTGGCGCGCTCGAGATCGTAAGCGAGGTTGCCTGACGTGGTAGCCGCGTTTATTCTGATGAAGGTCGAACGGCCGAGGCTGCGCTCCATCGCCGACGATCTGTTGGCGATCGACGGTATCGCCGAAGTCTATTCCGTCGCGGGCCCGTACGACCTGATCGCGATCGTGCGCGTGAAGAAGCATGAAGAGCTCAACGATCTCGTTACCGAACAGGTCGCGGCGCTCGATGGTATCCTCAGCACCGAGACGCTCATCGCCTTCCGTTCGTTCTCGAAGAAAGACTTAGGCCTGCTGTGGGACATCGGCGAGTAGCGTCCTTCGACAAAGCCTGTCCTGAGCGAAGTCGAAGGGCTCAGGATGACAAAATTAGGGCAGTTCGACTCGATATAAGTGCATGGCGTCGATGCTCAAACGCTGCGGTTGATTTCCGGCGTACGCGTCGAAGCGAACGAGCGACTCTCCCAGCGCGAAGGTCCCGTCTGAGATTGGCGTCAGCGAATCGGTGCCGTCCAACGTCAATCGATTCTTGACGATCACCACGCGCGTGATGGCGGGCTGCCCAAGGTACGTGTTTTCATAACGGCCGACCGAGGCGTTCCAACTTGCGGGATAGGCGAACGTGCGCGGTCCGCGATAGCGTTCGCCGGCGTACCAGCGCGGTCCATAGTTAATCTCCATGACGTTGCCGTCGCGATCGCGCCCAAACGCCAGGAGAAAGATTGCAAACTCGGGATCGTCGGCCCAGAAAAGATCCCCGCCGCGCGGATAGAGCTCGATGCGCTTTGCCGCATTCACGAGGTAGAGGCGATCCCCGCCCACGACGACGCGCAACGACGAGCCGTTCGTTCCCGAATACGTGCCTGCGTACTCGCTAGCGCGACTCACCCTCGCAGGGTCGCGTGCCGGCGGCGGCGATGGAAGCGGCTCGCCTAGGCTCTGCGCTCGCAAGACCCGCATCGCGTAGAGCACGATCGCGCACGGATGCAGTGGCGCTTCGACGAGATTCGCGAATGCGATTGCGCCGAATCCGCGGGTCAGGTTGACCTGCATGCACGCGGTATAACCGGAGATCCCGCCGGTATGGCCGACTAGATGGTCGCCACCGTCGTTAAAGATGGAAAGCCCGTAGCCGTACTGCCGGTAGAACGAGGGCGCCTCGGAGAGCACCGCACCCGACGACCCGGCCGGCTCTCCGTTCTTCAAGCGGTCGGGACGCGTCATCGCCGCAAAGGCGGTAGCCGAGATCAGTTGCCGCCCGTCGCCCGTCCTTCCCTCATTCAAGTAAAAACGCATGTACTTCGCCATGTCCTCGGGAGTCGAAAGCACGGAACCCGCGGGACTGACGAAGTCCAATGGAGGCGACGCAACGAGCGGTGGGTGTTGCGACGGCGGACGGTCATTGTCACGAAACTGATAGCCGATGGCCGCGCTCGCCATTCCCTCCGGCGTAAAGACGTCGGAGCTCGCGTTCATCCCGAGCGGTTGCAGAACGCGTGCCCGTACCGCATCGGCCCACGAGCGCCCGTCGAGCCGGGCGAGAATCGCCCCGGCCGTGGCGTAGCCATCGTTGGAATACGACCACGACGTTCCGGGCGCAAACAGCGTTTT